>WNFA01003736.1_pt1 | contig 12661 bp, 8 predicted proteins | sample 5400481 | NCBI WGS metagenome assembly WNFA01 (sample SAMN13153340, study PRJNA577476) | soil metagenome | isolation source: 120 cm saprolite under Douglas fir tree site 2 hole 1 replicate 2 | place: USA:California | collected 2015-04-18 | reverse complement strand
GCCTTCGGTGGGACTGGAGCCTATCAAGTGGGGATGGGCGGAACACCCGGCCTGGGCGGAGGCATCGTCGGAGGCGGTGTGGGCGGGTTATTCGGTCCGGGGCAGTTCGGTTCTTTGGGACAGCAGCCGCGCATCACCAACACCGCGATCGTCGACATAGTGGAGGCGCTGACGCCGCGATCTTCCGTTACCCTGGCTGGAAGCTACGGGCTAGTGCATTTCACCGACAACACCGCCGGGTTTGTCAACAGCAGCCAAGTGGCGGCGCAAGCGGGATACAACTACCAGATCAATCGCAAAAACCAGATCGCCCTGCTGTACGGATTCCAAGACTTCCATTACCCGAATTTTGCGGGGAGCACGTTCACCACGCACGTGGGGCAGCTGCTGTACGGGCATCGGATTACGGGTCGCATGGATCTGTTGCTGGGAGGCGGCCCACAGGTGACAAACATCAACAGCCCTATATTCGGCTCGAATCAGAGAATCACGGTGAGCGGTCGCGCCTCCCTGCGTTACCGTTTCCCGCGCACTACGCTTGGAATCCACTATGAACGCTACAGTACCAGCGGATCGGGCTTCCTGCTGGGTGCCAACAGCGATATTGCGCGGCTTTCGGTTTCGCGGTCCCTGAGCCGGCTGTGGGACGTGATCGCTGATCTCGGTTATGCGCACAACAGTCAAATCCAGCCGGGAGGATCTATCGCCGCGACTTCATACGACTACGGGTATGCGGGGGGCACGGCCCGCCGGCAGTTGGGACGGTATTTCAGTTTGTTCCTCAGCTACCAGTTCAACGATCTTGCGTTCGACAGCTCCTTTTGTGGTCTGACCGGGCCTCGGTGCGACCGTACTTCGCGGCGGCATGTGGCCGCGGTTGGTTTGAATTGGCATCCCCGTCCGATCCGGCTCGACTAATTTGAGGCCATCCAAAGATGGCCAGAACGGAAAACAGGCATGATTGAAAATCGCGAATTGAACATTGACGATTATCTGGCGATGTTGCGCCGGCGCTTGAAGGTGATTCTGATTCCGGCGCTGCTGGCGCCCCTCGTTGGATTCCTGATCTCCTTTGCCTTTCCACCCAAGTACACCTCGCAATCGCTGGTGCTGGTGGAAGAGCAGAAGGTTCCGGAAGGTTATGTCAAGCCGGTCGTCACAGAGGACATTATCCAGCGCATCGTAACCATGCAGCAGCAGGTGCTGAGCCGAAACCGGTTGCAACCCATGATCGACCGCCTGGGCTTGGCGAAAGGCAAGAGCGTGGACGAAGTGGTTGACGGTATCCGGCTGAACCTCGACATCCAACCGGTGCAGACTACGGGCACTACGCCCGCGAAGAGAAGGCCCGGGCAGAATGATGTTCCAGGGTTCTACGTGAACTTCACGGCCGACAATCCGCGCGAAGCGCAGCAGATTTGCAGCGAACTCACATCCATGCTGCTGGAAGAGAACCTTAAGGCGCGCGAGCAGGTGGCGCAGAGCACGTCCGATTTCCTTTCGCGGCAGCTCGACGAGGCCAAGCACGACCTGGATGACCAGGACAGCAAACTGGCGGTGTTTAAGCGGCAATACATCGGCCAGTTGCCGGGCGACGAGGACAACAACCTCAAGATCCTGATGGGATTGAATTCGCAGTTGGACGCGAACACCCAGACCTTGAACCGGGCACAACAGGACAAGTCTTATACGGAATCGCTGCTGGCGCAGCAGCTGGCGGCGTGGAGGTCCGCGCAGTCGGGGACCAGTCCGCAGTCTCTGCAGCAGCAATTGGCGTCGCTCGAGAGCCAGCTCATCACGCTGCAAGCCCGCTACACGGATGACCATCCCGATGTGGTGAAGACCAAGCACGATATCGCGGAAGTAAAGCGCAAGCTGAACGAGATGAACTCAGCCGCGGCACAAAATGTCGATACCACGGATAAGGGGACGGCCAACGAGCCGCCGGAGATCCGGCAATTGCGGTTGCAGATTCACCAATACGGTGAGGCTATGGCCCAGGCCACCCGTGACCAGAAGCGCCTGCAGGATCAGATCCACGCCTACCAGGGCCGGCTGGCGCTCAGCCCCGCCGTCGAAGAGCAGTACAAGGCGCTGACCCGCGACTACGAGACGGCGCAGAAGCTGTATAACGACTTGCTGGCCAAGAAGAGCCAGTCCCAAATGCAAACCGATATGGAGCGCCGGCAGGAGGGTGAACAGATGAGACTGCTGAATCCTGCCAACCTGCCGGACACGCCCAGTTTCCCCGTCCGCTGGATATTCGCGCTCGGCGGTCTGGGCGCCGGTCTGAGCCTGGGGTTTGGCCTGACCCTGTGGCTGGAACTACGCGACAAATCGATCCGCACCGAGCAAGATGTGCTCGCGGCGTTGGAGCTGCCGATGCTGGTTTCGGTGCCATGGATAGGCACCGATACGGGTGTCCGGAGCAGCAATGGCAGGTTGTACGGCCGCTCCAAAGAACCAGCCGAGGAAAAGAAAGAGACTGTCGAGGTCTAGCGAGCAAATGTACAAAGAGTTCTTCGGATTACGAGCCAATCCGTTCAACGTCAACCCGGACCCGCGTTATCTGTTTCTGACCCGGCACACCGAGGAGGCACTGGCCTGTCTCACTTACGGCATCCAGAGCCGCAAGGGTTTCGTGCTGCTGACGGGCGAGGTGGGAACGGGCAAAACCACCCTGATCAACAAGCTGCTGGAATGGCTGCGTCTTCAGCAGGTAGCCACCGCGTTCATCTTCAACTCGCGGATGAACGTGCCCCAGTTTCTGGACTACATGATGGCCGATTTCGGCATCCCCTGCGATTCCAGGACCAAGAGCCAGGTCCTGCTGCGGCTGTACAACTGGCTGCTCGACCGCTATCGCGCCGGGGAAACCGCGGTGCTGATCGTGGACGAGGCACAGAACCTCACCGACGAGGTGCTGGAAGAGATTCGCATGATGACGAACCTGGAGACATTCACGGAGAAGCTGCTGCAAATCGTGCTAGTGGGCCAGCCGGAACTGGAACAGAGGCTGAAGCAGCCGCATCTGCGGCAGTTGCGGCAGAGGCTGACGCTGCGGGCCAAAACCCATCCGCTCTCGCTGGAGGAGACCAAGGCTTACGTCGCGCAGCGGCTGCGCATCGCAGGATCGAACGGGCAACCGATTTTTGATCCCGAGGCGCTGCTGGCCATTTATCGCTACTCCAATGGCATCCCGCGGGTGGTGAACCTGATCTGCGAACATTGCCTGGTAAGCGCCTTCGTGGATCAGCAAAAGCTGGTTACCAGCAATGTGGTCGAGGCTGTAGCCCGGGACTTCGATCTGGGCGACAACAGCGTTTCCGCGGCCATGGCCACGCCGCCGCCTCCGCCGCAAACCGCGTCCACGGAAAAATTTGATCTGGTCGAAGCCTTGAAGACTTTAGCGACTCTGGCCGACCGCTTGCGCCAGTCCGAACAAGACCTCCCCAAGGAAAGGAAACTATGAGCCGAATTCATGAAGCGTTGAAGAAAGCTGAAGAACAGCGAGCCGCATCCCAGGGTGGTCACGTTGAGCCAGCCCCGGGGGGGGAGGCCATGGCCACCGGGCCCGCAGCGGCGGTGCCTGGGGTGGGGAGCGTTCCGCCTGCGGCAGCACCGGCCGGCACACCGTCGTTCGCCAATCCATTCACGTTCGAGACGATGCTGGCGCGCTGCGTGCAGAGCCACTGGACCCCGGACCACAAGACCATGCTGTTCTTCGCCAGCCAAGATCAGGAATACGGCGCGGAGGAATTCCGCACCCTACGCTCCCGGCTTTACCAGATGCGGGACAAGCGGGCGCTGAAAAAGTTGCTGGTCACGAGTGCGCTGCCCAAGGAAGGGAAGTCCTTCGTGGCCGCAAATCTGGCGCAGGTCATGGTACGCCAGCACGGACGGCGGGCGCTGCTGATTGATGCCGATCTGCGTGGCGCACGGCTGCATGACGCGCTGGGGACTTCCGCCACACCCGGACTTTCGGAATATCTGCTGGGGGAACGCGACGAATTTGCAATCATGCAGCGCGGCCCCATGGAGAATCTGTTCTTCATCCCGGGCGGACGCTCGGTCTCGAGTCCGGCAGAACTGGTGGCCAATGGGCGCCTGAAATCCCTGCTCAACCGCGTGGAACCACTCTTTGACTGGATCATCATCGATTCGCCGCCGGCGGTTCCAGTGTCGGACGCGGGCCTGCTGGCCAATTATTGCGATGGTGTGCTGATGGTGGTGCGCTCCAACGCCACGCCGTTCGACATCGCGCGCAAAGCCAGACAGGAGTTTCACGACAAGCATCTGGTGGGCGTGGTGCTCAACGGTATCGACGCCGGTTCCTCTTATACCCAGTACTATTATAGCGCGTACGGAAAGCCCAACAACAAGGGAGAGGCTCAGAGGTAGAGCGTGATCCGCCTGTTCAATGTCTATTACCCGATTCGCACGCTGATTCTGTTGGCGGGCGAGGCCTTAGTGGTTTGGACATCCTTCGTGCTGGCCACTGTGCTGCAAAATCCCGATGACAGCTACCTGGTGCTCAACTACGAGGGCGGATACTACAAGATCTTTGCCGTAACCGCCGTTGTGCTGCTGTTTTCCCACTGGTTTGACCTGTACGATCCCGCCTACGTTAACGAGAAGGGAGAACTCTATTTCCGCTTGCTGCTGGTACCGGGTTTGCTGGCGCTGACGCTGGCGGCGGTGGGGTACTTTTTCCCTCAGTTCATTAGGAACTCCGCCTTTCTGCTGGGGCTGATCATTTTGACGCTGGCCCTGTTTGGCTGGCGTACGGCCTATGCCTGGCTGGCCCAGAAGCCCTTCCTGCGGGAGCGGGTGTACGTAGTGGGCACCGGGGAAAGGGCGCAGCGGCTGGTTCAGGGGTTGCGCACCCGCTCCGAACTGGGGGTTGAGGTTGTGGGCTGGAGCGGCAATGTGGAGGGCGCGCTGACACGCGAATCGATCGCGTCGCACATGATGGAACTCGTACGCCAGCGCGACGTCCACCGGGTGATCGTCGCCATGCCGGACCGGCGCGGAACCATTCCGGTTCAAGAATTACTGCAGCTTCGCCTCGCGGGTGTGAAAATTGAAGAGGCCATGTCGTGGCTGGAGAAGATGTCAGGCAGGATCGAGGTAGAGCAACTCTACCCGAGTTGGCTGATCTTCGCGGACGGCTTCCGTTTTAGCGCGGGGTTCATTCTGTTGCGGCGGTTGTTTTCGGTTCTGTCCTCAGCTTTGCTCCTGCTCGTGGTTTTGCCGGTTATGCCTTTTGTAATCCTGGCCATCAAGCTGGATTCGCCGGGTCCGGTGCTGTACCGGCAAAAACGCGTGGGACGCAGAGGGGTGACCTTCTTCTGCTACAAGTTCCGCACCATGCGGCAGGACGCCGAGGCGGATACCGGTCCGACCTGGGCCGGAGATGACGATCCCCGGATTACGCGTGTTGGCCGGTTCCTGCGCAGCTCACGGCTGGATGAGATCCCGCAGTTGTGGTGCGTGCTCAAGGGAGATATGGGATTCGTCGGCCCACGGCCGGAGCGGCCGGAGTTCGTCGAGTGGCTCTCGAAAGAGATCCCCTATTACCCAGTGAGGCATGCGGTGCGCCCGGGCATCACGGGCTGGGCACAGATCCGGTACAGGTACGGCAACACCCTGGAAGACGCCAAGGAGAAGCTGCAGTACGACCTGTTTTATATCAAGAACGCCTCCATCGGACTGGACCTGCTGATCATGTTCCAGACGATCAAGATCGTGCTGCTGGGCAGGGGCGCGCAATGAAATGGGTCTTCTGGGGAGCCGCGGCGGTAATTGCCTACACCTATCTCGGCTATGTGGGTTGGCTCTGGGTGCGTGGCTGCTGGCATCGCCGGCCGGTCCGATCCGGTGCGTTTACGCCGCTCCTCTCCATCATCATGGTGGTCCGCAACGAAGCGAAGGTGCTGGAACGCAAGCTGCGGAATCTGATGGAGCTGAATTATCCCGAGGATCTCATCGAGATTGTGGTGGTGTCCGATGGATCCACTGACGGCACCAACGGGATCCTGTCCCAGTGGGCGAAGTTTCCGCGGGTGCGGGTAATCCTCAACCCGCAGGAGCGCGGCAAGGCAGCGGGGTTGAACGATGCCATTGGGGCATCCCGCGGCGAAGCTGTGGTTTTCACCGATGCGCGGCAGAGAATCGAACCGGACGCGGTGCGGCTGCTGGCAGAGAACTTTGCTGATCCGGCGGTGGGCTGCGCCAGCGGTGAGCTGATGCTGGGTCATCCTGACTCCGGAGAAGCCGCCAAGGGCGTGGGGTTGTACTGGCGGATCGAGAAGAAGATTCGGGAGCTGGAAGCAGCTTCAGGATCGGTAGTGGGTGCAACCGGCGCCATATACGCAGTGCGGCGCAACCTGTTGGTTGCGGTGCCGCCCGAAACCATACTCGACGACGTCTACATCCCCATGCATGTGTCGAGGCAGGGTGCGCGGGTGGTGTTTGACCCGCGCGCACATGCTTGGGATCTGCCCGATCTGGGAACCGGGCGGGAGTTTGCTCGCAAGGTGAGGACACTCAGCGGCAACTACCAGTTGCTGCAGTTGGCGCCCTGGTTATTGACCGCCGCCAACCCGCTTCGGTTCGAGTTTGTAAGCCACAAACTGCTGAGGCTGATTGTGCCTTTTGCGCTGGCCGTGGTGCTGGTGACGTCGTTCTTGTTGCCGCAACCGGTTTACCGGATTGCATTCGGCCTGCAGTGCGCATTTTACGGGCTGAGCCTGCTGGCGATGGCACGACTGAAGCGCGGTCCGCTGGCTCGCATGGCCGATGCGGCGTTCACTTTCGTCGTTTTAAACACGGCGGCTGCGGTGGCCTTCGCGAATTTTGTTACTGGACGTAAGGCCGTGTGGATTCGCTAATCGCGGAGTGCTTGTCCGAGGGTGGGAGGATGTTTTGATAGAGACACAAGAGCAAGTCTGGCAAAGCGCACCGCCCCTGCGCAAGAAGGAGGTCTTGCGCGGCGCCTTCTTCTGGCTGAGCGCATTTTATCTGGTCTACTGTGCCCGGCCTGAGGACTGGATTCCCGGCTTGAAATACATTCCGCTGGCTAAGGTTACCAGTTTGTTTGCGTTGTTGGCGCTCATCATGAGTGTAGGGAAGACAAGCCGCACCTTCCGAAACCTACCCAAAGAAGGTCGTTACCTGATCGCTCTTATCGGGCTGCTGATCCCTTCAGCACTACTGTCTCCAGTGTGGAAAGGAGGGGCCTTCTTCCACGCTCTAGATTTTGCCAAGGTTGCTGTCGCTTGGGTGCTCACTTTCATGGTGGTCACCAGCTTCGCCAGGCTGCGGCGCATAGTCTTCATCCAGGCCGCCTCGGTAGCGATTATTGCCGTAGTCTCCATCGTGAAGGGCTACAATACCCCGCGGCTGGAAGGTGTTCTGGGGGGTATTTACGCTAATCCCAATGACCTCGCGTTTGCCATTGCGCTGTCGCTTCCTTTCTGTCTAGCGTTCCTACTACAAACGCGCAGCCTGCTGCGAAAAGCAGTCTGGACATTTTGTATACTGGTCATGGCTGCCGCCTTGTTTCTGACGGTCTCGCGTGGTGGATTCATAGAGTTCGTCATAGCGGGGACCGTTTGCCTGTGGCATTTCGGGGTCAAGGGGCGGCGTCCGCACCTGGTTGTCGCCGCGGCCCTAGTTGGGGGAGCGTTGTTGGTGTTCGCTGGTGGCCGGCTGAAGGGGCGATTCCTCGCCATCTCAGGCGACGAGATACACTCAGGGCTTGACCAGAGCGCTTACGGTTCTTATGAGGAACGCCGTGAGCTGATGATCAAGAGTCTGCAGGGGATGGCGCATTACCCGATCCTCGGGGTCGGGGTACATAATTTCGTCACTTATTCCGGGCGGTGGAAACAGGTACACAACTCTTATTTACAGATAGGGGTCGAAGGAGGCATCCCGGCTCTGATCCTCTATCTCATGTTCTTTTGGAGCGGTTTCGCCAACCTCAGGCGGCTGCGGAGAAGAAGGGATCTGGACCCGGAAACCACGTTGTTCGTTGGAGCCTTGCATAGTTCGTTGGTCGGCTTTGTAGTGGGAGCCCTGTTTGCGCCTGAGGCGTATCAGTTCTTCCCCTATTTCGCCGTAGCCCAAACTTCCGTCATTTTGGCCATTGTGCAGGAACAAGAACCCGCTGCAGTTCCTTCCGTGGAGTTGTCGAAGCCATCCAGGATTCAAGGAGGTTATGCAGGAAGCGGGATGTCAAGCCCAGCTCCCTTTGTCCGCTGACCGGTCCCCCGCGCTTGTGGACAGTCTGATAATGTGCATGATCTCTCACCGGGCAATATCGATGCTACCGAGTGACGAGAATAACATCACTTCCGATCTTTCCCTGCCCCGCCGGACTGATCAATCCACGGGAACCCCGGGTGTTCCCACGCGCCGCGGTAGGCGAGCGTATCGAGCGCTTCGGTGGCTGCCGAATTATGCTTGGCAGAGGCTCATTAGACGCCTTCCTAGCGGCGTAGTGCATCTAGTCTTTGTATTGGCTGACCACTTCGAGCCGGGGATTGTGCCGCAAGACGGATCTGCTCGAGCTCCCTACGACGAGCAGGAACGCCGCCTCGACTATTGGTGCCGGGAGTATCCGCGGCTGGTTGACCCATGGCGCGATAATGAAGGCCGCCCGTTTTGTCACACGTATTTTTATCCCGCCGAGCAGTACGACAAGGCCCTGATCGAACGGCTGGCCAACCACTGTCACGCAGGCTGGGGCGAGATTGAGATTCATTTGCATCACGGTACGCAACAGCCGGACACGACTGAGAACACATATCGCCAGCTAGTCGAGTTTCGGGACGCTCTGTCGTCGCGCCACGGATGCCTTTCCTATTTGGACAATTCAAGTACCCCGCGGTACGCCTTCGTGCACGGCAATTTTGCCCTGGCCAATTCCACCCAAGGGCGTGGATGCGGTGTCGACTCTGAGATGCAAGTACTCGCTGATACAGGGTGCTACGCCGATCTAACCTTGCCGGCTGCCGCCCTCCACCCGGCCCAGACCGGCAAAATCAATTCATTGTATGAATGCGCGTTGCCGCTGAACCGGCGGGCTCCCCAGCGGCGGGGCCGGGACCTGCAGCGCGGACGGCCTCCTTGTGTCTTTCCGCTAATCGTCCAGGGGCCTCTGATGCTGGACTTCGCTCCTTTACGCTCGTCCCGCGGGGTTGGCATCGAGAATGGTGCTCTGACTGCACCGAATCCACCAACCCTATCTCGGCTGCGGCTATGGAAGCAGGCCAGGCTTTCCGTACAGGGACGCCCGGACTGGCTGTTCATTAAGCTGCATTGCCACAGTATGGATCCCACGCAGGAGGCAGCCGTTCTGGGGCTGCCTATGCGGCAATTCCTGCGTGAACTCGTGGAGGGAGCACAAGAGAGAAAGGAAATCCTGCACTTTGTTTCGGCGCGCGAAATGGTGAACATTATTCTGGCGGCGTGCGATGGGCGCGAAGGAAATCCGGGCGAGTATAGGGATTACCGTTTGATGCGGCTCCGCGCGCCGTCCTCCAAGTCGCCCAGCCAAGCTTCACAAGTTGTCCCAAAAGGATAGTGCATGTGCGGAATCGCAGGTATCGTCAGCGCGGAGCCTGGAGACAGGATTGAAGCCGCGACCATCCACCGAATGTGTGACGCTATCGTGCACCGCGGACCGGACGATGAAGGGGTTTTCGTCAAGGACGGCACAGGTCTGGGCATACGCCGGCTCAGCATCATTGACGTAGCCGGTGGCCACCAACCAGTTTTTAACGAGGATCAATCGGTCTGGGTGGTCTTCAACGGAGAGATCTACAACTTTCCGGAGCTTCGTCAAGAGCTCGAAAGCCGTGGCCACCGGTTCTACACGCACACCGATACCGAGGTGATCGTCCATCTCTACGAGGAAATGGGGGCAGACTGCGTTCAGGGGCTGCGGGGTATGTTTGCCTTTGCGCTATATGACGAGCGCCAGCGTCGGCTGCTGATGGCGCGTGACCGTCTGGGAAAGAAGCCACTGCACTATGCGTCCGTGAATGGGCGCCTGCTGTTTGGTTCAGAAATCAAGTCGCTCCTGGCTGTAGCTCCTGAACTCGCGACCATCAACTATGAGGGCCTGGTGCAGTACATGTATTTTGGCTACATCCCCGATCCCCTCACCGCCTTCGTGCCGATTCAGAAGCTGCCGGCAGGCCATATTTTGGAATTCGAAGCAGGGGAGGTTCGTGTCCGTCAATATTGGGATTTGCCGCCGTACAGTACGCACTCGCCCCGCAGCGAAGAGGAGTGCCTGGAAGAGCTCGAGTACCGGCTGGCGGAAGCGGTGCGCATCCGTTTGATAGCCGACGTTCCGCTCGGGGCCTTGCTAAGCGGGGGCACGGATTCCTCCACCGTTGTGGCCCTCATGGCCAGGGTCAGTTCCAAGCCGGTTAGAACTTTTTCCATTGGTTTTAGGCATGGCGACTTCAACGAGGCTCCCTACGCTAAATTGGTCGCGCAGCGGTTTGGTACCGAACACCACGAGTTGATACTAGAGCCCAACGTAGTGGAGACGGTAGAGACGCTGACGCGCTCGCTCGAGGAACCCTTTGGAGACTCCTCGATGCTGCCCACCTACTACGTTTCCTGTCTGGCCCGCCAGCACGTGACGGTGGCTTTGTCCGGGGACGGCGGCGATGAGATGTTTGCCGGGTATGAACGCTATCGTATCCATCTCCAGGACCGGTCTCATGACTGGATTCCCCAGTGGGCTGGTCGCTTTTATCGTGAGCAGGTGCACCCCAGGCTCCCGTACCAAGTGCCGGGACGCAATCTGGTGTACAGCATTTCCCTGCCTTGGCAGGAGCGTTACACAGAGGGGATTTCTCTTCAGGCTTTCCAAAGAGAGATGGCTCTTCTTTCCAATGATTTGGTCAACATGTCGGAGCCTCTAAAGCTATTTCGCGAGTATATCGACAAGGCTCCCGCCTGCGATCCCTTGAGTCGCGTGCTTTATCTGGATACCAAGACTTATCTGCCCGGCGACATTCTGACCAAAGTGGATCGCATGAGCATGTTGACATCTCTCGAGGCACGGGTGCCGATGCTTGATCACGTTTTCCTCGAATGGGTTACGGGATTGACTGCAGAATGGAAGATGCGAAGGGGAAGTCAGAAGTACATCCTGAGGAAGCTGGCCGAGCGAGTCGGAGTACCGAAGGAAGTACTCTACCGGCGCAAGCAGGGATTTGCGTTGCCGCTTGTCCATTGGATACGACACGAACTGAAGGACCTGATACTCACGGTTCTGCTCGAACCCCGCACCCTGCAGCGCGGGTACCTTAACCCCCAGGGAGTCCGTCAACTGCTGGACGAACACTTCCAGGGCCGTCGCGATCACTCCCCGCGCATCTGGCGACTGTTGATGTTTGAACTGTGGCATCGGAACTTTCTGGAGAGATTCAGAACGACGGATTTAGGGCTACAACTGGATCATGCCGTCTCGCTGCGCGGGGGGATGGGATGATCTCACCATTGGAAGAGTTCAGCGCGGCACCGGGCCACAGCGAGGCAAACCCGCTTCCGTCGGTCGATAGGCAAGTGCTTCCGGGCGTCTTTCTGATGATCGACAGTCTTGAGACGGGAGGCAGCGAACGCCAGTTTGCGGCCCTGGCCCGGTCTCTGAATCCTGACTCGTTCCGCTTGTATTTGGGATGTATCGAGCAGCGAGGTGCCTTTCTCGATGGCTTGGGTGAGCTGCCACAGTTTCGGTTGGGCGGCAGCTTGTATGGCATGCAATCACTGCGAACACGTTACCAGCTGGCTCGCTCTCTGCGACAGGCCGGCGTTGCCATCGCGCATTCGTTCGATTTTTATAGCAATCTGACCCTGATTCCCGCCGCACGCGTGGCGCGAGTGCCGGTGATAATCGGCAGCCAACGCCAGCTTGGCGATCTTCTCAGCCGGGCACAGTCCCACGCTCAGGCCGCCTTTTTTCGTTGGTGCGACCGGGTGGTATGCAACTCGCGCGCGGCCGCAGGCCGCCTGATGGCACAAGGCTTGCCGGAGCACAGGGTCGTAGTGATCGGGAATGGCCTGCCGTCAGCAGCTTTCGCGGAAACTCCTTCCGCGTTGCCCCGCCGTCCCGGGCTCCTCCGAGTGGGCATGATCGCGCGCATGAACACGCGGTCCAAGAACCACCGGACTTTTCTCCGCGCTGCAGCCCGGCTCCGTGGTAGATTCCCGGCTTTGGAGTTCGTGCTGGTGGGAGACGGTCCGCTGCGCCCGGAGCTCGAACGTGACGCTGAAAACTTGGGGTTGTCCGATCAGGTCTGCTTTCTCGGGGACCGGCGCGACATCCCTGCCATCTTGGCTTCGCTGGATCTGTCCGTGCTACCTTCGGCGTCTGAGAGTCTTTCCAATGTAATCATTGAGTCCATGGCGGCCGGGGTGCCGGTAGTGGCGAGCCGTGTGGGAGGGAACCCCGAGTTGGTCACTGAAGACCGGGGAATCCTGGTAGCGCCGGATCGGGAAGCGGATCTCGCCGCTGCGATCGAGCGCCTTCTGGGTGACCCAACCCTGCGCGAGGAACTTGGTCGCAACGCCAAGCGCTTCACACAGGAGAATTTCACGCTCGAACGAATGCGAAAGCGCCACGAAGATCTCT
>WNFA01006420.1_pt1 | contig 12666 bp, 9 predicted proteins | sample 5400481 | NCBI WGS metagenome assembly WNFA01 (sample SAMN13153340, study PRJNA577476) | soil metagenome | isolation source: 120 cm saprolite under Douglas fir tree site 2 hole 1 replicate 2 | place: USA:California | collected 2015-04-18 | reverse complement strand
CGCAGCCGCACGGTTCAGGAGCAGAGCAGATCAGATCAGATCAGGAAGGAGGAATGAAGCGTGTACAGTTCGGGAGGCGAATGCTCCGGAGCCGCCAATTCAGTGCGAGAGGCTTTGGAAAACTCCAAGACCTGCGGTGACGGCAAGATATCCGCCACGTCCATCACTGGCGGATGCAGTGTCACGTGTGCCACAGGAAGCACACCCGGAGACTGCGAGGAAGCCATCGATTTGCAGCAGTCGTGACTCTGGTTCGACGGGTCACAGGGCATGGAGCCACAGCACTGCATGCTCTGCTGGTCCTGCGTCATCGCGGACATACAGTCCGCAAATTGCAACCCCAACAAGGCAACAATCGACACGACAACGAGTACGCTCTTGCGCATGGTCCTCATTTAACTCTAAGTGGATTAGACGCTTGAGTCAAGGAAAGGATACAGATGGCACTTATCGCACCTGCGAGATGGATGGAAAGGCCTGATATTTGTTTGAAGCGGAGAAATTCCGGGTCATTTCTTCCGAAGGCGCGCCGTCATAAATTCATAATACTAATGCTGGTGAATGGCGGCAAAACGCGAACGAAAGGTGAATAAAGAAGGAGAAAGTGATTCATCGGGTTTAGTCGCAACTTGCTGATTTCCTTCGATTATGGCCAACTCCGGCAAGTTCTGATGAAGTCGGTTGTTCGGCTGTTAACCGAAGGGTTGCTAGTTCGAATCTAGCCCGGGGAGCCAAATCGTCCTGGTTCAATTAGTTACCGACAGTTCTTCGTCCTCGTTTTGTTGCGGTTAAAACTGTTGGAAGAGCGTAGGGAATCGCGTGAGACCCAAGCACTGGTCTCCGTCGACGATTCAATTTAGCGTTGCATCGTGTGAGATAGACTCCCCAAGCCGCCAGGAATAAGAACTCGTTGCGATCAAACTACGGTGATCAAATGATGGGCTATGTCCCTGGTAGGTGATCGAGAATTGCTTCAGCCTTCGGATCCCAATAAATCTTCTTCCCGGACCAATAGGCGCGCGCGGCCATCATACAGGCCAGGGAGTGCGAGAATCCATTGTGGACGGTGGCGTTCGGTTGCGTCCGGCTGCGCATACAATCCAGCCAGTTGATCATGTGCGAGGGATCCTCATCCCCTATTCCCATGGGCGGAAGCGTCTTGTCACCGGGCAGCAGGATGTCTTTGACGGCACGCTGTCTGTCAACATTGGTATCGTCTTCATGATTTCCCTTTTCTTCCACCATCTGCCAGCGCGGGCTGCCCTCGCCACCGTGATTGATCATTGTGGCTTTCTTTCCCATGATCCGGGTGAAACTGGGCGCATCATTGCCAAAACTCGTCGCGTAGCTCGCCAGGAAACCCTTCGGATAGGTGAACAGCGCATGGAAGGTATCTGGATTCTCCCGGCCGTCATGCCAGGCAAAAATGCCGCCGTTTGTCACGACCGACTCCGGAAAGTTTTCGTCCATGAAGTAGTGGCAAAGATCAATGCCATGGCTCATCCACTGGTCGGAAATGCCGCTGGAGAACTCCTTGTAGAGGCGAAATTCAAAGTAAAGCTGGGGATCAAACGGCTGGTATGGTTTGTTCATCAGCCACGCGCGCCAGTCCGTATCCTGTTCGCGGATCATCTTAACTTCGGGGCGCCCGCGCCAACGAGGGCCGTGATAGTTCCACTCAATCTCGTACTTTGTGACTTCGCCGAGAACACCGGAATGCATCAGGTCGCGCACAGCAATCTGATATGGTTCGCTGCGGTGCTGAGTGCCAACCTGGACGATAAGGTTCCGGGAAACGACCGCATCACGCGCCGCTTTGACCTCTTCGAGAACATTCCCCATGGGCTTCTCGCAGTAGGCGTCTTTGCCCGCTTCGGCTGTCATTTTCAGGAGCGGTGAGTGGGAGTGCTCGGGCGTGGAAATCATCACCCCGTCCACATCCTTCAGCGCCAGCAGCGCTTGTGGATGCTGGAGTCCCCTGGGTGCTTTGCGATAGTATTTTTGGTTGGCCGCGACCGCCTGAGCGAGACTGTGACTCCACAAGTCGCAGACCGCCGTCACTTCCACTTTTTTTGTATCTTTGAGCAACGCTACTATGCCGTCGAGGTCCCTGCCGCGATTGCCGATACCGATGTGCCCCAGCGAGATTCGGTCGTTAGCTCCAGCAATGCGCGAATATGACAGCGCCGTGGTGCCCAGTGTCGCCCCTCCGGCGGCTACAACCGCACCTTTTTGCAAGAACTCCCTTCGGTTGATTTTGCTGTCTGACATGCTCATAGGATTCTCCTCGGACCAATCTTTTCCTAATGAGTAATTCTACGGCTGTTTACAAGACCGGAAGAACAAATCGTCCGTCACAACTACTAGCTATGATATAAAAATCCTTTCCGTGAACCAGGCACGAAGCACCTTCACATCCGCTACCACGGGAAAATCACAGTGTGATTGTTAGAGTCTTTGAAGACAAGGATTCGCTCAGCGAAGGCGCCGCCGAACAAGCATCCGCGGCGTTGCGCCGTGTCATACTCGATCGCAGTTGCGCCAGAATCATCGTGGCTACGGGAGCGTCCCGGTTGGATTTTCTTGAAGCGTTGACCAACGCGAAAAACATAGACTGGCGGAGGGTCGAAATGTTTCACCTCGATGAGTATGTTGGGCTGCCTATCACTCATCCAGCTAGCTTTCGCAAATACCCTCTAGAGCGCTTGATTCATAAAGTGGGGATCACGCGATATCACTTGCTTGACGGCAATGGTGATCCTGCCGAAGCTGTCAGCCGCGTTGGCAAAGCCCTGCAATCAGCGCCCGTGGATATTGCTTTTGTCGGCATCGGAGAAAACGGCCATCTGGCGTTCAACGATCCTCCGGCGGATTTCCAAACGGAAGAGCCGTACCTCGTCGTCACTCTCGATGAAGCCTGCCGCCGCCAGCAAGTGGGTGAAGCCTGGTTCGCGGATATTTCGGAAGTTCCCCACAAGGCTATTTCCATGTCAGTGCGCCAAATCCTCAAGGCGAAAGAAATTGTTGCCGTCGTTCCGGATTCGCGGAAGGCCCAAGCGGTTAAGCTGTGTTTCGAGGGGGAGATCAGTCCGATGGCCCCGGCTTCCATCTTGCGCACCCATCCGGCTGCAACGCTTTATCTGGATAAAGAATCCGCCAGTCTGCTGAGCCCGACAACGCTTGCGGCGTTTGCTGCCACCGGATAAAACGTGCCTCCTTTGGTTTTCTACCACTGAAGTCTCCATCACTCCACCGACAGATTGTGATGAATGCGCATTATTTCGCAACCTGGACGGCCCGATCATAGCCGGTCATTTCAAGATAACCTAGGCCGCTGAGAGGTTGCGAGTTGCGCCGGCCGGCGAGAACTATCGCGCCTTCCCAATAGTTCGGGGCAAGTTTTGTGTTGCTGGTCAGCTCTTGGGATGCGAGCGGAGTTCTTGCTTCGAGCTCGATGGCAAGCCTCGGAATTGCTATCTTCCAGTGAATGGGATACGCGGCGCCAGTCAAAGGGCTGGTCCATTTATCTCCAGCAGGTTCGAAGCTGAAATCACTCGAGCGCAAATGCGTCCTCTCTCCGTTGGCATCTACGTAAGTGCCGGCCGAGTAGGAATCAATTGAGCCATCCTTGCGCCGAATATGAAAGAGCATCACTTCCGTGTGGTCATCGAGCTGGAGGCTCAGCCAATCCCAGCCGGTTTGGTCAGCTTCGAGCTGATGCGTGAAGAATTCATGGTCCATCCAACTCGTGCCCTGTACCTCCATTTTCCTATTAGCGAAGTCGATTGCACCGGAGGTCGCCAGGCGCGTTAGAGAGATGTAGTGTGAGGCGTAACCCCGTCCCTCCGCTTTTTGGCTGACGCCGTTTTCGCCGTGAATGACCGGAGGTTTTTCCGCGTGCAGCGTCAGATGGAGTTGAAACCGCTGATCGATGGCATTCAACTCCTGGTCGCTGCCGTGCCATTGAATGTGCCAGTTGCCGTTCCAGATGCGGCCGAGGGATTCATTCGCACCGGCGATGCCCGGACCAGACCGGTTTGTACGCTCCGAATGGAAAAACTTCCCGCCATCGAGATCGCTCAACGCGAGATGCGCAAGATAGATATCCTTTACGTCCCAGGTTCCAGCTTTGGCGGGATTGCGGCTGATGGCCTGACGGAAGAAGGTCAATTCGAATCCGAAGCGGTGGCCCTCGCCTGACCTCAGATTTCCCGTGTAGTACCACCACTCGGTCTGAAAGTCCGGATGATTGAAATGATCGCGCGGGAATTCGTAGCGGTATCCAGGCAAGGCAGTTCGGTATTGGACTGCAAGAGGTTGCAAGAGAAGCAGCGCGGCGCTTAGGCACGCCAACTTACTCCTCATGGACGACCTCAAGCGGATTCAGCCGCACGGCAACCTGCGCCGGGTAGAGCCCGGCAAGCAGGGTAGCCACATACACGACCGTTAGCGCGCCGAGAAGAATTTCCACCGGCCAGTGAAACCGTATGGTCCAGCCGAACGACTGCTTGTTGATTACAAAGATGAGGACGAGCGAAAGGGCAAATCCCAGGGCAATGCCGGCAAGATTAGCCAGAAGCCCAAGCAAGCCTGCCTCTACGAAAATCAGCTTGCGAACTTGCCCGCCAGCCGCGCCAAGGAAGCGAAGCAGGCCAAGTTCGCGGCGGCGGTCAATCACCAGAGCTAGAAGCGCTCCCGCAATACCCATAACCGCCACGATGACGGCAACAGCTTCCAAGGCATAAGTGATGGCAAAGGTGCGGTCAAAAATGCGTACAGCCTCGGTGCGCAAATCACGATTCGAGAACATGAGCACGCGATGGCCGGCGGTCGCTTTTTCGATTTCAGCACGAACCATTGCCGGTTGAGCATCCGGAGAAAGATAAATCGCGAGGTTCGAGGGAGCGGGATCAGGCAAGTACCGCAATATGGTGTCGCGATCCATCAGAATGCTGCCGCGCTCGCTGGAGTAATCGTAATAAACGTCGGCGACACGAAAGGATGCCTGCGTTTCGCCGAGAGAAAGGGTGATGAAATCTCCCGCCTTCACGTGGTGTTTATAGCTGAACGGTTCGCTCACCACTACGGCATTCGAATGGCGCAGCTCGGGAAGAACTTGTTGTCGCGCGCGGCCGGATAAGAACTCGGAATGCGGATACCAGCGAATGACATCCAGGACTTTGAGGTCCGCGGAAGCCAGCGTGGCAGGCATCCCTTGATATCGGATTTCATAGGCACGCAAACGCTCGACCGCCACAACACCAGGAAGCTTCGCAATTTCTTCCGCCAAGCCGAGAGAAATTGTGGGATGGCGGTCCGCAGCGGGAGAACCGGCGGGCCGAAGGTAGAGATCGGCGGGCAACTGGTCGCTCATCCACAGCACGACGCTTTGGCGGAAACTTCCAACCATGATGCCGACCGCGGTCATCATAGCGATGGCGGTCGAGAGCGCGCCGACCAGAACGGAAGTCCGGCGCAAGGACGCCGCGAGGCTGCGCGAAGCAAGCAATGCCTCGACTCCGAAAAGCTTGCCGAGAACTTTCGAGGAAAATGAAGTGAGAGCCCCGACGAACGCGGGCATCGCCAGCGCCGAAGCTGCTACGAGCAAGATTGCGGCGAGATAGCCAAGCAACGGCTTGCCCGCCACCGCAGGGGCACGAGAGGCTGCCGCCGCCGCTAAACCGAGTACAAGCGCAAGCCATAAATCGCGGCCCTTGTGCACCCGCACGTTATATTCCCGGCGTCCCCGCGCCATTGCTTCAACGGGCGAAACCTCGGAGGCCTCGCGCGCGGGTGAATAGGCGGATGCGGCCGCGACTCCGACGCCGAGCGCCAGGGCGAGAAAAACGGAGGAGACACCCAGATCAATGGTTCCTGGCCTGCTGCTGACATAGAGCGATTCCACCGTTACGGCTATCAATCGAACCGCGCCAGTAGCCATGAAGCGGCCAAGGGAAATCCCAATGAGCGCGCCCGCAATCCCGAGCGAGGCAGCTTCGCCAACGAAAGCGGAGAGAATGACTCCACGACCAGCCCCGAGGGCGCGTACGATTCCAATTTCTGCGCGGCGGCGAACGACCGAGACGGAAATCGTGTTGTAAATAAGGAATGCGCCTACAACCAGGGAAATGTAGCTCAGCAGGCGCAAGTTCCAGCGGAAAGCCGCCAACATGCGGCGGTTCTCGTTCGTGCCCGTGCCTTGCGGACGAATTTCCACCCCTGCAGGAAGCGCACCTCGTAAGCGCTGCTGCCAGTCTTCCAAGCTGGGAGTCTCCGGTACTTTCAAGAGAATCCGATCGAGGCGGCCATACCGCGTCAACGCCTGTTGGGCAGCTGCGAGGTCCATCACAATCGCGGATTCATTGCCATTCGAATCGGGGTATACGCCTCGCACTGTATAGTTGCCGACTCGATCGTTGATGAGCAATTCGACGTGGTCGCCCCTCTTGTACCCGGCGCTTGAGCCCACCCAAATGCTGTCCGCATCGCCAAGATGTTCCAGCACATTTTCCGAACCGCTTTCGATCTGAGACACGCCACCATTTTCGGAATCCTTTTGGACATAAGTGCTACCTTCCGCTACGAGGTCCAGTCCTATGAGCGGAAGCGATTTCTTGGTCGCCGCGATCACTGCATAGTCCTCGATACGCGAAGAAACTCGAATCGAATAGGGGAGAGTGGCTAGTGTTCCGACTACGTTCTCCGGCACGCCGCCTGATGCCCGGACTTCCAAGTTGTTATCGCCCGCCAGCGTTTCCATCGAACTGTGAAAAGAGCCGGTGGCGGCGACGCCGGCAAGATCGATCGCCAGAACGACCGCTACCCCCAGCGCAATGGCCAGGATCGTCAGCGAGGTCCGGACCGGCTCTCGGAGGAGCGGGCGCACCATCAATCGGTAAAAGAGCAAGAGAAGTGGCATTTCAGCGCCGGATAATTTCTTCGATTTTGCCGTCGCGCAACCTCACTACCGTGTTCGCGAGTGATGCGGCTTCGACACTATGGGTGGCGATAATGGTCGCGGTGTTTTGCTCGCGCGTAAGATGCCGGAGCAATTCGAGAATCACGTCGCCTGTCGTGGTGTCGAGATTGCCGGTGGGTTCGTCTGCCAGAAGGATGCTTGGCAAATGGATGAGCGCGCGCGCAATAGCAACGCGCTGCATCTGGCCGCCGGAGAGTTGGTGTGGAAAGCGATCGCCGACGCCTTCGAGTTCAACCCATTTAAGGCGTTCGCCGGCGGCTTCGCGAGCTCCCGGTTTTCCAGCGAGGAGCAACGGTAGTTCGACGTTTTCGAAAACCGTCAGCGTGTGAAGCAGTTGAAACGATTGAAAAATGAAGCCCACGCGCTCGCGCCGTAGATGAGTGAGTCCGCCGTCATTCAGGGACGAGGTCGAAATTCCGTCCAAAAGGACTTTGCCCGACGTCGGAAAATCCATGGCCCCGGCTAGATTGAGCAGCGTCGATTTTCCGCAGCCACTGCGCCCTACCAATGCGACAAATTCGCCGCGCTCCACGTTCAGCGAAAGGCTGCTCAGCGCATGCACTGGCTGGCCCTCCGTTAGATAATCTTTCGAGACATCCTGCAACGAAAGAATCGGCATATGGATTCGCGGGCAAGCAATACTCTTGCAGTCGCCCAGTCTACAACTCACCGATTATACGTTGCGTCTGAAGATCCGCAGCCGGAATGGCTGGAGCGTTCTTCAATTATGACTTCAACGAAGCCAGGGCCTTCTCGAGCGCAGAAGTTACCTCCGGCGAATCCGGGGTCACCTCAGGCTCGAAACGCTTAATAACGTGCCCATCAGGGCCAATCAGGAACTTGGTGAAGTTCCACTGAATCTCTCCGCCCGTCTGCGGATTCGCAGCTTTGTCCGTCAGGAACTGATACAGCGGCGTGATGTCTTCGCCTTTTACGGATACCTTGGCCATCATAGGGAATGTCACGTGATATTTCGAAGAGCAAAAGGTCTTGATCTCTTGGTTCGTTCCGGGCTCTTGTGCGCCAAAATTGTTCGCGGGGATGCCCACAATGACAAAACCTGCGTTCTTGTACTTCTCGTAGGTCGATTCCAGCGCAGTATACTGCGGCGTAAAACCGCAACGGCTGGCAACGTTGACAAGGAGTACGACTCTCCCCTTGTAAGCAGCCAGCGGAGCAGGCTGGCCATCAATCGAATTCAAAGTGAAGTCGTACACCGTCTTGTCTGCGGCCATCACGGCGGCCGCGCAGAAAAATAAGCAAAGCAATGCTTTCATCATGTTCCCCCCTATGCTTTTTTACCCTGTTCCACAGCCCGGAGCAATCTGGAGCGTGTTTCAGGCTGGCCCACCCTTTGATACCGGTCGCTGGACTCGCTTATTCCGTGACAATAGAACGTGGCGAAGATACCGGGCGCCGGCGTTAAACGGGCATTGAGCCTGCGAGGAGCCTGGTATAGACTTCGCAGTCACGAATTTTCGAGGGTTCTTTCCGGGGGCACGCTGGCGGGAGAGAGCCATCATGTCTTAGCAAGCAAGGCCAGGGCCAATTCGCGAAAGCGGTTGAAGTTCCTTTGAGGCGGTACGCCGAGGCCGGCTCCACGACCGCGGCGCCAAGGAGGTATGGATGCTGTTCGCATCTGCTGTCGAGGTCACTCACCGAGCCCTTGCGACTCCCGATCTCATCATCATCGGGGTCTATTTTGCCATCGTCTTCGGGATCGGCATGTACTTTGCCAGGAAGGAACGGTCCTCCGAAGACTATTTCCTCGCCGGCCGCGATATTGGATGGTTTTTCATCGGCGCATCCTTATTCGTATCGAATATCTCCACGGAGCACTTCATCGGCCTCTCCGGCACGGGCGCGTCATCGGGGCTGGCGGTCGGCCATTTTGAGTGGCTGGCGTGCCTCATCCTACTGATCCTGGGCTGGGTGTTTGTGCCTTTCTACCTGCGCAGCAACGTCTTCACCATGCCGGAATTCCTGGAACGCCGCTTCAACCGTCAATGCGCTGTTTATCTCGCCGCGATTTCAATCATCGCTTACATCTTTACCAAGATATCCGTGCAGCTCTATGCCGCCAGCGTGGTCCTCGAGCGGGTTGCCGGCTGGAAGCTATGGCAGACGGCTGTGGTTCTCGTCATCGCTACAGGCATCTACACCGTTGCGGGGGGACTGGCGGCGGTGATTTATACGGACACGGTGCAGACGCTGATCCTTATCACTGGTGCGGTCGCCCTTACCATCATTGGACTAGGACGCGTTGGCGGCCTCGAACACCTTCGCACCATGGTGCCGCCCGATTACTTCCACATGATAAAACCCGCCTCGGATTCCAACTTCCCGTGGACCGGCATTTTTTTTGGCGCGCCAATCCTCGGCATCTGGTATTGGTGTACCGATCAGGTGATCGTGCAGCGCGTGCTCTCGGCGCGGGATGAGGGACACGCAAAAGCAGGTACGATTTTTGCCGGTTTCCTGAAGATTCTGCCCGTGTTCATGCTCGTTTTGCCGGGCATCATCGCCTTTGCCTTGTTCCGTGACCAACTGAAAACTCCTGATTATGCCTATCCAACGCTTGTCCTCAATCTCCTTCCGGTCGGACTTGTCGGCCTGGTCATGCTCGTGAATTTTGGCCGGGTTGCAACCGGCATGATGGTGGTGCTGGGCTTGCTATGGGTGCCGTTCATCCATTACATCAGCAGTCAGCTCTACATCTACTTGCAAAGCGTGCAGGCCTATATCAGCCCGCCGATTTCCGCTTGCTTTATCCTGGGGATTCTGTGGCCCCGGCTCAATGGATCAGGCGCCATTGCGTCGCTGCTTACCGGATTCGTCATGGGCACTACGCGATTCGTTCTGGAAATCGCGGAACGCGCTTCCGGGGTCGAGTTTCAAAACTCAGCGGTGCACTGGCTCGTGCACATGAACTTCCTGCACTACGCGATTTTTATGTTCATAGTGTGTGCCTTGGTTCTGATCGCGGTCAGCCTGATGACACCGGCTCCCGACCGCAAGCGCCTCGCCGGACTGACTTTCGCCACCGTGGACGACAAAATGGAAACCGTCGCCGTCGGCATTCCTGTGCGCAAGCCCGCGCACGAAACACCAACGGAACGTGCCATCAATATCGTTTTCAGCCTGGTGTTGCTGGCCACCGTTGTAGGCCTGTGGATTTACTTCCGCTAGTAGAGGGTGGAGAACCGATTCGATGAGTACCAGCGCTATCCGCGCTCTGAAGCCCAACGTGACTCAGGAAGAAGCCGTGCGGGCATTTTCCGGCGCGGGGATTTCCGCGCTTTATTGGTGGGTGCGCAGCGGCCGGTTGCGGCGCATCGCCGACGCATATGTTCCATATTTCTTGTACCGCGTGAAGTACGCCGGAGCACCGGCGCGGCTTTTCGCCATCGATGCGGTCGATGGCTCGCTCGACTTGTTCGAATTTCCCCGCATCCCGGTTGAACGGGAATTGCTGGCGTTGGAGGCGCGCAATCGATTGCCAGCGACCCTCACCGAAGAGCGCGCAGTGGAACTTTTGCGCGACAAAGTCTTGCGCGTCATTTTCCAGCAAGGATTTTTCAAACTCCGCGACGCCCGTATCGAGATCACTCCGGTGCGCTGTGAACTCCATCTTCCCTATTGGCTTGGTTTCTATGAACGTGATGGAGCCGTGCGGTGCCGCGTGATGGATGCGGTAAGACGCCATATGGAAGGCGCCAAAGCGTGCGCGTTTTTTGAACAGTGGCTCGCAGCTTGATGCGGCGAGGCTTTGGCGGATTGTTTCTGCCCCATAAGAAGCACACCTGATCGTTCTTCGCTTTTCTTCGCATCCCGGGAGGATGGCCATGACAGGGTTTGCTCGACGCACCGGAATTGGACTGCTTGCCTCTGTTCTCTGGTGCGGAACCGCGGTTGCCCAGGGCTGGCAACACATTGGTAAAGTTCAGCGCGTCGAAAAGGTGAAAGATGGCGTTGAGTTAGCCGCTGGCGCAGCAAAAGTGCGTATCACCGTATTCCGCGACGGGATTTTTCGCATACGCGTGGCCCCGGATGGAAGTTTCCCCAAGGATTTTTCCTGGGCAGTGATCGAATCGCCGGAACCACCCGCAGTTAAAATCGAAGAGAATCAAAAAGAAATTCGAATCCTCTCGGGGAATGTGATTGCCACCGTTCAGAAATCGCCTCTGCTGATCACTTTTTTCGATGCGGCCGGAACAGTTTATCTCGCCGATGAGCCAGACTTGCCGATGGCCTGGAACAGCAAGCGCATTCACATCTGGAAAAAAATGCCGGCGGATGAAAATTACTATGGGCTTGGCGACAAAGCGGGCCCGATGAACCGCCGCAACCGCTCTTTTACAAACTGGAACACCGATGAATTTGGCTGGCAGGAGTCTAGCGATCCTTTATACAAGACCATCCCCTTTTTCATCGGTCTCCGCAATGGCATGGCTTATGGCCTTTTCTTCGACAATACGCATCGAAGCGTTTTTGATTTTGGCAAGGAGTCGCCGGATTACTTTTCCTTCGGCGCCGAAGGCGGTGAGCTGAACTACTACTTTATTGCCGGACCCGACCCAAAGAAAATCATCGAAGAATATACCGCCATGACAGGACGTTCCCCACTGCCTCCGCTCTGGACCCTCGGCTACCAGCAATGCCGCTATTCCTACTATCCGGAATCGCGCGTGCGGGAGATCGTCAAAACTCTTCGCGAGAAGAAAATACCTGCGGACACCATCTATCTCGATATCGATTATCAGCAGGGCTATGCGCCCTTCACGATCAACCGGGAATACTTTCCCACGTTCGAGAAAATGATCTCGGATTTTCGCGCTCAGGGAATGCACACGATTTTGATCACCGACCTGCACATCAAGAAAGATCCCAACCATGGCTACGCGCCTTACGACTCAGGGATGAAGAACGATATGTTTGTGAGGAATCCCGATGGCTCGGTTTACGTCGGTGTCGTCTGGCCTGGCGAAAGCGTGTTTCCGGATTTTACTTTGACGCGCGCGCGGGAATGGTGGGGCGGACTCTACAAAAACTTTGTCGGTATGGGAGTGGCGGGCTTCTGGAATGACATGGATGAGCCGGCGCTGTTCGAACGCGCCGATAAGACCATGCCGCTCGACACCGTGCACCGTCTCGACGATGGCACCAGCCTCGACCATCGCGCCATTCACAATGTCTTTGGCATGCAGAACGTCCGGGCGACCTACGACGGATTGCGCAAGCTGCAGCCCGAGGAACGGCCTTTCGTGCTCACGCGCGCGGCATATTCCGGCGCGCAGCGCTATGCCGCCACTTGGACCGGCGACAACAGCAGCACCTGGAATCATCTGAAGATGAGCACGCCGATGCTGCTGAGCATGGGGATTTCAGGTTACCCGCTCGTCGGTGATGATATCGGCGGCTTTGGCGGCTCCCCGCCTGCGGATCTGTTGACGCGCTGGTTCGAGGTCGGAGCGTTGAATCCGATTTACCGTGACCACACCGCGAAAGGCACCGCGGACCAGGAGCCGTGGGTGCACGGCCCGGAACATGAGGCGATTCGCCGGAAATACATCGAGCTGCGCTATGAGCTGATGCCCTATCTGTATACCGGAATCGAAGAAGCGTCGCGGACGGGGCTGCCCTTGATGCGGCCCGTGTTTATTGAATATCCGCAAGCGTCGGATTTT
>WNFA01006007.1_pt1 | contig 12670 bp, 7 predicted proteins | sample 5400481 | NCBI WGS metagenome assembly WNFA01 (sample SAMN13153340, study PRJNA577476) | soil metagenome | isolation source: 120 cm saprolite under Douglas fir tree site 2 hole 1 replicate 2 | place: USA:California | collected 2015-04-18 | reverse complement strand
GGCTCGCAACTCAGGAATGCAAAAGGTGGGAACAGAGCGATTCGTGTTTCAGGCGCAGGTAAACGGAATCCGAAGGACCAAGCGATTCACCGGGACGCCTCAAGAGGCGAAGGCGGCCCACGCCGCGTTCCGAGCCGAGCTGCTGAAAATGTCTCAGGCGTTGCAGACGAGCTCGAGCAGCGGATTGCCCGGGCCGTGCAGCTTATCCCGCTGTCCGACTCTGAGTGAGTGGCTCACCGGGCGATACCCCCGTTGGCAGGAGCGAGCTCAAAACGAGTGCAGCCGCCGAAAGTTGGAATCCCCTAAGCGCTATCTGTTGGCGTCGGATTTGGCTGAGAGGCGCCTCGAAGAGGTAGACACGGCTGCCATCAATGCGTACGTCGAATGGCGCCTTCAGGTGGGGCCGCTCACATTCGCAAAGCGGAAGGACGGCGAGAGGTACCAAGCTCGCCAAGACGCCATCGGTGCTCAGACAATCAACAAGTCCCTCAAAGTGCTCTCCTCCGCTCTGCGACTTGCTTTTGACGAGGGGGTCATCACCCGGGTGCCGAAGATTGCTTACCTACCGGAGGATGATGCGAAGGCAATTGTGCCTCCCACGACGGAGCAGTTCCGAGCGCAAATTCAGGCAGCGGAGCAGTTGCGAAGTGTGGCTCCCCTTCTGCCGGAGGTCATCGAGTTGCTCGGAGAGTTTGGCTTGCGGGCAGGAGAATTGTTCCGCCTGCCGTGGGCGTCCATCGATTGGACGCTGGGCGAAGGAGAGAATCGAGGTGCAATCCGAGTGGAGGAACAAAGGCGAACTCGGGTTGTCGGCGACAAGCCGTGGGTCCCGAAGAACAAAAAATTTCGCATCGTTCCATTCACGATTCGAGGGCGCGCCATTCTTGAGCAGTTGCACTCTGCCGCCAAGCCACGCGCCGATGAGCTCGTAGTTCCCAATCGCAGCGGACTTCCCTATATCCGTTTCGACGACGGTCCTTCGAAGGGCGGTGGCGCAGGAATCTGGGAGCGCCTTCGAGAAGTTTCAGGAGTGGACGGAGTAGCCATGAGTCATCTCCGGCATTTCTTTGCAGTTCAGAATCTACTGCGAGGGGTACCCATCACGGTTGTGTCCGCGTGGATGGGGCACAGCTCCATCCAGCTAACTGTGAAACGCTACGGCCGCTGGGCCCACGAAGCCAAAGAACAGTGGCGGTGGGCTGCCCTTCGCGACGAAAGAGACGGAGCAATTGCGAATGCTCCAAGACATTTGAAGTCGGTGATGTAATCGCTGCCATGATGGTTCCCCCGAAATGACCTAGCAGGCCGCAGGCCAATTACATCGCCACGCAAGAGCGGCGAGGCGACTTTGATTTCTTCGCGTGGGCTCGGTAAGCCACAGCAGGCGAAGCGGGGACCACGAATTCCGGGGGCCCGCAACATGAATTTCTGAGTACCTCATTCCGTTCAGTACCCGAATACCGATCGGCCATGCCACGCGAAGCTGAAGCGGGCGGAGGTTTAGCTTTCGATATCTCCAACCGCCCGAGGCCTCCGCCCCGAAGGCCTGGAAAGCTAGCGCCCTCGGAAACAGCCAAGTAGTATCCCGTTAATAGGCCAGAAACTTGAGCACACAACCAATCCCACCGATTTACGTCGAGTTGACGTCACCTGCCTTCTTCATCGATTCGTCCCGCAACCGAACTGCATTGCAGGACCGCATCTGGATCCTTCGAGTCCGCCCGAACGGTGGAGGCACATTGTCACAGCGACCATCCGAGCTTGGCGGCTCGGAGACGGTCACGCTCGAAATAGAGCGAGCAGAAATTGTGGACATAGAGACCCGGCACGGTGCTGACTCGCGCACAGCGCCGAAGGCGAGGTTGAACTTGGCTCATTCAATCGTAGTCGATAGCTTAGACTCAGCGCGCGTCTGGCTGGAGCGAGACTAATACCGCTAGGTTTTCTTTTTTCAAGGCGCACCCGACTACTATTGGGTTGAGTACACGAGGCGACTCGCTCATGCGCATCCTTACTTCCGGCGTCGAACGGTCGTGGAGATCCTCGTAGGCCGCTTCAGTCCGATGCGACACTCGCGGCCATCGGGAAGCGGCTGGACGACGCCGGCATCCACTGGGTCGTACCTCGCTCCGAGGATTCCAACCTTGCACGGCAGAAAGTCGTCCGCGAGAACGTCGCCGACGTCGCGAATCTGCCATGCCTGCAGTACAGAGGTTGGCAACCAGACCATCAATAAGGCGCTGAAGCTACTGTCCTCCGTACTTCGCTTGGCGCACGAAGAAGGCGTCATTGATAAACTGCCTAGAATCAATTTCCTGCCCGAGGACGATGCTCGGGCAATTGTTCCGCCGACCGAGGAGCAAAACCAAGCGCTCATTCGCGGTGCTGAGCTACTCCGCCCCGTCGCTCCGCACCTGCCTGAAGCAGTCGAGTGCTCGGAGAATTTGGACTAAGGCCGGGCGAGCTGTTTCACCTGACCTGGGGTTCGTTTGATCGTGGCGATGCCGGGACCTGCGGCACTATTTCGCGGTCCAGAATCTGATTCGTGGCGTGCCCATTGCGGTGGTATCTCGATGGATGGGTCATTCCTCCATCGAGCTAACGGTAAAGCGGTACGGCCGCTGGGCTCGCGAACAGAGGGAACAATGGCAATATGCCATGCTGCGGTCGAAGGCGACCGTAGCTGTGGAAACTCCACCGCGCCATCTTCGCCCGGTGCCATGACAGCTCCCAAGCTGAAAAAACTCCGATGGCCCGCTTCAGTTCTTTGCGTGTGTCTTCACGGTGCTGGCGCTGCAGCCCTTACTGCTCATCGCGCCGGCAGTGCTGAGTGGATGGTTACTGGGGATGGTTTGCGGTGGCCAGCCCTGCGACCGTGATACTGCGTGCAGCCCTTAGACTGCGTCCGGAGGATGAGTAGCACCGGCTACTATCTCGCTGATCGGGCTGGTATCCTTTCAACATGCCCCTTCCCATGTCGAAGCCCGTGACCCTCGTCAAGAACCTTGGTCAGGCCAACGAGACGAGGCAGACCGTGGACTGCTCCATCCAGGACAAGAAGGGGTTCTTCGCGGCCAATGCCCCCGTCTATGAGGGTGATGTTGTTGAGGTGGAGGATCCAAGAGGCGGAAAGCGCCAGCTCACCGTTGCGGAGGTCAAGATCCAAGGTCATGGCACCGGCCTCGACCACCTTGAGGTTGTCTGGGGCAAGCCACCGCAGGTCCTGCAGGCACCCATCCGCCGACTTGGGCCCGAGAACTTCCATCCAGAGATTACCAAGGCCTGCGGAGACCTCTTCGCCGACGGGTACTACGCCGATGCCATCCTCAATGCCTTCAAGGCACTCGAAGTACGAGTCCGGTCGCTCTCAGCACTCGACCTTACTGGCCAGGATCTCATGGCCAAGGCGTTCAACGAGGCGGCGCCGCTCATCAAGATTACTAGGGAGCCAGGCCAGACCGGCGACAGTGAGCAGCGGGGGTTCAAGTTCCTTTTCATGGGCGCCATCACCGGGATCCGCAACCCGAAAGCGCACCAGTTCATAGGGCAGAACGATCCACAACGAACCCTTGAGTATCTGGCCTTTGCCAGCCTACTAATGCGCCGCCTCGACGATGCCGTCGTTACGCATGGAGGTGGGTCTCAGAAGTAGCAGTAGCGGTTACGCCTCTAGGTCGTCAGCGCTCGCGTCGAACTGACTACCGCTGCTAAGGACGGTTGTCGTGATGACCCAGCCCAGCCTCTCAGCCGCTGCTTACAGAAATGATGGAGAATTAACCGGCACACCGCTTTTGGATCGCACGGCACCAATCGTCCGCTGGCCTCCGCTTGAGGGCACAAGGACATCAGCCTTCCCTTCCTCCAGCATTTTCCAACTTCCTTCCAAGTCTGGTTCATGGCACTTTGTGGCCGAGAACGTCGCGAGAAACCGTCAGCGGAAGTGCAGGAACGAGTTGGAACCCCCGTGAAGCAGTGAACGCTGGAAAGAACCGCGACAAGAAGTGGAACATCCTTGCGTTCGGGTTCGAGCGCCGTGGATATGAACAACTCCCGGGCACTATGCCGGGCATTATTGAGGACAAACGGTTTGTTCTCCAGTTCGAGCGATTCGATACCGATCAGCGTTTCGAGGCATACGATGGCGTTGTCCTTTTCAAAGGAGCGTTTGAGGCGATTCATCGCGCACGGACGTGGGATGATAGCAGTTACCTTACAGTTAACTGGGATCGAAAGGCGCTTACGCAACGCCGGATGGAGCTAACGTCTCTTCTTCAGAAGCCTGGCTTCGTGTGCTTCCTCGTTGACTCCCGGTTCCTGGATTATACAGAGGAAGGGGATACCAGCGACAGCGATCTGGCAAAGGTGATCCTGAAGGACTTCTCTATTTATAGAGAGAATTTTTCTACCGCCCAGCCATCACCTGACGGCGTTAGGCCGGAGTTTGGTTCGTTCCTCGACAAGTACGGCGCTGCTTACGCTTACTACACGACCTACGCCGCCAAAGAGATCGAAGGAATGCTATTCCCGATCGCGCGCACTGGGGGTCGCTTAACGGGTTTCGCGCTCGCGGACAGGCTCTTCTTTCTTCCTTGTCATACGCCGAAGGCTGCGCACCTGAAGGATTTCCTGACGGTTCTCGCAAACGCCCTGATCGACTGCAGAGCTAAGCTCGCGTTTGAAATCCCTCCATGGCTTCAGGAATTTCGTTTCCCGATTGAACGTCAACTCGTTGCAGAGGAAAAATCTATCCAGGCTCGGCTCGCGGAGATTCGTTCGTCGCTGGATAACTACGATCAATTCAAGGTGTGCCTCTGCCAAGATGGACCGCAACTCGTAAAGAGCGTTTCAACTGTGCTGACTAAAGGATTCGGCTTTCGGCTCGCTGATGCAGATGATGAATTCATAGAGGATCGATGCATCCTCGGTTCTAATTTGAAGCCCGAAGTCCTGGTCGAGATCAAGGGAACAACCAGAGGCGTTAAGCGGGAGCATATCAATCAAGCAGACTCACATCGCGAACGGCGCAACCTGCCAGCCGATTTCCCATCGATCGTTATCATCAACACACATGCGAAAGAGTCGAAACAGCTCGCGGATAAAGATCGTCCCATTGCAAATGAGCAGATAGTGCACGCGCACAAATTGCGAGTTCTTGTACTGAGAACGCTGGACCTTGTTCGTTTATATGCACAAAAGGAATCAGGTACGCTCGATTCATCAAGGCTGCTGAACCTTCTGAAGTCCGAGTCGGGTTGGTTGAAAGCCTCCGAGTCCGGATTTGAAATCGTGCATGAAGTGAGTGGCGACAAGGCCGCAAGCGTCGACTCGAAGGACCCCGTTCCAAAGCCGAAATAGTTGAGCAGGTCGTATTTTTGCGTTGCAAGAAAAGGCTGCCCGCCTTGCCAGGAGCGATCACTGGCTAGTCAAAGTCGGGCGTCCGGGATCGGGTATTGTAGTGTTCGCTTGTCGCAGTCAGTCATGTCATCAGCATTATTAGGCCCTCGAAAAGGTGGGCCTCAGGCGCGCATTGCCTAACCATCGCGTTTGGTGCGCAGGCCAACTCTCCTCTTCGGGCGCACCGGCCACTAAGTATCACTGCGGCTCGATCCTCGGTCCGATCGGCTCGAATCAACCGGTTGATTGCGACCCAAGTGGCAATGAATGTAGTCCGAGCCTACAGGCTGTGAATGATGTTCCTTTGTGAATTCGTCCACTGCTGCTCTCCCGCTAGGATTTTCGCAAAGCGTCGAGACTCGTTTTGATACCAATTGTAGCGATCGGTTCTCCCGCTGAACTCACGCGAGTCGAGCAGTACGCCCATGACCTTCGTGGAGAGATCGCACTTTTCCGGTTCCTTGTCCTTGCGACAGACGTCTAGGCACTTTCCCCAGTCGCTTAAACAGGCGTCCCATATGCGGACCTCTTTATCGTTGGTAACCGTCCGTGATCGACGTGGTTGACTGCGCGTGTCGCTCAGCGGGTGGTGATCCCGTGTGAAGAGGTTTAGCCGGAGGTTCCCCAGTTCCGCGGCAGGAGCTCATCAATCAGAGACATCGGATGAGTCCGAATCCGGCTTGCAGACGTCTATGCCACCTACGCCTTACCGCAACCGGGGCACGATTGCGTGTTGCACAGACGGCCATAGAGGTCGCGGTACGGCGTGCGGGCATACATCTCATACGCAACGCGCAAACCGCATGCCGGACATTTGACAGTTACCATGAGCCAGATCCACACGGAAATGCCCCATGCGCTGAAGATCACCATGAGCCGCCATGAATTGATTGGAAAAATAGCGCTCCAAAGGCCGATTGCTCCAATCAGTTCGAGCACGATAAAGAGCTGCCACTTCCAGAGCTGATGCGTTAGCCGAAACCACCCGAACTTGATCTGGGCTTCCAAAGTGAATCTCCTCTCGCGGCTAGACAAAGATGGCAGATAGCGAGTCTCCTGGGCCGCTTGAGTGTAACCGTCCGCCCTTAGGCTTATTGCATGCGAGCGACGGCTGGCAGTTGGCGCTATGTAACCGTCCAGTGATCGTCGACCGCGGGCGTCGCTCAGCCGGTGGTGAAGGGATTTTAGCCGGACGGTCCCCAGTTCGACGGCAAAAGTTCGTCAATGCGAGACATCGGATGAGTCTGGATCCGCATCAACAGATCCGCGATGTACGCAACCGGATTGACCGACCGCCTACCTTGCCGATGTCCTTGTCCGAGTGCATGAGCACTCCAATTCGCGGATCGACGAACTGCTGCCGCACAACTGGACTGGTCCACCCGCTCCAACGCTCTGATAGGAATCAGCCTCGGGACGATCAACACTGGGTCTGAGACGAGTCAGACCGTCGGGAGGCGCATGCCCACCGGAGCAATAGACGGAGTCTTGCTGGCAACCGTGGACTGGGTACTCGACCTACTCGTCAGTGGGCGTTACGAGGAGCTTGAGCGCATCTCTCGAGGGAACCGCCTCACCGCCAGTGAGATCCGAAGCGCAGTGGACCAGTACGGGCGAAAGCTGATCAAGCCGCCGAAGGGGTACGCGCCGAACATCATCGAGATTCAGAACTCTGCTCCTCAGCAGTGGGCCGTCGTGATCGACCTGTGGACAGACGAGGAGGAACAGCGATCAGACCTCAGCCTTGAACTCACAGTCACCGCAAGTCCGGCTGAGCGCTACGAAGTCGAAATCGACGATCTCCACGTCTTGTAGCGCGGCGCTTGTCAAGACGCCATACGCCGGACGGTTACAGTAGCGAGACCTGTTGGAATTCCGTGACGACTTCGATGTAATTCACGACGCTGTTGTCTCAGCAAATCAGCCCAGTCGACACGCAAACTGGAAAGACTTCGCCTTTTTTGCGTAATCTAGATGAGAGGTTCGACTCGTTGCACTCGACGATTGATTGCGGACTTGCCATTCTTGCTAACCACGGAATGGAGCAACCGCTTCAGAGCAATGGGCTCCAGAGGTCAACATCATGAACGGTGGAAGGTCCGCGCGATTCGGCTTTCGATTTTCGGACCTACTCATTATTGAGCGCGTCCTCCAGTACTTGATTCAAAAGCGCAGTGCCGAGATTGAGGGAACCCCAGTTCCGCTTCCACCCATCTTTTGGGTCGAATCGCCAGCTCCGGCCGATGAAGCTCCTGATTGGGACATCCAGCAGCATGACCCAGGATCCACAGCGAAGATCATCCTCGAAGAAGTGAAGAGTGGCCCCTTAGCAGCCAGCGATAGAAAGAAACTATGGAGTCGTCTTCGACGAACGATTGCGAAGCTGGATCCTACGTCATCTTACGAGATCATTCCGCAGCTGACCACGAACCCGGATAATCCTACAGAGCACGCGGATCGATGGACGGAACTTCCAACACTATCCTCAACGGCCAACGCTTCAGTGCTGCCCGAAGCAGTCAGCTCCGCCAAAACTTTAGCGGAAGAAGCCATGTACTGTCTGACCCACAACCAAGATTTGCGTTCAGGGAACGAGAGTGCTGTCTTGTCAGTCGAGCACGCTCGTCATGTAATGGCCGCGTTTAAATTCAAGGACGACATCGGCGCGAACGACCTTGATGGGCGCGTTGAACAGCTGGTGGCCGAACTCACGGGTGACCTCGGCGCAACGCAACAGATCTGTGATGCTCTATCGGGCGGTCTCTTCCGTAGAGCGTCGTCCACGGACTTAGGCATACGCCGCTTTGGTCCTGAGGAACTCTGGTCCGAGGTTGACGTTCTTCGACACCTCGCGGAGGTCTCTCAAGAGGATGCGCGATTATGGCAAGCTTGGTGGACCCTCTCGGAGCAAGTCCCGCCTGTGGGACCCTCACAGGGTTCGCTGGGACTTGAGTATCAAGACTGGCGCGGAGTGCAGCCGTTAGTGGCGGAGGCAGTGGCGCACCGTCCCCGCCTGTTAACGCTCACCGCTCGCGGCGGCTTGGGCAAGACGATCGTTCTAAAGTATCTTCGGCGTGAGGCCGATGAAGATGGGGCGCAGACTCTGTGGCTCTGGGGGCGGGACCTTCGGGGAAAGACGCCAGGGCAGGTCCGGAGGGCACTGTCGCTCGGCTCATTTGTGGCTCGCTCTCATGGTAAGCGCCCGGCCGTATTTATCGATGGCTTTGAGAATGCCGCCGATGACGACCGCACTCTGCGAGATCTTCTGACCGCTTTGGACGAATGTGACCTTGGTGACGCTGGAACTATCTCCATCTCAGTAAGGGCATCGACCTGGGGGAAGCTGGCTGGCTCAGAAGAATCCGTATCACGGTGGGTCAAACCAGACTTTCGCGACTGGGATAAGGCTCTGGTCGCTACTCTCGTTCGCGCCTCACAACGTCCTCAGATCAGCCAGGCATTATTAGAGATTCTTCGAACCCCGCTGCTCCTCGACATTTTTCTGCGAACCTTCGGTACCGAGCAGGAAGTTCCCCCGGCTCTTCAGTCGAGGCATGCAGTTTTGCTTGCGTACTTTGATCGACGCGTGTGGCCACCAGATAGACCTGGATCAGCAGAAAGGCGGCGGTGCCTGCACGAAGCTTGCGAGAGAGAAGCTAGGGGCCTTACTGAGCACAGCCTACTCGGGACAGCAGCTCATGATCTCGAGTCCGAAGGTGTTCTCGCTTTGCTGAGGGGACTTTATGTTTTCCGCCATCCATTGTTGCGCGATTTTGCGATGCTCTTTTGGGCGCGCTCCGTGGGGCAATCGGCTGCCGACATCGCTCGACAACTTTCATCGATATCAAGCGGCTTAACTCGTTGGGGGGCACTCAGGGCAACACTTGAAGCTGCGCTGTCACCGCGGGACGAATCATTGCCCATCCCGAACCTTCAAGAGTTGATCGCGGAAATGGAAGGAACCGATCCTGCGCTCCTGATCTCAGCTGCTGAAACCCTGGGCGAAATGGATGATCCACAAATAACTCCGATGACCACGATCTTGAGCCAGTTCCGAGATGCCAGCCTCGCCTCCCGCTTTCTCCAGCGCATACTCCAGATCGCCAGGCTCTCTATGAACGTAGGTTGGCTTCGGTGGCTAGCGGACCTACCGGACGATCTAGATTGGGCTCGGAAAACCCCGTGGGTCGACTCCGAGTTCATCGTCACTGCGTCGGATCTGCTGAGGGCCGTTGGCCGTTCAAACCCAGCTCACATGTCGGCGGCAGTTGCGGTCGCTAAGCGAATCCGATCCTGGAGCGCCGCCGCGAAGTTTCAGCCCAAACTCGCCGAGTACGATGGGCACCATCTCTTACAGATGTTGCCGCTTGTAGCACGGCTTGACCCATCTGCGGATACCCTCACCTGGCTGTCCACGCATGCTGCCGGACCGTGGAAGGCTCGATGGGGCGTCCTCGAGGCGCTCCCAATTCTCCTGGTGAGGGCCGTCCGGAACAACTTAAGACTTGATGGCCCTACCCTTGTGTCGTGCTACTGCACGGCGGCAGGATTTGATCTCGACTCAGCCGGGCTCCACGATCGAGTAGGTGATCCGCCGTGGCCAACTCGCGACTTCGAGCGCACCCAAGTGGCTCTGATTGGCGAGAATGCAAAGGAACACCATGGTCTCTTGAATGACGCGCCGCAACTGTTTGTCCCCGTCGCCATCGACATAGTCAGTGGGCTAGCGACCGATGAGCAGCGCCGCCGCGAGAAGGATTTGGAGGAGAGGCTGCGAAAGTTGAGGGATATTGTTCCAACGCTGGTCCCATCCGAGCCGGTTGCCCAGCTTGAAGCGAAGTTACGCGAGTCCAGCGGCCGAACCTTCACGGTTCAGGAGGCCACGAGCGGTCTCGTCGACGATGCGAGCGTTCTGATTTCGATAGGCTTGGATGAAGTAGACCACATCATCGCGGCATTGCGTCATCGAATCATTCAAGATTTCGAAAACGATGGCGAGTTTGTGTCGGGCGTCTACTGGCCTGCCGCCAAGAATGGGCATTCTTTGGCTGCGTGGGTCCTTTTGCTTGACCTCCTGACACAGGATCGTCTGAGAAAACCTGAGATCGTCGACGAAATCCTGATGCAGCGTGCACTGTTTCAGGTTCCAAATGCGTTTGGACACGTGTGTGAGGCCATTCGCCAGCGTTGGGCTCATCTCAACGATTCGAGCCGACACACGATCCTTAAGCACATTCAAGAAACGGTACGTTCACCAATGGTGAATGGTCCCTACGGCGTGGCGCCGCTAATGTCGGCTATCCCCGAGGTTGATCGCCCGAGCTGGTCAGCGCCTTTTTTTGAGATCTATCGACTTCAAGGAATTCAGCCGGAATGCCGGAAGCCAAGGCAGCTCCAACATGGTTCATTTACGTACACACCAACACCCGACGAGGGCGAACAAGGGGAGGTGGCCTCTCCATGGAAGAAACTCCAAAGCTGGATTGGTCGGCTTGGCGTCGATGACGACGCTGTTCTTGCGAATGCGATGCAGGATCTCAGGTCTGCCATTGCTGCCGGGCTGCCAACAGTGTCCGACGCTCAGGCTGCGGATGTCGCAGCGGTGCTGCGTGAGTTTCTGCAGCAACTGAGTGGCCGCCGCTTTTTTGGCCGACCCCTGAGTCCGGATCTGGATTTGTCGGCATCACAGGCGCGGGAGCTCGCCACATGGACCATTGAATTCGCGCGTCGGCATAGCCCGGAATCGCTGAATTCGGACAAGACCCCGGTTGGCGTGGGTAACGCTCCGGCAAATGCAACTCACCCTTGGGTAATCGCGCTCGATATACTGGACGACCTGTTAGCGCACCCATTGTTGGAGGCGGAGAGTGGATTTAGTGACCAGCTCTTCCAGGATATTGCTCGAATCCCACCACCCCTATCTCCGACGCTCACTTGGCACCTCTTGCGTGGGCTACGACCTTGGCATTGGTTAAGGGAGGGCAGTAATGGTCGCGATCTCTTGGGTCGGATTCTGCAGGAAACGCCGGCTGATGCAGGCGTACTCGAACAAGGCTTCCGCCATGCAATTCACTTCGAGCGCGAGCAAAGTGAAAAGCTCTTTCGAACCTGGCTCACTGTGGATGGGGCCGTGTCGACTGACACCGGCCTGGACAAGTTTGCCAGCGAGATTGGCGAACTCTTCGGACGAATCATATTCGACGAGGGTATTCCCAAAGGTCCGCAAGTGCTCACGGACGAATTCCTCCGAGTTCCACCGGCTTCTGGGATTTTGGGTCGACCCGAGAATTATGTCAGCTGGGCGCTAGGTCTCATCTTTGGCGCAAAGGAGGCAATGGTTCGACGCCATCTTGGGGACGAGCCAACAGTGATGAGATTCGTGACGCTACTGGAGCGAGTCTTCCATCAAATCTCCCAGCTAGACCACCCGGACCTTTACCGCTTTATTATCTTTGCCCTCCACCCGCTCGAGCAGATTCAGGATCCCGAGCTGTTGAAGCGGTTTTGGTCAAGGTTTCAGCAGCTCGCTTTACGGATCGTTGAGATCGGCAAGCCCGGCGATGCCTACGTTCTGTTTTCCCAAGTGCAACGCCACCCAATCGTCGCCGCCGTTGGACCTGCCCGACTGATGCCTCTCATCGAGGCATTAGGTGCGCGAGTGGAACAGTTGGGACAGCGGATAAATGAACCTCTCGTCGGCCAACATAATTGGGCCGATGTGCTTAAGCGCGTGGCTGAGGAATATGGCGACTTGGTAGCTGCGAGCGATCTTCCTCAAGCAACCAAAGACCGACTTCACAGGATTTTTGAACGATGGGCCGACCTAGGAGTTGCATCGGCCATCGAGGCTGCCCGCAAGATCCGCGGAGCTTCTCAATGACGAAGCGATGCACCTACCGGATGCCTCGAATGTCGACCTTCTCGTCCGGGTATGTTTTTAAGTCCTGCGAAGCAAGATGGGGTAAAGCTACGCGGGCATGATTGAGCAAAGACGACAAAAAGACCCGTGTTGGCTTGGCGGGCGTGTCTTCCGTGGGGCGTGGCCAATTGGGAAAACCCCTGGGCCAAATGGCCCCAGGGTTTCCGATCCCGAGGGCGCAAACCTCTAAAAGTGCATCAGCCGAATGCATCAGTTTGGGCTCTTGTCGCTCGATGGTGGGTGAGTTGGAAGGAAAAAAGGCATAGCCCGGGGTGGTCCCGGCTACGGTTTGGGTGTCGAGACCAAACCCGAACCGGAGACCCCAAGCTATGCCCGCTAGCAGCCTATTACGCCGCA
>WNFA01007089.1_pt1 | contig 12676 bp, 9 predicted proteins | sample 5400481 | NCBI WGS metagenome assembly WNFA01 (sample SAMN13153340, study PRJNA577476) | soil metagenome | isolation source: 120 cm saprolite under Douglas fir tree site 2 hole 1 replicate 2 | place: USA:California | collected 2015-04-18 | reverse complement strand
CGTTTACCGACGCCCTACCGGTGCGCGCGCGTATGCGGTCTTTCTGGACGAATTTCAGGAGATGATCGCGCTTGACGCCTTAGATGACTACTTGCGCAGCTTTCGCAAGTTCGCCTGTCCGGTATACCTCGCCACGCAACATCTGGAATTGTCCAAGGAGCTGAAGTCTGCAATCTTCGGAAACTGCAGCCGCTTCTTTGCGTTTGCGACCAGTGCATCCGACGCTGCGTTTCTCGGTCACGAGTTTGGTCCGTCCGAGGGCGAGGTCGCCGCCGACCTTCTGCCTGACCTTCCCGTCGGTTGTGCCCTAACGAAAGTGCGCGGCGAACCGTCGCGGCTCCTGCGGGTGGCTCAGCTCGAAACCCGCCCCACTACCAAGACGGTGCATGCCGGCCGTGCCCGGTGCCTTAGCTCGGGAGCACTGCGCGATCACATCGACCGCGAGCGCACCGAGCGAATGCGGCGTTTTTCATCCCTGCGGGACGACACCGCAGACCGCAAGCAGCAGCGGGAGTCTTCGGAACTAGAGGAGGGGTACGATGGGTTCTAGCAAGGAACGTATTGCGTTCACAGCGCGAGATCGGCGGATACTCGAGTACGTCTATCGTTTCCGACTGTTGTCGCGCGATCAGGTAATGGCGCTGGCGCCGTTTCAATCGCTTACTCGTGCCAACACTCGCCTTAGCGCGCTCACCCGTGAGGGTATCCTCAGGCGCAAGATGCTGCCTGTGTTCCCCGGCCACGGTAGTGCCCAGTCTCTGTATTTTCTTGGCAAGGCAAGCAGACCGTTTCTGAAGATCGATCGCCTATCGATCACGCAAGTCATACGACAGGTCTCCCGGTGGGACCTGCGGCAGGTTGAGCACGTCCGCACAGCAAATCACGCGCTGCTCTCGCTGCTCGTGGGACTGCGTGCGGTGAATGCCTCGGCGATCTCGTTCCGAACCGAGCCCGAACTCCGGAAGCGACTCCACGACCGGGCGCTGGTACCCGATGGCTGGGTGGAGTGGACCTTCGAGGCCAAACGCTTCAATTGCTTTCTGGAGGTAGACCTCCATCACGAAGGACTCCAGGTCTGGCGTGAGAAGGTGCTCGCGTACATCGCCTACGCTGAATCCGGCCTGCACCAAGAGTACTTCGGATACCACTCCTTCCGGGTTCTCGTCCTCGCCGGGTCTGGCCGACGCTTGGGAAACTTGCGCCAGGTTGCGAGTGCGGCGGGTCCGGTCTTTCTCTTGGCGGAAATCAGTCAGGTCACGGCAGAGTCAGCGCTCGGTCCAATTTGGCAGGCGGCAACAGGCAACGGGCAGGTTGCGCTGATGAAGGCCTAGCATGCGCTATTGTCGTAACTGTCGAATGTGGAATCGGGACTGGCCGCTGCGTTGCCGGTATTGTGCAGCGTCTCTCGAAGGGCGCCTGTGCCGGCGTAATCACATCAACCCGGCTAGCCGCGACCTGGTTTTCTGTGGTGAGTGCGGCGAACCCCTTTCCAAGAAGTACGGAGGAGGATTCAGTGTGCGTCCATACCTGCTTGCCACGGCTGTCGTTTCTGCAACCGTTGCCGCCGTTAGCCTCCTACTTCTTAGTGGAAAGGAACCGTCTGTTGTGACTGCGCTGATATGTCTTGTTGTTCTGTTTGTTGGCTTTCGCGTTGCTTTTCGAATCCTCCCTGCTCCCGTACAAAATTTGATTGTCGCGATATTGGGCGGGATGGGTGCGATCGTCTCAGCCATCTGCGGTTTCGCCTTTCGCGCGGCTGTTGGTACCGGTAATAAAGGACGGAAAAAAACGTGAATGGACTGAGGAACACGGGCTTATCTCAGAAACGAAACGATTTAGCAAGGCTGTCTGGCGGACAATGCCTCGGACAGCCAGTGGCCGGAGTTCTGTCCGGAGTCTCCCTCAAAGCAGTGTAGGACAAGCTACCCACGGCGCGCCCCGCAAGCGTTTTTGAAAAGATTTGGACGATGCCCGGCTTGGAGGCGCCATGCTCGATCCTCGGGCAGGCGGAGTCCAAGAATTCAATTCCGAAAGGAGACAACCAACCTGCGGTCGTGACGCATGTGCAGTAGGCCAGGCCGTGCAACAAAACCTCAGCACGTTACGTTATGAGCGCGACGGGCTTACAAACGAACGGCACTGCCGTTCAGAAAGGTGCGGTGCCCTATGCAGGACAACCTACATCCCAATTCTGAGGTTCGCCATGGGCCATAGCACGCCGATGCTTTTGAACGCCGACACGCTCCCGGAGATCCTGACCGCCCGGGAACTGGAGGGGTTCATCCGGATTGACGTGAAGACGATTTACGCATATGTGAAGGGCGGACAGATCCCCTATATGCGGATGGGGTCGAATCTCCGCTTTTGCAAGCGAGAGATTCTCGCTTGGCTGGAAGAAAGACACTACCGGCCATAGCCGGTGCCCGAGAGATAGACACCCGAAAGGCTCGACGGAATGAAAGTGCCGCTGGCTTCCATGAAAGCCAGCGATCCCCGGCGGAATAGAAAGGGGCAGCCGCTGCGTGTAGCCCAAATGCAAGGGCGCCGAGAGCGCCAAATCTGAAAGGCAGAAGAGCCCCGAGACGCCGCTCGGGGCTTTTTCGTTGTTCTTGGCTCGCGTATGCTGCGGGAGCAAAATTCCTCCTCTATCATCGCGAGAAATAGGTACAAACGCTCAAGAAGCGATCAATTTTCTCCAAACTTCATTGAGTTGACCCTTGTCCTGGAGTTCGGTGCGTCTGTTAACCTGCAACTTCGAGAATATGTTCGAAAGATGGAACTTCACCGTGCTCTCCTTGATTTTCAAAATTTCCGCAATTTCCTTGTTTGAAAGCCGGCGCTTCACCAATTCGATGACTTGACTCTCACGCTGAGTGATCCCTTGCCCGGTCGGAGATTCATTGACACTCTTCACTGATGCGATGGAGTGTCGCACGTAGGCCTCCAGCACACTGGCCGAGATCCACATCTTGCCTTGGGCCACGCAATGGACAGCCTGTATCAGTTGCTCACTCACTTGGGTATATGTCACAAAACCATGAATTCCGAGGGAGAGTAACTGGACTATTTCCTCCGTGGGCTGCTCCTTGTCCAGAACAACGAACCTCGCCTCCGGGTATCGCTCTCTCAAAACGTGGAAACACTCGCTCAGCGGCAAGTCGATTCCTCCACGATCTACGACGAAGACGGGAGCTATCCGCTCCGTAGGCTTGTGCACGATTAGATCCTCCAGAGTGAGTACATGGAGAGCTCGGTTTTTCGCCAGTATCTCGAGCAGATACCGTGTGGCAAGGCAGTTCTGTTCGGCGACGTAGACAGGGAGTGACTCTTCTCCTTGCACGGTTTTGGCTCGACCGGCAGGTTGGCTCTGCTTAGGAGGAAACTTCGATCGCACAACTCGAAGAGCCATCTCGCGCCTCCCCAGTTCGCCGTGGCCGGCTAAAGAAGCTGGTCTGCTGGGCTGCTAGGTCACATCTGAAGGACAGGCTTTCTTCGAGCTTCCTGGCGGGGCCGGGAGCTCGTAGACGCAGACTACCGTACGCGCCTGGGTCCTTCAGTGTTACGAAGGTTCAATCCCTGCATGAAAGTGGGACATGCTTCGCTTTGTGATGCCGAGCGGAACGCGGCAGCGAAGTGGCGTGAGCCTGCTCCTGGGCAGCCCGATGTCCACTTTGCGCGTAACGAGGTCCGAAGATGACCCTCCTCAAGGTATTGGAGGCGCTCTCTCAATTCGCGGGCTCATCCCCCACCAAAAGGGCTCAGGACCAACTCAACCAAGTGGCGAGGAGAGTCTCCTTCGAAATGATTGGGTGTCCCCCTATTTCTCGCCGGTTGCTATCAGATGCGACTTCGGAGCATTCTTTCGGCTGTTCCGCGGGCACTCAGCTTCCTTCGCGGCCTCCCTGGGAAGGAAAACTCCATCGCGCAGAACGGAACTCTGGCCAGGGTTGGAAGTGCCCCTGGACGCCTCCGAAATCGAAGACTTCAGGCCTGACAAGGTAGGTGAGCCGCACTTAATCTACTGCTCTCCTAAAGTGAGGAGGACACCCGATATGGATCAGGAACACAAATCGACGACTTTGTCAGCAGTGGAGTGCTGTCCGTCCCTGGAACCCTGACTCAACTTAGCCCATCCCCAGAGGAGAAACACCACCATGAAAATCTTTTCGATCAAGAAGCTGACGTTATCCATCGTTATCCTCGCGGTTGTCGTTTCCGTGGGGTCCACCGCTTCCGCCGAAATGTTGAAGGCCTCTGCAACGCGCGTAGCCAACGATACCGACGTTACCACCCACGTCTTCAAAGCGCTCAATGATGCGGGCGCAACCTCGCTGGGGTTCTCGGTCTCGGGGACGACAAACAAGTTGATAAAGATCACTTTCAACGCTGAATGCGGCGTGCTGGGACCCCCGGGATCGTGGATCAGCGTAACCATCCTGGTCGATGGCAACGAGGCAAACCCGAAGAACGGTACGGATTTTGCGCTCTGTACTGCGACAAGTACGTCTACCTTTAGCTGGATGGGTGCGGTGCGTCAGTCTCTGATCACCGTAGCTCCTGGATCACACAACGTTCAGGTACTCATCGACCAGCTCGGTTCTACCCAATGGTGGCTCGGGGACACGTCGATCGTCGTCGAGCAAAAGTAACGCCAACGAGCGGGCGGTCCGGATATCTCCGAGCGCCGCCAGCCGGAGGCCCCACTTCCCCCGGTTTTCAGAAGTGGGGCCTTTCTCGTTCAAGGGCCCACCCTTCAGGCGTGGCCTGTACCGATCTATGGAATGCGTAAAACCAAGCGCTCGCACATCGCCAGCGCGAAGAACTTCAACTGTACGTAAACCGCCAGAAGGAAATCGCCGTTAAAGAGGGAAGACTCGGCGTCGCTACCGGCGGTCAGACCGAGTCCTCGACTGCCGCTGGGGAGATGCCCTGGCCGCAGCCCATGATCCACTCAGAAAAAAGCCCCGATGGTCGGATCGGGGCTTTTTGGTATTTCTGCTCAGGCGTCAACCTCGACGGAATGAAAGTGCTGCTGGCTTCCATGCAAGCCATCGATCCGCGGCGGCAGAGAAGATGGGGGCAGCCGCCGCGCGTAGCCCGAATGCAAGGGCGCCGAGAGCGCCAAATCTGAAAGACAGGAAGGCCCCGATGGCGGATCGGGGCTTTTTCATTCTCTACAGCCTTCTATCGTCGGCACAAGTGGACACAGCAGTTTGCATTCCAGGGATGCGCTTAGAAGGGGGTCAAACAGTTAGGGGGGTGAGAACATGACGGGAGGGAATATGCACCCCTACCTCTGAACCCAACGTGGCACAGCCTTTGGCCGTTTGCGTAGCATCGTCGCGCCGCTCATCGGACGACCGTTTGCGCCGACGTCCCCCGTTTGACCGAAGCTGTATTCACCTTACCGAAGTACCACCCAGAGTGAGGGATATTTGTCCTTGATTTTGCGCCTACTCCTTGTTTCGTTGTTGATTTGGAAGTTGCCTATGACGCATAGCGTCTATTTCTTTGCGAATTGCTTCATGCCGTAGAATTGCCTTTGCGGCGGGGATGAAGCTTTCAGCGTCACGGTCGCGGAAGTAGCTAAATTCGTCAAAGACAGGCCCGCAGAGAACACCGGCCATGTGCTTTGCTTCATCCGATATCAATGGCTTCCCGTCTTGGACCAGACTCTCGTCTTTAGAGTCCGCTGTCTCCCGGCATCGGACAATGCCGATCATCCACAGCAGAGATAGATCGTCATATTTCAGATACAGATCAGACTCGTGAAACCGACCGAGTCTGGCATAAGTCTTTGCAATCTGACCAAACAGTCGGATATTCGGAGATTCCAATACAGGTTGCTGGGAAGCAGCCAGCAAGAGTTCGATCGCCTTCCTATCGTCTCCGCTCTGTGCCGCTGCAGATGCCTTGCACACCAGCTCGTTATACTTGTCAGCACCTTTCACAAGTTCCGGCGCGCTGCATTGTGCAGGCGCTAGGCCACGGAGAAACAGCACAACGAGAAGTGCGCCGCTTAGCGACAAGAAAGATCGTTTCATGGTTCTCCTAGGGTGTTGGTATTAGGGTCTCAGGGTTTACCCTCTGTCCCCCGCTATCTCGAATCTGAACATGTATATGAGGAGTGACCTTCGGCCCCGTCCTCACCCGGATGTCCTGTGCGGTGCCGATAACTTGCCCCGCCGAGACTTTGGCCCCGGCCTTGATCCCGGAACCCGGCGCAACGTAGAGTTCCCCAACGGTAAATCCGTTAGCGGTCTTTAGTTTAACGATCTGGAGCCGCGAGTCCCCCTGGTAGGCATATCCGGTTCCCGTCACGGTCCCCTCATGGACGGCCACGACATCTTGACCAGGTTTAGCAACGTAGTCCGTCCCGCCATGAGTCGCCCCCAGACCTTCATTCCGCGGAGCTCCGAATTGCCCGCAGCCGCCTGCGTCACAGCCTCGGACTGCACCGCCTGTCGGGTTTACCCAATGATCTTGAGACGTTGTCTGCGATGATTGCTGTTGCGTAGGGGTATTTTGCGCCAACAGCACGGGATCTGGCTGTTGCTGCTCTTGCGCCTTCGCATTCCGCTCCTCAGGCGACAAAGGCGGCGGCGACGATGGCATCGAAAAAATCCACTCATCGTTTCCCGGATTATGATCAACCACTGGAGGCGGGACACCGGCGCCTTCTGCATGGCCGTCAGCGTCGGGATGATTGGTTGGGTCGCCGCCCACGTAGGCGTACAGATTCAGCGTTCGGGGATCGCCGAGGTTGACGTAGGGGATCGCCACCGGCACCGGCGACCAGTCGGGACTGTACCAGCGCCCTTGCACCGAGGAATAGTAGCGCGCAGGAAAGTCGTCCAGGCCAGTCTCGGAATCACGCAGCTTGCCCGTGAAATGCAGCGGGCTGGGATCGCCGCAACTGCCGCTGGTGGTCTGCCCATCGCCGTAGGCAAGGCTGGTGACGGTTTCGCATGCCACCCCCGTCGCGTTGCTCCGCACGCGCTCGGTACCCAGCCAGTCCGCATGGGAAAAATAGGTGGTGCCGGGCGAATAGGTCGCCAAATGATGTCCCTCGGCATAGACTTCCGCTCGCGTCCAGGAGCCACTCGAGTTGACTTCCGCAACCAGATGTCCCGCCAGATCGAACACGTCATCGACCGCCGTGGAACCTGTCACCTTATGGACGCGGTTGCCTTCAGCGTCGTAAGTATAGGTCGCGGTCGCCCCGCCGTCCACTTTGACAATGCGGTTCTCGGCGTCGTAGCTGTAAGAGTGGCTACCATCATTGATGACGTTACCTGCCGCGTCATAAACCACACCGCTCCCCGCGATACGATTATTGGCGTCGAATGCGTAGCTGGGATTTGGACCGGAACCGAGCGTGACATTCTGCTGCCAGCGGTTGCCGAAGCGGTCATAAACATAACTGAACGCCTGCCCAGACTTGCCAGCGGTGACCAGACGGTTCAGGGCATCGTAGGAGTACGTCCAGCTGCCATTGACGCTGTCCTGAGCGTTGAGCACATTGCCGTTCGGCGAGTAGCCGGTTTGGCCGTTGCCGGGATTGGTCATGTTCAGGCTATACACGGTAGTGGATAACTTGGTTGCAGTCATAGATTGCATCCACCCACGCGGTGTGTACGTGTAACTTTCGGCTACTCCATTACCCAACGTGGATTGAAGCGGCGAGCCAAAAGCGTCGTACTGGAGGCCAGAAAGCATGGTGCCGGGGTGGTTGGCGTCTGTCAGACTACTGGAACTTGTAAGGATTCTCTGGGCACGGTTGTAGGAGTAGCTGAGAGTTGTCCCTACTCCATTGCTGGCTGAAGTCAGATCGCCGACGAGGTCGTAGGTGTACTGGGTCTGCCGACCCGCCGGGCAGTTGATAGTTGTACATTGCCAGAATTGTTGCTCTCGTCCCATCGAGTCGTAGCTATAGGCACCTTTGGTAATAGGCAACGCGTTCTGGTCCACCGTCCCGGACCAGCTCATCCGGCCGATGCTGTTGGTGATCGCAATGTTTGTGGTGCCCATTGAAAGGGTTGACAGGTCGTAACCGTACGTCGCGGTCGGTGTGCCATTTGCGTAAACAGGAATGGTGTCGGAGTACAATTTTTGGGTGGGGCGATGCAGTGCGTCATAACTGTAAGTGGTGGTGACCGTCACCGATGGGTTGGTCTGGTCGGGTGCCGGTCGGGTGCGTTGATAGACATTGCTGTCGCTGTCATAGCTGTATGTCGTGATCCCGGTTTCAGGATTGGTATCATTCAACAAGCGCGAAAGGCTGTCGTAGGTAAAACTTCGTGGGTTCAACCCGGCTTGGGTGACTCCCGTTAAGTTCCCGAGTGTGTCATATCCGTACGTGGTTAAAAAGCCGGTTTTCGCGATGTCTTGGCCGCAGGCTACGGGTGTTCCACCAAGCCCTACTAGGGCGGCACTTGTGACTTCACAAACAGAAACAAGCCGGCCCAGCGCATCGGTTTGGGCAACCCTTTCCACTCGTTGCGATCCATTCCCTTCGTCCTGCACGTCAGTCGCTCTGCCGGTGTACGTCGTTAAGACTGAAGTGCCATCGGAATGGCTTACCTGCGTGACACGGTTGAGCGCGTCGTAGGAGAAGCTGTCACCAAGACCCGAGCAAACTTGAGCAGCGCTCGCGCTGGAAGATTGATACGGGTGCGAGGAGAAGCTCTTGCGGCCAACGCTGTCGTAGCAGGTGTCCGCCTTGTCCCAAGGCGTGGCCTGGTCATTGGCAAGGCTGTGACTCATCAGTCTGCCTAGGCCGTCATAATAGAAGAATTCGTCCGTGGAACGGGAAGCATCGATCGTCTTCGTTTTTTCCACGTTCAAGCTCCCGACCGTGTCGGTGTAGATGTAGTTTGTAACACCATTCAGTGTGCCCTGGAGCGGGAAAGTGATACGCGTTGGACGGGAAACAGCGTCGTATTGAAACGTCGTCTGCTGGTTGTTCACGTCTGTGGTCGAACCAAGAAGACCACTACAGGAATAGTATGAATTGTTCGTGGCTTGGTTGAGGGCGTTTGTCACCCTTGTGGGGTATGCCTTTCCTGCCCCGCTTGGAGCGCAAGCGGTATTTGTCCATGAATCAGTGAAGTCGAAGGTGGTTTTGTGACTGAGTGGGTCAATGCTCGAAATTAGATTTCCCGCATCGTCGTATTGGTTGGTGGTTGTGAGGGAGGTACCGTTGGTGTTCAGCCACCGTTGTGTAGCAGTGACGTTCCCCCGATAAATAAACGCTGTGCCATATGTCGCGTCATGCCGGATATTTCGGGAGATATAGTTTTGGTTGCCGCTATGCAGATACGTGTAGTCAGTTCTGCGGAGCAACGTCGGCGAGCCCGAGCCGAAGTCGAATTCGCGCTTCTCGGTGGCATTCAAGCGCGTTGCGGTAAAGTTTCCATTTGGCCCGGTCGCCGCAAAGGTTTCATAGTCGGTTTCAGTCTTTTGGACGATACCGTTATCGAGCGTAGTAGTTGTGCGAATCGGCCGAACATTGATTACGGCTGTCGGACTCATCGGTCCGACCTCACCTATATAATCCGTCACCACGGTGCGAAGAAGCGTTCCGGTAGTCGAGGAACCCGAGTACGTATTTACTTGCTTCTCAACCCTGCCAGGACTGGAGAAAGCCCCGACCACCACTGAGGAGAACGTATGTACTTCGTCGTTGCCGTTAGGATCGGTGACTGTACCTCCGGCATAGGTCCAGGTGGCACTGCTACTGTTTTGTGTGACCGTACGGGTTAGCACAGCGCGACGGCAGTCGGAGGTGGGGTTGCCCCCTTGACCGGGTGAGGTCATACAGGAATTTTGGTAGGTGTAGGCGACGGAGCCTCCGATGGGAAGGGTGACCTGCTGCAACTCGCCAGCACCGTTGTTAATCCAGGCGAAGTGATACGTCTTTGCATTCGGAAGCGTCAGAGTGCTGGGTACAAGCAGCGCCTTGGAGAGTTCGTGACAGGTGAAACCGGGCGTGCAAAAACTTGTCTGAACATCAATCGCCTGATAGTCGAGCCGATAAATCGCAGGATTCCCATTTGTGTCTGTAGTTGTCCACAAAGTGTTTTGGGGTCCAACTATGGATTTCCCTAAAGGCGTTACATAGGTGACGTTAGCGGCATTGCTAACGACTAAGAGATTGCGATTGAGCGTATCAGCGGAAGAAGTGGCGACGTTGCCGTTGGGATCCTTTCTGGTTGCTCCTACCTGCGTGCCGTCCTTGAGTGTAAGCGTGATGTTCCCAGTAGGGAGGTCATAGCTCGCCCATATTCCCGAGCCATCCAGCGCTGGCCCGCTATTGGTTTGCCCGCAGACAGTGACTCCGGGATTGCCAGTGTATAGCGGTAGTGGGTGCTTTTGACCTTCCGGGTCTGCGGCCACGTAGCTCTGGTAGACAGTGACTTGCTGGGTGGGACACTGAACCGTAGACGAAGGGGAACTGACTACCCAGGAGAATGGCGTAGAGAGAACCCAGCCCTGGCCCGCGTCTCTAATGAAGTATGACCCCGCCTTTGGGTTTGTGGGAGTCGGTTGTGGGACCCATACCTTTGATCAACTGTGCGTGTCATAAATGTACGCCCACGATAGGGCTTTACCACGCTGTGGAACGGTAAGAACGGGAATTCGCAAGTGCAGGCTCCCGTTTTGAAGAGAAACAATATCGAAGTCGCTGCCATGAAAGCTTCCAAATGGCGGCAAATTCTGATTGCCATCGTACAGTTGCTGCGCACTCGCGCCACTGGCAAGGCTCAAGACGACCAGGACACTAACAATTTTCACTGAACGCATATCACGCCTCTCAGTGTCTCAGTTGGAAATCGGCCGGTTGGGTTCCTTGATTGACCGCAAAGCTGGTCACAACCTGTGGGTTTACGTCGGTCCCGTTTACTACATACGTAACGCTCATCGGAACCATGATTCCGGTAAGCAACTGGTAGTTAGCATAATCGACTTCTACGGGAATCGTCACGCTCAAGTCAGAAGGGGCACGCTGCACATAGGTGAGTTTGATGAGTAAGAGACTTTGGGCGTCAATGTAGAAATCGCAAGGCTCATCGTAGGTACCAAGACCGAGATTTTGAGAAAACGGTCGCTGCATCCGTACATGATGAACGCTGGTACTTCCAGCTTGCTCCAGGCCAATGTACTGCAGGATCACTTGCGGATTCGACCAGTCGGCAAATGCGGAAAAGAGAGGCAGATGGACAATCCCAGCATTTCCCAGCGAAAGTCTAGGCATCAAAGTGGTACCAGACTCCGTCGTGATAGACATTTGGTCGTCGTTGACCACGATGACTACGCCGGCCGCCGCGTTCGTCATATTCATATTTTGGCCAGCAGTTTCGATCGTGACTGATTCTTGAAGGGAGTTCCCATTGTCGTCCGTGCCAGTCACTTGTACGGTGGCATGCGTGTCTTGAATAGTTGAGACGACGCCACCTCCCATTGCCTGGTATGAACTGCTCAAAACGGCAACGGCTAGCGGATCCTGTCCGCCAAGCGCGGAGGATCCTGTGCTTACGAACAGCCAAACCGCAACTAGCACAACAACCACTCTCAGATCACGAGTCATAGCCTGGCCGCCTTTCGTGGATCAGTACACGCATCGATGTGCAGGGTAGGTGACACTGACGTGAAGAGGTGCAGCGGCAGAGAACAGCGGAGAACGCGAATCTGCATTGAATCTCCCCCTTGTGAAAAGACCCATGTCTGACAATTCGAGGTAGCGACACGCGCCTTCCGTCGCGCGAGGGCCAACAAACGCCGGGTGCGGCGACGCGGGAACGCTACTGCACGTTCACTAAGGGAAGAATCCTGGACGGGAAAAGTTTCGCACAATTGCGAAATCAGAAAATCTTTCCCGCTGGGATTGAGCGCTGAGCGTAGAGCAAGCGACAGTCGCGTGTCAAGAGAAAATAGTGTGAAAATTTATTGAGTGGCTGCTTCAAGCGGTTTTTCTGTATAGGCCCTGCGAGTCTCAGAAATGGCGGATCGCGTTTGCAAGAATCTGGAGCGATCTCGCGTGCACGCGTTTTCCTGATCGTGCGCGAATGATGGTGTGCCTGCTCAGTCCAGTTTGGACTTCCAAAACGTTGAGCGGCACTTGCCTTAAGCGTTCTTGTAGCAATCGCTTCGCAACATTCACGGCCTTCTGGTAACGAATCAGGGCTGGCAGCAACGTGCTGATATCGTCGGCCTGCTCCCACCCGCGTTCGGTTTCCTTGCCTATTAAGTGGAAGGCGGATGCAGTAACGGGATAACGCTTTAGCAATCCTCGGCTGTCACCTTTGCACAAGGCTCGATCCGGTCCGAGGCTTTTGTATTCAGGATGCTGATCGTACTGGGAAAAGACCATCTCAAACGTCTGCGGCAGTACTAACAATGTCGGTGGATTCAGTGTATGAGTCGTACCGTCATGAATATTGACGTAGGGCATCTCGTTCCAGACCGCTGAATTCTTCTCAAACGATCCAAGCAGCGTAATTTTCTCGCCGGAGAGGTTCACGATCACTGGTGAGAGGGCGAAGTTGTAAGGGCGTGCTTGATTCCGGTTGAGCCGACGCAGCGCAGCCGTGACGTTCGGCGTGCTGATGGCGATGCGACGCATTACGGGTAGGCCAAACCAGTGCGGTTTCTTGCAGCGTAGTCCGAGCGCTTT
>WNFA01004507.1_pt1 | contig 12676 bp, 8 predicted proteins | sample 5400481 | NCBI WGS metagenome assembly WNFA01 (sample SAMN13153340, study PRJNA577476) | soil metagenome | isolation source: 120 cm saprolite under Douglas fir tree site 2 hole 1 replicate 2 | place: USA:California | collected 2015-04-18 | reverse complement strand
GTCGCCCCCGCGTCGCATCGGACGCCGGCAGGCGGTCCACCACCACGAGGACTTCCTGCGCCTCGCGCACCCGCTGCTCGGCATCGGGCGGGTCGAGACGAGCCAGGACGCCGTCGAGCTGGGCCCGCACGAACCCCGCTGCGCGGAGCTGCGCCGCCACTTCGACGTCCGGCCGGTGCGCGCTCGCGGGGAGGGGGAAGGTCATCAGAATGGGTGGGGGCGCAGCATGCTGCGCCCCTACATCCACCAGTGCATCCACCACTTCCTGGACGGTGTCGACTTTCACGATGTTTCCGCACTTCACGCAGTGCTGCGCGCCGGTGCGCGCCCACAGGAGCCGCAGGAAATCGTAGATCTCCGTGGCCGTCCCGACGGTCGAGCGGCTGCTCGTCGTCGGATTCTTCTGCTCGATGGCGACCGCTGGAGAGATCCCCTCGATCTCGTCGACCAGCGGTTTCGGCATCCGCTCGAGGAACTGCTTGGCATACGTCGAGAGCGACTCGATGTAGCGGCGTTGGCCCTCGGCGTAGAGGGTATCGAACGCCAGCGAGCTCTTGCCGGACCCCGACGGCCCGGTGACGACCGAGAGGGCGCACCGCGGCAGCTCGACGGTGATCCCCTTGAGATTGTGCTGCCGCGCATTGCGGATGATCACGCGGTCGGGTGAGCGAGGCATAACCCCATAACATAACGGGGGCTCGGGTTCGAGGAGTCGGGGCTCGGGCAATCGGGGCCCGAGCACCTAGCCCCGAGCCCCGAGCGCCCCTAGTTTCGCCCCCAATGGCCCTCGCCCTCACGCCACGCCTGCTGCGCCGCGGGCTGGAACTCTTTGCCATCATCTCGCTGGCCGGTGTCATCGTCGTGCTCGCCGTCTATGGCGAGAACGTCCAGGCGGTCGCCGGCGGGCTGCTGCACCTCCACTGGGGATGGCTGGTGGTCGGGCTGGGACTCGCCTCGATGGACTGGATCGGCGGTGGGTTGCGGTTGTGGGCGGTGGCCCGGCACGTCCACCCGGGCGTCCGGTTGAAGGACATGATCATTGCCGGGGGTATGAGCGCGTGGGCGGCATACCTCACGCCGTTCCAGTCCGGTGCGGGGCCCACCATGATGTGGGTGATGCGCCGCGCCGGCGTGCGACTCCCCGAAGCGATGACGTCCACCTTCATGACGTTCGTCGCCACCGTGGTGTTCTTCGCCATCGCGGGACCGCTCGCCATCTACCTCGGTGCCGGCAAATCCCTCGAGCAGCATAACGTGATCCTGGGGATCACCTACTACGGTCTGTTTCGCACCAGCCTCACGATCTTCGGAATCCTGGGCATCGTGATGCTGATCGCGATGGTGTTCCCGGCCTGGCTGCGCGATGCCGTGCATTGGCTGGCCGGGCGCCTCGAGCGCAAGAGCCACCGCATCGCGGCTCGCATCGAGCAGCTGCGCGAAGGGATCGACCGGGCGCATGAATGCATGGTCGCGTTCGGCAACCCGAAGGGCTGGCTAGCGCTGTTTTGGGCCGTCTTGCTCTCGGCGCCGTCCCATGCCAACAAGCTGCTCGCCGGATACGTCGCGCTGCGAACGCTCGGTATCCCCGCCAACTTCGTCGACATCCTCCTGCTCCAGACGTTCATCACCTTCCTCCTTTACTTCGCACCGACGCCCGGTTCGGCCGGGCTGGCCGAGTTCCTGTCCGCGGCGGTGATGCAGATCTATGTCGGGCCTTCGCAGCTGCCGTTGTACGCGCTGATCTGGCGGTTCATCAACAGCTACGCGACGGTGATCACCGGCTCGCTGCTCTTCTGGTACTGGCTGCGGCGCGGGCTGGTCGGGCGGGAGGAAGCGGTGAACATCGCGTAAAGTGTGTTTCCTTGCGCGGTTACGCCGTCGGGCGTAACTTCCGGCGCTGTCTTTTCCGGCTCAAGGGACTCTCCCAGATGGCATTGCTCGAACTCGGCGGCAAGAGGTTCACCATCCCGGTGGGCGAGGTGACGCTCGGCAGCGATGCCAGCTGCGCGATCTCCCTCAGCGGCGCCGCCGTGCTACCGCGGCACGTCCTGCTCCAGGGCCAGGCCGACGGGCAGGTGATCATCCGAAAAGCGTCCCCCGCCGCCGACGTGCTCATCAATGGCGTCCGCCTCGGCGCCGAGCCGACACCCCTCCTGCACGGCGACAAGGTCGAGGTCGGCGGTCACGAGCTCACCTTCGTGGATGAGCGGCGGTCAGGGAGCACCCAGTTCGTGAAGGCGTTCACAGCTGCGACGGCCGCCGGACCGGCCAAGGCCGGCGGCAAACCGCCGGCCATCGGCGTGACGGGCGGCCGGGTCGTAAGCCTCACGGACGGCCGTGAGTACGTGATCGCCGCGGCGTCGCTGGTGTTCGGCCGCGAGGCGGGGTGCGACGTCGTGGTAGCGGGGAAGGACGTTTCGCGCCGGCACGCCGAGATCGTCCAGACGCCAAAGGGCTATCTGCTGGTCGACACGAGTACCAACGGGACGTTCGTGAACGAGGAGCGCGTGGAGGGTCAGCGGATCCTCGCCCGGACCGACGTGATTCGGCTAGGCGACGAGCAGTTTCGCTTCTATGCGGACGCGGCGCCCGCCACTGCGGCTCCCCCCCCTCCACCGGGGCCGGCCGCTAGCCCGCCGCAGGCCGCGCCCCCAGCCCCGTCTCCCGGGGCGCAGCCGGTGGGTGGGTCGGGCCAAGCGGCGCCCGCGCCCGGCGCGGGCGATCGTCTCAGACATACCGTTCATGGCCTCGAAGCCTACGTGCCGCCTTCCCCCCGTTCTGCGACGGGCGGCTCGCTGGCCAGCTTCCTCGTGCGGAGCGGCGGGCTCGCCGGTCAGCGCCTGTCGGTGAAGACGCCCGTGGTGAACATCGGGCGAGCCGATTACAACGACCTGGTGGTACCCGATCCGTCGGTGTCCACAAGCCACGCCAAGCTGCAGCGTCGCGAAGGGGTGTGGGTGCTCGTGGACCTCGATTCCACCAACGGCACGTTCGTGGATGGGGAGCGGGTGAAGGGCGAGGCGCCGCTCGCTCCGGGCGCGACCGTAACGTTCGGGGACGTGCAGCTGGTGTTCGAGCCGAGCGACGACGCCTTGAGCATCGCGAAGGGTGGTGGCACGCAGATGCTCCGGACGCCCCACTCGACCGCCCCGAATGTCCCTCCCAAGCCAGCGTCTTCCCCTCCTTCTCCCTCGCCCACGGCTCCGAGGGGATCGCCGCCTCCGGCACCCAAGGCTGCGCCGCCGCTGAGACCGCAGGCGCCAAGTCCTTCACGGCCCGGCCCCAGGCCCAAGCGGCCGGCAGCCCAACAGCCACCGCCGCAGAAGGGCAAGGGCTGCGGCGGAAGTGCCGCGGCGCTGGTCGTGGGTGGTGGAGCTCTCGTCGCCCTCCTCCACCGGCTGCTGGCGTAGCGGCGCCCCGTGCATATCACCTGCGCCGGTCGCACCGACGTCGGCATCATCCGCTCGGGGAATGAGGACAACTTTCTCATGGTCCCCGACCGTGGGATCTTTGTGGTCGCGGACGGCATGGGCGGGCACGCCGCGGGTGAGGTGGCGAGCGAAATGGCCGTCCGCTTCGTGGCGCGCGAGCTCGGGGCCTTGAAGAGTCTCTCGGACGACCAGGTGGCGGACCGGATGCGAACGTCGATCCGCGCCGCGAACGGGGCCATCTTCCAGCGTACGCTCACGGAGCACGACAAGCGTGGTATGGGAACGACCGTCACCGCCCTCGTGCTGTACGACACGCGGTTCCTGATCGGCCAGGTGGGGGACAGCCGCGCGTACTTGTATCGCGATCAAAAGCTGTTGCAGCTCACCAAAGATCACTCGTACGTCCAGGAACAGGTCGACGCGGGGTATCTCACCCCCGAGCAAGCGCGCTCCCACCCGTACTCAAACGTGATAACCCGCTGTGTGGGCGCGAACAGCGATGTGATGCCGGATGTCTACCTCGGCACCGTGAAGCCGCGCGACCGGTTCCTGCTCGCCTCGGACGGCCTGACGGGGATGCTCGAAGACCCCCAGCTGGCGGAACTCCTGGCGGCAGATCGGATGCCGCAGGAGCAGGTGGACGATCTGATCACCGAGGCAAACCGCCACGGCGGGCTCGACAACATCACGGCCATCATCATCCGGATCGATTCGGTGGATGCGACCGTGGGCGACGCCACTCAGGTCACCCAGCCGGGCGCGCGACCGCGCTAGACCAGGGCGCTGTCCTGTTCCACTCGCCGCGCCACTTCCTCCCGCGGCAGCATTACAAGCTCCACAACCGCCCGCTCCGGGAGCTGCGCGGTTGCCATCACGAACACGCGCAGCCGCCGCGCCGAGCGGTACAGCTCGGGCGCGACTCGCGGAAGGCCAAGATGGGCCGCCGCTTCCGCGCCTTCGAGCTGAGTGACCGTGCCGTCGCGCTTCACGAGCGGCAGGTCGAGCGACAACATCGCGGTCTTGGCCGGGAAGTCGAGAAACAGCTCCCCCGGGGCGAGCCTCAGGTCCCGGGCGAGCCGGTCTTCCACTCGCTCGAGCAGGTCGGGGTCGTCGGACGGCCACGAGGGCGTTTCGGCGGGTAGCTCGGTGGCCGGGAGGTCGAGCGCCCGCTTCGCGAGACGGCGCTCGCGGAGACTGCGGGCGAGGCCGGTCACGTCCTGTTGCAACAGCTCGTGGATCAGCCCGTCGTCGGTGGCGACCGCGACGGCGTCCGGCCGCACTCGACCGCCGGCGATGGCGCGGCGCACCAGGCGCTTGAACATCGAGGTGGCGCTGCGCACCGCGTGGTGCCAGTACACGTTGCGATACATCTGATATTTGGCGAACAGCAGCGACTCGAGCGCCGCGAGCCCTTTCTCGTGCAGCGCCAGCGTGGGATGCCCGTCCCGCCCCGGGGCGAGGGTCAGCGACGTGAGTAGCCGGTCCACGTCGATCACGCCGTAGGGCACCCCGCACATCCAGGCGTCGCGGGACAGATAGTCGAGCTTGTCCACGTCGAGCGAGCCCGACACCAGACCGGCGAGGGGCTCGCGTGCCCGGCCCTGGATCAGGGGCAGCAGCCGCTGGGCCGGGATCCCCAGCTCCACCAGCAGCTGTGCCAGCTCGCCGTCCGCCAGGTGGCGCGCCGCCAGCTCCTCGTGGTGCGGCAGGCCGGCCTCCTCGAGCGAATGGGAGAAGGGATAGTGCCCGATGTCGTGCAACAGCGCGGCCAGCTTCAGGCGCACGCGGTCCGCGGCATCGAGCCGGACGGCGCCCGCGGCTTCGAGCTGCGACAGCGCGCGGCGCGCGAGGTGGTACGCGCCGAGCGCGTGCTCGAAGCGGCTATGCGTGGCGCCGGGATAGACGAGAAACGCGTGCCCCAGCTGGCGGACGTAACGCAGCCGCTGGACGGCGGGGGTGTCGACCACGGCCAGCGCTTCGGGATCGAGCCGGATGTTATCCCAGAGCGGGTCGCGGACGACCTCGAACCGGGTCACGCGGTCGACAACCCTATCCCCGTGGCCCCGCGTCCCCGACCGCGGCGTGCACCTGGTCCTGGAACTGAGCGAAGTTCTCCCGGAACATCTGCACGAGCCGCGCGGCCTGGGCATCGTACGCCGCCGGGTCGCGCCAGGTGCCGCGCGGCAGGAGCAGATCCTCCGGCACGCCCGGGACTTGCAGCGGGACTTCGACTCCGAACACGGGGTCGGGCGTGGTGGGGATGCGGTCGAGCTTCCCGGCGAGCGCGCCGCGCACCATGGCGCGCGTGAAGCCGAGTCGGATCCGCTGGCCCACGCCGTAGGGTCCACCGGTCCACCCGGTGTTCACGAGCCAGCACTGCACGCCGTGCGTGGCGATCTTCTCGCCCAGGAGCGACGCGTAGACGTTGGGTTGGAGCGGCAGGAACGGGGCGCCGAAGCAGGTGGAGAAGGTCGCCTTGGGCTCGGTCACTCCGCGCTCCGTGCCGGCGACCTTGGCGGTGTATCCCGACAGGAAATGGTACATCGCCTGCGCCGGCGAGAGGCGGGCGATGGGCGGCATGATCCCGTACGCGTCGCAGGTGAGGAACAGGATGTGCGAGGGGTGCCCGCCCGCACCGCCCGGGACGTGGTTCGGGATATAGTGGATGGGGTATGAGGCGCGCGTGTTCTCGGTGATCCGGTCCGAGTCGAGATCGATGGCGCGGGTATCGGGGTCGACCACCACGTTTTCGAGCACGGTGCCGAACATGCGGGTGGTCGCGAAGATCTCGGGCTCGCCCTCGCGCGACAGCCGGATGACCTTGGCGTAGCACCCGCCCTCGAAGTTGAAGCTCCCCCGGTCGGACCAGCCGTGCTCGTCGTCCCCGATGAGGGCTCGTTCCGGGTCGGCGGAGAGCGTCGTCTTCCCCGTGCCCGACAGGCCGAAGAACAGCGCGACGTCGCCTGCCCGGCCGAGATTGGCGGAGCAGTGCATCGAGAGCACGCCGCGCTTGGGCAGCAGGTAGTTGAGGATGGTAAACACCGACTTCTTCATCTCACCCGCGTAGCGCGTGCCGCCGATCAGAATCGTCCGCTGGCTGAAGTGGATGACCACGAACGTGCCCGACTTTGTCCCGTGGATTGCGGGATCGGCGTGGAATTCGGGTGCGTGGAGCACGGTCCAGGCGGGGGCGAAGGCGGCGAGGTCGGCGGCGCTGGGGCGCAGGAACATGTTGTAGACGAACAGGGCGTGCCAGGCATTCGGCGTGACGAACCGGATGCCGAACCGGTGCTCCGCGTCGGCGCCGGCGAACAGGTCGCGCACGAACAACTCCTGCTCGGCGAGGTGCGCGAGCAGCGACGCCTTGAGTCGCTCGAAAGCATCGGCCTCGAGCGGCTGGTTGCCTCGGTTCCACCACATTTCGTGCGCCGAGGCGGGCTCGCGCACGATGAACTTGTCGTTCGGGCTGCGCCCGGTGTGCGGGGCGGTTACGGCGGAGAACGCCCCACCCTCGGCGATCACGCCCTCGGCGCGACGCACCGCATGCTCGTAGAGCTCGGGTGGCCCGAGGTTCCAATAGACGGCGCGCTGGGGCGTGAGTCCCGCGGCCTCCAGCGCGGAGGCCCGTCTGCGTTCGGCGGGGCGGGTGGCATGCCCGGTCATGCGTTCGGTTCCGATCGAAGAGTTCAGGCGCGGGAACGCCGCCCGTGCTCCTGCGCGTCTACGGCGGCAATTACGGCCATGTTCACGATATCGTTTACGTCGGAGCCCCGCTGCAGCACATGCACGGGTTGTGCCATCCCCACCAGGATGGGGCCGATAGCCTCCGCGCCGCCGACCCGGCTGAGCAGCTTGTAGCTGATGTTCGCCGCGTCCAGGTTCGGGAAAATGAGCACGTTGGCCGGGCCGCGGAGTCTGGAGAAGGGATACGTCTTGGTCAGGATCCGCTCCACCACCGCGGTGTCGGCCTGCATCTCGCCGTCCGCCTGCAGTGCCGGCTCGCGCTCGTGCAGGAGCGCCACGGCCCGCTGCACCTTCTCGGCTGCCGGATGACGCACCGAGCCGAAGTTCGAGAACGAGAGCAGGGCCACGCGAGGCTCGATCCCCAGCCGCCCGACGAACTCGGCCGTCGCGGACGCGATCTCCGCGAGCGTCTCGGCGTCCGGATCGATGTTGACCGTGCAATCGGCGAAGAAGAAAGTCTGTTGCGGGAGCACGAGCATGTAGATACCGCTGACGTGCCGGCGCCCGGGTTCTGCGCCAATCACCTCCAGCGCCGGGCGCATCGCGTCGGGGTAGTACATGTCGACCCCGACCACCACCGCATCGGTCTGTCCGGCGCGGAGCATCAGGAGCCCGTGGTACAGCGGGTCGACCACCCGGTTGCGGGCCTCGCGCAGCGTAATGCCTTTGCGGCGCCGGCGCTCCCACAGCTCCTGGGCGAACGTCTCGAGGTGAACACTCACCCGTGGGTTCGCCAGGGTGATATCCTCCAGCGTCACCCCCGCGTCGTCCGCTTCGCGGCGGATCGCGTCCGGGTCGCCCAGCAGGATCGGCTCCGCGACGCCATCGTCCGCGAGGATGCGGGCGGCCTTGAGGATGCGGGGATCCTCGCCCTCTGGGAAGACGATGCGCTGCGCCGCCATCTGGGCACGGCTCGACAAACCGCGCATCACCTCCCGCGCCCGCCCCAGCCGGGCGTCCAGCTCCGCGCGGTACTCGTCCACGTCGATCACGCGCCCCGCGACCCCCGAGCCGACCGCCGCCCATGCCACAGCCGGCGCGACCCACAGGAGCACGCGTGGGTCGAACGGCTTGGGGATGAGGTAGTCAGGACCGAAGCGGAGGCGCTCGAGCCCGTACGCGCGCATCACCGAATCGGGGACTTCTTCCTTCGCGAGCGCGGCGAGCGCCCGCGTGGCTGCCATCTCCATTTCCTCGTTGATCTTCTTGGCGCGCACGTCGAGGGCGCCGCGAAAAATGAACGGGAAGCCCAGGACATTGTTCACCTGATTGGGGTAGTCCGACCGTCCGGTCGCGATGATCGCGTCGCTGCGCGCCTGGCGGGCCTCTTCCGGCGAGATCTCGGGATTGGGATTGGCGAGCGCGAACACGATCGGGCGTTTGGCCATGCCCTTGAGCATCTCTCCGCTGACGATCCCGCCCACCGACAGCCCGACGAACACGTCCGCGTCCTTCAAGGCCTCGGCGAGGGTCCGCGCTTTCCCTCGGACGGCAAACCGCCGCCGGTACTCGTCCAGGTCGCTCCGGTCGACGTGCACCACGCCGTGCTGGTCGCACAGCGTGATGTGCTCGCGCGGCACGCCGAGACGGACGTAATGCTCCGCCGTGGCGATGGCCGCGGCGCCCGCGCCCGCGAAAACGACCTGCACGCTCCCGATGTCCTTCTTCACCAGCTCCAGCGCGTTGAGCAGCGCCGCGCCCGTAATGATCGCCGTGCCGTGCTGGTCGTCGTGAAAGACTGGTATGGAGAGGGTTTCGCGCAGCGTCTCTTCGATGTAGAAGCAATCGGGGGAGCGGATGTCTTCGAGGTTGATCCCACCCACGGTCGGCTCGAGCAGTCGACAGAATCGGATCATATCCTCGGGGTCTTCCGAGCCCACCTCGAGGTCGAACACGTCGATGTCGGCGAACGCCTTGAAGAGGATCCCCTTGCCCTCCATCACCGGCTTGCCCGCGAGCGGGCCGATATTCCCGAGGCCGAGCACCGCGGTCCCGTTAGTCACCACGGCCACGAGGTTCCCCTTGGCCGTGTACGTGTAGGCCTCCTCCGGCCGGGCGGCGATCTCCCGGCACGGCTCCGCCACCCCGGGAGTGTAGGCGAGGGACAGGTCCCGCTGGTTCTTGAAGGGCTTGGTAGGCGAGACCTGGATCTTCCCAGGACGACCCTGCGAATGGTAGTCGAGGGCCTCCTGGCGACGGATCGACATCGAGGACACAAGTCCTTTTTTGTGAAGGAGTTATGCTATGTCCCGGGGGTGGCGCTGTCAAGCGCGGACGGGTTACCGGAGCCGGATCACGCTCAGGCGGGAGACAATCGAGCTCGGCAGCACGGCATTCCCATCCCGGCTGAAGAACAGCGCGAACGCCGGACCGCTCGCTCCTTGCAGGGTGCGGTGATACACGCCTGAGCCGGCTTGCAGCGTTCCGGTCAGGTTCACGGAGCTTGCCGCGCCGACCGTCGGGACGAGCGGGAAGGGGCGCGGGAAGTCAATAGGATCCTGCGCGTTGAGCGACGCAAAGGTCCTGCGAAAATGCCACGACGCGTAGGTCAGCTCCGGCGGCGCCGTGAAGCCCGGAAGATCCGACACCCAGTTGGCCAATGCCCACCGCGTCACCAGGGCGTCGAACGGCTGGCCCGTCTGTGCGGCCACGTTGGCCGCTCCCGTGAGCGACGGGTATACGAGCTTCCCGGGCAGCGAATCGCCGTACTGGTCCACCGCATACCGCACGAACAGCCAGCTCGCGCCGACCTCCGCGAGCGTGCCGTTGTCGACGGGGATCAGCAGCGGGCTCGAGCCCGGTGCCGACAGATATTTGTACGCGTCCAACACCGAATTGAGCGCGTACTGGCTGAACGACGCCGAATCGCTCGGGAGATAAACTCCGTCCCGCTAGCTCTTCGGCGTACTTCGACAAGCCCCTCGTCCAGCCAACCTTCTTCGGTGTTCGCGCCATGTACCAGTACGTGCTGTGTAAAGTTGATCATGTGCTGGAACTCGTGCGTAAACGTCACCGGCGTGGAGCTCTTCACCTCCGCCGCGGTGTGCGCGCAGCTGTGCGTCCCCATCGGGTCCGCTACCATTGAATAGAAGATCTCTCCGTCGTTGTAGTGCGTGCGGATAGTCGGATCGAGATCGGCGGGAAAGAAGAAGCCCGCGACGTATCCTGAGGTGTTGCACTGGGTTCTTGGTGACGAAAGCGTTCACCACACCCGTCATCAGAACGATCACCACGCCGTTCGCGTCGACGTCGGATTCGCGACCGAACGCCACCGTGTCCAGCGGATCCAGCCGACTGTCGACCACGTTCCGGAGCGAGTCACTGGGTCGCCAGCGCCGAGCTGCACGTTGGTCTAGCGGGCCCCGCGTCGCCGCCGCAGCCCGCCGTCGCCGCGAGGGACCACAGAACGACCTGCACTGCGCTCCGACGCTTCATAACACTCGCCTCCGCTTAGGCTCCGATGTTCATCCGCAGCTGTACGCTGCGCGGCCGGCCGAATGACGCGCCGCTGAAAAACGCGCCCTTCAGCAGGTACTGTTTGTCGAACACGTTTTCGACATAGATCTGGGGCCGAAGGACCGCTCCGCCCACCGCGAACGCGTAACCGGCGCTCGCGTTCAGAATGAAGCTGGACGGCACCTTGATCGACTTGTTGAAGTCCAAGAGGCCGGTCCCGTACGTCGCGTCAGGGTCCGCGCCGTTCGTGAGTCCACTTCCATAGGTGCCCGTCGCCGAGAGGTAGAGGCCACGGGCGGCATATACGACGTTCGCGACCCCGGACAGACGCTGGTCATGGTCGAGATCGAACGTTCCCGACGGCGGTACGGCGGGGAAGAATCCCCCGCTTATCGCTCCGTACCCGTACGCATGGTTCAAGGCGAGGTTCACGTACGCCGACACCGGCCCGCTCGGCCGGATCTCGACGACGCCCTCGATCCCGGTGATCTGCACCTGATCGATGTTCACCGACGTTACGATCGCCGAGCCGGGAACCGTGTTGTCGTCGATCCCCGGCGAGCTGCGCTTGTGATACGCGGACAGTTTGGTCACGACGCCGAGCGGGAAGCGATGTACGTACCCGACCTCGTAAAAATCGTCGCGCTCGGGCAGGGTGGGGGCGGCCACGACCCCACCCTGGGCGTCGCTCGTGATGGCGCGCAGGTCCTCGACGTTGGTGGGGAGGAACAGGCGGCCGTAGTAGACCCAAAACGTATTGGCCGGATCCGGGAAGAAGCTGCCCATGATGTGGCTCCAGGGTGTAGTCCAGCTTGAGCCCGGCCGTGTGGAAATTGCGGTCCTCGCTGAGGATGTAGTGGGTCGTGTCGGGGGCGAATACGAACGTCGGATCGTCGGTGACACCCGGTGTGTAATTCAGACTCCCGTCGCGGAGGAACGCGCCCGTGAACAGCTCCGCTGAGCGCCCGCTCCCGGACGAGCTCTCGGCGAACCGGTGGCGCCAGCCGAGGTTCACGAATCCGTTCACATCCTGCTGATGGTCGTCGATGATGCCTTCGACCGAGTCGAACGGGACGGCGAAGCGTGTGCGGCTCCGGTTGACGTCGAGGTTCACGACGTCGCGGTCGGACGGGACGTACTGGATCTTCCCGAACCCGAACAGGTCAGTCCCGTCGTTGTGAAAGTTCTCGGTGGCGTTGTGCAGCGAGTCGAATGCGACCGGCTCCCGCCGCATGTCGGTCCCCTGGCGGGCGCCGGAGAAGAACAGCCCGACCTTGCCGGCATTGGTGCTCAGGTTCAAGGCTTGTCCGTTCGCCGAGAACGACCCACCGTAGCCGGAGGCATCGAGATGGAACCCGCCGGAGGGAATGCGCGTGGTGACGTTGACGACGGCGGCGTTCTTGTTGCCGTACTCGGCGTCCCACCCACCCGTCTGGAAGTCGATCTGGTTCACGACCTGCGGGTCGAACAGCTCGTTCAAGCTGCCCGAGATCCCGGCGGGGACGGGGACGCCGTCCACGTAGTACGTGTACTCGGCGTGCTGACCGCGGATATGGACCTCTCCCGTGGGCGCGCGGGCGGCCCCGACGATGGATTGCTGCAGGATCTGCGACGTCGTGTTGGTGGGCGCGCCGTGGTAGTCGTTCTGCTTGAAGATCTGGTTGCCGGTCCGCGTGTCGACGGAAAGCGGCACGGCCGAGGTCACCTCCACCCCCGACAGGTTGATCGGCAGGGAGACCAGGCGGAAGTCGGTGCGGGCGAGGGCGTCCGTCGGCCCGATAGCGACGTTGCGCGTTTCGGGGCGGTAGCCCAAGTAGCGAACCTCGACGCTGTACGATCCTGCGGGCACGTTGTGGATCACGTAGCGGCCGAAGGCATCGGTGGTGGTGGCGGCAATGGTGTTGCCACCGCGCAGGATGCGCACCTCACCGCCGGGCAACGGTGTGCCCGTCGCGCTGTCGGCGACCGAGCCGCCGATGTCGCCGTCGGCCGGCGGAGCAGTCGTGAATCCGGCGGCAACGAGCCACGCCACCACCAGCGTTGGA
>WNFA01003731.1_pt1 | contig 12678 bp, 17 predicted proteins | sample 5400481 | NCBI WGS metagenome assembly WNFA01 (sample SAMN13153340, study PRJNA577476) | soil metagenome | isolation source: 120 cm saprolite under Douglas fir tree site 2 hole 1 replicate 2 | place: USA:California | collected 2015-04-18 | reverse complement strand
GCCGATGTCCTGCTTGCTAAGGCCGACGGCTCACCGCAATACGATTTTCAGGGTCGTCTGAGCTTCTCGTGGCCGAAGCGTCCCGACCAGACGCCGCTCAATATTGGCGATGCGAATTACGACCCACAGTTCCCGTACGGTTTCGGCCTGACCTATGCCAAGCCGGCACAAACAGCGCAACTTGCCGAAGCCGCGGGCAATGTCAAATACGGCGAGAAGAATGTCTATTACGCGAAAGGCGATGTATGGAACGGCTATAAGCTGTTCATCGGCGACGACAATGTTGCCCGCATGGCATATGTCGGAAGCAAGACGACCTTGTACGGATCGGCGGCGATTATGCTCCAGCCGACCGACAACGGCGTCAATGTAGTGTGGACCGGCCGCAAGAACGCTTGGTTTGAGGTTGCCGCCGACAGGACCACCGACATTGCTCGCGAAGCAAATGGCGCCATGATGCTCTCGGTGAAACTCAAGATCAATGCCGCCCCAACCGGAGATGTCGCCATGGGCGTCGGTGTTTCTACTGTACCTGTCACCAAGCTCCTCAAGACAGGAGATGTGACACTCACGGTTCCATTGAAGTGCTTCGCCAACTCCCAGGACTTGGCCAAGACGCCCAGCATCCTGCGCCTGGCAACATCCGGGACATTGGACATTTCGGTTTACGACATTCGCCTGATCGAAACCAAAACAGGCGCCGCCTGTCCAATAGACTGATGGATTTCACAAGCAGGGGGTGCGGTCATTTCCTCTTCAATTTCATCTGATTGTAATCAACGGCGGCACGGACGAGATTTTTTAGAGCACGCTCATTAATCTTATCGTCCTCGAATAAATCGATCGCTCGCCACGCGTTCCCTTCGAGGCCCGCGTTGAAGAGCTTGTCGGGATCTGCGAGGTTCGCCCCGTGGGAAAAGGTAAGCTTCACCTTATCTTTGTGGGCGTTGCCGACCGCGATTATTCCGTCGTGAGACCACACTGGGCTTCCCATCCACTTCCACTCCTCGACGATCTCCCGGTCAGCCTCAAGGATGTTCTTGCGGATGCTGGCCAACGTTTTGCCACGCCAGTCTGTGAGTTCTGCGATCATCTCGTCGATTAATGCAGAGGCAGATTCCACCGGGACGGGCTTTTTCATGTTCAGCTCCAACTCTCGCACCCTAATTTAGCTGCGCTCAGCGTAACCTGCAACCTCCGCAGGTGGAGGAGGCCAGGTACCGCATTCTAAGTTTCACGCTCTTTGTCTTTGCGGCGGAAAGACTCTCCACGGGTAGAACTGCCGCACTCAGGCCAAAATCGGGCTTGCGTGGGCCACACGTCCGCCATTTTGGATGTTTACTGGATGGGTATTACACAGTACATTACGTCCCCCCCCAATTCCCGCTAAGCTGTTCTAATTAAAGTACTTAACTCCATCATCCACATGAATAAGGACTTAGCTGGGGTTTCTGCGGTTTGGCGTGCACTTTTCGGGGTGCGGGATCGCCGCTTCTAGGTGCTTTTCGTCTACTTGTCAAAGAGCCGCCGAAGATGGTTTTGCGGCGGATTTTGGGTCCGTCTCTGGAGACGGGCGCAGTTCTTGATGCTGTACTGTCGGTGAATTATTGCGCGATTGCGATTGGGTGTCTGTGAGGGCGGTACAAGAGAAATGTGATGAAAGAGGTCTGCCTTGAACTGTCTTCTATGTGGAGTATACTGTGGAACGGATTCCACATATGGAAATCGTTCAGATCGTGCTGGATAAGAAGCTGTTACGGGCCGCCGACCAAGCGGCGAAGCGCACCCGGCGAAACCGGTCCGCTCTGGTGCGGGACGCCCTGCGGGAACATCTCCGCCGGTTAGAACTGCGAGCCAGCGAAGAACGCGACCGCCAGGGCTACTCGCGACAGTCGCAAGCCGACGCGGAAGCACGGGGTTGGGAAGCGGAGGCCACGTGGCCGGAAGAATAGCCCGAGGCCAGATCGCCCGAGGTGAGGTTCGGCTCTACCAGTTTGCCGCGCCCGACAAGAAACGGCCGGCCCTCGTGCTCACCCGCAACAGCGCTATCGCGTATTTATCCACGGTCACGGTTGCGCCTGTCACGTCCACGATTCGCGGCGTGCCATCGGAAGTCGTACTCAATGAGGAAGACGGCATGAAGTCCCCGTGCGCGGTGAACCTGCACAACGCGGTCACTGTATCTCAACAGCGATTAGGAAGACTCGTGGCCCAGCTTAGTTCCGCACGGATGAATGAAGTGTGTGCTGCTCTGCGCTTCTCTTTGGGGTGTGATTCAAACTAGTTGCTGAGACTTTCCGTCTGTCTTCCAGGATTCGTCCAGCAGTGGAACTGCCCCACTCAAGCGAAAACCGGGCTTGAATGGGCCACCCGCCAGTTCGGAAAGATCGCGGCCACCCCGTCCCCAATCCGATCCTCACGCGATTGACACGGACGCTCGGTTCCGCGAAGCTCAATGTGGCATGAATAAGCAAACTCAGGCGCGGCAACTCTCCATCAGCAGACCCTTGACATTTCTGGATTTGGAGACCACAGGTACCATTCTAGGTTTGGATCGAATAATCGAGGTCGGCGCACTGAAATTCGAACCTAATGGCGAGGCATCATCGTTTGAAACTCACGTAAATCCGGAGATGGCGATTACGCCCGAGGCAACAAAACGGCATGGCGTATTAAACACAGACGTGCAAAATGCACCCACCTTCGCCGAAGTTGGCCCCCGGCTCCGTAATTTCTTGAGCGATACTGACCTTGCGGGATATAACCTTATAAATTTCGACTTGCCTATGCTCCGATCGGAATTCCAGCGGGTCGGTCTTAGTTTGCCAATGCAAGGCCGCCGAGTAGTAGATGTGATGGACATTTTTGTTCAGAAGGAACCACGGGACTTGAAAGCTGCCCTCCGGTTCTATTGCGATCGCGAGCTTGATGGTGCGCACTCGGCTTCGACGGATGCTCGTGCTTGCTGGGAAGTCTTGCAAGGCCAGCTAAAAAAGTACGAAGACATACCTCACACGACAGAAGGGCTTAGCGCTTACGTTGCAGAATACCGCAAGAAAAGGTCGCTAGATGGGGCAGGCTGGTTTATTGCCAGATATGGACAACCTGCATTTGCTCGTGGTAAGCATCAAGGCAAGCTGATTCGCGAGGTAGAGGAATCAGATCCCGACTACCTTGATTGGATGCTATCGCTGGGATTGCAAGAGGACACAATTGAAGTCATTAGAAGTGTTCTGCCAAATTTCGCGGGGTAGGGGTTCGGGCTAGCATGCGGCTGCGCGCTCTGCTCACAAGGGGATATTTCCCAAAGGAACTCCCACGGCCATTCGTCACGGCTCCATTCGCGAAGTGTCTAACTACCAGCCGCGTCCTCCCCGGAGACTTTGCGAAAACTGCCGCGAAAGGCACGAAGTTGCGCAGTGCTCAACCCGCGATTTACTCCCTTGCGCGCGGAGGTCTTCTCAGACGTCCTCTCAGCATATGCAATCCGATTCATTATTTCTTACTCTGTAAAGAGATCACCCAGAACTGGGCATCCATACAGCCCCGAGTCGCAGGAACCGTACTATCCGCCACAGCGCCAGAGTTCAAAACGAAGGCGGACGAACGCGCGATTGACGGAAAATTCGGCCAGGGTGCGCGGAGTGAGTTCGCCCAGAGCACTCGAATAGGGCGGCGTTACATCCTTCAGACTGACATCAACCGCTTTTACCATAGCATTTATACTCATTCGATCGCGTGGGCGCAGCATGGCAAAGCGACAGCAAAAGCGAACAAAAGTTTCGCATTACTTGGAAACAGAATCGATTATTGGATTCGCACGGGGCAGGATCAGCAGACGGTCGGGATTCCGATCGGACCAGACACATCTTTGCTAATGGCGGAATTAATTATGCAGAGGTGTGATGAGACGCTCGTTACTGAGCTTCCAAGAGTGAAGGGTCACCGGTTTATAGATGATTACGAGCTTAGTTTTCAGACCCGTACTGAAGCCGAAGAAGCGTTCCATATACTGGATGCCTGCCTAGCTGGCTTTGAACTAGCGCTCAATCCGAAAAAAACACAAGTATTGGAGTTGCCACTGACGCTAGAGGCCCCTTGGGCGACAGAGCTAAAGCAATTTCCGTTTTCGCGAAACTCGCGACATGGCCAAGCCGCTGACCTGAACAACTATTTCAGCAGGGCCTTCACACTCCATTCCAGCAACCCCGGCGAGGCCGTTCTTAGTTTTGCCGTGGCGAAGTTTCGTACAATGACCATTGACCCCGCAAATTGGACAGCGTTCCAGAAGCTTCTCCTCCTCTGCGCAATACCGGAGCCCTCAAGCTTTCCATATGTTCTTGAGCAAATAATTACGAGGAAGAACGCTGGTGCCGGGGCGCTTGTGCCGGAATTGGAAGAAATCGCAAATGAATTGATCGTGAGACACTCCGCATTGCGACATTCGAGCGAGGTCGCTAATGCGGCATGGGCGTGTCTGGCGCTTCGACTACGCCTTCATGACGCAGCGGTTGACGAAATTTCGAAGTGTGATGACTCTGTCGTGGCACTCCTTGCGATTGACTGCGAGCGGCACGGTCTGACATCGAAGCCGATTGACAAGTCTGTTTGGATCTCGCACATGACTGCGGATGCGCTCTACGACAGGCATTGGCTGCTAGCCTATGAAGCAAACTTCAAGGGTTGGTTGCCGAATTTCGGCAAAGCCGACTACGTGGCCAAGGACGTAAACTTTGGATTTCTCAAACGGAATAGAGTGTCATTCTACAATACTCGACTTGCAGCCCCACCTCGCGTTGCCAAAGTACCACTGCCTACGCTGCCTTCCGCTCCTCTCAGACTTACGGGCTACTAATAAAATCTCCCCACCGCCCCTCACAGTCTGTCGCATGGTGGGCGAGCCCCCTGTATAGTGACTCAAATACTGGAGGGACGATGCGTGACCGAATTCTGCACCTGATGTGCCTCGTAACGTGTGTCGTAGTCCTTATGACCGCCGCCCATTCCCAGCAACCGCAGCAAAGCCATTGGGCCACAGCCGACGACAAAACCGCGAAGTTCATGATCGACATGGAGCGCAAGTGGGCCGAAGGCGTTTGCACAAATAATGGAGTTATCTCTGAGTTGTTAGCCGACGATTTCCAGGGCACCAGCACCGGCGGCGAGCGCTACAACAAGGCGGATGAGCTACGCGATGAAAAAGGCCCGCACTCGGCGCACGGCTGCGCACTCGACGATGCCAAGGTACGCTTCTTCTCTTCTTCTTCGGGCGAAGACGTGGCCATCATTTACGGCAGCGAGCACGCCATCGGCAAAGACAAAACGAATCCAGAAGCGAAGCAGTGCCAGGTCTGGACCGATACCTGGTTGAAGCGCGATGGCAAGTGGCAGATCGCTGCCGCGCAGGACAACAAGGTCGATTGCAAGTAGCTAGAGGATGATTCTCTCATCGCCGACGCTAGATTCCAGAGCCACCCGTCCTACGGCCTAAACCGCCGGCCGCCCGTTCAGTCAGTGCGTCGCCCGCTGCCCCACTTCGCGGCATACGGCAGTACGAACAAGTACAGACCGGTGAAAAACTGTAAGGCGAGCACAAACACTGCCAAGAGGCCCATCCTAGAGCTATACCTCCCCTGCACCACGGCGACGCCGTTGACGATGACGGCCACCGTAAAGGCAATGGACAGCCAGCGGTGGGTCTGCCGAACCCATTTGTTCCAGTTCAATGTGACCTCCTTACGATTTTTGAGCCGCCTGAGGCGGCCAGTTGGGCGTTTCAATCCCGAACTGCTTGGCGTACTCCGCGTGCAGCCGCTGCCAGCCGCCGAACTTCATGGCCTCGGGGCCGACGATGCGTCCGATGGGAGTTCCGCTGAGAAGGTGATCCAGAACATCGAAACAAATGTGCCATCCGGCAGCACCCATTGCGATGAAGCGGTGACCGATGTTGGTCCACAGCGTCAGGCGCGTGCCGTCACCCAAGGCTTCGAGTTCCCACCGCATATCGAAGCTACCCCACTTGTACTCAAGCGCCTCGGGAGCGTCGGCTAGCGTCACCGTTGTTTCGGTAACGCGCGGCGTGGGCGCTCCCACCGTGGTGAGCTTCACCGTGGCGCCAACCGTACCCAAGTTCCCATCGGCGTCAAAGGGCGCCCATTCGCGCAGATGCGCCGGGTCGGTTAGCGCCTGCCAGACTTTTTCCGGCGAGTGGCGCAGTTCTCGGACGAGAATGAGCGTCCACTTGTCTTCATTATTACCGTTTTGTCCCCGGTCTTTTTGTATCCGCGCCCCGCTGGCCGGACCCGGTGTGTACTGCTCGCGTGCGGTCACCTTCTTCTCCTTGTCTTCCTTTTCGTTCGTGTTGATGATCCATGCGGACGTTGATCCATGCGGTCGAGGTGGCGTTCGAGAGCATCCACGTGAGCGGACCAGAACCGGCGGAACGGAGCCAGCCAGGCATCCACCTCCTGAAGTGGTTCAGGTTTCAGACGGTAGAGACGGCGCTGTGCGTCCACCGTGGATTCCACGAAACCAGCTTCGCGCAGCACTCGCAGGTGCTTTGACACGGTCGGCTGCGTCATACGAAGCTGACGCTCGATCTCTCCCACCGACTGTTGTGACGAGACCAGGAGGCTCAATATCGCGCGGCGGTTCGGCTCCGCAATGATTTCGAACACAGATTCCACCCTCCTGATATACTCCACAGAGCATATACGTGTCAAGGTATATACTGGCGGTTCTAATTGACGATACGGGGTGCAAAAAGGGTGCAAAATTGCGCCCTACTTGGTTTCAGAGAAATCAGGGCAACTCTTTTGAAAAGAATGGCGGGGACGACGAGACTCGAACTCGCGACCTCTGCCGTGACAGGGCAACAATGAGATGTAACTGACTGATATCAAACGGTGTCGGCGGACGTCGTTTGGTACCAAGTGATACCGGACGTGATCTATTATCGTCCCCTTAACGTCCCCCGGGTTCTATCTCACTGCGGATACCTTCTCTAGTCGAAGAGTCCAACAAGCGCGCCCCGTTGTCTAGGCCATAGCTGACGTCGCAATTGCCGAGGGTGGCCGTCCTAGATTCCGCACACGCTCACGTCGAAAACCAAAAGCGAGCAGTTTCGCCGGTAAATCGCGAACGATCGGAGTTGCGAAAAGAAATCGCACAATCAACGGAATCGCAGTCGGCGCAGTTTGTGTGAGTGCAGGCGTCAGCACGCACTTTTGTGCAACCGTTTGAAATCGTTGAATAAGCCTGGTTGGCAATTCACGTCGTCGTTGGACTTTTGCGAGATCTTCTACAGATATGCTCCTTGTCTTCAAATGTTCGCCAAGGAGATTTGCAGCTGCAACTGCATCCTCGATCGCATAGTTGATTCCCACACCTCCAATTGGTGACATCACATGGGCTGCGTCGCCTATCAACAATAACCCTGATATGTACCACTTTGGGCAACGACTGGACTCCACGGACAGCAGCGAGAGCTGATGCCAGTCTGTCAGCGCCTCAACGTGTTCTGTCAATCTTGGCTCAATCGCAGCGATCGACCTCCGCAACGAGTCCAGGCCCTCCGCGCGCACCTTCTGGTATGTGCCTTTGGGGAACACATATCCGACTTGCCAATGGTCGAATCGGTCGAAAACCGCTAACACTCTTCCCATTCCAAAACCGCCGAGCACACGGCCGGACGCGACGTCCCCACGCAAGTGTGGTAATTCGAACCACAAAATGTCCATCGGTGGCGATGTCTTGATGGGAACCAACCCGGCTCTCTCGCGCACAGTCGAAAAACGTCCGTCGGCCCCGATTACAATCGGCGCTTTGATATCGTTCAGCCCATCGGAACCCATGTACCGAACGCCGCAAACACTTCCGTTCTCGTCAATCAAAGATTCCACTTTAGAACTAAACCGCAACTCAAACTCTGGATACTTACTCGCCTCGCCTGCGAGGAACTGTAAGAACTTCGATTGTGGCACGAGCATGATGTACGGAAACTTCGTCTTCAGGCGACCAAAGTCGAATGGCTTGAACGAAGTGTTTGCCGCACGAAGTGTCGGCCCATAGATTTTTGAGTGTTGCAGCTGAAGCAATGCTTCAGACAGGCCGATTTGATCAAAGATCTCCAGCACTGACGGATGGATAGTGTCACCGCGAAACTTGCGGTCGAAATCTTTGTGGGCTTCTAACACAGTGACCCGAACACCCTGCCGGACAAGCAGAAGCGCGAGCACCATTCCTGCCGGACCGCCGCCGACGATGCAGCAGTCTTGCTGAAAAGATCGTCCACCGCCCGCAGAGCCTAAGGAGGCCGCATGATCGTCAGGCACAGGCACCTCCAGTTCGCGATAACAAATGAATTTACTCTTGGACTAGCAAGTCGCAGCCCAAACTCTAAGCGTCAAAGGCGGACCGGTTGCGTTTTCCTGGAATAAGGAGCAATCCGATGCTGCCCGCAATAGCAAAGATCGCACCGTAAAGGAATGCGATCTGCCGGGCGTAAAGGTTCAGCATCAGGCTGCCTTGCGAGCTTGTTGGACCGACCTCACGAATTCCGGCAAGGTTCCGTTGACTTGATCCACGAATTTATCCATATGCGCTACACGCAGGGTCCACCAACTGGCTGCGATTCTCCTTCGTCGGTGACAAGCGGAAGAAATCGCGAAAACTCCGTTCCCCTGCATGTCGCGCATCTAGACCAAACATGAGGTTAAGTAAATCGGCTCAACAACATGCTTGGTGATCGACTCAGTAAAACAGAATGCAATCTGCCACGCGCAAGAATTTAGGCTGCTGCCTTGCGAGCTTGTTGGACCGACTTCACAAATTTCAGCAAGTCGGCGTTGATTTGATCTGCATTCGTGGCGGTGAGGCCATGCGGCAAGCCTGGGTAAAAAATCTCCTTAGCTCCCTTGATGAGCTTGGCCGATCTCTTTCCTGAAATATTGATCGGCACGATTTGGTCGTCCTCACCATGCATGACCAGCGTGGGCACGTCGAATTTCTTGAGGTCCTCGTGGAAGTCGGTCTCGGAGAACGCCTTGATGCTGTCGTAGACATTCTTGAGACCACCCTGCATGCTCCATAGCCAGAACTGGTCCAACATTCCTTGCGAGACGTTCGCACCCGGACGATTGGAGCCATAGAACATGATGGCGAAGTCTTTCCAGAACTGCGAACGATCTTTGGCGAGGCTGCTTCGTAATCCGTCGAACACTTCGATCGGGATCCCTTCCGGGTTGGAAGCGGACTTCACCAGGATTGGTGGCACAGCACCGATCAGGATGGCTGCGGCAACTCGCTTTGTGCCGTGCCGTCCGATGTAGCGCGTAACTTCGCCTCCACCCGTGGAATGACCCACCAGAGTGACATCCTTGAGGTCAAGCGCGTCGATGACAGCTGCCAGATCGTCGGCGTACCCATTCATGTCGTTCCCAGACCAGGCTTGACTCGAGCGGCCATGGCCACGGCGGTCGTGTGCGACCACGCGAAAACCATTCTGAGCGAGGAACAGCATTTGGCCGTCCCATGCGTCAGAATGCAGCGGCCATCCGTGCGAAAACGTTACGACTGGGCCCTTGCCCCAGTCCTTGTAGTAGATTGTCGTGCCATCTTTCACCGTAATTGTGCTCATGTGATTTTCTCCTTGAATTTTTGTGATCGCAGAAATGCTCGCAGTTTTGGTTTAGTTGGCGGCTACCAGCACCGGAGCGCCTTTGTCCTTCACGAAGACGACAACGAATTTCGCCGGTTTGGTTTTGCTTGCGTTCCGCCCAACGACGTGAACATCATCGGGGCCTTCGTAGAAGGTTTGACCAGGTGTCAAAGTCACTTCTTTCCCGCCTCTCACTTGCATAACGATGGAGCCTTCCAGCACATAGATAAACCCATGTGCATTGTGGCGATGGATGGGGTCCGAACTGCCCGGCGGATATACTACGGTAACCATCAGACCCTCTTTGCCAGGAAGGTTTGTCAGGTCTTTCGACATGAGCTCCGTTACCTTAGCCTCTTGTGCCAGCAGCGTGCTGGACATGAGACATGCCAGCGCCAAAACTAGTTTTGGGTATGTCATAAATTAACCTTTCGCTTGATTGACGTTATTTCAATGCGTCGTGTGTATTGGCCGATGCTTTACCGTTACGCCGCCTTCGGAATTTGTGCTGCGGGCTGAGTAAGCCAGGTTTCGAAGCGCGTCTCTCCGAGTCGTGCGTTATTGCCCGGAACCAGTGTTTTCTCGCTGAGTTTCGCCCCAGAGTAAAGCGCATTGGGGTCAGCGATGACTTCGCGGGGATCTTTGAGCGAGGCCAAACGCCGACGGACTAGTTCATCCACCCGAAACTGTTCCGGGCCTCCGATTTCGACGATGCCGTTTACCGGCTGACCTATTGCAACTCTGCCCACGGCACTCGCGACATCGTCGGCGGCCATCGGCTGGAAAAGCACATGAGGCAAATGAACCTTGCCGTCGACCATGGAAATATCGGCAAGGCCCTTGAGGAACTCGAAGAATTGTGTCGCATGCACGATGGTGTAGGGGATTGGAGATTCTTTGATCAGCTTTTCCTGAGCGATCTTGGCGCGGAAGTAACCGCTTTCAGACAGCCGGTCGGTTCCTACAACCGATAACGCAACGTGATGCCCCACGCCAGCGGCCTTTTCATAGGTAAGGAGGTTGCGAGTTGATGTTTCGAAAAAATTCAGCACGGCTGCGTCTTCCCACGAGGGAGAGTTCGATACGTCAACGACTACCGAGGCCCCTTTAAGAACTTCGGCCAGCCCTTCGCCCGTAAGAGTGTTGACGCCTGTGTTGGGTGCTGCCGCTACCGCTTCGTGCCCGTGTTCACGAAGCTTGTTGACAAGCTTTGATCCGATGAGTCCAGTGCCGCCGATCACTACGATTTTCATGATTGTCTCCTTCATTTTCGACCGAGGCATTTCTGCCGGTCGTACTCGCTAAGACCGAACGTCCCAGCGTTTTGTGACACGATGCGTCATTCGCTCTGGATGAAAGCGCGCCGGATCACTCAGCGACACATTTAGCCTTGCAAGTGCACAGTCTGGACGCCAGGACCGCGTTCTACACCGGAGTATGCGAATCTGCGCGTGGTGGACCGGCGCTCGGATGCATCGAGTACCGGCATGGATGTGGCATCGCTGAGCGATAGAACCGCGGACGATGAACTGAGTTTCGTGATGGTCGTGCAGAAGTGCACTCCGCGCAATCTTCCAGGCGCCAGACCTCAGCAGCCTCTAGGTCCTATCAGCCGACTCGGTTTTGCTCTCTCTTCTCGCGAAGAGGTAAACGCGGTAGCCGAGCGGGCGAAACAAAATGCGCTACTGAAGTTCGGCCCCACGCCTATGCAGGTTATTTGTGCATTATCGGCGATCCGGACGGGCATACGGTGGAGTCTTCACACGGCCAAGCTTTGGAGAAACCACTAGCTCCGAATCAGAAATCGTGGTGCGATGACGCTGAGGGCTCGACGTATAGAAAGAATATCGCTTATGGTCAGGTACGATGCCTGAGCTTTGTCGCGAAGTCTCGCGTCGCGCCGGGGCCGCTGACACATACTTAACAGTCCGTGGCTGGTGGTGAATGGCCACTCCTGGCGGGGAGGATTTAGCGACCGCTGCCTTGGGTGCGTCCCACGGGTTGAACCAGGTCGGATCCATGTCCTGTTGGCCGAAAGCCGGGAGGGTTAGTACCATCGCGCCAAACAGCGTTGCCACCATTGCGAGGGGCCTGCGTGGCCGGATGCCTTTTGAGCAATTCATAGAACCACCTCCGAAGTAAATTGATGCCCACTCAACCGTCTCTTGAGCACGAATCATGGGTACGATCTTGCGCCCGAGGATGTTGATGCCTGAAGCTGGTGACGCGGCCACCCCTTATGACCCTGTTCGCGAAACTTGCTCAGGAGTTTTGTACCGATAAGACCACTGCCGCCAATCACGACGATTTCCATGATTGTCACCTCATTGTCGATCGGGGAATTTCGCATCGGCCGGTCGTACTCACTAAGACCGAACGTCCCAGCGTTTTGTGACACGATGCGTCATTCGCTCTGGATGAGAGTGCGCTGGATCACTCAGCAGTTTTCACGAACCGCGATTGATGGATGTCGAGCAGCACGGATGTTCCAGTGCCTGGTTGCGGTGTTGACCAAAATAAACTACTGGAAGGAGAAACACGATTTTGAGTGCAAAAGCGCCGCCATAAGAAGGGTTGAACTCTTCCTGGGCAAGACGAATCGGACCGCTTGCAACATTGTCAGAGGTTCGTGGATAGGAGGCATGCAGGTTCGATTTCCGTCGCAAGAGGTTCGTCGCTATTCATCGAACGGAGCGTTCATCAATAGGTCGACCGTTGACACAGTTTTGTAGCCAGGCACGAATCGCTCGCCGAAGTCGCGCAGGAAGTTGTCGTGGCTCGTCTCCGGCTTCGCCGTGACGAGCCGAGAGCACGTCTCGGCAAATCGTTGCTTCATTTTCAGTCGGGGGAAAGCGCTGAGGATGCGTTCGACATCGGCTGTCGGAACTGCCTCAACGCCGAAGCCACCGTAATCGAGTCCGATGCCCATCGTGCCGACCGCCACCTCCGGCTCCTTGTGAAGCGCCAGCGATGGCGTCGAGTTAAGCGCAACCAGGTCCCAGATCAGTTGTGCCCGGCGA
>WNFA01004650.1_pt1 | contig 12683 bp, 7 predicted proteins | sample 5400481 | NCBI WGS metagenome assembly WNFA01 (sample SAMN13153340, study PRJNA577476) | soil metagenome | isolation source: 120 cm saprolite under Douglas fir tree site 2 hole 1 replicate 2 | place: USA:California | collected 2015-04-18 | reverse complement strand
AGGACGAGAAGGTCCGCGGCTTTCTGGTGGAAAAAGGGACGCCCGGCTTCAAAACGTGGGAAGTGCACGGCAAATGGTCGTTGCGCGCTTCGGTCACCGCCGGCCTCGCGTTCACCGATTGCGAAATTCCGGAGGAAAACCTCCTCCCGGGCGTCACCGGTTTGCGCGGACCGCTGAGTTGCCTCAATCAAGCGCGCTACGGCATCGGCTGGGGCGCGATTGGCGCGGCCATGGCCTGCTACGACACCGCTCTGCAATACGCCAAAACGCGCAAACAGTTTGCGGGGAAGCCCATCGCTTCGCATCAGCTCGTTCAGGAGAAGCTGGCCTGGATGATCACCGAAATCGTGAAGGGCCAACTGCTCGCGTTGCACATCGGGCGGCTGAAAGACAAAGGCAAAGCCGATCCTTCGCACATCTCCATGCTGAAGATGAACAACGTGGCCATCGCCCTCGAAACCGCCCGCAAAGCGCGGGACATTCTTGGCGCCAACGGCATCGTCGACGACTACTGCATCATGCGCCACATGAACAATCTCGAGAGTGTGTTCACCTACGAAGGCACCAACGACATTCACAAGCTCATCATCGGAGAGAAAATTACCGGAATTTCCGCGTTCATGTGAACTTTATGAAAAAAACTCTGCAGCGGTATCTTCATTGTTTCATCCTCGCGCTTTTCTGCTGCGCCAGCGCATTCGCTGTGCCGCAGAAGCCTCCCGAAGCGCCCAAGCCAAGAATTCGCGCCATCACCGCTTTCGTTAATCTCGACCGCTCCCGCTACCAGATCGACATCGCGGACACCGTCAAATTCCTCAAGCGCGCGCAATTCATTTTCGAATCCCGCGGCTACACCGTGCAGACTTTGCGCATCGCCACGCAGCCGTTTCCTGAATACACCAAGGGACTCTCTCGCGACGAAGCCATTCAGTTTTTCAAGAACCTCGACGGCCTCGCGGATCTTCAGCACGTTGTCATCTCGATTGGTCCCGCATATCTCGCTGGTGACGACGGCGACGCGCAAGCCACCCTCCTCGCCGATATTTTGCGCAACACTGCGCATCTCAGCGGCACCGTCGCCATCACTAACGACTCCGGCATCAACTGGCCCGCGGTGCAAGCCGCCGCCCGTGTCATAAAAAACCTTTCGGATGCCACGCCCAACAGCGAAGGAAATTTTCGATTCGCCGCCATCGCCAGTGTTCCCGCCTATTCGCCCTTTTTCCCGGCGGCTCGGCCGCTTTTCGCAACGCTCCCGATATTCCCACCGCGCGCCGCCGCCTTATCGACGCTTTCTTCCAGCAAGCGTTTGACGTGGAAGACATCGCTCTGCGCGTGGATCATGATCAGGCGTGGATCTATCTCGGCCTCGACCTTTCCCCCGCGCCCGGAAAAGATTCTTCCATTGGCGAAGCGATTGAAACTCTTTCGAAACAGCCGTTCGGCTTGAGCGGCACTCTCACCGCTGTTGGCACCATCACCTCGGCTATTCGCGAGATTGGCGCTCGCAAGGTCGGCTACTCCGGCGTGATGCTGCCCATTCTCGAAGACGCGCGGCTTGCCGATCGCTGGAACGCCGGGCTTGTTTCGCTCGACTCCCTGCTCAGTTATTCCGCGGTCTGCGGCACCGGCCTCGACACGATTCCGCTTTCCGGCGATACCAGTGTCGAAGAACTCGCGCGCATCCTCGGCGATGTCGCCACTCTGTCGGTGAAATGGAACAAGCCGCTCTCCGCGCGCCTGCTTCCCGTTTCCGGTAAGCGCCCCGGCGACCGCACCGAATTCACCAATCCCAATTTAATCAACGCGGTCATCCAGCCGCTTCACGACAAATCGCAATAGTTGAACTGTCGCGTCGGTGATCGTCTCGCCCCACGCGACGTTGCCGTACTCGACGTTTGTCGGCACTTTGGCCTAACATACACGTCCGCGGAGGGCATCCTAATGGAAGAACAGCTCAGCCTGGAATTTTTGCGCGTGGTCGAAAACGCGGCCATCGCCGCCGCACGCACCATGGGTTTTGGCGACCGTCACAAAGCCGACGAAGTGGCCGTCGAAGCCATGCGCAAAACCATGGACCAGGTCGAGATGGACGGGACGATTGTGATCGGTGAAGGCGAACGCGACGAAGCCCCCATGCTGTACATCGGCGAAAAAGTCGGCCTCGCCACCCACGCGCCGAAAGCCCTTTTCCCCGCTGTTGATATTGCCGTCGATCCCCTCGAAGGCACCAACCTCTGCGCCACGGGAGCGCCCAACTCCATCGCGGTTCTCGCGGTCAGCGAGAAAGGCGGCCTGCTGCACGCACCCGATCTCTATATGGAAAAAATTATTGTTGGCCCATCCTGCAAAGGCGCCGTTGATCTGGACGCGCCGGTCGCCGACAATCTCAAATCCGTCGCCAAGCGACTGGACCGCGCTGTTGAGGATCTAGTGGTGATCGTTCTCGATCGCCCACGCCACGAAAAGCTCATCGCGGATATTCGCACCGCGGGCGCGCGCATCCGGCTCATCGGCGATGGCGATCTCTCTGCGGGAATTTCCGCCGCTGTTGTTGGCACTGGTGTGCACATGGTGATGGGGACCGGCGGAGCTCCCGAAGGCGTTCTCACCGCCGCGGCTTTGCGCTGTTTGAACGGCCAAATCCTCGCGCGGTTGGTGGTAAGCAAACCGGAGCACCAGGCGCGCCTTGAAAAAATGGGGGTCATGGATACCAAGCGCATCTACGACACCGACGACCTCGCGCCCGGCAAGAAAATGATCTTTGCCTGTACCGGCGTGACCGACGGCAATCTTCTGAAAGGAGTGCGGTTCTTCGGCGAGGGCATTCGCACCTCCTCCATGATCCTCACTCTGGACGAGCGCCAGGTGCGCTTCATCGAATCCGTCCACCTCCAAAAGCGCCCCGACCTCAAAGTCCGCTTCAACTAAACACTGATTCGAAGCTCTGCGTGGTATGCGCCTTCCCCAAAAAAGGGCCGCCATTTCGGCGGCCCCACTTCCTTTTTTTGCTTTACGAATTTATTTCTGTTCGTTGATGGTCGCCAAGAACACTTTGTCATCCACGGCAACCGTCGGCGTGAACACGGTGGAGTTTTTTCCCTCGGCTAGCGCTACCTGCTTTGCTAATCCGCTCAATGCCGGACCCGCGGGCTTCGTTGAATTTGCCGGAGCATCCCCCGGCTGGAGCGAAATGCGCGTCGTCTTCGCCGTGCAATTCGCCGCGCCCAGGCAAGTGTCCCGCACAAAAACCTGACGCAAGCCACTGTTCGGCGCTGCCGTTGCAGCCGCTGCCGTGCCCGCTACTGCAGCGCCCTTGGTCTCTTTGCTCGCGGTCACCGCCACAAACGCCACGTAACGCCCCGAGGAACTGATCGAAGGCAGAATCGCTTCGGTTCCCGCCAGCGCACCCTCCGCATCTTCACTTACCAACGTCGTCGTCGGCTTGCAGGAAGCTCCCGCGCCTGAACAGCTATCATGCAGATACACCTGCCGCCCCGCCGGGGCGCTCGTCACGAGATTTGTTGCCGCGGAGCTGAATGCGACGTAACGTCCGTCGCTGCTCATTACCGGCGTATGGCTCGCCGCATTTCCCGCCGTGCCGTCCGAGGCCGCAGAAATTACTTTGGTCGTCGCCTGACAATCTTTCTCCGCGCCCACGCAAGTGTCACGCAGCATAATCTGGGCGACGCCGCCTTGCTCCGAGGTGAAGGCCACGAAGCGCCCATCCTCGCTGATCGCTGGGGTTTCTTCCGCAGTCGCGGACGCCGTGGCTGCTGCCGCCGCTCCAGTCCCAACCGTAAACGGGAACGGCGCACTCGATCCGCCTCCCAGCGGCGGGCAATTCACCAGACAGATCCCGCTCGGCGGATTCACCACCCGGATCGTCGCGGTATTGTCGCTTGCCAGGAAAGTGCCCGGAATCACTGCTTTGATTTGCGTCGAAGAGATGCTGGTGATCCGCAGCGCGGTCGACACCCCGTTGGTATCTTTTCCGTTAAAGGTGACGGTCGACGCGCCGTTCGTCGAACTCGGCAGAAAATCGGTCCCCGCCAATGTAATGTTCAAGGACGTATTGTTGCAGTTCGATCCGCAAAGCGGGGCGCTGTCTGGCGTGACTCCCGTCAGTGTGGGTAACGGATTCGGCGCGCCATAAATCAAAAACGCCAGAGCGTTGGACAAGCCGTTCAGACCTGCGCCCGATTGCGGGGCAAAGGTATTGACGTTCACCGTTCCGGCTTTGGCCACCAGGCTCGCCGGCACCACCGCCGTTACCGTGGTCACATCCACAAAAGTGGTCGCCAGTTTCTGCCCGTTCCACTCCACCACCGTCGTGGATGGAAATCCGTTGAACTGGCTGGCCGTCACTGTCAGGGTGAAATCGGCGCTTCCCAGCACGACGCCGGAGGGCGAAAGGGTGGTGATCGAGGCTCCCGTCGAGCTTTGAATGGAATTGTTGGTGTTGTTGCACCCGGCAATCATGCCGAGAGCGAATAGCGCGACAGCCAGGGCTGTCCAGGACCGCTTCATCGAATCTCCTTCACCGTTGGACCAAGTGGGTCGCGCCGGTTTCCGCCCGCGCAGGGCATTCCAGTGGAACGGCGCGTCTGTTTGGATTGAGATGCCAAGAATGCCGTGCGCGTTGACCGCCAGAGATGGCGAAACGTCCCCCGGCGCAGGCACACTCTTTATCCCCTCTATTATTACGCAGCTTGCCCAAACCGGAAAGGAAGGAATCCGCCGGAACTAGCCGCCGCTCTAATCGCCGAGGGCCTTCACGGACTGCTTCGCCAGCGCTGCAATTCTCTTCCGGCACTCCTCATCCATCACACTCGACTCCATCGCTGCTTCATACGCGCCTCTCGCTTGCTTCTTTCTTCCCAGCTTTGCGTACAAGTCTCCGCGCGCCATCTGAAATACCGCGTTCTGCGGATACTTCTGCACCAGCGGATTCAGCTCCTGCAGCGCTTCCTCGTACTTCTGATCGTAAGTATGCAGATTCAACGCCAGATAAAACCGCGCAATCACCGGCGTCAGTTGCCCTTCCCGTATCGCCCGGTGAAGCAACTCTATTCCTTCACTCTTCGACCCGCCGGGAACGCCCATGAAAAATCGCAGCATGCGGGCGATGGTCGAGAGCGTATCCACGTAGTAGTCGTATAGCCCCAGTCCTGTACAGGCATCCGCCAGGGTGGGATCTAAGGCCAGGGCTTTCTTGAAATTTTCCCGCGCCCGAACTCCGGCGCGCGCGGTGGCCCGGTTCTCCTGCCTTATGCCGTATAGGCGCGCCGCCAGCGCGTCGGCCATTCCCGCGTAAAGATGCATCTCCGCGGAGTCCTGCCGCGCGAGGCTTGCCTGCGCCAGGGAGTAGGCCTTCGCAGCCAACGCCAAGTAGGCTTCATCGCGCTTCAATTTGTCGCGGTGCCGTGGCGCGGTGATTCCATACTTGAATTCCGCGCTCGAACACCAGATTTTCCACCACAGGGCTTCGGCTTCGAGCAAATATCCCAGCGGGTGCTGCGGCTGCTGCCTCTGTATCTCCCGCGCAGAGTCAAGCGCTTCGTCGTTCCGCCCCGAATATATTTTTTCCAGTATTTGCACCGTGCCGTCCGGAAGAGTCAGCGGTTCTCCCTGTGCCTCAGCGGCCAGCCAGCAAGGAACTGAAAGAAGGGAGAGTGCCATCAGCAGGCGGAGCATGATGAATCGTAAAACGGCCCTCGAGACTTAGTTTTTTCTCGCCACCAGTCTAAGCTGTTCCGCCAGCTTCGCAAAACGAAATGGTTTCTGCAGGTAGGTTGCCCCCGCCGGAATATTTGCTCCTGGCAATCCTTCCGCGTATCCGGACATATAGATCACATGCACATTCGGCTGCAGCTCGCTCACCTTCCGCGCCAGCTCCGGCCCGCGCAGGCCCGGCATCACGATATCCGTCAGCAATACGTCGAGCTCGTCTGCGTGTTTGCGCGCAAGTTCCACCGCCTCCAGCGAAGTTGTCGCGGCAATTACATGATGGCCCGTTGCGCGCAAGAATTCCGCGATGGCCAGTCGCAAGCCGGGCTCGTCGTCCGCGAGCAGGATGGTCAGCGCGGCCGTTTGCACCTGCGCGCTCGCCTCGGATTGGCCGTTTTCTTTCGCGGGCGCGGGTGCCTCGACCAAGGGAAAATAAATTTGAAAACTGGTCCCCGCGTTCGGCTGGGAATCCACGTGAATATGCCCGCCAAACTGGCTGACGACTCCAAACACAGTGGAAAGTCCCAGCCCGGTCCCTTTTCCCAGTGGCTTGGTGGTATAGAACGGCTCGAAAATCCGCTTGCGCGTGGCCTCATCCATTCCGCAACCGGAATCCGCAACTTCCAGCAGGATCCAGCCCCCCGGGTCCGGCTTCAATAGATCCTTCGGCGCCTCCGCCGGCAGCGAATCTGGATTGCGCGTCGAGATGCGCAGTTTCCCGCCGCCGGGCATGGCATCACGCGCATTGATCGCCAGGTTCAAAACGACTTGCTCGATCTGTGCCTCGTCCACTCGGATCCAGTGATCTCTTGCGGCATGCTCGAACGTCAGCTCTACGTCAGAGCCAAGCAGCCGCGGCAGCATGAATTCGCAATCCGTCAGAATTGCGTGCAAGTCCAGCGGCCGTACGTCCAGCACCTGCTTCCGGCTGAAGGCCAGCAGCTGCTTGGTGATCACTGCTGCCCGCTCGACCGTACGCCGGATCTGGCCCAGGTAGGGCGAGGCCGCCGAGTTACTGGACAAGGTTCCTTCCAGCAGTTCGGACGCGCTCGTCAGCACCATCAGCATATTGTTGAAGTCGTGCGCCACGCCTCCCGCCAGTTGCCCCAGCACTTCCATCTTTTGCGATTGCAGGAATTCAGATTCCAGCCGCGCCCGTTGCTCTTCCAGTTGCTGCCTTTTCTCGCTCTGCCGGTAGTTGTCGTACAGTACGCCGGTCGTTTGCGACATCGTCTCCAGTAAATGCACTTCATCTCCGGTATAACCCTCTTGCCGGTTGGCCACTCCGATTAGCCCCACGATTTCCGACCCCTTGAATATCGGCACGCCCAAGAAGCTTTCCAATTGCATCTGTTCACTCGGGCTTTGGTGTGTTCCGTTCGTGGAAGCCAACTTGTTGGAGATCAGCGTCTTTCCCTGATAGATCACCTCCGCAACGAGCCGGTTGGGGCGCCCCATTTCGGTCGTATCATCGGTTCCGTTTTGCACTTGCTCGGCTTTGTACAGATCGCGGCTCAGCGGCTGGTCCCAGACGTTTCCGTCGTGCGCCAGAACGCGCAATTTGTGAGCGCCCAGAACCACCCCCAGAAATCCGTAACGGCTCTCCGTTTGTCGCAGTGCGAAGGAGAGCAGATACTGGCTTGCCGCGCCCCAATCTCCATTTTCCAGAAACGAATTCAGCGAGCATGTCACCGCCGCGAGCGTCGCCGACTTCTCTCCGAGCTCTCGCTCGATGCGCTTGCGTTCGCTGATATCCTCGATAACGCTCATAAGCCCGGTTAGTCCGCCTCCCTCGCCGTAAAGGGGCGCGACCGAAATGCTCACGGCGATGCGTTTTCCATTGCGGTCCAGCCGCACCGTTTCATATGCGGTTGTGATTTGGCCCAGCAATGTTCGTTCGCGCAGAGACTTTTGCTCCTCGTCCAGTTCCGGCGGCACCAGGTTCGTATGCTTTCCGAGCACCTCCTCCTGGTCCCACCCGAAAATCTTTTTCGCGAACGGGTTCCAGGATGTGATGCGCGCCTCACGATCGGCTCCGATAACGGCCATCGGCGCGGCTTGCACAAGGGAATGGAAGCGTTCATTGCCGCGAAGAACCGCAATGTCCTGTTGCTCCATGACGAATTTCAAAATGTCGCTTGCAAAATAGATGAGCACTACGCAGGTGCCGGCGGAAGCGAGCGCGGTAATCACCTTGGTTGCCGCCGCCAGCCAGTAAAGCGGCCTCCACAGTGTCACGATTTCCAGAAAATGGGTCGCGCCGCAGCTCACGATGAACAGCCCGAACGCCCAGAACATCGGTGAGTATGGAATTCGTTTCCCCGCTCGATATACCAGCCACACCAGCGTCGTCGAAATCAGCACATACGAAATCCCGATCAATAGATCCGAAACCGCGTTGGTCCACACCAATCTCTGATCCCCGCCGAAACAGAATTGGTGCGGCAGAAAATTCTCCGAAAACAGAGTGTGGGAAAACAGCCAGACCCCGCATGTCATCAGCAACAGCAGGAACACTCCAGTGCGCGTTGCCTCCGCGGAAAAGCTTTTCCGCCACGGACTTTCGTTTGCAGCCGTTTGAAACATGGATTTGCGGAATCGCCCTGTCGGCGTTCCGTGCTTCGCGCCAACCTTTGCGCGGCCTTTCTGGGAAAGGGGAAATTGCAGCACGCAGCCCGTCAGCTTTCACGGGCTCCGCCAGGCTGTGAAGAGGAACTGCATGACAGCCTGCCCCGAAGTATATCCCTCTGCAGCAGGCCGCATCCTCGGAGGCATACACCTGTGCCCCAAAGCAAAATAGAGGTTCATAAACTGCTGCTGCGCCGGCTTTACGCCGCTTCCTGGTTTTGGCATTTCATGGCTGATCTACAGTTCGTCCACCTTCCTTCGGGAGCGCCGTTTTTTGTTTAGCGTACTTCTGTCTCTGCAATTCGATTTCCCAGTTCCGTTCCACGCCCCTTCACCCATCTGCTATTCTCCAAACACATGAGCGCAACCACGCCTCAAGCCGCTGCGGCTCCTTCCCTCGAGCGCGGCCTCGGCTTGAAAGAAGCCGTTGCCCTCAACATGATTGAGATCGTCGGCATCGGCCCCTTTGTCGTCAGTTCTCTAGTCATCAAAGCCATGGGCGGCCCGCAAGCCCTGATCGCATGGCTTGCCGGTGCGCTTCTCGCGACACTGGATGGATTCGTCTGGTCCGAACTCGGCGCCGCGATGCCCAAAGCCGGCGGCACTTACGTTTTTCTTCGCGAAGCCTACGGCCCCGGCAAGTGGGGACGCCTCATGTCCTTCCTCTTCGTCTGGCAAACTTTTGTCCAGGCGCCGCTCTCGGTGGCTTCCGCCTCCATCGGCTTCGCGCGCTACGCCGGCTACCTTCATCCGCTTACCACCCTCCAGGCCAAATGCATCTCTGGTGGTCTGGTTCTTTTTCTCGTCGTTCTTCTCTACCGCAAAATCCAGACCATCGGGAAAATCTCAGTTCTCCTCTGGGTTGGCGTGGTCTCCACCATGCTCTGGCTTATCTGGGGCGGCGTCCGCCACTTTGATCCCAAGCTGGCGTTCGATTTTCCACCCAATACGTTTCACTCGCCTTCGATACTTTTCGCCGGGCTTGGCGCCGCCATGATCAACACCGTCTACAGTTATTGGGGCTACTACAACATCTGCCATCTCGGCGGCGAAATACGCGACCCTGAAAAAAATATTCCGCGTGGAATTTTTCTTTCTGTCTTCGGTATCACAGCGCTCTATCTGGCCATGCAGACCAGCCTTTTGGGGGTGGTTCCCTGGCGCGTCGCGCAAAACTCTCCTTTCATCGCCAGCCTGTTCGTCGAGAAACTTTATGGACCCGGCGCGGCTCACTTCGTCACTTGGATGGTTCTGTGGATCGCCCTGGCTTCGGTTTTTTCCCTGTTGCTCGGCTATTCGCGCGTTCCCTATTCCGCCGCACTCGACGGCAATTTCTTCTCGGTGTTCGGCAAAATTCATCCCACCAAACATTTCCCGCACATCTCGCTGCTCACTCTCGGCGCGCTCGCCTTTCTCTTCAGCATCATTCTCAAACTCGAGACCGCCATCGCCGGCATCCTGGCCATGCGCCTCATCGTCCAGTTCATCGGGCAGGCCGTCGGCGTCATGCTCCTGCGCCGCCGCTTGGGCAGCGAAAAATTACCCTTCAAGATGTGGCTTTATCCCGTGCCTGCCGTGCTCACCATGTTTGGCTGGGGCTGGCTTTTCTGGCAGACCGGGCCCGCGCGCAAATGGGGCATCCTCGAAATCGCGCTGGGGGCCTGCGCTTTTTTGATCCGCGCCCGCGAAATGCGACAATGGCCATTCGGCGAACCGGCCGTGGCTCCGTCCGAGTCCGTATAGGTGCATAAGGATGTAACGCCGCGGCCTTCTCCCGCATTTCTCTTTGTACGTGCTCTTTGTAGGCGCCGGGCTTTAGCCTGGCCCAGCACGGCGTTAGAATTCTTCCGCCGGACTTTCCGGCAACACGTTTTCTGGAGGTTGCGTGAACCATCTTAGGGCCCTTCTCCTCGCCGCGCTCGCCATCGCTTTTGCCGCGCCGCACGCCGCCGCGCAATTTCCTCCCGCACCCGGCACCGGGCCCGGCCTTCCCGAAACCATCGAAGCCATCGACTCCGCGCGCGTCACCACCCGCATCCTCTATATCACCGCGCATCCCGATGACGAGAGCGCCTCGGTGTTGACTTATCTCGCGCGCGGTCTCCATGCCGATGTCGCGCTGCTCTCCCTCACCCGTGGCGAAGGCGGCCAGAACGCGCTCGGTCCCGAGCAAGCTCCGCAACTCGGCCTTATCCGCACCCAGGAACTTCTCGCCGCCACACGCGGCTACGGCGTGAAGCTTTATTTCAGCCGCGCGAAAGATTTCGGCTATTCCAAAACTCCCGAAGAAACCGAAAAAATCTGGGGCGACCCGGTCCTCGAAGACATGGTCCGCATTATTCGCGCCTTCCGTCCACACATCGTCATCAATGGATGGGGCGGTGTGCACACCGGCCACGGCCATCACCAGCTTTCCGGCATCTGGACGCCGCGAGCCGTCAAGCTCGCCGCCGACTCAAAATTTCTTCTCAATCCAAGCCTCCCCACGTGGGACGGCGGTGGCGCCGGTGTCCAGATTCTCGATGTCGAACGCGGCGGCGACAATCCCAAGGGCTACATCCTGCCCGTCGACGATGTCTCTCCGCTCTACGGAAAATCCTGGCGCGAAATCGGTATCGATGCCTTCAGCAATCACCGCAGCCAGGGCATCTCTGCCTTCCTGAGTTCCCCATTCCTCCGTCGTCCTCTCGCCCTCCTCCCCGAAGACGGGGGAAAGCTTGACCCTGCAACATTGAAGCGAACTCTTGGTGAACTCGCTCGCGATTCCTCTCAGAATGGCTGTGGAACTGACGAGTTCCCCTGCAAGACACTCAAAGAGGCCGATGGCAATTTGTTCAACGCCCGCCAGGCCGCGCTTCAACTCGATTGGACTCAAGCATCGCGATTCCTGGCTCAAGCCGAGCAAGATTGCGAATCTCTACTTCCCAGTGATGTCTCGCCGACTCGGCATACACTGAACCACGTTTTATACGGCGTGTTGGATGACCTTCGCGGGAAGATCGACAACGCGAGAAGACTTTCCGATGGCGTAGAAGTTGACGCAGTCGCGGACAAATCTAATGTTGTGTTAGGGGAACCATTCACGGTACGCATCTCGCTTAGATGTCGGCCAGATATTAAGTGTTCTCCGCCGAATTTGTTCCTTCTCCCACAAGGCGTAAAGACAATTCAGCAAAAAGAATTGCCCGGCGGGATACGGGAATTCACGATGGAATTAGATGGCCCGATTCCGCAGCCATCGATTTTCGATCAACTTTTGCCCATCCCAACCCCGGTGCTGAACGCTCAGCAAGAAATAGGCGGAAGTCCCGTCGGGGGCAGAGTAATGTTCAGAACTTATCCAGTAATTCATGTTGAGGAATCTTCGACTGCAGTGGCGCGCGTCCCTCTCCGTATCGTCCCTGCCTATTCGATCGCCGTTGAACCCACCCAGACTGTCGAAGTATTGAACGCTGCACACAAACCCTTCGACGTCTTCCTCCGCGTGCATTCCTACTCCACAAAATCCGCGAAAGTCTCCGTCGGCCTTGAGACTCCCGACGGTTTCACAGCCAGCGCGCCCGTGGAAGTTCGCTTCGATGGCGTCGGCGACCAGTACGCCAAGCTTACGGTCACGCCGCCCGCCAATTTTTCCGCGGGCAATTACGTCATCACCGCCTATGCGAAACGTGGTGACGAAAAATTCTCGACGTCTCTCACGCCGCTTCCCACGATGCCCACGATTCTCTGGAGCGAGCCCGCGCACACCATCGTCCATGCGTTTGACATCAACGTCCCAGCCAATCTCCGCGTCGGTTACATCTCCGCTGAAGGCGAGATGATCCCTGACGCGCTGAAGCGCCTCGGCATCTCCGTCGAAATGCTTGACGCGAACGCGCTGACCTTTGGCGATCTCGCCCGATTCAACGCCATAGTCGTCGGCGTCCGCGCCTATGAACTCCGCACCGAACTCGCCAGCGCCAACAAACGCCTGCTGGATTATGTTTCCGGCGGCGGCACGCTCATCGTGCAATACAATCGCGACTCCATCTGGGACAAACTGCTTCCCGCTCCCTATCACGCCACCATCGGCAGCCCCACGCCGCGCACCACCGACGAAACCGCCGAAGTGAAATTTTTGAAGCCCGATGATCCGCTGCTCAACTGGCCCAATAAAATCAGCGCGGACGATTTCCAGGGATGGCTCCAGGAACGCGGCCTCTATTACTGGAGCGACTTCGACTCCAAGTACACTCCACTACTCTCCATGCACGATCCCGGCGAAAAAGAACTCAACGGCGCCCTCGTCTACACCCGCCTCGGCAAAGGCTTCTACATCTACACTG
>WNFA01003728.1_pt1 | contig 12686 bp, 14 predicted proteins | sample 5400481 | NCBI WGS metagenome assembly WNFA01 (sample SAMN13153340, study PRJNA577476) | soil metagenome | isolation source: 120 cm saprolite under Douglas fir tree site 2 hole 1 replicate 2 | place: USA:California | collected 2015-04-18 | reverse complement strand
TCAGGTGGGGAGTGTTGCCGGCCCCTTGGCTGCCATACACGAGCTTGCCGGGATTCGCCTTCGCGTACGCAATCAGCTCGCTCAGCGAATTCACCGGCAGCCCTTTGCGCACGATTACGAGATTGGGCACCGATCCGAAATTTGTGATCGGCACGAATTCGTCCGGCTTGTAGGACAACTCCTTATAGAGGCTCTGGTTGGTGGCGAGCGGCGGCGTTGCCGAGACCAGGAGCGTATAGCCATCGGGCTCCGCCTGCGCCACCAGCGCAGCACCGATGTTGCCGCTGCCGCCGCTGCGGTTCTCTATGATGACCGGCTGGCCCCACTTGGCCTGCAACTTGTCGCCGACGATGCGGGCAAGCACGTCGTTGGTGCCGCCGCTGGGATACGGAACGAGAAATTTTACCGGTCTTGTCGGGTAGGAGTTCTGCCCAAACGCCTCCTTGGACCCTGGCGGGGGAACCATCGACAGGATGAAGATGAAGGCGCAGGCGGCAAACCATCGGCCCATGGGGATCTCCTGCGAGGTCCAAGGATGTCCAAGACTACAGGTGACAAGGATACAGGTGACAAGAATACGAAGGCCACATCAAACGCGGTCGCGGGCCGAGGGGCGCTGCACACCGGGGGGCCCAGCAGATCGTCGATGGTCTGGGCGTGGAACCGCAATAGGCTTAAGTTCATTCGACCCGGCCAACGGGGGGCGAAGATGATGCAGCACAAGCCGCGCCGGCATGATGGGAGGAGATGCTCATGACGTTCCAACCGCCGTATCGTCCGAGTGGAAGGTCGGTGTGGCTTGGCAAGGACCTCGTGCGGACCGACGACTGGATCATCCGGTTGTCGCCGGCGACACTCGAGGAGATCGACGCCGCGGTGAGCCGCTTGCGGGGCCGCAACGCTTATGACACGCCGGTGGCGCGGGAAGAATTCCCGCTCACCACGATGGCCGACGACTTGACGCGGATGCGCCACGAGATCGCGACCGGCCGCGGGTTCTTCGTGTTCCGCGGTCTCGACAGGGACCGCTATTCCGACAACGAACTCGGCCTTATCTTCCGCGGATTCGGCGCTCATTTCGGCCACGAGCTCACGCAAAGCGCGTTCGGCGACCGCTTGGGCGATATCCGCGACATCAGCGATATTCTGGCCGACCGCAGCAAGCGGCGCGGCTATCAGTCAGGCGGCTTCCAGACCGCGCACACCGACCCGAGCGGGGAGGTCGGCATCGTCGCCATGCTCAGCCTGAAGATGGCGATGGCGGGCGGCGAAAGCCTGATCGCCAGCGCCCACACCGTCCATAACATGCTGCTGGACTGGTGCCCCGATCTGCTCGGGGAATTCTACCAGGGCTTCGTCCTGCGCCGTCCGGAGGCCGACGCCGAGCGCATGGGCCGGTCGCCCCTGATCGGCAACGTCCCGAGCTTCTGCTACGAAAACGGCTGGCTCAACTGCGACTTCCAACATGGCTATATGCGCCGTGCCGTGGAGCACGGCGACACGACCATCAGCCCGAAACAGGAAGCCGCGCTCGGTGCCTTTGTGGCCATCTCCAACCATCCCGACGTTGTGCTGAAGATGATGCTCGAGCCGGGCGACTTCCAGTTCATCAACAACCGCACGATCCTGCATGGCCGAGCCGGTTTCGAGGATCATGCGGCGAAGGATCAGCGGCGTCATCTCTACCGGCTATGGCTCAACGTGCCGGAGTGGCCGCGCATGCCGGCGTCGCAAAGCACGCTGGTGGCCGCCGACATGGCGCGCTGGGACGCAATGGCGGCGCAGCATCGCGCGGCGACGCCGGCCTGGGCGTCCTGACCTAGCGGGCCCTCAATGGCATATTTGTCGATTTCATTTGGCGCGATCGTCGCTATCCTCGCATCCTTGAGACGCTACCTTGAGCGAGCCTCGGTCTTCGGCTCCGTCGGACGTACGATCTGGAAAAGATAGGCCTCGATATCGGATAGACTGAACGGCCACCAGGAGCGCGACGCCTCGGGGGTAGCGGCAGACGAAGCGCCCGAAACGGCAGGTGGTATCTTTTCGGTCGGGGTCGCCAAGCCGGCAGCGGGCGTTTTCTCCAACGGCACCGCCGGGCTGGCAGCCGTCGTGCTTTCCTTGGTCGTCGTGTCGTTCCCGCTCGCCGGCGTGCTCCCCGCGCGCGGCGCCGGGCTATCCACATTGCCGAGGATGATCGGCAAGCCGTCTTTGCCGCTGCCGATGACGACGACTTTCGCATTCGCGGATTGCGAAAGCTGCAGCGTCGCCTCGATGCCGCGCCAACGCAGGTAGGACTCCGAGATGCCTTGGCTGACGGTCTGTTGAAAATCTCGTATGCCTTCCGCCTCGATCTTCTTGCGTTCCGACTCTCGTTTTTCGCGCTCGACGCGGAACTTATATTCCTCCGCAATGTAGTACTGCTCGGTTTTGCGATTGATGGCGCCGACGATGGCCGCGGGTAGTTCAATGCCGGCCACCAGTATGTCATAGAGGATGACGGTGTCCCGCATCGAGACGCGGTACGACTCTTCGCCTTCGTGCTCCATCATCTTCTCGGATAGCCTGTCCTCCGCAAGGCTGCGGATTTTATCCTGAATTTCCTGGCGTGCGGTCGAATAGACCTGTTCGGCAGTGTATTGAGCCATGACCTCGCGGGTCAGACTACCGATCCCCGGCTGCACCAGCACTTTCTCGTAATTTGGCCCGATCGCTTGGTGGAGCACGGGCACCGCGTCGCGCTGCAGCCGAAACCGGACATTGACTGCAGCAGTTAGACTTACGCCGTCGCTGGAGATGGCGTTGTAGGACTCCGTGAAGGATTGCAGCCTCAGGTCGTACAGAAATACTTGGTTCCAGGGCAAAATGAGATTGAAACCCTCATTCTTCAACCGCCGCGGGTCGAGCACCGTGCCGCCGCCAAAGCGTTTCCACAGCACTCCGACCTCACCACTGGGAACCGTTACCACCATGTGAGGGTAGAGCACGATCGCCATAAGTGTCGCGACCATCAAATAGATCACGACCATCGGCAGATAGTTCTCGATAAACCGCCGCCATCTGGGTGGCGTGGTCGGGGGCGGTATCCCATCTACTGGCCACGGATACGCTTTCATCGCCTGTTCTCTATCGTGCGCTGCGCAGCGAAAAGGCCGTCTTCCATGCGCGGTTCGTGGGCGGGCAGGTCCCACTCGTCAATATAGCGTCGTCGTCCGTTAAATGGCACAGTCATCGTCACCGAGATTGTTGTAACGCGTGTTTGCCACACCATTGTGCGCCATCCGCGTGGTGGGCATCAAGCCGAATTGAGGTTGCGCTTGGTCGCGCAAGGAAACGCCATCGCCCTGCTTGGCCGGGGTCGTGGCAGACTTGGCCTCCCCTCATTCGACGATTTCGCCTGTCCGGGCGAGCACGGTCGCGCACGGCGGAAATGGACTTTGGCCACAGCCTTAATCTGTCCGAGTAACGGGATCCGCTGTAGGCTGCGCGCGGCAGGACGATTTCAACGCCGGAGGTGCTCCATGGCCCGCATCCGCCATCTCGCCATTCTCACGGAAGACGTCGATAGATTGGTGAAATTCTACACCAATTCGTTCGGCCTCAAGATCGTCCAGGGCGTGGGCACCGCCACCTATCTGACCGACGGTCACATCAACCTGGCGATCATCCCGATCGGCCCCGAACGCGAAATCGAAGGCAATCAGCTCAAGGAGGGGATCAATCATTTCGGTTTCGAGGTGGAGAGCGTCGAGGCCCTGGTTCCGGTGTGCAAGCAGTGGGGCGCCGCGACCGACGTCAAGAAAAGACCGCCCAACCGCGAGGCGGAATCCCGCGTCTGGGATCCCGACGGCAACCCGGTCGACCTTTCGCAGCACGGATGGCCGCACTGAGCGAGCTGAGCTGCCCGCCAACGTTCATTCGGCTTCCGCGACGCCGTCGATGAGGCTGCCGAAGTGGCCGCGCCGATGCTCAAGGGATCTCGTAGACCGACATCTCGGCGGCGATGCCGCTCAGGGCTACGCGCCTGAGCGTCGGCTTGAGCCCACTGTTCTCCAGCAGGGCAGAGGCTTGCGCGTTCTCGACCACCGGTTCCGTCACCACGATCGAGCGTGAGGCCGCGAGGCCCTGGACGCGCGAAGCGATATTGACGGTCTGACCGAAATAGTCCTGCTGGTCGTTCAGCGTGACCGCGAGGCATGATCCTTCATGGATGCCCATCTTCAGGTGCAGGCTCTGGTGCGCCCGCTCCGCGCCGAGATCGCTCATCGCCTCGCGCATGCGGATCGCGGCGGCGATGGCGCGGTCGGGGGTCTCGAAGGTCGCCATCACGGCGTCGCCGATGGTCTTCACGACGGCACCCCTTTCGGAGGCGATGATCTTCTGCAGCAGCCTGAAATGCTCGTTGACGAGATCGAAGGCGACGAGGTCGCCGACTCGGTCATAGAGCGCGGTCGAGCCTTTGAGATCGCTGAACAGAAAAGTCAGGCTCATGATCTTGAGGCGTTGGCCGATGGCGAGTGTGTCGGTCCGGTAGATGTCGCGGAAGGTTTGATTGGTGAGGAGGCGCTTCGCGTTGAGAATGGGCTTGCGTCGCTTCAGAACGTCGTCCAGCGCCTGATTCGCTATCCATATAGCCGGCAACACTCGACTATCGGTGCGGTTCTCCAAAGCCAGGCGCAGCGGCCCGGGGCGAAAGGCCAGGGTATCGACAGGGACCTGCACGTTTTTGAAGATCATGGAGACGTTCTGGCGCTCGCTCGTCTCCTCGCCCCTGACGTCGAGGAACTGGGCCGTGTGCGTCACTGGGTCGAAGACGATCAGCGTGCCTTCCGGCAATCGCAAGGAGAGGATGGCCCTTTCTCCTGGCGGCAAGTCGATACTTTCGAGCGTGACCTCCCGCAGCAGCTTCTCCAGGTCCGCCGGAAGGTCGATGGCCGAACTCCAGAAGATCTGGCGGTAATATTCGGCCGCGGGCAATGCGTCCGGGTTGTGGGCCGCGATCTTGCGCACGCGCGGGCTTACCGTGAAGGTCACCTCGACCAGGTTGTCGAGCGTCGTCTCATAGCCCGCGGCGCAGAAGGCGCAATGATATTGCGCCCGATCGAGGGTCTTCAGGCTTTTGTTGGCAGAGATCACGCCGGCGCAGCTCGGGCACATGACGTTCCACGACATCTCGAAGATGCCGAGACCCACCGCATTCAACAGCGCGGCGATGACCTGCTCCTCGCCGATCCCCTCCTTGGCCGCGAGATCGAGCGCGTTGATCTTGGTCAAGGCATGGTCCGGGGCATCGCGCACCATGCGCTCGAGCATCGTCACCGCGTCGTCGCCGGTCGACTGACGCAGGGTCGCAAACAAAGTCTCGGCTTCGCTCATGCGCCAACGCTATTCAGTTGCGCAGCACCGTGCAGCTCCCGCCGGTGGAACGCAGCTCGCCGCACAATTTCTCGGCACTGGCACGGCTCTCTGTGCCGACGTGGACCCGCGCCCAACCTATGCTGCCGCGCGCGAGCCCGTGGTGCAAGACGCGTGGCTTCCGCCCGCCCAGGATGGACGCGTACCTCTCCTGAAGTTGATGATAGGCGGCGAGCGCCGTCGCATCCAAGGAGCTTCCGACCAATTGCACGCCCCGCGTCCTTGATTGCTTGCTCCTCGGCCTTGCCGAGCGTGGCCGCATCGATCTCGCCGCGGGCGAATTTAGCGCGCTGCTGTAACAGTGCGGTTGGGCGGAGCAGACTGCCGATATGCTCCGCGCGGAACGGCGGCTTGACTTGGGACAACATGTTGTTCCGCTTTTGTGCGTAGGTAGGAGTTAGTCCGGATGGACCTTCCCGTTTTGCGCCACCCGGGTAAGCATGTCGAATGCCTGTCCGCAAGTCCGGGAACTGCTCAAATACATAGACATTACACGCCATGGGGGAACTGTTGCGTTCAATCACGGCGGGCCAGTACCGATAAACTTGGGTTTAATCGCTAAACAGACTAGGAAAAGCCATGTCCGACGAAGAACTGAAAGCTGAACTCGAGCGCCTCCGCAACGAAAACGCGGCCCTCAAAAAGGGTGCGTCTTCGGGGATCCGCATGAAGGTAAGCGAAAAAGGAGCACTCTCGATCTACGGCATGGGGCGCTTTCCCGTGACCTTGTATAAAGAACAGTGGCTGAAGCTACTCGATATGTCGGCCGACATTCGCGCGTTCATTGCTGCGAACGAAGGGCAATTGAAGGCGAAGGATTAAGGGAAAGTGTCGAGCGATGCGGTATTGGTCGCGACAATCTGATCCTGCTGCTCAGCAAGTGCCGCCTTCGGCGGAACCCGAAATCCGATGGCCAGCCGGTTGTAGGCGTTCATCAGGCCGATCGCGATCGTCAGATCGGCCAGTTCCTTCTCGGAGAACACGGCCGAAGCGGCCTTAAAGTCGGCGTCCGGCACGGCGGTGTCGGCGACGCGCGTGACGGTTTCGGCCCAGGCAAGAGCGGAGCGTTCGCGTGTGTCAAACAGGCTGCCGGCCTCGCGCCACGCCTGGACCAACACCAGCTTTTCGACGGCGAGGCCCTCTTTAATCAGGTCACGCGAGTGCATATCGATGCAATAGGCGCAACCGTTGATCTGCGAGGTGCGCAGATAAACCAGATTCACCAGCAGCCTGGGCAGGGCCGACTGGACAATGTAGCCATAAACACTGCCGAGCGCCTTCATGCCGGCCGGGGCGATGGCTGTGTAATCCAAGCGTTGGGTCATTGGGAGGATTTCCTTCTGGGGAAACGCGAGACGTCGTCGTTGCCGGGCGGCGCCTCGCGGATCGGTAGGATCGATCAGGCGTTGAGGATTTCGGCCAAGCGCTCGCCGATGATCACGCACGGCGCATGGGTGTTGCCCGTGGTGATGGTCGGCATGATCGAGCCGTCGGCGATGCGGAGTTTTTTCACGCCGTAGACCCGTAGCTGTGCGTCAACGACCGAGAGGTCGTCCTGCCCCATCTTGGCGGTGCAGGTCGGATGGTGCATCGACATGGCCCCGTCCCGGATCAGGTTGTCCAGTGCCTCGCCCTCGAGATCTCCAGGCAGGATCTCGCGCTTGACGAATGGCTTCATGGCCTCGGAATTTCCGAGCTCGCGGGTGATCTCCATGCTCCTGCGCAAGGCCGCCAAGTCGCGGGGATCAGTCAGCATGTTGGCGTGGATCTCCATCGCCTCTTGTGGGCTTGCCGACTTCAGCCGTAGGAAGCCGCGGCTTTCCGGCCGCGCCAGGCCCGGACTGATGGACCAAACATTCTCAACGGCGTGTCGCCCGGTAACTTCGGAGAGGTAGGCCGCCTCCACGTGCCAGATATGGAGGTCAGGCGTGTTGAGTTCCGGACGGCTCTTTACGAAGAGGTTGGCCTCTGCGGCGTTGTTGCGCGTGGGGAGCGGCCCAGGGGCTTCCCACAGTCCGCCACCGATGATCGGATGGTCCTGGAAGTTTCGCAAACAAAGTCTCGGCTTCGCTCATGCGCCAACGCTATTCAGTTGCGCAGCACCGTGCAGCTCCCGCCGGCGGAACGCAGCTCGCCGCACAATTTCTCGGCACTGGCACGGCTCTCTGTCCCGACGTGGACCCGCGCCCAACCTATGCTGCCGCGCGCGAGGCCGTGGTGCAAGACGCGTGGCTCCCGCCCGCCCAGGATGGACGCGTACCTCTCCTGAAGTTGATGATAGGCGGCGAGCGCCGTCGCATCCGAGGAGCTTCCGACCAATTGCACGCCCCAGGGATCCAGCGGTTTCATGACGGGGGCTGGCGAGCGAGCGGCAAGGCCGGCGATTTGCGGACAGGGCAGCGCGGGTGCGACGTGCGTCTCAGCAGGGCCCGCCCGGAGGCGAGCCCATTGCTCGGGGGATTGCCCCGTTACAATGCGCACATACGCGTCGGTCTCCCGCGGCAGGCCACGTCGGCCGGCAAGCCAGCCGCGAACCCGCCCGGGTCCCGCATTGTAGGCGGCTGCCGCAAGCCCGAGGTTTCCGAATTCGCGCCGCAGGTCGCGCAGGAGCTTTGCGGAGTGGGCGATTGCTTCGATTGGATCAAAGGGGTCGGCAAGCCCGCGCGCGCTCGCGGTCGCTGGCATGAACTGCGCCACGCCTTGCGCGCCTGCGCGGCTTACGGCCGTCGGATCGAAGCGGCTCTCCTGCCAGATCAGCCGGGCGAAGAAATCGACCGGCAGGTCATTTTCTGCCGCTGCCGCCGCGAGCACATCACAGATGCGCACGACCGAGGCCGCACCGTTTGACGGGGTCGCGGATGGGGATTGGGTTCCTTCAACCGGAGGGACTTGATCGCCTTCGCCTGCGCTCGCCTGCCCGACGCGTTGGCTCGGCAGCCCCAGCATGAGCGTAGCGACAAGCAACATGACAGAGAAGAAAGCGGATGCGAGGAGGCCATGCATGCGCGTCTCCGTGGAGACCCCGGCGCCGCCGAGCAAACTGCGGATGCCCAAGCCGGCGATACGCCTCAGGCATCAGGGGGTATCTCGGCCCCTTAACTCCGGTCAGGCCTTCATCCTTTCTCTCCGAGCCGACGAACTTATCGAATGACAGTCGGTTTTACTACGGCGACGTCGGGCCCTCATGGCAGCCGCTTCAGCGCGTAGCCCGGATGGAGCCTAAAGCGTGTTCACGCGCGTCTTCGACGCGCTATGGCGACATCCGGGTTCTGCTCGCCCCACCGACCTCGCATGCAGCATCCCGGATTTTGCCATAGCGCGTCCCGAAGGGCGTTCACGCCCGTCTTCGACGGGCTATGGACGCGCGTGAACGCGCTTTAGGCTCAATCCGGGCTACTTGCTTCGACCGGGGCCGCAAACATCAAGGCGCAGTAGACTAGACAGGCAGCGGTCCCATGTTCCATCACATCGCGGGCGGCGAACAACAAGCCGGGACGATGCAAGCGGAAGCTCTCAGCGAGGTTGTCACATGTATCGAATATGGGTCCCCGATCTGGATTCTCCCTCATATTTCGTCGCTATCGCGGCCGTTGAGCTCGGCTTTTTCAAACAAGAAGGTATTGACATCGAATTTATCCACAACACGAACAAAGGTCCTGAGCTCATGCGCGAAGGGAAACTGGACTTTATCGCCGGGCCTGCTTTCGCGGGCACGCGGGCGTTTCCCTCCTGGAAAGGGATAAAACTGCTGTGCGCCCTGTCGCAGTATTCGTATTGGTTCATGGCGGTGCGCTCGACCCTCGACGTCAAGCGCGGAGATCTCCAGGCTATCAAGGGACTTCGGATCTCCGCCGCCCCGGCGTGGCCAGAAATGTCGCTACGGTACATGCTAGCCGACGCCGGCATCGATCTCGAACGAGACAACGTTAGGATTGTTCCTCCACCACCCCCCTACGGGGACAAGGGCTTCATGGCGAGGAACGGCGTCGATTCGATCATACAGAACACGGCGGACGCCTACTGGGGCAACGGGATGAGAGTTGCCATCGGCGAACGCCTCGGTATCGCAAAATTGCATCTCGATCTTAGACGCGGAGATGGTCCTCCGGGCGCGCGGCACTACAATTTTGCGGCGCTCACGGCGCACGAGCGCATCACTAGTGAACATCGGGAGGTGGCAGCGGGCGCGATACGGGCGATCGTAAAGGCGCAGAAGACTCTGAAAGCAGATCCATCGATTTCGACCGAAGTCGGCCAAAGGTTATTTCCAGCCGATGAGGCTGAATTGATAGCCGGCCTCATCGAACGTGACGCTCCGTTTTACGACGCCGAAATAACGCACGACGCCGTCAATGGTCTGATGAATTTTGCGAGGGCCTATGGCTTGATCAAAGATGCTGTGCCTTATGAAGACCTGGTCGCGACTCCGTTCAGCCATTTGTGGAAGGAATGAATGCCGTCTGCTACCACGAGGCAGTACGCTCGCCTCGTGTCGGAATGGATTCAATGCAGGTGATGATCCGCAACATGGCGCAACTTGTCCGGATTGCGGGTGACGTAAATTGCAACGATCTTGTCGTTCTCGACCTGCAGCGCGGTGGTTTGCAGCGTATCGTCCTGCTCGACGGTGACGAAACCGGGCAAGCCATTGATGAAGCCGTAGCGCACGAGCCGCGACATGTGCTGGGCAAAGATCGACGCCAGTGCAACATGGACCTGCATGACGTTATCGAGCCCGACTGTCGGCTGCGTGGCCGCCCGCGCCTTGCCGCCACCGTCGGCATAAGCGGTGATATCCGCCGCGAGCAGCGATCGTAACTGTTGCATGTCGCCACTGCGGGAAGCCGAGAAGAACGCAGCGGCGAGCTCAAGGCCGCGTTCCCTGGGCATTTGAAAGCGTGGCCGCGCCGCGCGAACGTGACTTCGCGCGCGGCTGGCAAGCTGCCGGCACGCCGTGGGCTCGCGATCGATGGTCTCGGCGATTTCCTCGAAGCCGACGCCGAACACGTCGTGAAGAAGAAAGGCGGCGCGTTCCAAGGGTGACAGGCGCTCGAGCGCCATCATCAGCGGCAGCGTGATATCATCGATCTCGTCGTTCGCGGTCTCGACCACCGGCTCCGGTAGCCAAGGCCCGATATAGGTCTCGCGCCGGTGCCGCGCGGATTTCAAGTGGTCGAGGCAAAGACGCGTCACGACGCGGCGCAAGAAGGCTTCCGGCTCGCGCACCGCGTCGCGATCGGTCTCGAGCCAGCGGATAAACGCGTCCTGGACCACATCCTCCGCGTCCGCGACCGATCCCAGCATCCGGTAGGCGATGCGGGTCAATTTCGGCCGCAGCGGATCGAACACGGCAGCGGCGTCGTGACCGGAAGCTGCCGTCATTACGCCGCCTCGCGCTTCCTGACGGGATGAACGGCGCGGAAGCCGACTTGGATGCGGTTCCAGCCGTTGATGGTGACGATCAAGAGCGTAAGCGCCACCTGCTCCTCTGGGGTGAACTGCGCTTGCAACGCTTGATAAGTCTCATCGGGCGCATGGGTTTCGGACACCAGCGTCAAAGCCTCGGTCCAAGCGAGCGCGGCGCGTTCGCGGGCGCTGTAGAGCGGCGATTCACGCCAGGCATCGAGCAGGTAAAGACGCTCCTCGCTCTCGCCACGCTTGCGGGCAGCGGCCGTGTGCATGTGGAGGCACACCGCGCAGCCGTTGATTTGCGAGGCGCGGATCTCCACCAGTTCCATCAGGCTCTCCTCCAGGCCAGTCTGGAGGATGCCCTTGCCGAAATCGAGCCACTTTTGCATAGGCGCCGGTGCGGCGGCGAACGGGTTCAGTCTGGGTGTCACGGCCATCTCCTTCGTCCGGGCCAATCCTGAGAACAAGACGAAACGGGCCAGCCCGGTGTGACACGCGGCCAAGATTTTTTTGCGTCGCTCGCAGCTACTGCTTTTACCCCCTCGGGACGCTCGTTGCGGACCACTTGCTTTTCGCTCACGTCACATTTGGCCGCTCCCCCTCGTCTAGAGCGCAAACAGCCTCTCCGAGATGGATCGTCGCAATGTGCAAGATCGAGCAGGTTCACTCCGGCACAGCTTGTGCCTCGCCCGCTGACATTATGAAGCGGGCAATCGAGCAAGCGGCCGCCCGTGTATCTGACGTCAGTCCGAGCAATCGGATCGACGGCAGAACAAGCTGGAGCCGATGTGTCGGGGACCCGCGATGCAGCTCACCGGCGTCGACGGCAATGCCCTTGCCTCAGCTGGGCTGGTGCAGGATCCTGCTGAGAAGTTGAGGCGCGGCGCAACGCTGGCTGACGCCACGATTGAGCAAACCGTGGTCCGATTGTCTGCTTTGGGAGCCAGGCGGACATGTGCCAGCGATCGCTAAGCCCCTGCGGAAAAGAGGATGGGGCCTGGAGAGCCTGGTGCCGGGTGAAATTAATCAGAACAGCTTCTGCCGGACCTTGGGGTCCTGGGTGGTCGCTATGCCGGGTTGCCGCCAGCGCTGTTCCGATACCGCAACGTCCGAAGCTTTCGTCCTGCTCGCGAGTTCCGCATCACGTGGCCCCACGGACCTCGAGCCCGTCAATGCCATTGCGATAAGTGCGGTCGCGAAGATCGCCCCCACGATGGCATTTGCTTTGAGCCATCGATCGAATGTGCGCTGGTCCTCCCGGGACAGCCCCCTATAGTAAGAAACTATGCCGCCTTTTCCCATGACACCCCGCTCCGTCTGGTGGGCCGTTGAAAGGAAATCCCGCGGAGCGTGAGCCGCCGGTCACTCGCCTGCGGTTCGAAGCTCCTCGGAATCAAAGGCCGAAGGCGCAGAATTCCATCCCGGAACAGCGCGTCGTATCGCGACGAAAAAACCGTCTGACGGAGCGAATCAACCTAGCCATCGCAGTTCTCCCTCAATCCGGCGAATTCAAAACGCATCCCATGACTCCATGGGAAGGTTTTTGCCGTGCCTCACCATGATCTCGAACGGCGAGATCGGTGTTGCTGCCGCTGCCGCCTCGGCGGTCGCGATCGCCGCTTTCGGTTCGGGCGCACCGAAGTCCCAGCCGGCGATGATCATCGTCGTTCCAGCCACGACGCAGACCGCGGCGACAAGAGTTATTCTGCGCATTGCCAATCTCCTTCCTCGACCAGTTTCCGCTTGCCGTAACGCCGATAAACGGGAGTTCTATTCCCCCGATCTCCCGTGAATCGGTGTCTTCCAGCTGGCGCATGATGAACCTGGGGCAGCAACGCGACCTGTGAGCTACTTCACAGTTGAAC
>WNFA01003724.1_pt1 | contig 12689 bp, 11 predicted proteins | sample 5400481 | NCBI WGS metagenome assembly WNFA01 (sample SAMN13153340, study PRJNA577476) | soil metagenome | isolation source: 120 cm saprolite under Douglas fir tree site 2 hole 1 replicate 2 | place: USA:California | collected 2015-04-18 | reverse complement strand
TCATGTACGCCACGCTGCCGGACCATCCAAATATCTTCCCAATCCCGCTGGTCGCGAAAATGTACGTCATCATCAGTCGTCCCAGCAGCGGAATAATCGGGTGATCGAGAATCATCGTGCCCCCCCTCTATTTCTAAACTTGCACGCAACTATGTCGTGTGGCGACATAGGCCTGCGATGGCATAGACGAACGACACCACCCTCCGTTAGCAGCCGCGTTCTTGCACGATGTAGCGGACAATGCCCGCAGTGGTAGAATTCCGAGCGGTTTGCTGAGGAGGAGCGAAATGAGCAAGACGATGCGGACTTGGATGGGTATCGCGCTGGTTGGCGCTACGCTGGTTTATCGACAAGCTTCCGTGGCCCAGGAGAGGACGCCAGACTGGTCAAAGGTTCAAATCAAAGTGACCAAGGTTTCCGGCAATATCTACATGCTGGAAGGGCAGGGTGGAAACATTGCCGCTTCGGTGGGCGAAGACGGCATCGTCATCGTGGACGATCAGTTCGCTCCGCTGGCGGATAAAATTCAGGCCGCGCTGAAAGATTTGAAGATTACGGACAAGCCCGTGCGCTTCGTCATCAACACGCACTATCACGGAGACCACACTGGCGGAAACGTGCCGTTCAACAACGCGGGCTCCACGCTCATCGCTCAGGACAATGTCCGCAAGCGCCTGGAATCCGGCGGCACCGCGGGCAACGGCGGCTCGATCAAAATGGACGTAAAACCTGCGCCCAAGGAGGCGCTGCCGATCATCACTTTCGAGCATGACGTCACTGTCCATCTGAACGGCGAAGACATCCGCGCGCTGCATTTTCCCTCCGGCCACACCGATGGTGACTCCATCATTTTCTTTCCCAAAAATAATGTCGTGCATATGGGCGACGACTTCGTGCGCTACGGATTTCCTTTCATTGACGTGGCCAGCGGTGGCAGCGTTCAGGGTATGATCGACGCGATGGAAAAAGCCTCCGCCCAGTTGCCGGCAGACGTGAAAGTTATTCCCGGCCACGGCGCGATCTCCAGCCTGGACGACGTCCGCGCATTCACGAAAATGCTGAAGGAAACGTCCGCTGTCGTGCAGAAAGCCATTAACGAACACAAAACGCTGGACCAGATGAAGCAGGAAAAAGTTCTCACGCCATGGGCGAAGTGGAAAGGCGATTTCGTCAACGAAGATGCGTTTATAGAGACGCTCTACAACTCTCTCACCGGCCACAAAGGAGAATTCGTAAAACACAACTGAGAAATTTGGTTATTCCTGGATTTATGTTGAGGCCGGGCGGAATTTGTCCTGAGCGCAGCCGAATGAGCCCGCGGCACCCTAATGCAGCGGCACGAAATATGGTGCCTTTGGAGCGGGCTACTTGGTGGAGTCCAGGCAAGAGAGGGCAGACATCCTCGCTTCGGGCGTATCGTACGAGATGCCTCCCACCATGTCTTTCATGGAGAGCAACACCCAGTTTTGGGGCTCGTCGGCCGTCCTCGTAAAGGTAAAGACAAACATTCGCTGGCCGCTGGACTTGTAGCTCATGGTCCGTTTGACAACTGGATACACGTCGGTGGTCAAGTCCTCGGCCGGCGTGCCGCAACGAGTGATCAAACGATCGGGGGTCACGCTGTCGCTGGCCTTAGTGATGCGGCGTTCCCGCGATTGCTTGAACCACTGTGCCGTCTTCACGACCAAGAACTGCGCGAAGAGCAAACCGACAATGACAAGCACGACGCTTCCGGCCATGATCCATGCTTGCTTGTTGGACTTGGCGTCTGCGAGATTCATGGGGCGCCAGCCTTTCTGGGCTTACGAACATCATCGCTCCGCGGGAATCCTCTGGGCGAGAAATTTTGCAGGTTGCGGCGAGACGGTAACTTCGTTCTCAGAAGTGCAGGTCGGAGTCAACGCCGTTACGGCCGGGCGTTGGGCGAGAAAAATCCGATCGGCAAATCGCGCGAAGTGCGCAAGCCGGCCGGCGCATCAAGAATTACAGGAATCGAATTTACGACGACAGAGGCTGTTGCGATATCGCCGTGCGAGCCGCCGGGAATCGTCATGCTGATATTCGGAAGTCCGGTCAGTGAGAGGGTATCGGCGGGATCCTTCGCGCCAACGTACATTTGCAACTCGAGATAAACGAGTTCCTTGCCGTCTTTCGAAAGGCCGCGCGCAATCTGGTGCACCCCCGCAGCCTGGCCTGGCTCGACTGTCAAAAATTCAGTCTGTACACGTTCAATGGCAATTTTCGGTTCGATCGTCTCGATAATTTGCTCGACGGGCAAATTCAAGCTGTCCGCCACCATCGCCACGGATTCCGGCAAGCCGACGTGTTTGATCACTCCGGCTTTCACCTGCGCGCGAAATTCATCCACCGACATTGCCGCGCCTATTTTTTTCTGCAGCGGCAGCCGCCGCGTCGAAGCGTCCACCACGCGCAGCGCTTTCGCGTGCTCGATGCGTTGCGAAACTGCGGCGAGCGTCACGAGCAACTTGTCCATCACGAAGCCGGGATTCACACCTGTGCCCACCAGAGCCACGCCCCATTCTTTGGCGGCGGTGTCCAGTTTCGCCGCAAGCTCCGGATGCGTTCGAAAGGGGTACGACAATTCCTCGCAAGTCGAAACAATGCACGACTCCGCTTCCAGGCACATCAGCAACTGGTCCATCACTTTCGCGAGCGACGACGACGTCGAATGGATTACGACGTCCGCGGCTTGCTCGAGAATTTCCTTGGCCTCCGCGGAAACGGTCACTCCCCAAGGCGCGTCCTTCGCGCCGGCGACTTCGCCGAGGTCGCGGCCGACCTTGGCCGGGTCGGTGTCAATGGCGCCGATAATCTCAATGGCCTGTTTTTCCCGCATCAGACGCGCAATGGATGCGCCGATTGGGCCCACACCATACTGGATGGCGCGAATTTTCTTTTTCACGTAGCTCTCCGGTTTCCGTTCGAATGCGCGCACAAGCCGCATTTTGGCTGCAAAGGAAACCCCTACGATAATGGAATTTGCGCGCGCATTCAACGAAGAAGCGCTCGGCGCGTTCGAATGGCCTGCAACTCGCTCCCGGCGAGACCGGGATTGTTGCTGGAGCAGCGCTTGCGAAGCATAATGGCTGGAGAGGACGCCAGCCGGCTCCGGAGGAATGCGCCATGCCCGCAAAAAAACTTTCCGATACCGAAATTGCATCGCTGCTTCCCAAGGCCAAGGGATGGAGCGTGATGAATGGCAAACTGCACCGGGAGTTTGCTTGCAAGGATTTTGTCGCGGCGTTCGGCAACATGACGCGTGTCGCGCTCGTGGCGGAAGCGATGAACCATCATCCGGAGTGGTTCAACGTGTGGAATAAGGTGGTGATCGACCTGAATACGCACAGTGTAAAAGGCATCAGCGATTACGACTTTACGCTTGCGGAAAAAATCAACGAAATCTTTGGCGCCTGATAGCTTCCCGCTGAAAACGATATCCCCCTAATAAGCGCAGACCGCCAGCCGCCAAGATCCAGCCGGAGCTGGATTTTTCTTGGAGTGCGCGGGACGGCGGCGCTCCTGATCCTCGGTGTTCTCTTGTATCTCCTCGCGGTGGAGCCGCTGCGCACCGCGTTGGCGCGCGTTCCACTCTCACGTTTCATCGCAGTGCTTGTGATTTATCTCATTGCGCTGACCGGCAGGATCACCAAGTGGCATACGGTGGTGAATTCCGCTGGCGCGCAACTTAGCTTCGCGGCCAGCGCGCAGTGCTACACGAGCGGGCTCTTCGGGGCGCTTTTTCTGCCTTCAATTATCGGCGGCGACGTGGCGCGTCTCGCCGTGGGGATCTCGGGCAGTCCGCACCCTGCGGCAGTGATCACCGGAAATGTGGCAGACCGTTTTCTCGACGTGACGGCGCAGTTGACGCTCGTGTCGCTGGGCCTGATGCTACTGCCAGGTTCCTTGCCGGTGCCGCTCCAGGGGCCGGCGAAGCGGGTGCTTTTTTCCGGCGTACTTGCCGCGGCAATTATTTTCGGGCTTATTGTGGCGTTGCACCCAGCCGCTCCTGCGCGGACGCTCCATTCGAGTCCGCCGCAGGCTCGCGCAGCTTCGCCACGCCATCCGCGCGGTATCGCGCCGTCCCAGGCGGCTGGTCTTTGGGTGGCTGATGGGAACTTGCGTGCAGGGCACCTATGTTTTGCTCACCGCTTTGTTGGGCAGAGCTTGCGGACTGGTACTTCCGTTGCGTGTGTGGCTCTTCGCGTGGCCACTCGCCAAAATTGCCGCGATCATGCCGATCACGCAAGGTGGCATGGGGGGTGCGCGAGGCAGCGCTGGTGGTACTGCTCGCGCCGTTCGGCGCTCCGGCAGCGCTGGTGCTCGCTACCGGCATCGTTTGGGAGGGCGTGATCATCACCGTGGGTCTTCTCGCAGGACTAACGGCGTTTCTCTTGCGGTACTCGAACATACGCCCACAAGATACTTAGCGTTTCAGGCACTCTCAGAGAACTTGGCTTGACTCCTGCCGCCCCTGCAAATCATGGCCATAGATATCACGGATCGCAAACAGGCCGAGGAGGCTCTCAGCGTATCCGAGGAGCGAAACCGCGACCTGGTGGAACACTCGATCTACGGGATCTCCCGCGTGGCGGCGGATGGCACCTTCGTGGACGCAAACCCCGCGTTTCTCTCCATCCTTGGCTGCGCTACCGCCGAGGAGCTGCAAGCACTCAATCTGATGAGGGACGTATTTCGCTTCCCCGAACAGCACGCCGAACTCATGGCTTCCTGCCGTGAAAAAGGGCAGATTCACGCCGCCGAGAGCGAGTGGCGGCGGTGCGATGGAGGCATCGTGGCCGTGCGTCTTCACGTGCGCATGCTTTCTATCCCCGATCATGCCGGGGCCATCGAAATCATCGCCGAAGACGTCACCGAGCTGCGCGCCATGGAGCGTCAGTTGCGGCAGACCCAAAAATTTGAAGCCATCGGACAGCTTGCGGGAGGAATCGCGCACGATTTCAACAATGTGGTGGGCGCGATTCTGGGATGGGCGGAACTCGGTCTGGAGCAGAATCGCGCGAACGCCCAGGTTTGCGAGCGTTTTTCGCGTATACGCGAACAAGGCGAACGAGCTGCCGCGCTTACGCGCGAACTGCTGGCCTTTGCGCGGCGCCAGGTTTTGAAGCCACAGGCCGTGGATATCAATGCCATCGCCAGCGGGCTGGTCAGCTTCCTGGACAAAGTGATCGGGAAAGACATTGAGCTGAAAATCGTCACCGCCGCGGTGGACATGGTCAAGGCCGATCCAACACAACTCGAGCAGGTGCTCATGAATCTATGCTTGAACGGGCGGGACGCCATGCCGGATGGGGGGCGATTGCTGATCGAGACGGAAATGGTGGAACTCGACGACTCTTACTGCCGGTTCTATCCCTACGTCGCGCCCGGCCGCTATGCGGTGCTGTCCGTCTCCGACACGGGCATAGGCATGGATTCGGAAACGCGCGAGCGTATTTTCGAACCGTTCTTCACGATCAAGGAGCGCGGGAAAGGCACGGGAATGGGGCTGGCCACGGCTTACGGCATCGTCAAGCAACATGGCGGGTTCATTCACGTTTATAGAGAGCCTGGCCAGGGAAGCCTGTTTCGCGTATACCTGCCGGCGCACGAAGGCGTGGCGACGGAAGGGGCGGTGCCGAAAGCGCCCGTTCCCGCCCATGTCGAAATGCGCGGTACGGAAACCATACTAATCGCCGAGGATCATGAATCTATCCGGGAAATGGCGCGGCAGGTTCTCCTAAGCCTCGGGTATCGTGTGCTCTCCGGCTGTGATGGTGAGAAGGCGATGAGACTCTGCGAAAAAGAAACCCCGGCACTGGCAATTCTGGACGTCGTCATGCCTAAATTGGGCGGTCTCGCCGTAACGTCGCAGCTCACGGCCCCGTTCGCCGGCCTGCCTATTCTCTTTACCAGCGGGTATTCGCAGGATTCGGAGAACCTGACACCTGCAACCGTCGATGCGCGCTACCTGCAAAAACCATACAGTCCCACGACACTCGGCCGTGTGGTGCGGGAAATTCTCGACCAGGAAAAAAAGCGAAAGGGAGCGAGTTGAAGCGGGCGCTCCAGACGGCCTTGGCCAAGGAGGGCGGCCGTTCGGAGCCCGAACGAGTGGGGAAAGGCGGCGTTTTTCCCATTGAAGTGTCCCGTTTTTTGACGTTGACACGCGCGTTTCGCGGTGCTACAAACCGCAGAAAGACAAACTCTTTGGTGGTCAGTCTCCTAACGAATTGCCAAGCGCAATACGCGAGTGAGGCCGCAGTCCTGCCTGGCAGGGCAGGCCTGCTGAGCCGCCAAGAGCATTGTCGTGCAACACCCCACCACCCCGGGAGGTGAGAACGAACCTGTTTTCACCTCCTTTGTTTTTAGGCGCGTCTTGGGCGCAGCGGCTGTTTCGGAATGAAACACGTGTTTCATCTCGCCGCCCCCTCCTGCGCATATCGTGCCTGATTCGCTTTGCCTGGTCTTTTGCTTAGTCCATGCGCTCAGTTAAGATGACGCTGTGATTCCGGCGCCCCTGCTCTCCCTTGCGCGTGTAACGGTAATGCGTGGTGAACGCGCGGCCCTCCAGGACATCAACCTGGAAATCGCGAGCGGGGAGCACGTATGCATCCTGGGGCCGAATGGGTGCGGAAAATCAACCCTGATCAAGACGATTACGCGTGAGTGTTATCCGCTGGCGAGGGAAGGGTCCTCTATTTCCATACTGGGGCGGGAGCGGTGGGATATATTCGAGTTGCGGTCGCTGATGGGAATCGTTTCGCCAGACCTGCTGGCTTCGTGCACCACGGATGCTACCGGCCGCGATGTGGTGCTCTCGGGATTTTTCAGCAGCACGCGGATTTTCCCGCACCATCATCCCGATCCGGAACATCTAGGGCGGGCTGAGAAAACTTTGGCGCGGCTGGGGATTGCGCATCTCGCCGATCGCTCCGTCGCGGAGATGTCTTCCGGCGAAGCCAAGCGCACGCTCCTTGCGCGTGCGCTGGTGCATAAGCCGCAAACGCTGCTGTTTGATGAGCCCAGCAACGCGCTGGACATCGGCGCTCAGCTTCAGCTTCGCGGCACCATGCGAGAACTCGCCAAGTCCGGGATCGGGATTTTGCTCGTCACTCACCATGTCTCGGAGATTTTTCCGGAGATGGAGCGAGTCGTACTCTTGCGCGAAGGACAGATCCTCGCGGACGGGCCCAAATCCTCCGTGCTCACTGAAGAACGTCTGTCCAAATTATTTGGAGTTCCCATCCGCCTGGGTGAACACGAAGGCTTTTTCCATCTCTACTGAAACTCGAAAGGCAAAAATATCCTTCTCTCGCCGGAAAAATCTTTGGTCGGCATAAGTTCGGCAATAGCAAGCCTTCAATCAGCTCGTCTGTGCCACTGCGAATAAGAATTCGACGTAGGAACGGACCGCGCCATCAATGCCCTGCACCTTCGGATTCTTCGATTCGATGACGTAGTACTCGTCAGGCGCGTGCGCGCCGCTTCCGTGACCAAGGCCAAAGTGGTCCGCGGGCAAGCCAAGTGGCTCTCCGGTGAAGACGTAACCAGGCCACGAGCCGGCGAGGCGCGGCAGAACTACGGGATCGATCCCGTTTTTCTTATATACGGCGTTCGCCGCACGCACGATCGCTGAATCCGCAGGGGTGCTGGTTGGATCATAACCGCCGCTCATGCGCACTTCGATATCGCCGAAACCTTTCTTGGCAAGGTGCGCCTTCAGCGATTCGAGGGCTCCGGATGCAGTCATGTCAGGCACAAGGCGCATGTCAATTTTCGCGACCGCTTTGCCGGGAAGAATTGTTTTTCCTCCAGGACCGGTGTAGCCGCCAACAAGGCCTTCGATGTTGACGGTCGGCCGCGAAGTCAAAAGCTCCAGAGCCTCTTGCCAGCTCACGTCATGTACCCAATGCTCGACGCCAAGCAGCTTCTTGGCTTCCGTTTCGCTCAAGCGCCGTGCGGCTTCCGCAATCATTTTCTTTTCGGCACTGGAGAGCGCCCGGGCCTTCGCCGCAAAACCCTCGATGGCCGGATCGTTGCCGTCTGGTGAGACGAGCGTCGCCAACGCTTCAACAAGGTGCCAAGCGGGACTGTCCAGACGGGCTTTGTTGCTGGAGTGCACGTCCTTGCGCGGCCCGCGGCCCCAACGCTCGCCGCTGGAGATCAATTCCAATTCCACCACGCCTTTTGCACCCAGATACGCGGTGACTTCACCATCGAGGCCCTGCGAAGGAAACGGCATAAACACGCCGCCGCACTTCTTCAGCGCACCGAGCACTTCCGGACGCCGCACCACTTGCGGAAAATGCGGCGAGCCAATTTCCTCTTCGCCTTCCGCAACAAAAACTAAATTTACCGGGACCTTTTTCCCGGCACCGCGAATCGCGTGCAGCGCGGCGAGGAATGTTGCTTCCGGCCCTTTCTGGTTCACGGCGCCACGGCCGATAATCACCTTTCCGAGGCCGGGCTTATCAACGAGCGCTGCTTCGAACGGCGGCGAGGACCATTCGGCAGGATCGGCCTGTTTCACGTCGTACATGAAATACAGACCGAGAGTCTTGGGAGCGCCAGCATCCAGCGTGGCGAAGATTCCGGGCTGGCCATTTGTCGCTATTTTCGTGACACCCTCGAATCCCGCGTCGCGCAGCAGCTGCATGGTGAGTTCGCAGCCTTCGTTCATCCCGCGATTTTCCGCGGCGATAGATGGCTGGCGAATCCAATCCTGTAGCCGCTTGACGGTTTCTTCGTGGCGTTTTTCAATCTCTACGTGAATCGCATCCATGTCGCTGGGATGAGCGTGCGCCCATCGCGGCATCGCGAGCGTTGCCGCAGTTGCGGCGGCGCTCTTCAGGAAAGCGCGGCGTCCGGAGGACAGAAGAAGGGCCGAGGAATCGGAGTAGTCCTGCTCGCGCTCGTCCTCAAGACGGTCAGGACTGGAATTTGAAAAACTTGGCATGGCAGCCTCCACAAAAGGATTTTCAACCGAGAAAGAAACTGGAAACGCGGTGTCCTCTTCAACGCGGGAGAGTATACCTTTTTTCTTTATTTCGTCGGCAACGGGGAGCTTGCAGGCGCGGGATTGCTTTGTTTACCGCGGTGCACGCTTGCATGATCGACGTAGCGCGCGACAGTGCCCTTGGGTCCGACTGCCCAGCCATACTTGAAGTCCAAAATCGCGACAGCATTGAGATTCAGCGAATCCGTAGGTTTCCAGATTGCGGCAGTGACCTTGCTGACGCTGACGTCTTCGCCGTTCGGCCCGACGGCCAAACACAGTTCGTCACGGAAGCATGCTACAGCGGAGCGATAGCCGCCTGGTTGCTGCGCGGAGAGTTGCCAGGTCTGACCCTCGTCGAGTGAATACGCGGCAATGCCGGAAGCGCGCTTGGGATCCTGATAGTCACCACCAGAAACGATGACTTTCTTCCCGCTCCCGCGAGCGATGGAGAAGATTCCAGAAGACGCGCTGCCGTGGGCGATCGGTGTTTCCACGACGCTCCAAGTACGCCCCGAGTCGGACGAGCGGAAGACGCGGGCCGCCGGCCCACCGGTACCAAAAAAGATTTTCTCGCCGGAGACTGAGAGACAACTATTACTTGCGGCAAACGCGCCCTCTCCGGGCAGCGCCGCGGGCATCTTGTCGCTGGGCAACGGGCTCCAGTGCTCGCCGTCGGTTGTGCTCAATAGGAGAAATTTGCCATCGACCGGATCGCCGAGCGCAAAGCAATGCGTTTCAGAAGAGCAGGCAATCGTGTCGAGAAAGAATTCCTTACGTTTGTCCGTGTATTGCATCTTCCAGGTTTCGCCGCCGTCGGTCGTCTTGTAAATGCGGGATTTTTCGCCTTCGCCGCTGGACATCACGTAAGCGGTGCTGGCGTTGAACGCGACGATGCCGCGAAAGTCGAGCGCGTCCCCGCCGGCAGTGTGCAGGCGCTGCCACCTTTTCCCCTCGTCGATGGATTTCACAATCACGCCGTTCGAACCCGATGCCCACACCGTCAGCGCAGAAACTCCCTTCGCCTTCGAAGCACGCGCAACGCTCACGCCCCGCAGATTGCTTTCGACACCGCTGGTCTGCACTTTCCACCACTGCGCTTGAGCGGTTGCGCCAAAGCACAACGAAAACAGAATTGGCACGAGGAACCGCATAGCGCGCATTCTAGCAGGGGACTACACTTTCTCCGAAAATGCGCAGGAGTCCTGCGAATTCCCAACGAAACATTTGTTTCCTGGCCTCCGCTGGCTTAGACTTTCGCGGGCTTCCTGCCGGGGGAGAAAACCATGCAAACCACAAGAAGAACTTTTCTAGGTGCCGTCGGCGCAACCGCCGCGCTGGGAGTCACTGGTAACGCAAAACTTCCTGAGGCGCTAGCCGCCGAGCCGCGCGCAGCAAAGGTTCCCGCCGCATCGGGAGAAAAAGTCTTGTTCTGGGTAGCCGCTTCCACGCCCTGTGACAAAAATCTGAAATTCGATGAAGAGCTCTACAAGGACCTGCTCGCTTATTTGAAAGCCGACGGCGCCGATGGCGTGGTTGTCCTCGGAACCACCGGCGAATTCCCCTCGTTCTCTGTTGCCGAACGAAAGAAAATTGCCGAGACCGCCTTTAAGCACCGCAGCGGTTTGAACATCATCGTTTCGCCGGGCACCGCGAATTTCCCCGAGACGCTGGAACTTTCTCGGCATGCGGAATCCAATGGCGCGGACGGCTTACTCGTAGTGCCGCCGTTTTATTACAAACACCCGCGCCTGGATGGATTGACCAGATATTTTTCGATGCTTTTCGAGCAAGTGAAAATTCCCATCAATCTCTACCACATCCCGTTTGCGACCGGCGTGCCCATCAGCCATGAATTGCTGCACGCCATGGAAAAATATCAGAACCTCGCTGGCATCAAGGACTCGGTGAGCGACCCCAAGGTCTATCACGATTTCGTCGCTGAGTTTCCCAAGTTGAACATGCGCACCGGCACGACGGAAAATCTCAAGTACGCGCTGGACAACAACATGGGCGCCATCCTCGCCGAAGGCAACAACTTCACGAAACAAATCGCCGCTGTATTCGCCGCAAAGCACGCCGGCAAAGACCTCAGCGAATCCATAGCCAAACTGGATACCTCACTGAAACTCCTGCGCGAGGGCGGCGTGGATGAATACGGCCCGATGAAGTACGCGCTCAGCCTGCAAATGGGCACTCGCCAGTTCTATCAGCGCCCGCCCAACTCCGACGTGACCGACGAGCAAAAAGCAAAAATCAAGCAGGCGCTGGATCAAATTAAGCAAATGGGCTAAGCAGATGGCCAGGTTCCGGAAATTCAGCAGAGGTACAAAGATGACCGAGAAGAAATCTAGGCAACTGAACATCTTGTTGTTTTTACCTCTTGTCGGACTCCTCTTCTGTCCTGTGCGCGCTTCCGCTCAGTTTCATCCGAAAGATACGGAGTGGCCCTCCTACGGCGCCGATCTTGCGGCAACTCGATACCGCCCGCTCGACCAGATCAACGCCGCCAATTTCAGCGATCTCGAAATCGCCTGGCGTATCAAGACCGACAATTTCGGCGACCGCCCCGAGTACAAGCTCGAAGGAACGCCGCTCATGGTGAACGGCGTTTTATATGCGACGGCGGGATCGCGCCGCGCCGTGATCGCGCTGGATCCGACCACCGGCGAATTGCTTTGGATTCACGGCGAACATGAAGGAAAACGCGGCGGCGCCGCTCCCCGCCAACTCTCCGGCCGCGGTCTGGCTTACTGGTCCGACGGTAAAGAAGAGCGAATCCTGTACGTGACGCCGGGCTTCCGGCTGATCTGTCTGGACGCGAAGACCGGCGTTCGAATTCCTTCCTTTGGAAACAACGGCGAAGTCGATCTCAAGCTCAATGACGATCAGGAAATTTTCCCGGATTTGATCACCGGCGAAATCGGCATCCAATCGGCGCCCGTCGTGGCCAAAGACACGGTGATTATCGGCGCGGCCTTCCGTGAAGGCATGACGCCGAAAAGCATGCGTAACAACAAAGGCTATGTCCGCGGCTTCGATGTTCGAACCGGCAAACGCATCTGGATTTTCCATACCATCCCGAAGAATGGCGAATTTGGCTACGACACTTGGGAAAAAGGTTCCGCCGAATATACCGGCAACACTGGCGTGTGGACGCAAATCACCGTAGACGAGCAACTCGGCTTGGTCTACTTGCCGGTGGAGTCGCCAACCGGCGATTTTTACGGCGGCCACCGCCCCGGAAATAATTTGTTCGGCGAGACGCTGGTCTGCGTCGATTTGAGAACCGGCGAGCGCAAGTGGCATTTCCAATTGGTGCACCACCCGCTTTGGGATATGGACATTTCCTCCGCGCCCATTCTTGCGGACATCACGGTTGACGGAAAACCAGTCAAAGCCGTGGCTCAGCCAACCAAGCAAGGTTTTCTTTACGTTTTTGACCGCGTCACCGGTAAGCCCATCTGGCCGATTCCCGAGCGTCCTGTCGAAGTTGGCAACGTGCCCGGCGAGTGGTACTCGCACACGCAACCCATCCCGACGAAACCCGCAGCCTATAGCCGCAACGGCGTTTCGATCGATGATTTGATCGACTTCACGCCCGCACTTCGCGATCGCGCGAAAGAAATCGCCTCCAAGTATCATCTCGGCCCCGTCTACACGCCTCCGACCG
>WNFA01009175.1_pt1 | contig 12691 bp, 12 predicted proteins | sample 5400481 | NCBI WGS metagenome assembly WNFA01 (sample SAMN13153340, study PRJNA577476) | soil metagenome | isolation source: 120 cm saprolite under Douglas fir tree site 2 hole 1 replicate 2 | place: USA:California | collected 2015-04-18 | reverse complement strand
TGGAACGTGGCCTATGATCCAGAGCTACACTCCCAGGCCCTGGAAAACAACTGGGACCGCATCGACTATATCGTGGCCGATTCGGAGATGCTGCTCGACATCCAGACCTACGGTGGGCAGGTGGGCATAGGGGGGATGGGCATAATTTACCAGGCGTATCAGAAATCGGTTAAGCTCGCGGAATTCAAGACGAACGATCATAGCCTGCAAATTGTGGTTGATGTGTTCCAGGTGATCCATAAAAATCCGCCGCAAACCGTCTACCAGGCGCCAGCAGCGGGCAGCGGTGCACTGGCCCAGGCCGATATGACGGCCTTGCCAGGTGGGCCGTCACCGGGAGATCATTTTGGGCTGGCTGATCGCCAACGGGCAATCACATCGTAGGGGTGGCGGCGGCGGGATATAATAGTAGGGGCAATATATAAAATAATTTATGGAAGAGGCATCATGTTAGCAACACGGCCAGATACGGATACACTAGCAATTACGCGCACTTTTGATGGTATTGAGGAAGCAGCGCATCGCGTCATTGAACAATCAGGCGGTATGGTCTCTGTTATGCGTGGGGCCAAAGTGGCGATTTTGAAACCCAATTTTGTAGCTGGCCGCAGCGCCGGGACAGGTTCAACCACCAGCTTTGCCCTGCTCAAGGCCGTGGCAGAAGAGGTTCGTGCCTGCGGGGCAGAGCCGGTGCTCTGCGAAACCCCTGGCACAGAGTTTGACCGCGAGGCAACCTACACCATCCTGGGCGTCGAGCAATTCTGCGCTGAGAATGGCATTCGCATCTTGCGCGTTGACCCTGAGGGCGGCGAGCAGGATTGGATGGAACTGCGACCGGAGGGTGCGAAGCGACTACGCAGATTCCGCGTCCCGCGTATACTGAGCGAGGCGCGTTTGATTAACCTGCCCGTTCTCAAGACGCATGTTGTCTCGACGATGACGCTCGGCATGAAAAATCCAATGGGTATTTTGCCCCGGCCTGACCGCCGCTCGATGCATACCTTCGGTATCGACCAGTGCATCGTGGATATGAATCGTGGTATCAAGCCTGACCTGACTATTGTCGATGGCAGCGTTGGACAGGATGGCGAGGGGCCACTCTATGGCGATAAAGCCGATCTGCAGGTACTGGTAGCCGGGCGCGATAGCCTGGCCGTTGACCTGGCCTGCTGCCAGCTCGTGGGCGTTAAACCCCGGGATATTCCGCATCTCAAACTGGCCCTGGAACAGCTGGGCAAGCCCTCGTGGAACCTGGTCGGCGAAGAGCCCGGCGTGATCAAGAAATTCCGCCTGCCGCAGCAGAAACCCATCTATCGGTTTATCTTCTGGATGATGTACCCGCTGGACTACCCATACACCTGGATTGCAGAGCGCGGTAAGCATTTTTGTACAACGCTTTACAGCACCGGCCTGGTTGGCACGCGCCCGCAAATCAAAGAAGAGGATTGTACGCGCTGCGGCGTATGTGTAGAAGCCTGCCCGCTGCCAAACGTGATTGACCTCAAGAACTTGAAAGTCAACTATGCAACCTGTCAACGTTGCCTGCTCTGCTACGAGGCTTGCCCTGAGAATGCCATCAGCGTGAAAGGGTATTCAGGAGCGAGGCAGTAAAATGACTGTCTTAGTAACGGGCGCGACAGGCTTTTTAGGTTCTGCGCTGGTCACCGAACTGGTAAGACAAAAACAAGCGGTGCGTATACTTGCACGCGACGAGCAAAAAGCACGCGCCCAGTGTGGTGATGCGGTCACTATCATTCGCGGCGAGATCACGGATGTAGAGCAAGTAGCACGGGCAGTTGATGGCGTGAGCATCGTCTATCACCTCGTAGGCAAGCTCTATCACCCCAGCATACCGGCAAAACTCTACCAGCTTACACATGTCGAGGGCACGCGCATCCTGCTCAATGCCTGCACAGGGCAGAGCCAGTTGCAGCGTATCGTGCACTGCAGCACGACCGGTGTACACGGTGTAACGGGCAAAACACCTGTCGCCGAGGATGCGCCCTTTGCTCCTACCAATCCGTATGAAGCCACCAAACTGCAGGGCGAACTACTCGCGCTCAAAGCCTATAAAGAGCACGGCCTGCCGGTAAGCGTGGTCAGGCCCGGCCTCGTGTATGGCCCTGGCGACCTGCATTTGCTGGGCTTCTTCTCTTCAATCAAAAAAGGCCTGTTTCGCGTCATCGATGGCGGGAAAGCGCTGCTGCACCCGGTCTACATCGATGATATGACCGCTGCCTTCCTGCTCTGCGCCGGGCGACCGGAGGCTATTGGACACAGCTACAATATCGCTGGAGAGTGTCCTGTGACCGTCCGCGAACTGGCGACAGCCATCGCGCACTCACTGGGAAAGGAATTACCCGGGGGGAGTATTCCGCTCTGGCTCGCCAATCTTGCCTCGGATATCTTCGCTGTGACGCCGGGGATGAAAGGGGAACGAGCACCACTCACGCACAGCCGCGTCCAATTTCTGACGCATAGCCGCGTATATGACATCAGCCGGGCAAAGTCCGAACTGGGCTATGCACCCGGTGTGGGGTTGGAAGAGGGCATGAAAAGAACCGCCGAATGGTACCACGAGCATGAATATTTATGAAGCGCAGTTAATATTTGATGTGTTAATGCGTTGATAACTTTGGAAAGGGCGCGCACATAAAAAGCGTCCTAAAAATATTCAGTAGAGGGATTGCATGCGACTTGATCCAAAAATTCCGTTGCCGCCGCCAGTTCGCCCCCGCCCAGCGCGGACGCGCCTGGTAGGGATGAGCAACGGGAAGACCGAGATACCTGTTTCGCAGAATGGAACCGTGGGGGGTGCTTCTGCCCATGATATTGCCATGCAGCCCACGAAGTCCCTGGCAGCGCCATCTCTTCCTGTAACGCCTCCACACGGCCTGAATGGCAAGAGAAGCGGGGAGTTATCCAATAGCGATATCAGCAAGCAGAGTACGACACACCTGATGCAGCTCAGCGGCATGATGCGTGCGGTCCGCGTGCCGCAGCAGGTCGCGCCTGAGCAATTGCAAGACAATGAGGAGGGGTACTGGCCTCAAGGTATTCAACAGACAGGCCCCTTGCCGGTGGGAAACCTCTATGGAAGCGAACCATTTGGCCGTACCTTGCCCTTAACTGCTGTTGCCACGCCCATACAACAGCGTCCAGCCTGGAAAGCGTTTCTCAGCACCCCTGTAGCCAAAGTGACGATTGGCCTGGTTGTCGGTATTGGCTTGTTGTTCCTGGTCGCACGTTTCGTAGACCTGCCTGCGACCATTCAGGTGTTGCGGGAGCGCCTGACAACCCCGAGCGGCATTGCCCTGGCTCTACTTTCTGGCGTCGCCTTCATGCTGGCCTGGTCCATTCGCGGCGTGCGCTGGAAGCTCTTCTTGAATCCAATCGGCGAGGTCAGTACTTTAAAGGCCATAGAACTTTACCTGGTAGGGGTCTTTCTGAACTTCCTGTTACCGATACGCGGCGGCGAAGTGGCAAAGAGCCTGATGCTCAAACGCACATCGGGTATACCCGTCAGCAAATCGCTACCAACCGTGGCTATGGACAAAGCGCTGGATTTAATGCCCGCGCTCTTCATCATGGTAATTGTGCCGTTTCTGCCGGGGATAAAGATGAACATCGAGCTCTGGTTGGTGCTGGCATTCATGGGTGGGCTGCTCATGTGCCTGATCTTCTTTGTGATCCTGGCGGCCTGGAAACGCGATGCCGCAATCCGGCTGCTCCAGAGAATGACCGTGCTGCTTCCCAAAGTCATTGCCGGCAAGATCGAAGGCTTTGCCACCGGCTTTGTTGACTCACTGCTGATGGGCGCAAGCCAGCCGCGGATTTTTGTGCCCGCGATGCTGCTCACCGTTGTGGCTGTCACCTTCGACGCCCTTTTCGCCATGCTTGCTTTCTGGACAGTCAACTACCCCATCCCATTCGGGAAGGCCATCTTCGGCTATACAGTGTACAACATGTTCTATATTCTACCGACGCCTCCCGGACAGATCGGTAGCAACGAATTGGTAGGGGTACTAGTGTTTAATAAGCTGTTGAGCGTGCCTGTCGGTAATGTTGGTACCATGTTCGTTTTCTCGCATCCCTGGGCTGCGCTGCTGATGACAGTTTCTGGCATGGTTTGCTTGAGTGCGCTGGGCCTGAAGATTTCGACTGCAATGAAGGTGCAAACGGAGGGTCAGTGATGTCAACGAACTGGAACAGACACGTCAATATATTCGCAATAATCCCTGTAAACAAAATGATACAATGTAGAGATAGAGATTGGTCCACTTGATCCGGTTCCAAGTCGAACGAATATAGTTGACCTGGAGAATGCTCATGACCGGCACCATCCGTATCCTGATCAGCGAGATTGCTTATGCGCCAGGGGCTACACACTGTGCTTGAACTCGAACCTGGCTTCCAGGTTGTGGGTGAAGCTGCCAACGGTGAAGAAGCCATTGAGCGCTACAACGAACTACAGCAGCAAGGCAAAGGCCCGGATGTCGTCCTCATGGATATCCAGATGCCAGTCAAGCATGGTGTGCAGGCGACTGCAGCCATCCAGTACCTCCTTCTCTCATCCTCAATTAAGCCGCCACATTGATGATAATTGCTTGGGGATGCTCGTGTTCTTCGGGCACGGGTTCGCCCTCAGACATAAGTGCTTCGACATGCAGGCGAACAGCATCTTTAGCCATTGCAATAGCCTCTTCGAGGGTCTCTCCTTGTGTCACGCAACCAGGAAGAGCGGGCACTGTAACCGTATAGCCTCCCTCGTCAGGATCAGGATGTAGAATGATGGTATATTGATAGTTGCTCATTGTTTCATCCTTCAGATTCAAAGCAGTTCTCTCAGATCATCATTAGTGAGCCTTGCTTGTTCTAGGATCGACTCCAACGTTTTGGGCTTGAGTATTGTACTAGCATGTTTGGGTACTGTAACTTGACCTTGCTTAGTAGGATGTCTCAGTGCAACGTGGCTTCCACTCTGACGTACTTGCTCCCAGCCATCACGTCTCAAGGCTCGTAACAATTGGGCCGCAGTAATGCGCGGCGACCTTGGACTCATACACTAACTCTACGCTCTTAATCTTACTGAGTGGAAAGCACACAATACTTGACTTTATCCTACTGCGAATGTAGTTGTCTACAAATGCAGACTCTCTTAAATTCACCGCTATAAACATTGGTACTTTCCTCGTCAGGGTCAAGTATATCACAAAATCAAATTGCTTGTAGATAGGAAGCATTCCCTGTTGTCTATTTTTTCTTATTGCAAAAAACTTGCAAATAGGAATTTTGCATGCTATAGTTGATAGAGCACTCATACGCAAGCGTACATCGATCAGAGCGTCCCGGCACGTAGACAACTTAGTTTTGCAATACTACAGCTTCTCTGTTGCCAATGAATCCGCCCACACCTTTTTCACCGGCGCATCTCGCGCTTTCCTTTCAGGAGGTTTCATGAGCAGTAATTTTGGCATTTCTGCGCTCACCCACGTGTTCAATGATAGTTCGCGCGACCTGCGCAGGAAGATTATGGGCATCTACGCGCTACTCATCGCGTTCAACATCGTCGCATGGGTGCTTGCCTTCGCAGGCTTCTCGGCCAAGTATCCCGCGCTGCTTGGCACTGCCCTGCTGGCGTATACCTTTGGCCTGCGGCATTCAGTGGATGCAGACCATATTTCAGCCATCGATAACGTTACGCGCAAGCTGATGCAGGAGGATAAGCGCCCCGTCGCCGTCGGCTTTTTCTTCTCGCTTGGTCACTCGACTATTGTGGTGGTATTATCCATTGGTATTGCCATTGCTGCTGCATTCATTCAAACCGCCATACCGGCACTCAAAAGCGCGGGAGGCTTGATCGGCACCTCGGTCTCCGCTCTCTTTTTGTATTTGATAGCGCTTATCAACCTCCTGGTTCTCTGGGAGATCTTACAGACCTTTCGCAAGGTGAAACGAGGGGAAGAGTACAACGACCAGACGCTGGATGAATTCTTGAACCAGCGCGGCCTGATGGGGCGTTTTTTCCGTCCCCTGCTCAGATTGGTCGATAGAAGTTGGAAGATGTATCCGGTTGGCGTGCTCTTCGGGCTTGGCTTTGATACCGCGACGGAAGTAGGGATATTAGGCATATCAGCCTTTGAAGCGGGCAAGGGACTGCCTGTCCCCTACATTCTCATTTTCCCCCTGCTGTTCACGGCTGGCATGTGCCTGCTTGACACTACCGATGGCATTTTAATGCTCGGCGCGTATGGCTGGGCTTTCGTGAAACCGGTCAGGAAGCTCTACTACAATCTGAACATCACCCTGGTTTCGGTGCTGGTAGCCCTGGTGGTGGGAACAATTGAGGTCATTTCGATTATCAGCGGCCCGTTGAATCTCTCGGGAGGCATCTGGGATTATCTCAGCAACCTGGACTTCGGTTTTCTCGGGGGCGTGATCATTGGCATCTTCGTGCTGAGCTGGGTGGTCTCGACCATCATCTACAAGGTGAGACACTATGATGATATCGTGGTCAAGATGGCTCCCAGGGCTGAAGAGATGACTGGCGGCGGTCAGTAGCCTTACAGAGTACTGACCGCCGCCTAAGGGTATGAGGAGATCACTCTTCATACCTTCTTTCTTTTCCCCAGGCGCCTATTTGCGCTGACCTTTCCCAACCGACGCGGCTAGGTCAGGCGTGATCTGCAAACCGAGACCTTTGGCCACCCGCGCTCCCAGATCGGGGTCGACAGGGTACCAGTAGCTTTTGACCGTGCGCTCTTGAATGAAGCGCTCGACGCCCTGACTCATATGTGTGACGATATTGCTGACCAGGTGCTCCCGGTCCGTCTCAGAGAGCACCTGGCGGTAGAGATTGCCCGGCTGCACGAAGTCGTTGTCCTCCGCGTGCGGGGTATAGGCGCTGCGCATGAGCTCCCCGCTGGCGAACCAGCCCGGATCGGGATAGCGCTGCGAGTCGGCCTGCGGGCCGCCGTAGCTGTTGGGCGCGTAGACGGGCTGCTTGCCGTTATGGCGAGAGCGCATCGGCCCATCCTTATTGTAGCTATGCACTTCGACCCTGGGCGCGTTGACCGGCAACTGCAAGTAATTGGTGCCCACGCGATAGCGATGCGTGTCGGCATAGCTGAACAGGCGGCCCAGCAACATCTTATCCGGACTGGGACCCATGCCCGGCACCATGTTTGCAGGCTCAAAAGCAGCTTGCTCGACCTCGGCGAAGAAGTTCTCCGGGTTGCGGTCGAGCACCATGCGCCCGATCGTTATGGGCGGATAGTCCTTGTGTGGCCAGACCTTGGTGAGGTCGAAAGGATTGAAGCGATAGGTCACCGCCGCCTCGAAGGGCATGATTTGCATCTCCAGCCGCCAGACCGGGTACTCCTTCTTCTGGATGGCCTCCCACAAGTCGCGCCGATGGTAGTCGGTATCTTGGGCCGCCATGGCTTTCGCCTCGGCGTCGCTGAAGTTGGCGATGCCCTGCTCCGTCTTGAAGTGGTATTTGACCCACACCTTTTCCCCTTTAGCGTTGATCCACATATAGGTGTGGCTGCTATAGCCGTTCATATTGCGCCAGGTGCGGGGCGTCCCGCGATCGGACATCAAGAACGTCACCTGGTGCACCGACTCGGGAGACAGGGACCAGTAATCCCACTGCATGTTGTTGCTGCGCAAACCGGTATCGGGCAGACGCTTCTGGGAGTGGATGAAGTCCTGGAACTTCTGCGGATCGCGCATGAAGAAGATCGGCGTGTTGTTGCCGACCATATCGTAGTTGCCCTCTTCGGTGTAGAACTTGAGGGCGAACCCGCGTGGGTCGCGCATCGTGTCGGGATACCCTTGTTCACCCGCGACTTGGGAGAAGCGGGCGAACATCGGCGTGCGCTTACCGACTTTGTTGAGGAAGGCTGCCTTTGTCCACTGGGTCACATCCTCAGTCACCTCGAAGTAGCCGAACGCGCCGCCGCCCTTGGCGTGGACCACCCGTTCCGGTATGCGCTCGCGGTTGAACTGGGCCATCTTCTGAATGAGGTAGCTATCCTGCAGCAGCACGGGTCCATCGGGACCCACCGTGAGCGAGTATTCATCGCTTGGGGCGGGGATGCCAGCATCGTTTGTCGTGATCGGTCTTGATTGTTCGCGTTTGTCGCTCATATGTTCCTCCAATTGTGAGATGTTCTTCACTGTTGTTTTCAGACGCTTGCTTGATAGATACACTGAGCCGGCCTAGGTCTGGCGGCGTCTAACCGCCAGGCCCTGGCACAGGCTATGACGAGGCGACTTTGGACGCCTTATTCATCTCCTTCTCAAACTCCTTCCCATCGACCTGTAACTGCTTCTCGACGCGTTTTTGGGCGCGGGCGGTGGCCTTCTCGATCTGATTTGCCAGTTCCGAGCGGCCGATCACGACTAGTGCCGCCTGTCCCTCCTCGAGGGTCTCACCGAGCTCCTTCATGTCCCCACGCGACATGCCGCGGGAGAGATGGCCGGCCAGGGCGCCCACAGCGCCTCCGGCGGCTGCACCGCCTACAACGGACATGGGCGTGAGCAGGCCAACCAGAGCACCCACAGCAATCCCAGTCCAGGCTCCATACTGCATGGGCTTCTCGCGCTTGTGGACGTGCACTTTGCCTTCGGCGTCTTTGTTCACGACGGCGGCATCGTAGGTGCCAATTATATGCTGTTGGTGCAGGTCCTTGACCGCATCGTAGTCCATCTGCGCGTCTGCCACGTTGCGATAGGTACCGATAAAGAGAACCACTTGGTTATTTGCCATTACTTACTCCTTTCGCTCGAGTAGTAAACGATATGCTTACGTAGAGGTGAGAGCATTTCCTCGCTCAAAGGCCCACCCGGCAGGGTTTGGGGCCATTGCCCGGTTGACGTGCCTCGCGCTCTCTCATACGAGTATAAGGAGGTAGCGTCATGAAAGCGTTATGAGCATCGTCATGGCAATGGCCCCAAACGCTGACCTACAGATGAGCAAAAACGCGCCTGGCAGGAAGCGCACCGACCAGCAGGTGGACACGATCAGCAGGGTTGGCATCCTGAGGGGATCTTCAGGATCAGGGAGTTCGCTTCCCCTCGTTTTGCAGTGAGGAAATGCTCTCAGTTGTTTCAATACTCGTGTTACAAGAATCCTTTCCACAACGTCTATGCATGTATAGACCCAACTATAAAAGCCACCTACATGCTGGCACGGAAGGAAAAATATATGATCGGGCCATTCAATTGGATAGATTTACTCTTTCTTGTGACTATCGTTCTGCTTGTCTTCAATGGTTTGCGCAATGGCGCTGTTTTCAGCCTTGTTAATCTGCTGGCTATTCCTATAGCATTTGGGGTAGCTGTGTTCTTTGGGAAACCATTCACATTGTTTCTTGCGTCTAACGGCCTGTCCATCTCACCTTTAATCTCCTACATCGTGTTGTTCTTTGGTTCAATCCTGGTGCTGCACATTATTGGGACAGTAGTGCGAGGCGTTGTGCGTGCTATACCTATTGTTGGCCTGGGCGATTCGCTGCTTGGTGGGGTGGTTGGCTTTGTCGAAGCCTGGCTCTTGTGGTTGATTGTACTGCTTGTGATAGGTCATTTTTTACAGGGTGTCCAGGGGGCTATTCAAACAGGAAACCATATTATTCCGGGTCTGAATATCACAATTCAACAGTATCAGACCTGGCATGATACCTACAACCAGGCGGTGAATAACAGCTTCTTCGCAAGAGTGAATGGCCTTTTTATCAAGGAGCTACCCGCACTGCCGACCACACTGCCGACATTGAGTTCTTAGCTGACGTTGTGATATAAGGATCAGGGGCTGATACCAAAGCGCTGAAGAACGGCCTGTGGAGAGCCGAGAGAGGAAGGGAGGATGCGGATGGGAAGATGGGTTAAAATGGCAAATTCCGCGAGATGGAAGACGCCATAGTCTTGCCCGATAAAAACGATGATTTTATCGCGATTTTCCTCGTGTAAGCGCTTGCGCCAGCGGGCGATGCCTTCCCCACCCAACAAAGCGGAACTCAGCGTCGGGAGAACCTCAGTGAGTGCCGTGGGAGCGCTCGCTTGCTGCTTCTGCCACAAACGAAAAGCGGTCGTCATCCCCATGACCAGTAAGGTCAAGTGGCAATGCACGACCACCGCCGCTTCGGTGCGCTTGGGAAAGTTCAACAGATGCCAGGGATGCTTGCCTTCTTTGAAGATGCCATTTTCAATCACACTGCGCCAGTCGTAGGTGTCAAAAACCACGAAGGGATCGCGCACCGCTCCATTCGTTAAATAGACCGTGCCCCCCGTTGTTGGCACGCGATTCTCCCATGTGCGCACGACCACGGCATTGATTGGCTGGCCGACGTAATCATTACGGTGGGCGTTGTGCGTGTATTCCGCATCGCCATACTGGTCGTAGCTGGTCAAGGCTTCTAAGCCGACCAATTCCGTGCGCAACCGCTGGTCTTTGGCGGTTTTGCCATGCCCACGACGCACCACTCTCTCCCGCACGATGGCCCGCTCACCTTTGGCCAACCCCTGCGCGTCTTGCGTCACGGCCATGGTGGCTTTGCCACAGATGACAAAGATCACGCCTTTTTGATGCACTCGCCACAAATCCTCTCCATCCAGATACCCGCGATCAACCACGATGGTCTCAATGTGCGCATGCGTTCCCAGATTCTGCTGCGCCTGCTCTAAAAGTGGGACCAGCCACTTTCCCTCGTAGTCCTGGATCGGCACGAGTTTCATGGCCAGCGGCAAGCGCGTTTGCACCTCGATCAGCACCAGGACTTTCCACCCATACAGGTAATACTCTTCCGTGACCGGTTCTTTTTGCCCTTTGCCCTTCACTTTGCGTGTCTGTTTGAGCTTGCCGCACCCCTCATAGCTTTCCGGGGTGGGGACTTTGCTTCCATCCAGGGCCACCAGCAATTTTCCTGCGAACCATCCCCGACGAGCCAGCAATTGCACCATGGTATTGAAGAGTCGTTCCATCTCTTCCTGCGTGATTTTGCAGAGGTTGTCCGCCAGGCATTGGGCCGTGATCGGCCCCTGTTTCTTTTTCGTTGTGCGGCTGGCATCCCCGCGTTTGGTCAGCCCGCTTTCGCATTGGTGGGCGTTGAACCCGACCAGTTCCATCAGGGCCAGATCACTAAACAGCACGCGCGGCAGTTCATTCATCGACTCTCCACCCAGCAACACTTTCAGAAAATACAGGAGCACAAATTGCACCGTGGGAACCAGCGTCCGTTTCACTCCCGACTGACTGACCTGCTCAAACGCTTCCAGCATCCCCAGGTCTTTGAGGAAGACAAAAAATTCATCGAGCAATCCCGCGTCGCTCAAATGATGCATCTCCTCTATGGTTTCGCCCGCATACAAGGCTTGCCCGACCTTCGTATCATCTCTCCAGGCGACTTGCCAATTGAGTCGTTCCTGCACCACACTTCTTTCTTCGGTTGGCTTTTCGTTCTCCATGCTGTCCGGCCTCTTCCCTGTTCAGTTTTTCCACAGCTTACCACTTTTCCTCCTTCTCACTCGCTCTTTCACCAGATTTCCTATTGCTGATGAGCTTATCCTTATATCATAATTCCAGTGCAAGAGTAGGGAGAGGGTTGACTTTCTCGAAATCATCCTACATAATCGTCTGGTCGAGCGCCCAGAAAAAAGGCGAGGACTGGTAGGTCGCTCGTTTACCTCGGCGCAGGGTCGTCACCTGTTGATCCTCGAAGGCGGCGCGTTCGCGGTAAAAGGTACGCTCTCCTCACGATAGAGCCGAAAGACCGCCGCAGCCCGTGGGCGATGTGGGACAGCGTAATGGGCGGTTAAATACTCGGTCAGCATCTGCCGGGAGGCATCTGGGATGCGCGGATTGCGATTGCCACGTTGCGCAACCTTGTCGAGCAGCCCAAAATAGCCACATCCATACTGCGCTTCTGCCTGGCGAAAGGCGGCCATCCAGTTCTGAATACTGCGCGTGGTCACGGTAATCGCTTCACCACACTTCCAGGCCAGGATGGCGCGGAGTCGTCGATTGGCTGCTTCCAGGGCTTTGGGAGAAGCTCGCGACACGATCTCTCGCACCGACTCTTGCAGCGGCGAGGGAGTTGAGGGCGTGACTTCTTTCATCTCTCCTGATGCAATCAGGCGCTGGAAGTGTTCCGACGGCAAGCTAAATGCTGCGCCAATTTCCGGCTGGAGGATGACGGTTGCCGCTTCTCTGCTCGCTTCCCAGAGTCGCCCATCGAAGAGGAAGCGCGAAGTGAACGGGGCTGGCACTTCCACCGCGCGACCAGTAGCCAGTGGAATCTCTGCCTCACTGCGATACAACAGCACCTGATCCCAACGCATGAGCGAGGCGGCGGAGAGGTCCGTAAAAATCATGGATCGGGTGAGCAAGGCCCATACCACATCAACGGAGAGGCCAGGGTGAGCCGCAACAAGCTCGGTGACACTCACCCCCGGATAGGCGGAGAGCGCTGCCAAAACCTGCGCCTCTTGCTCACCTGGAAAATGGAACGGATGAGTCCAGAAATCTTGAAGAAACTTCAGATTCTCAATGTACAGCGGATGATTCGGCGGAGGTACGCACACGGTAGGAAAGGCCAAGAGATCGCGCCGCTATCTCTCCTGGAGGACACTGCCATCCCCCTTTTGCTTGCCGTTGATACCGCTCAGGCATGGTGACGGCAAGGGTATCGAG
>WNFA01003722.1_pt1 | contig 12691 bp, 13 predicted proteins | sample 5400481 | NCBI WGS metagenome assembly WNFA01 (sample SAMN13153340, study PRJNA577476) | soil metagenome | isolation source: 120 cm saprolite under Douglas fir tree site 2 hole 1 replicate 2 | place: USA:California | collected 2015-04-18 | reverse complement strand
GGGAAGATCACCAAGATAGGCGAAACCTACGTGTCGATCGAGATCGCCCCCAACACCGAGGTGCAGATGCAAAGAAGCGCGATCCAGACGCTGCTGCCCAAGGGCACGATCAAATCCATCTAGATGAACCGTTATCCCCTCTGGGTCTACGTCACCATCGCGGTGGCGCTCGTGCTCGGGGCTCTCTACACGCTGCCGAACTTCTTCGGTGAGGCGCCGGCGGTGCAGGTCTCCCCGGCACGCGCGACGCTGAAGGTGGACAGCGCGGTTCTCGGGCGCGTCGAAGAGGCGCTCAAGAGTGCCGGAATCCAGCCGACGGGAATCTTCCTCGATGCTGCGGGCGTCAAGGTGCGGCTCGCCGACTACGACACGCAACCCAAGGCGAAGGACGCCATCGACCGGGCGCTGAACCCCGATCCGCAAAATTCCAATTACACCGTCGCCCTCAACTTGCTGCCCAATTCGCCCAGGTGGCTCTCTGCGATTCGCGCGCTCCCCATGTACCTCGGGCTCGACCTCCGCGGGGGCGTGCATTTCCTTCTGCAGGTGGACATGCGCGCCGCGATCGCCAAGCGGGCAGAAGGCCTCGCCGGGGACATTCGCTCGCAGTTGCGCGACAAGAACGTGCGTCACACCGGCGTCGCGCGCGAGGGCGACAGCATCGTGATCCGCTTCCGCGACGCCGAGACCCGCGACAAGGCGCGCGCGATCATCGGCGAGCAGATACCCGACCTGCTGCTCACCGATGCCAGCCTGGGGGGCGAGCTGCGCCTCGTCGCCTCGATCCGCCCCGAGGCGCAGAAGCGCACGCAGGAGTTCGCGCTCAAGCAGAACATCCAGACTCTGCACAACCGCATCAACGAGCTCGGCGTCGCCGAGCCCGTGATCCAGCAACAGGGCTCCGACCGCGTCGTGGTGCAGCTCCCCGGCGTGCAGGACACCGCCAAGGCCAAGGAGATCCTCGGGCGCACCGCGACCCTCGAGGTGCGGATGGTGGACGAGGACAACATGAACGCGTCGGCGCTCGCGGCGGCTCAAGGCGGGCAGGTCCCCTTCGGCGACGAGTTCTACATCGAGAGGAACGGCCAGGCCCTTCTCGTGAAGAAGCAGGTGGTGCTGACCGGCGACCGGCTGACCGACGCGCAACCGGGCTTCGACAACCAGACCCAGGAACCGGCGGTCCACTTGACCCTCGACGCCACCGGCGCACGCATCTTCAAGGAATACACGCGCGAGAACGTCGGCAAGAGAATGGCGATCCTGCTCATCGAAAAGGGCCGGGGCGAAGTCGTCACCGCGCCGGTGATCCGCAGCGAGATCGGCGGCGGGCGCGTGCAGATCAGCGGCCGGATGACGACCGCCGAGGCGAACGACGTCGCCCTGCTCCTGCGCGCGGGGGCGCTCGCCGCGCCGATGGAAATCATCGAGGAGCGCACGGTAGGCCCCTCTCTGGGCGCCGAGAACATCAAGAAGGGCTTCGACTCGACGGTGTACGGCTTCGCGGCGCTGTCGCTGTTCATCATCGTCTACTACTCGCTGTTCGGGGTGTTCTCCGTGCTCGCGCTGTGCGCCAACCTTTTGTTCCTGATAGCGCTCCTGTCGATGCTCCAGGCAACGCTCACCCTGCCGGGCATCGCTGCGATCGCGCTCACGCTCGGCATGGCGATCGACGCCAACGTCCTCATCAACGAGCGCGTGCGCGAGGAGCTGCGCGGCGGCGCCACGCCTCAGGCGGCGATCCACGCGGGCTACGAGCGCGCCTTCGGAACCATCCTCGACTCCAACGTCACCACGCTGATTGCGGGGTTGGCGCTGCTCATCTTCGGCTCGGGGCCGGTGCGCGGCTTCGCCGTGGTGCACTGCCTGGGGATCCTCACCTCGATATTCTCCTCGGTGGTGGTGAGCCGGAGCATGGTCAATCTCGCCTACGGTTCGCGCAGAAAACTCGAGCGCGTGGCGATCGGGAACACTGCCTGGAAATAAGGTCATTCGAAAAAGGGGGCACACCCCCTTTTAAAATCCCCCAAATCAGACGACAAGCAAACTCAGCATGGAGTTCTTCAAGATCCGCAAAGACATCCCGTTCATGCGCCATGCGCTGGCGTTCAACGTGGTGTCGCTGGTCACGTTCCTTCTCGCGGTGTTCTTCCTCTACACCAAGGGCCTGAATTTCTCGATCGAGTTCACCGGCGGCACGGTATTGGAGGTGAACTACGAGCACGCCGCTGAAGTCGAGAAGATCCGCGGGACGCTGGATGCGCGCGGCTATCGCGATTACTCGGTGCAGAACTTCGGCTCCTCGCGCGACGTGCTGATCCGCATGCCCCTGAAACCCGGCCAGAACAGCGCCGACCTCTCCAAGGCCGTCATGGAAGGACTGACCGCGGCGGACAGGACCGCGACGCTCAGGCGGGTGGAGTTCGTCGGGCCGCAGGTTGGCGAAGAACTTGCGTGGAACGGCGCCCTCGCCCTGCTCATCACCTCGCTTGGCATCGTCGGCTATCTCGCGCTGCGTTTCGAATGGAAATTCGGCGTCGCGGCGATCATCGCCAACCTGCACGACGTGGTGATCATCCTGGGTTTTTTCGCACTGTTCCAGTGGGAGTTTTCGCTGCCGGTGCTCGCCGCCGTGCTCGCGGTGCTCGGCTATTCGGTGAACGAATCGGTGGTGATCGCCGATCGGATCCGGGAAAACTTCCGGAAGATGAGAAAGGCGAGCGTCACCGAGATCATCGACAACGCCATCACCCGGACGATCTCGCGCACCATCATCACCCACGGCTGCACCCAGACGATGGTGAGCTCGATGCTCGTGTTCGGGGGACCTGCCCTGCACTACTTCGCGCTCGCCCTCACTATCGGCATCTGTTTCGGCATCTATTCCTCGGTGCTGGTCATGGCCCCGATCGTGCGCTGGCTGGGTATCCGGCGCGAAGATCTGGTGAAACAGATCAAGGAGAAAAAACAGGAAGCGGTCGTCTGAGCGAGGGCCGATGCCCGGTCGCTGGAATAAACCGCCGCCGGAAACTGTTATGCCACCCATGCGGCGAACGCCGTTACAATGACGTCCGCATGTCTCTACAACTGAGGAGAAGACTAATGAAAAAGAAGCTGATGCTGGCCGGATTTGCCCTGGCGCTCGGGGCGGGATACACGCTCACCGCCTTTTCGCAGGTCAAACCCGAGGTAATGGTCAAACAACGCCAGGCGGTGATGACCCTGCAAGGCAAGTATTTCGGTCCGATGGCCGGCATGGCCGCGGGCAAGGTCCCATATAACGCGGACACCGTCGCGCTCAACTCGGCCTTCCTCGACGCCCTGAGCAGGATGCCCTGGGACGGCTTCGCCGAGAGCACCAAGGACGTGACCGTAAAAACCGCCGCCCTGCCGGCGATCTGGAGCGAACCGGCCAAGTTCAAGGACGCCCAGGACAACCTCCAGAAGCAGGTCCAAGCGCTTGTCGCCGTTTCCAGAGGCGGCGATGAGGCCGCTCAAAAGGCGGCGATCGCGGCCGTCGGCAAGGCCTGCGGCGCCTGCCACCAGAATTTCCGCGAGAAGCAGAACTAGGAATCGCTGCCGTCCGAAAGCCCCGCTCCGGCGGGGCTTTTTCTTGCTTGATGCATAATGCCCAAAATGGCTAGCGCGCCGCCCATTTTCCGAGCGCTGCGAGCAGGTGCACTTGCTTTGCTTCTCGCCATGGCGGCCGGGAGCGCTTCGGCGCAGGGCGACGCAAAGCGCGGGGAATATCTCGCCAAGGCCGGCGGCTGTGTCGGCTGCCACACCGATGAGAAGAAGGACGCGGTCCCCTTCGCCGGCGGCCGCGCGCTCAAGTCGCCCTTCGGAACGTTCTACGGCCCGAACATCACCCCTCATCCTGAGGCGGGTATCGGGCGCTGGACCGAGGACGATTTCGTCCGCGCCATGCGCCAGGGCGACCGGCCCGACGGCAAGAACTACTTCCCCGCCTTTCCCTATCCCTCGTTCACCAAGATCGTCGACCGCGATCTCCGCGATCTGTGGGCCTACCTGCGAACGCTCGCGCCCAGCTCCCGGCCAAACCAGGAGCACCAGATGCGTTTTCCTTTCGGCTGGCGCTTCCTCGTCACGTTCTGGAAGTGGTTCTTCTTCACCCCCGGCCCTTTCACGAACTTCCCCGGACTTTCGGACATCGCCAACCGCGGCGCTTATCTGGTGCAGGCTCTCGGCCATTGCAGCGAGTGCCACACGCCGCGCAATTTCCTCGGCGGTCCGAAAACGAGCCGCTTCCTCGCCGGCGGCAAAGGCCCGGACGACAAGAATGTCGCCAACCTCACGCCCACGGGCCTCAAGAGTTGGAGCGACAATGACCTGCTGGATTTTTTCGCGACTGGGACTACCCCGGACGGCGACGTCCCCGACGAGGCGATGGGCGAGGTGATCACCAACACGACGAGCAAACTCGTGGCCACGGACGTCAACGCGGTGATCGCCTACCTGCGCACGCTGCCGCCGATTCCGAGCGAGAAGAAGAAGTAGCGTACTTACAAATCTTGGTCTGTCCCCGGTTTTCTCACTCAGCCGCGCGCCGGGAAGTCTGCGCTCGAGCAGGCGCGAGGCGCCGTAGCCGAACACCAGTCCCCAGAACGGCGCCCCGATAGTGAAGATCGAGATGTCGGCAACCGTCACGAGAAACGTCACCAGCGCGCCGAGCGCGAAGCGGTCCCTGAAGCTCACCGTGAACGCGGTCTGCAGCACGCGCAGCATCGCAAGGCCGGCGAGTGCCGCGATGAAGGCTTTCGGCGCAGCGAGCATAAGACGCGTGAAGAAGGGCGCGAAGAGCCCGAAGGCGAGCGCGAGCACGCCGACGAAGATCCCCGCAGTATAGTGCCGGCGCCTCTCTCCGGAGGACGAGATGATCGCGTTCACGGGGCCGGTGAGGCAGGTCGAGACCGATCCGACGAAGGCCGTGACGACCGATCCCGCGCCGCAGGCGGCGGCCACCGCGTCGACGGGCGGCGCGTGGCCGGCGGAGCGCAGCACCGTGATCCCCTGCCCGTTTTGCACCACGAGCACGGTGATCGCAAGCGGCACGACCAGCTCGACCATCGCGCGCCATGAAAACGCCGGCACGTAGAAATTCGGGTGGGCCAGCGCGACGGTCTGCGGCGCCGCCGCGAATTTGCCCAGCACGACTATCGTGATGATCCCGATGGCGAGCGCGCCGATAAGTGGGGGCACGAGCCGCGCGAGCCGCTGCGAGGCGCTGATCGCGACGAACGCGGCCGCCATCGGCGCCGCGATCCAGAATTCGTCGCGGATGGCGAACACGAGATCCAGGCCGAATCGCAGGAACACGCCCGCCACCATGCCCATCACGATCGGCATCGGCACCGCCTCCATCGCGCGGCGCACCCAACCCGATAGGCCGAGCGCGAGCATGAGGATCCCGGTGGCGATGTACGCGCCGATCACCTCGGCGTAGCTCAAATGACCGAGCGCGGGCCCGACCAGAACCGCGCCCGGGATGGTCCAGAAAAAGACGAGCGGCTGACGGTAGAACCAGCAGAAAGCGATGCTGATCAGGCCGTTCACGAAAAACGCGCCGAAAATCCACGAGGACAGGTCCGAGGGCGTGAGCCCGCCGCGCGTACCCACCGCGAGGATGATCGCCACCGGGCCCGAGGCCGCGAAGATGAACGCGACCAGACCGCTCACGAAGTAGACGCCGCCGAAGTCGGCGAGAACCCGGCGCAAGGCTGGAGGAGTCAAGATCGGTCTTCTAGATCTTGCGCGCGAGCTCGGCGGCCTTGCCGATATAGCCGGCGGGCGTGAGCTTGAGAAGCCGCGCCTTCTCGGTCTCCGGCAGCGCCAGGCCGCGGATGAAAGCGCGCATCGCTTCGCCGTCCACGCGCTTGCCTCGCGTGAGCTGCTTCAGTTGCTCATATGGATCGGGAAGACCGTGCCGGCGCATCACCGTCTGCACCGCTTCGCCGAGTACTTCCCAGTTGGCCTCGAGGTCTTCGAGCATGCGCGCGGGATCGGCCTCGAGCTTGGCGAGGCCTTTCAGGCAGGACTCGTAGGCTAGCAGGCTGTGGCCGAGCGCGACACCGACGTTCCTCAGCACCGTCGAATCCGAGAGATCGCGCTGCCAGCGCGACACCGGAAGCTTCTCGGAAAGATGCCGCAAGAGCGCGTTGGCGATTCCGAGATTGCCCTCGGAATTCTCGAAGTCGATGGGATTGACCTTGTGCGGCATGGTCGAGGAGCCGACTTCGCCCGCCTGGGTCTTCTGCTTGAAGTAGCCGAGCGAGATGTAGCCCCACAGATCGCGGTCGAGATCGAGGAGCACGGTGTTGGCGCGCGCGAACGCGTCGAACTGCTCGGCGAAGCTGTCGTGCGGCTCGATCTGGATCGTGTAGGGATTGAATTCCAGACCGAGCGATTCGACGAACGCCCTGGCGAAGTTCTCCCAGTCGAAGTCCGGGAACGCGGCGACGTGAGCGTTGTAGTTGCCCACCGCGCCGTTTGCCTTTCCGGTGAGGGACACCGAGGCTATCGAGCGCCGCGCGCGCCGCAGCCGGTGCACTACGTTCGCAAGCTCTTTTCCGAGCGTCGTCGGCGAGGCGGGCTGGCCGTGGGTGCGCGCGAGCATCGCCGCGTCGGCGAGCCGCCGGGCGAGCGCTGCGAGCGTCTCGATCAGGCGATCGAGCGCAGGCAGGAGCACGCGGTCCCGCCCTTCTCTCAGCATCAACCCGTAAGCGAGATTGTTGATGTCCTCGGAGGTGCAGGCGAAATGCACGAACCCGGCGACCCGCGCGCCTTCCGGATTGCCCTCCAGACGCTTCTTCAGCCAGTACTCGATCGCCTTGACGTCGTGGTTGGTTTCGGCCTCGATCGCCTTCGCCTGCGCTGCGTCCTCCTCGGAGAACGCGGCGATGATCCGCTCGAGCTCGGCGGTCGTGTCCTTCGAGAAGGGCTTGATCTCGGCGATCGCCGGTTCGGCGGCGAGTGCCAGGAGCCAGCGGATCTCGACCGCGATGCGGTAGCGGAAAAGCGCCGCTTCGCTGAAGCACGCCCGCAGCGGCTCGAGTTGCTTGTGGTAGCGTCCGTCCAGAGGGGATAATGCGTTGAGCGGTGACGGCGGCGAATGCGGCATCAACGGAGCCCGTATGGCGAACAGGGCCGATTTTATCATGCGGGTGAAGCCCGCCCAATTCAAGCGCCTGCTAGCCGAAGTCCGCGCGTGCAGGATCTGCGAGGCCCATCTTCCCAACCCGCCGAGGCCGGTGCTGCGCGCTTCGCCCACGGCGAGCGTCCTCATCGTGGGGCAGGCGCCGGGCCGGCGCGTGCACGAAAGCGGGATTCCCTGGAACGATCCTTCGGGGGAGCTCCTGCGCGAGTGGCTGGGCGTCGAGCGCGACGTTTTCTACGACGATCGCCGCATCGCCATCATCCCAGCCGGCCTGTGTTATCCGGGCACGGGCGAGTCGGGAGATCTCCCGCCGCGGCCCGAATGCGCGCCGCACTGGCACCCGAAATTGCGCGCGCACCTGCCCGCCATCCGTCTCACGCTGCTCATCGGCAGCTACGCTCAAGACTACTACCTCGGCTCGAGGAGGAAAAAAACCCTCGCCGAAACCGTGCGTGCGCGCGACGAATACCTGCCCGAATTCTTCCCCCTGCCCCACCCGAGCCCGCGCAACCGGCTCTGGATGAAGAAGAACGCCTGGTTCGAGCGCGAAGTCCTGCCCCAGCTCCGCCGGCGATTCAGAGCGTGCCTGCGCGGCGCAGGGCGCCCATAGTCGCAGCGTTTTCCCGCCCGAGGGGGGTGTTAGAATGATTTCCCGCCGCTTTCTTCGCATGAAAATTTCCTGAAATGAAGCTGATCGGCTCGCTCGCCAGTCCCTATACGCGCAAGGTGCGCATCGTGCTGGCGGAAAAGAAAATCGACTATGACTTTGAAATCGACAACCCGTGGAAAGCCGACGCCAAGGCGGCGAAACTCAATCCGCTCGGCAAAGTACCCGTGCTGGTGCTCGACGACGGCAGGACCCTGTTCGACTCGCGCGTCATCGTCGGGTTTCTGGACAACGCTTCGCCGATCTCGCGGCTGGTCCCCGCAGAAAACCGCGAGCGCGTCGAAGCGCGGCGCTGGGAAGCGCTCGCCGACGGCGTGCTCGACGCGGGGGTGCTCGCGCGGCTCGAGAACCAGCGCGAGGCGAAGCTGCGGAGCGCGCCGTGGGTCGAGCGCCAGATGGGCAAGCTCCGCGCCGGGCTCGCCGCGATGGATTCCGAGCTCGGCGACAAGCCCTGGTGCGTAGGGAACGGCTACACTCTCGCCGACATCGCGCTGGGCGTCTGCCTCGGGTGGCTCGATTTCCGCTATCCCAAAATGGACTGGAAGAAGGATCAGGGCAATCTCGCGCGCGCGCTCGCAAAGCTCTCGGAGCGTCAGTCGTTTGCCGACACGGTTCCGCAGGAATGAATTTTTAGAGGAGGAGACCCATCATGCAGGCACCCCAGCAGGCTTCGCGATACGTCTTCCCGGCTCTCGGCGCCCTGTACGAGCGCTGCCAGCGCTTCGCCTATCCGATTTTGCGTGTGACCTTCGGCGTGTGGTTCATTCCACACGGGTGCCAGAAGCTCTTCGGCTGGTGGGGCGGGAATGTTGCCGGCACGGCGAAGGGGATGGCCGCGGCGGGACTCGAGCCCGGCATGTTCTGGGCGTACTACATCGGAACCCTCGAACTGGTGGGCGGGTTCCTTGTCGCCATCGGCTTGCTGACGCGGCCCGTGGCGGCGCTTTTCTTCGGCTTCATGTTCGTCGCCGCGTTTCATTTCAACTGGAAGTTAGGCTATTTCTGGACCAGCCGCGGCATGGAAATGCCGTTGCTTCTTCTGATCTTATCGCTGGTCATCCTGATCCGCGGCGGCGGGGAGTACTCGGTCGATCGTCGCATCGGGCGCGAGATCTGAGCCGCCGGGCGCGACAGGCCTGCCGAGAAAGCCGCCGACAGGCGGCTTTCTTATTGAATGACCCCGCCGCCGAGGCAGGTTTCGCCCCGGTAAAGCACGACCGACTGTCCCGGGGTCACCGCCCACTGCGGCGTCGAGAATTCCACTTCGAGGTCCTCTTCGCCGACGCGGTCGACGCGGCAAGCCGCGTCGGCTTGGCGATAACGCGTCTTCGCGCCATAGGGAAGCCGCGGATCCGGCGGCGTGCCGCTGACCCAGGCGGGGTCCTGCGCCGAAAGCCGCTCGCGCAAGAGCATCGGATGGTCGTGGCCCTGCACCACGATCAATTCATTCTTGTCCAGATCCTTTCCAGCGACGTACCAAGGCTCGCCAGCCGAGCCCTTCCGCCCGCCGATGCCGACGCCTTTGCGTTGGCCGATGGTGTAGAAGGAAAGCCCGATGTGCTCTCCGACGATGCTGCCTTCGGGCGTGCGCATCGCGCCGGGCTGCCTGGGCAAATAGCGGCCCAGGAACTCACGGAACGGGCGCTCGCCGATGAAACAGATCCCGGTCGAGTCGCGCTTCGCGAAATTGTGCAACCCCGCCTCTTTCGCGATTGCGCGCACCACGGTCTTCTTCAATTCCCCGACCGGGAAAACCACGCGCGCGAGCTGCTCCTGGTTCAGCCGATGCAGGAAGTAGCTCTGGTCCTTGGAAAGGTCGAGCGCCTTGAGCAGCTCGAAGCGTGCTCCTGATTCCCGCACCCGGGCGTAATGCCCGGTGGCGATGTGTTTCGCGCCCAGCGCGAGCGCATGGTCCAGGAAAGCCTTGAACTTGATTTCGGCGTTGCACAGGACGTCCGGGTTGGGCGTGCGGCCCGCCGAATATTCCGCGAGGAAGGCGCCGAAGACGCGCTCCTTGTATTCCGCCGAGAAATTCACCGCCTCGAGCTCGATCCCGATCACCTCGGCGACCGAGGCGCAGTCGATCAAGTCCTGCCGCGTCGAGCAGTATTCGTCGTCGTCGTCCTCTTCCCAGTTCTTCATGAACAGGCCGACCACGTCGAAGCCGCGGCGCTTCAGGAGCAGCGCGGCGACCGACGAATCCACGCCGCCCGACATGCCTACGACAATGCGTTCGCCCGCCATCGACGGACTCAGGCTACGCGGCGCTGGTTCTTGCGGATGAACTCCGCCATGCGCGCGACGCCTTGCTCGATCGCGGTTTTCGAGGCGGCGTAGGAGAAACGGATGTGCTGGCCTTCGCCGGGCACGCGCGCGCCGAAGTGGATGTCCGCGAGCACCGCGACCCCGACCTCGTTGAGGAGGCGCTTCCTGAATTCCTCCGAATCTGCAACGCCGGTCAGGCGGCAGGCCTCGGTCACGTTCGGCCAGGCGTAGAAGGCGCCGCCCGGCGTTTTGCAGGAGACGCCCGGGACCTGGTTCAGCAATCCCACGATGAGATCGCGCCGCCCGAGGAACGAGTCGCGCATTTTTTGCGCGTCGTCCTGCGGGCCGTTGATCGCCTCGACCGCCGCCCACTGGCTGACGTGCGAGGCGCAGGAATCGGTGTTCGTCACCCAGCGCACGAACTGCGGCGCGAGGACGGGATTCGAGGCGAAACCGATGCGCCAGCCGGTCATCGCCCAAGTCTTGGAGGCGCCGTCGGAGATGATCGTGCGTTCGTGCATTCCCGGAAGCGACGCGATCGAGGCGAACGGCTCCTCGTAGCAGAGCCGCGAATAGATCTCGTCTGCGTAGATCCAGACTTCCGGATGCCGCCTCAGGACTGCCGCGATGGATTCGAGATCCTTTCTCGTCAGGATCCCGCCGGTCGGGTTCTGCGGCGAGTTGAGGATGACGAGCTTTGTTTTTTTCGTGACCTTCGCCTCGAGCTCGGCCGGATCGAAGGCGAAATTGCGTGCCTCGCGCAGGTGCAGCGGCACCGGCACCGCCCCGTTCGCGACGATCTGCGACTCGTAGATGGGAAATCCGGGATTCGGATAGATCACCTCGTCGCCAACGCCGTAATCGGTCACGGAAAGGATGCTGTAGGCGATAAAGGGCTTGGCCCCGCCGCCGATCACCACGTCCTCCGGCCGGATCGAGAGGCCCCGCATCTTGCCCATGTAGCGCGCCGCCGCCTCGCGCAGCTCGGCGATGCCGGCCGAGGGCGTATAGCCGTGCCTGCCTTCGCGCACGGCGCGCACGGCCGCGTCCTGAACATTGGCGGGCGTGTGGAAATCCGGCTGCCCGATGCAAAAGGAGATGATGTCCCTGCCCTCGCGAACGAGCTCGTTCACCTCGGCGAGAACGACGAAGGCGTTTTCGGTGCCGAGGTTTTCGGTGCGGCGACTGATGCGGGGCATGGGCGCGCGGTCAGGCGGTTGCAAGGGACGCCATTTTAGCCTATGCGGCGGCGCCTTCGTGTCCTATCATTGCGCCCTATACGGAGACCCGGATGCTTATCAACTGCGCGGCATATCAGGACGGCAAAAAGCTCGGCGACGTCGCGCCCGAGGACATCAGCAAGTACGTCAGCCGCCCCGAATGCTTCGTTTGGGTCGCGATGAAGGACCCCGGGCCGGGCGAGCTCGCTTCGATGCAGCACGAGTTCGATCTGCACGAGCTCGCCGTCGAAGACGCGCGTCACGGCCACCAGCGCCCCAAGATCGAGGAGTACGGAGACTCGCTGTTCGCGGTGCTGCACAACATCGAGTTCGCGGGCGGCGAGATCAAGGTCGGGGAGGTCGACATCTTCGTCGGCAGGAATTTCGTGCTGTCCGTGCGCAATCAGGCCGAACCGGGCTTCGCCACCGTGCGCGCCCGCTGCGAGCGCGAGCCCGAGCTCCTGAAGCACGGGGCGGGCTTCGTGTTCTACGCGCTGATCGACGCAGTCGTCGACCGATATTTCCCGGTGCTCGACGCAATCGAGGACGAGTTCGAGAAGTTCGAGCAGCAGATCTTCTCCGGCAACTCCCTGCGCGCCAACATCGAGGGGCTCTACTACGTGAGGCAGAAGCTCACCATGCTGCAGCACGCGGTGCTGCCGTTGCTCGAGGCGGTCGGCAAGCTGTACGGCGGCCGCGTCCCGCAAGTGTGCTCGGGGCTGCAGGATTACTACCGGGACGTCTACGACCACCTGGTTCGGGTCAACCAGAACATCAACGGCCAGCGCGACACCGTGACCACCGCGATCCAGGTGAATGTGGCCATGATCACCTTCGGCGAGACCGAAGTGACCAAGCGTCTCGCGGCCTGGGGCGCGCTCATCGCGGTGCCGACCTTCATCGCCAGCCTCTACGGCATGAACTTCGTGAACATGCCGGAATTGAAATGGGCGTTCGGCTACCCCATGGCGATCGGTGGGATGGCCGCGATCAACGCCTACCTCTGGTTCCGCTTCCGCAAGGCCGGCTGGCTCTAGGTTACGGTTTCCGGGCCGCGGGCTTCGGGCGGGAAGCGGACAGCGAACGGAAGGTCCTGCCGGACTTCGGCGCGGGGAAAAACCGGCCGCGGGTCCACTCCCCTCCGAAGGGCAGCATGCTGATCATGCCGTCACGGCCGCCCAGGATGCGCAAGAACCGCACCGCGACCGCCGTCGCGAGCGCGTACAGGCGCGGATGCTGCGCCGTCCACGCCCACAGCCGGATCGCGGCCATCTCGCGCCACGGGCGCAGACTGCGGTCGACCTGTTTTTCGCGGAGCTTGCGCAGCAGCTCGGGCAAGGGAATCTTGACCGGGCAGGCGACCGAGCA
>WNFA01003720.1_pt1 | contig 12691 bp, 13 predicted proteins | sample 5400481 | NCBI WGS metagenome assembly WNFA01 (sample SAMN13153340, study PRJNA577476) | soil metagenome | isolation source: 120 cm saprolite under Douglas fir tree site 2 hole 1 replicate 2 | place: USA:California | collected 2015-04-18 | reverse complement strand
GCCAATTTGACTCGTAAACTGCAAGGTCATGCGCAGCAGATGAACCGAGGAGGTGAGGTCTTCCTGGCTGATCCACAGAACAAGTATCTTGGCCGCATTTGTCAGTGGAAAGTCTGTGCTCCCGGCATGCGCATGAGGTGTGATGCTCTCCATTGCGGTCGGCGGCACTATTTGCATGATGATCTGAAAGCGATTAAATTGGCACCGAGTGTGCTAGCCGCACCACCCTTAGAGTTGTGGCCGCAGGTGGTTGCAAGGGTACCCATTCCCCGAGATATAGAGCAAGGTTTGCTCATCCCCATGACGAGTGAAAAGCCATGAGTAACTTCCAGACGTACAATGCCCGAGTGCGAGCCATTCGAGCCTATAACCAGCCCATCCTTGACGATTTTCGGACCTGGCTCGAGCAATCGAGGTCAGTCCGTCCTTACTCCCCTGACACAACTCGCCGAGCACTCCAACTGCGCCATCGTCATCATCCGCCACCTCAGCAAAGCCAGCTCTGATACATCTGACGGTAGTGATACTAAACCCACAGATGACATCATTCGTTCACCACTGACATGTTGCAGGTAACAGCGACCATTTTACATCCTTCTCGAAAACGTTGCTGAATTTGGAAATCGGGCATCGCCCTCCCCGCTCGCAGTGTTTCTACCAAAAATCGGGGCTCGGAATCACCACTACAATGAAGAGGCTGGGGCGGCGACGTCGTAGTATGGTAGGGGCAAGGGTGGTGGAGCAGAGTGGGGTGGGCCCTTGCGCTGCGAAGCATCGCCGAAGGCGCTTGCCCTGGTAGCTATTGTCAGCTGATGTGGTGGTGGACGGCATTAACGAAAACCAGGGAGGCGGGCCCTTGCGGTTGCCTGTTGCCCTGGTAGCTATTGTCAGCCCTTACCCAGAGGTTTATAATAACAGTCCAGTAACACTCTCTCATCACTTGAAACCGAGGCAATCAGCAAAAACATGTCCAAAAAATCAAAGCACCCTAAACGCAGGAAAAGCCTGACCACCAACCCATCGCAAGCCGACAAGTTGTTCGACCTCATGGGCCACCAGATATTCCAGGGAAACTACACAGAGGCAATCGCCAACGGTGAGCGTCTATTGCGTCATCTCCCACAGCAAGCCCCACTGCGTGCTGACGTGCTTACCCAACTAGGGATCGCGCACAGCATGCTACAGAACTTTCCACAGAGCTACGAAGCCTTCACCCAAGCACTAGAGAGAACTCCCAACAATGCCGAATTATGGTACAACCGCGGCATGGCAAGCCGATATACTCTACGCCTTGGTCGATCCTTACGCGATTTTGAGCGTGCCGTCGAACTGAACACGATCGATGCTCTAGCAGAGAAGTTCGATGAAGCAGTGAAGGTCGCTCGCGAGCTAGCCCAAAAGTCTATGGAGATGCGCGGGCCCGATTTCACGCTGGATCAGCTCATTGAGCAGGAAGACCTCTTCCAGCGCGGTCTGCAACTCATGGAAGCTGGCAAATGGGATCAGGCAGGGCAGGCTTTCCAGGCATCCATTGCCATGGGCGATTGCTTACCACAACCCTGGGGCAACCTGGGGATATCCTTGATGATGCAGCAACGCTATGACGAAGCCGAGGCTGCACTGAAACGAGCACTCGTCATTGACCCAGCATATACCCTTGCGAAAAAGAATTTGGCACTGCTTCCTGAAATCCGGCGCACAGGCCCGCCAGAGATGATCGAGATAAGGGACCCCTTGAAGGACAGCAAGATCAAGCAGTCCATTACTTTTCTCGTGGAAGAGTGAAATAGTAACTACACCGGAGTGTGCTGAGCAAGCTTCTGCTGCCAGCATCTCAAGACTTCCTTTGCAGTGGGCTGTACACTAGCAAATTCCATAAACCCTGTCAAACAAACAGCGCAATGTCGGAATGTGGACTTTTAAATACACTCCTCACGATTTGGCACCTGAGGTACACTGGTAAAGAGAACCTACGGTTCCTCTATCGTAGGGACGACCCTCGCGCTGCGAAGCATCGCTGAAGGCGCTTGCCCTGTCTTGAAATCAGACCACATTCTCCTCTCGATTTGGTACTTGAGGTATACTAGTAAAGAGAACCTACGGTTCGTCTATCGTAGTGGCGACCCTCGTGGGCGCCCTGTCACCCCATCAACAGTTCGTCTATCGTAAAGACCCCCCTTCCGGTATTCCTGGCCCCTAACCTCACAACGTACCCTCACAAAACATGTCCTCCATATCGTGCAGACATGTAAACACCTTCGCCTGCACAGAAAGGAAAACCAATGCATTTTATACCTATGGATCCGAAATTAGTTCGCAAGCATGAGCGAAAAGCCCAAGAGAAGGAGCAAAAGGCCCGAGAGGAGTTGGAACGCGGCTTCCAAGAGTACGTACGTAAAGAAAGGGTCGCAACCCTCACTCGTATCGCCGAGGGCATGCGCAAGGACGGCAAAAGTGAACAGTCCATCCAAACAGTACTCAAGGGAATTTACGAATACTGGAAGTGGACATCCTCTGTAATAGATCTCAAACTAGACTCGAGTCAACCAGCGAATTCTGAACCCACACCTGCCCTGAGCAACGAGGCACCAGGTGTCTTACTCTCAGAGGTTGAAACACAGCAAGTCCACTGGCTATGGCCAAAGCGTATACCGCTAGGAAAAATCACCATTCTTGAAGGCGACCCGGGCATGGGCAAGTCTCTGCTCGCCGTCAGAATTGCTGCCTGCGTCTCAAAAGGTCTACCAATGCCCGACGAAACGCCGGGCAAGCAAGGTGGTGTCATCTTGATAGCACCTGAAGACAGCGCAGACGATACCATCAAGCCACGCCTGGAAGCAGCAGGAGGTGATCCATCCCAGGTGCTTCTGCTCAACACATTAGAAGACTTCGATGCCAAAAAAATCAAGATATACGATCGTTCCTTCTCCCTTTCACATGACCTGGATGCACTGGAAGAGCGTATCAAGCAGATGAAAGCTGTCCTGGTGATCTTAGACCCGCTCACGGCCGTGCTAGGAAAGAACATCGACCAGTCTCGCGACCAGGACGTGCGAGAGGTCTTTACTCCATTGGCACAGTTAGCCGAACGTACCGGCTGCGCGATACTGATTATACGCCACTTGAGTAAAATTGGCTCTGCCAACCTACTCTATCGCGGTGCCGGTTCCATCGGCATTATCGCTGTCGCCCGTCTTGCATTGATCGTAGCCCCACATCCCACTGATGCGAATAAGCGCATCCTCGCCACCACCAAAAACAACCTGAGCAAGCAGGCCACCAATATCGCATATCGAATAGAGGAAAATGAAGTTGGGGTACCATACATCCAGTGGTTGGGGGAAGACCATCACGATGTCAAAGCTCTGGTCGTCAATGCAAACCTCTCAACCCAGCGGCAGGCCATCCTCAGAGTCTTGAACAACAGTCAAGGCCCACTCGCTCTCAAAGACCTAGCAGACCGCACAGGGCAAGACTACGATCGGCTACGAAAGACAGTCCACCGCATGCTAGGGGCTAAAGAGGTTGTTTCTCCCGCTCGAGGCGAGTATACGACCATAGATCATCCATGTATTACCAAACCAATTAATGACAACCACAATGTCCCAGCGGAGACAACGGAGACATTGGAGACATTGGAGACATTGGAGACATTGGAGACAGATACCGCTGGCGAATCGCCCAAAAATGACGAGCGAAGCGATGTCGAGTCCGTAGGGGCCCGATTATGCACATTGACGAATTAATCCGGCCACCCGTAGGGGCCGATTTATCGCGCCCACCGCCGATTTATCGGCCCCGGTGGGTTTTCCGATATCCCGATTAAAAAGTTAATGTGCATTATCGCGCCCACGGGGTGGGGCGAGGCCAACGCTCTCAATTCGCCAACAGGATCTTCTGGAAGCGAGGCTTCCATGCGCAGTGGTGCCCCTGCGGCGCATGACGTTTCTGATACAACTGACACAAGTGACACAACAGACACAAGTGACACAACTGATACAATGGCCCCGACCTCTGCTATCACATCACAATCTCCCCATCCTTCAAGAACAGCGTATCATCCACCCACACCTCATCCCAGCGAAGTAAGTCACACACCATATCCCAGTGTACCGCCGAGTGATTGACCCCGCCCGTCTCAGGATAACTATTGCCCAGGGCCAGGTGTACCGTGCCGCCCATCTTCTCATCAAAGAGAGTATTCCTCGTACTGCAATTCACACGCCAATTATTCCCGAAGGCGAACTCGCCCAGGTAACGCGCCCCGGCATCTATCTCCAGCATTTGCTCTAGATACGCCTGTCCCTGGCGCGCACTGGCCTCCACCACCTTGCCATCGCGGAATACCAGCCGTACCCCCTCGATGGAGCGGCTATCAAACGACGCGGGGATGTCGAATGAAATCACACCAGTAGCGCTATCTTCAACCAGACCGGTGAAGAATTCTCCGCTGGGAAAGTTGCGTTTTTCAGGCACCTGCTTCCTCGCCGCCAGACGGCAGCTCGCGTCTTCTTTTGCTGCTGGCTTTGCAGCCGCAGGCTGCAAAGCCAGCAGCAAAAACCCCTTGCGAACCACCGAAGGTGGTGAGGAGTCCTGAGTAGTTGCTCTGCTTCATAGGAACTTACGAAGCAGTACTAGGTCATCCATGTATTACCAAACCAATCAAGGTCCCAACGGAGACAACGGAGACAAGTGTCGTTCCACGCCTCACTCGACCTTATCTATGATATAATGAAATCCAGTCATATGCAGGCACCGCCCATCATCGAGCAATTCTTCGAAATCGCGCTCTAAACGCTTAGAAACTCTATTGGGACGACATTTAGCCTCCCCCAAATCCATAGGACAGGAGAGATTGACCAGAGGGAACAAACATGGTAAAGACACACACCGGAAAGGATGCGAAAGGCCAGTTCAAGCCACTATCTGAAGCCGACATCCAAGCACAAACAGACAGTACAAGCTACAGTAAAGGCCACAGCTACTACCTCAACAACGCTATTTTTGATCCAATCCTCTGTGAATTGGTTCTTCAGGCGCAATGTGGGGAATCAAGCGGTGGTCCCTACCGTGTCCAGGCCACCCTGGTGCCGGTGAGCGAAACAAGTTCAAACCCGCTGGCATCGTTTGAATGTAGCTGTCCCCGCGGCGGCTTTTGCAAACATATCGTTGCATTGCTCCTCACCTGGCTCCATCATCCAGAACGCTTTGCCGTGCGCACGTGGCTGATGGGACAACTCATGGAGAAAAGCCGCGAAGAGTTACTGCTTCTCATCGAAGAATTGTTGAAGCGGCAGCCTGAACTAGAATCCCTGGTTGAACTGCTGATCGAACTACCGGCCTCCAGGCCCGACCAGAAAGGAACACAGCCACGTAAGAGTGTAGGACGTACGATTGATCCCTCCAGTGTTCGAAGCCAGGTGGATTTGGCTTTCTATAATGCGGGAGAAGGGTGGGACGCGCCCGGCCGTGTCGCTGCTGAGCTAGACCCGTTGTGTGACATAGGCAAGAGCTTTGCCGGGGCGGGGGAGTGGGCCAACGCACAGGTTGTGTTTGCAACGATTGCCGAGGAAGCCATCGCACAATACGAAGAGCTACGCGATGAGGGTCAGATCAGCTGGATTCTGGGTGAATGCGCTGCTGGCCTGGTAGCCTGCCTGGAGGCTCAATCCGCTCTCCCACAAGAGGAGAGATTCGACGTCTGGGAGCGCGAAGAACTGCTCACCTCTCTGTTCTCCCTCTGGAGATTTGGACATGAGTACGGAGGAATCGAAACAGATATACCGGGGGCAGTTGCAGACACCGTGACTGAAGATGAGCGAACGATGATCGAAGGCTGGCTACGGGAGGAGATGAGGCCAGGGCAGGACTCTTCGAGCACGTGGCGCAATCGGTACGTAATCGGTTTTCTAACGAGACTGAAAGCAGCGGCGCAGTTCAGCGATGAGGACTTGCTGGAGGAGTATCGCAATGCAGGCTTGTACAGAGACCTGGTTGAGAAATTAATCCAGCTTCACCGTGAGGATGAAGCCCTCAAAGTAGCCACCGCGAGGCTAATCGACCCAATGGAGGTACTACAATTTGCTGATCAACTGCTGAAGTCTGGCACAGCCCGGCAAGAGCAGGCGTTCGCATTTGTCGAAATGAGGATGAAAGAGGTCGAAACTGGCGTGCGAGATAAACCGCGAGATTTCACAGCGGCGAACAAGGTAGATACCTACCGCCGATGGTTGGGTGAAAAGTATAGCGCCTATGGCAAGGCGGAGCAAGCCTTGAACATCGAGCTTGCTCGCTTCCAGTCGCACCCGGATGATAGAACCTATCACTCTGTTCAATCTGCCTCCCAATTAGCTGGTCAGCTGGAAGGCTTGTGGACTACCCTGCGACCACGCCTGCTCAAGACATTGGAGCAGCAAAAAAATTGGGGCGCACTGGTCAGCATTTATCTGGCTGAAGGAGAGGTCGGAAAGGCCATATCCGCCCTGGCAGAGATGGAGCATAAATCAAATACCTCGCTCTATGGATATAGATACCCTTCTTATGGCGCTCCCAGTAACTATCAAGTTCAAGTAGCTAAAGCCGCGGAAGAGCACTATCCAGATGAAGCGATTCGCCTGTACAAGAGTGTTGTACAAAGACTCATTGACGTCCGTGGACGTGACAATTACCAGCAGGCAGCAGGCTACCTGGCTCAAGTGAAAGTACTCTACCAGAAGCAAGGGCGTGAGTCCGAGTGGAACGCCTATATCAGCGACCTGCGCAACAGCAACAAGAGCCTACGGGCATTGAAAGAAGAACTGGACAAAAGAGGTTTGTAGCAAGACGTTGAAACCCTGCACGACTTCAAGGAAGTGGTCACCTTCAAGCCAACAGGGGATAGAGTAGATAAGGAGTGACTACCCAGCAGGGGGTGCCGGGGGACGCAGTCCCCTGGCCGGAGCGCGAGGTGTCCTCGCTTTCTTCTCTTTTTCCTCGCCTGCCTCTGCGGGGGCACCAGAAAGGTACCTGAGTAGTTACGATAAGGAAACGAAGGAAGGACTATGGAGCAAAGAAATAGAGCGAAAGATAATTTTCGCCTCAGCGATACTATTCACCGCGTGGATCCGTACGGAGGCGTTTTGGTAATTACAACGTGTTGGCGACCACGGCCAGATGACCCCAATCCCGAGCAGCCAGGAGACAGAGTCTCCTTACAGATCTATCACCCAACAAATCCTGAAGATTTCTGCCCTTGTGGCAGTGGCAAACGCTTTGCTGCCTGTTGCCAATGGCTGCCCTATTGGCGGCTCGTCTGCCCGAATCCGTGGCAGGGATATAGCCTCATGCATCCGCAATCTGCTCGCTTCACCAACATACCCTACAAAGCAGTCCACGCTTTCTTGCAAGACGATGAGCGGCTCCATTGTATTGAGGATACCCCGCAGCGCGCGTTTTGGATCTACTGGGGCAACCCGGCGTTTGCTATCCCTCAAGGAAGGCTATGCTTCGGGGACATCGAATTGCTAGAGAACCAGACCTTGTTGCTTACCGCACTTAGCGATACCCGCATGGAGCTGTTGTTAGAGCTTATTCAACCCCTCAACCTGGGCACTCCAGAGATACACAAGGAGACCATTATACGCCTGGAGAAATCGGTACAGACAGCGTCAAGAAGGAAACGCCGACGCCCATCCTGAGCAAGAAATGATCTCTATATCATCTCACCCCCAGGAGCTTGATAAATTGCCGCGGGTTTTCTGCTTGTATCACAATAGGCGTCCTCTTTACTCACAACTCGTATCCCTGGTTCACCCAATAGTGCCAATCCTCAATGGCTTGTTGGGTCTGCTCATCCACCTGGATGCCCTCCAATTGCATCAAGGGAACAGCAAGCTGTGTGCTTCGTCAAATAACCTTGCCACTTCGCCTCAAAAAGGCACGTTGGTACTATACCAGACCCAAAAACTCCCACTTTATGGAAAAGTACTGTATAGTATGCATGAGATAAGTAAGCATGAGGGAAAAGTATGCAACAAGAGACCAGATCGTTTCTCCGACGCTTGATCGGTTGCCTCGGCATTATCGCTTTGCTCACCACCTACCTCAGCGCATGTAGCATTGGTGCTGGCAACAACACCTCTCAACCCATTCCCATTCAGCCGACGCCGAGCGTGAGTGGCAATACCCCGACTCCTGGCGGGAGTGGCAGCGGGGCAACAATGGAACAATTGAACTTGCTGTTCACGTATGCGAGCCTTGATATCACCATTACCTCTGTCCAGTATGCGCAGAGGTTCTCCGATGATGCCAGGGGAGGGGGGAGGGTGGCTTTCAAAGAGACTGCTGGGCCGAAATCTGGGGGTTTTCTCTATGGGGATGTTGTCCGCCTGATCCTCCCGGATCAAAGCGTTGTCGCGCCTAGCAATGCGCAGTATAGTGGATCCCCGGATAGGGGAACCGCGCGCACGAACTGGATCGATTTTCCCGTGACGAGCCAGCCTGCCGATCTGAGTCAGCTCGTGCTCCAGGTGGGGACGGCCCAGGAGAACCAGATGCATATCCCGCTTCACGCAGGGGCAGACCTGAGCCAGTACCAACCCAAGACGGTCAATCTCAATCTCCCCATTCACTATGGGGGGCTGAATTGGACGCTCTTGACGGCGACACAGTCCTTGAGCGCTGGCAGCAGACAGGCGGACAGGGGTATGCGCTATGTCGTTGTCACCCTCAACGTGGACAACCCTACCTCAGGGAATGTGAACATCGGTTTCGTCGGTGAGTATATGCGCCTGAAGTCGGGCGAGATCACCAATAGCCCGATCAGCGCCTACGGGCGAGACTCGACGCTGCCGACCACCATTACTGCACACCAAACTGGCGTCAGCGGGACGGTGACCTTTCTGATGCCGGAGAACACTTCTGCGTTTACCCTGATGTTTCTGGTAGCGCATGGTGGGGCCGATCCCGTCTCCAACGTTCAGGTCACTACGGATTTTACGATAGCGTAGGATTGATGGAGAACTGTTCAGTCGCAAGGCCCCTCGAATCAGCGAGCCTGCGTAAGAGCCATAAAATTGCCGCTTTGTCTCAAAAATGAGCAAGCGGCAAAATGTACCTGGCAAACCTGGTGAGCTGACACATTTCATCTTTGGGGAGGCGAATGCACTTCAACGCGATCGGTCTTCCCCTCAACCAGTGCGGCCTGGGCTACGAACGCAAGGGACGGAAGAACGCCCCCACATCGCTGACCAGCAGATCGGGAACCTCCAAAGCCGGGAAGTGGCCGCCCCGATCGAACTCCGACCAGTGCGAGATGCGGTTATCGGGATCGAACACGGAACGGATGGTGGTGTCGGCGGCGAACACCGCGACCCCGGTCGGCGGTCCCGACTGCTCACTCTGCTGGGCACCTGACTCCTGCGACTGCTGTGCGGCCATCTCGCGATAAGCCTGCATGCCCTCGTACATGGCATTGGCCGAGGACGCACCCGCACCGGTGAACCAGAAGATGCTGACGTTGGTGAGCAACTGATCACGGTCGACGGCATCCTCGGGCAGCCTTGCAGCGGGGTCGGTCCACGCCTGGAACTTCTCGACGATCCAGGCGAGCTGACCGACCGGCGAGTCGTTCAGGGAGTAGGCGAGGGTCTGCGGCCGGGTTGCCTGCAGATGCAGGTACCCGATCCCGTCGGCCTGGAGCTCATTGAAGCGCTCGCCGCGCGCCCTATCGGCCTCGGACAACCCTTCCAACTCGATCGAAGGCCCGAACGGCATTGCCGCCACCGTCCCGGTGAGGTGCACGCCGACCACCCGCTCGGCGTCGACCATGGCGAGGATCATCGCGACGCCCGAGCCGACATCGGTGCCCTGGACGGCGTACCGCTCATACCCCAGGCGGCTCATCAGCTCCACCCAGGCCTGGGCGACGCGGAACAGGTTGCCCCAACCTACCTCCCGAACCGGCGTGGAGAAGCCGTAGCCGGGCAGCGACGGGATCACCACATGGAACGCGTCGGTCGGGTTGCCACCGTGAGCACGGGGGTCGGTCAGCAGGCCGATCACCTTCAGGAACTCCACGGGCGAGCTTGGCCAGCCGTGGGTGAGGATCAGTGGGAGGGCGTCCGGCTCGGGCGAGCGCACATGCAGGAAGTGGATGGTCTGGCCGTCGATCTGGGTCGTGTACTGCGGGAACTCATTCAGTTTGGCCTCGTGCTTCCCCTTTTTTTCTGCATCCTGCAATCCGAAACTCGCTTGATCTTGCTTACTCCTCGTTTCAGACCAAAGCTAGCAATCGCGACTTTGGCATGGAGGGCGCGGACGGCACGCAGCACCCTGGTCTGAGCATCATCACGCGCACGCCGGACGGTGCAGTCTATCACCGCTACACCATCGGCGCAGAGTTTGACGAACACAATAATCGTGGCATTGACCCCTATACCCCCGTCTGGAATCTGTTCGATCTCCTGCCCCAAGGGCCAATACATTTCAAATAAGACGTTTTGCGAGTCAAACGAAGCCGATGCAGGATTGTCATCCTGAGCGGAGCGAAGGATCTCTGTCCGGCGAGAGATCCTTCGCTCCGCTCAGAATGACAAAGCGAGACGGTCTCTTATTTGAAATGTATTGGCCCCAAGGGCGGGACGACTGGTACCCGAGCCACGGCTACATGGAGCGACACGTGCCATAACCGGTTGCATGTAGGCGGTCTTCCCAGTTGTCACCCGTCCTTGTACCAGAGGCGGGCGATGGTCAACTCGGCAGCATCCGTCCAAACAACTTTCCTTCAAAGGCAAAGGGCTCCGACCGCAGGCCGTCAACATAGTATGGCCACACCTCGTGAGGCAAACTCCCACCATGCATGGGATGAACCCACCAGGGATCCAGCTTCTCCAATCGCTCCACCACTCGCAGCACAGGTTCTGCCGCGGCAAAGATGCCAATTTCGCGATACCACTGGCACATCTGGTGGCTCAAATTTTCCTGCACAATGGCCGGTTGGTCACCAGGATGGGCGAAGAGATCGGCGGGAAAGAGGCTGCGGGTGGTTTCATCCACCACCATCAGCGAGTCCCAATGGTGAACATGCGGGGTTTCCAGGAAACGCAGGCGGTGTGCCCCGAGATCGATCACATCGCCGTCTTGCACTCCCCGCACAGGGCCAGCATAGTCCCATTGCGTCAGATTCACCGCCGCCCCCACCATGCTACAGACGAGCACCGCTTGCTGCGCCTCTGTGACAAATCGCCCCATCCCGCCACATTCATCAGCCTCGAAGTGCGGGACGATAATATAATCGAGACGTCTCGGGTCCAGGATTTCGGCCACGGCCTGGCGCACATCTTCATACATCGGGTACGTGCCCGTGTGGATGAGCGCAGGATGCTCATCCGCAATCAGAAACTGATTGAAACTCATGTCTGCAGTCGGCGCGAAAGAAGAGATTCGATAGATCCCCTCAGCGACTTGATTGATCTGAGCCAATGAAAAGCCTTCTTCTGTCTGTCAAAATCAATATGGTCATCTACTCGAACGCTCAAGTGAGCGCTGTCTGGCTCGGATTTGCAACGCCTTGAGCGCCTCGATCTCCCCGAGATGCCCAACGCACCCCAGCACGATTTCTTTGATCACTTGATACGCCGTCAGTCTTTCACCTGCGAACATGATAGGCCGGGAAAGCGCACCTTCCGGCAGGGAGAGGAGGTACTGGCGCAGGGCGTCACTCACCTGATCCAGGTAGGCCAGGAGTTCCTCTGCGGTCAGCACAGGAATCGCAGCCACTTCCTCCTGCGTGTAGCCGGAAAGGATGCCCAGGCCGCCGGTACCGATGCCACGGGGATCATAGCCAGTCTTACTTGCCCAGCCCTGGGTGTGCCATTGCTCAGCTTCCGCAGGCTGCTGCTCCAAGAACCGCACTTTCAGCACATCCAGCCCGCGGCTACAATGCCATACCGTGACCCCAATGCTGTTGCCTTCGGCATCTGGTCGCCACGTCAGTTCCGGAACTGACAATCCTCTCACCGCCTTGTGGATGCCATCAGCGAGCGAGGCGACGAGGTCGGCCAACATTTCAACGCCGGTCATGAATCTTCCACCTTTCTTAACATTTCTTCTCATCTCTATCTACAGCGCTGCTCAGAAAGATTAAGCCTGAAGTCTTGGGAAAACCCTCTCATCCATTCACGATGCCACCTGGCTCACTCATTCTGCAATGCAACTCATACGTGATCCTCAAGCGCAGTAGGTGACTGCTCGAACTGCTTCAGCCAGGTGCCGAGCTTCAGCAGCAGTATGCCAAGCTTACCGGCTGCACGCCTGCTCATGCTCCGACGATATCGAGGCAGCCGCGCCAGCAACCGTCTCTTTTCCGCCTCGCGCAGAAGCTCTTGGTAATGTGCTTCCCGCGCCTTCTCATAGAGGTACATGTTGGGACCCATTGGATTGCCTCCTCACCGAAAATCCGTTCTGGAGGCCCGCCTCAGGTCCTCACACGGCGGACGCCTGTACCGACGCCGGAAAGAACGGCATCCGCAGATGGATATCCTTCCGCTTGCACGTTTTGTACATGTGTGCTACCATCTGACTGTAGGCTAAGGCACTCTGGTTCGCTAGAGAGAGACAGTTCGCCTCCGGGTACCTTTCCAACTGAGTGGCCGGGTTCCCAACAAGAACGCCATGTTGGGGTAAAACACTCGTGGTCGAGAAAGAACGCTTC
>WNFA01008247.1_pt1 | contig 12697 bp, 7 predicted proteins | sample 5400481 | NCBI WGS metagenome assembly WNFA01 (sample SAMN13153340, study PRJNA577476) | soil metagenome | isolation source: 120 cm saprolite under Douglas fir tree site 2 hole 1 replicate 2 | place: USA:California | collected 2015-04-18 | reverse complement strand
CAGAACTATCAGATCACCGCAACCGAGCGCGAGGGCGAGGTCGTTTTTCTGCATCGACTCGAACGCGGGCGCGCATCAAAGTCGTATGGCATCGAAGTGGCGAGGCTCGCCGGCCTGCCCCCAGCAGTGATCGCGAACGCACGAGAAGTGCTTGCTCGATTGGAGCGGTATGAACTCGATGTGGTTGCTGAAGAGGATGAAATTCTTGCTCAAACGATTAGCAGAGACGCCGAAGTCAGGGCAGCAGCAGCCGCCCAAGTTGCGTCAGGAGACAGTTCGGTTACTGCGCATGTGGACGAAGGAACATTTTCTCAGGCAAATGCGGCATTGGACCAGGCAGCTCGTCGCGCTGGTCGCAGGAAGGCAGCCGCACAAGCCTCGTTGTTCGATCTCGTCAATCAGCGAGTTGTCGAAGAGATTCGCGACCTCGACCCAGAAAACTTCTCGCCTGAAGAAGCTAAGCAACTCTTGCTCAAACTCCGCGAACGTCTTGTGTGAAGCTGAGCAGTCGCCACTCAACTTCAATAACCTCTCAGGTCGGGAAGGTGGACCCAAATCATTGGTCATATTTCTCATTTGCCCATTTAGGAGGGCTTCGGTGTCAATTGAATTCGCAGTTGAGCATCACTCAGTCTCATCTTAGTTCTCGAGGTTGGAAGCAAATGACAAATGAGAAATGTCAAATGATATATGACCAATGATTTGGGTCCACCTTCCCAACCTGAGAGATTACTGAAGTTGAGTGGTTGATTGAATCTTGAAGGCTTCTGTAGGTTGAGCTGTATCCGTGCGCATCGGTGTTGATTTGCGGTTATTTCTTTGGCAGCGTTTGCGGGGTGTCAGTTACGTTGAACCAATCACCGTAACCGTCGTTCGTTCGCAGCATGCGCATCATCTCTTCCAAAGTGAACGGCCGCGCTCCACGTCGCCCGAATACCGACACTTGATTTCCGCTTTCATCAACTGCGCGATCGCGATCCAATCCCTTAGAAACTGCTAGTGCCTCACCTTTTGTTTTGAAAGTTGCTATTAACTTCGGCTGCGGACGGGGACTAAACCCGGCATACTCGGCAACTGTTTCGGGCGACGTCAATTGCAGAATCCGCAGACCATTCTTCCCGTCAGCAACGTAAGCGAACAAGCTTGCGTTGGTCATCGCAATTTTTATCTGATGTACATCGTTCAGTTTCCCACCAGCGTTATACATCTGGTCCAAGTGTGGTTGCTCCGGCTGTTGCACATCGACTATAGCCACACCTTCGCTTCCATTCGCTACATACGCGTAGGTCCGCGCAACATACACATCATGTGCGTCCGCAAGTGAAACATGTGCGCCTGCTACCAGATGCACTTCCGTGGGCACAGTCACATCGAGCACCTTCAAGCCTTCATCATCCACGACGAAGCCATAGCGAAACTGGATGGCAATCGCACGTGGAAACTTCAGAGCGATGCGGCGAACGATCTGCGGATTCAGTGGGTCGTCAATGCTGACGACTACCAAACCATGGCTGGTAGTGATGTAAGCATAGTTGCCCGCAATCGTGATGTTGTTTGCATCGTTAAGTGCACCTTCTGGATTGAATGCTCCATGCGGGTATTTTGCAGGATCGAGCGCGCGTTTCAGATAGTTATTCGACGGATCACCGTCAAGCAGTGTCGCGGCATTCACGAGTATCAGGCCTTCGTACTTATCAACGACGTAAAGATAGGAATAGAGGGGATGAATTGCTTGTTCCTCATTGACTAGTTGTTTTCGCGCTTCACCCTTTAGGTCGTTGGCACTTACCGGATCAATCATGGTGCCGTCGGTTTTGACCCGCCACCGCGCGGGATCGACAGCCAGCGTTGTAGGGGCGGCCACTGCAGTCGCATATTTTGTCTTTACCCAAAACTTCTGACCAAACCGGGATACAGGCGCAGTAGTGATGCGCTCCGAAAAACCTTTCTGATCGATCTGCGCCACGTCGTAGACGCGCAAACCACCTTCGCCGGCTGCCACGTATGCATACTCACCGCGCAACTGCACTTGCAAAACGCGTGGATTACCTGCGTGCTCAAAAGCGGTCTTCAACTCACTGCCACCCTCGAGGAACTGTTCGTAGTTATCGGGGTAGGCAATCTTCTGTAGTGTGCTGCCAAAGACTGCCTGCGGCTCGCTATGCTCAGTAACAACCACTGCTTCCAGACCGTCTTTTTCTGCGACATAAACGAAACGTCCCATAAAGTTCACGAAGTTAGTTCCCTGGAGCAACAGTTGGGCCAGCCAGGCATTATTGTCATTCCTGGCTGATACATGACAGTCAGTGCAGGTCTTTGTTTCTGTCGCACGCACAGTGTGCGGCACGTGTGTATTAAATGATTGACCGGCGAAACCTTCTACCGACGTGGTCTGTTGCTGCGAATAGATCCATTCCCGATTTTGATTCTGCGAACTAACTAAAATGGCCGACGACGAACGCACAGGCGCGATGCGGTTGCCGGTGACGGTGCCGTCGCGTCCGAGCATAAAAATATCGTCGCGCAAGACTTGGAAATTGTATTGGGTGAAGTTGCGCGAGTTGCCGCCTTCATTATGACGGTTGGGCATCTTACGATTAGCCTGCATAGACAGGTGACAACCAAAACAGCTCGTCACCCAGGAAGAATGGCACGCGACGCATGTCATGTCGGTGTCCCGATGCGCCAACTGATTGTTATCGCCAGGCACGTCGCCCCAAATGGTGTTGTCCTTTCGAATGGTCTTCGCGTAACGAGACTTTTCGCTGTAGTCTCGAGTGCCCGGGGTGATGGTGTCGGCGGTTTGGATCACACGCCACCAGCGGCCGGGCACGACCATCGAGTTTTGTACGATATCGCCTGTTTTTAGATCGATGTTATTTCCCTGTTCATCTTTCTGTTTTTTGTCGCGCGTGATCCTTTGAAAGAGCGGAATGCGAGATCCGGTTTCGTCTCGCACGCTAATTCGAGTCAGGTCCTGGCCGATCAAGGGTTGCTTTTGTGTCGTGCGACGCTTCGCGGCCGCACCGGTTGCCGGCGCCGCGGCGGGGCCGGAAGTAAATAAGGATGACCTCTGACGAATCGAACCATGACAGTCCTCGCATGAGATCTCGATCGCTGCGCGCGGTTCGTTATAGAGATTTCCGTCGCCGTGTGAATCCTGGCGGAAGTGACAGTCAACGCAGTGCATACCCTTTTCGAGATGGATATCGGTGAGGTGGACCGCTTTCTTAAACTTTTCTGGATCCTCAGGCGAAACAATATCACCGCGGGCATCCAACAGATTTCCCTTCCGATCACGTTTGAAGACTTTGCGAAACAACCATCCGTGTCCATGCGAATCTCCAAACTGAGTGTTTCGCAATAGCCCATTGAATTCCGGTGAACCGGTTTGCGCGAGAAAGTCGAAGTTGGACCAAAGACCACGGAGGCTGGCCCCTTCAGGATTGCGATTCAACTTCTCCTGTTCTTCTTCCTGTGTCGGCTCGTGTTGCTTCGCGGGATACAAGCGCCCGCCATCGCTTTCGTTGTCCCACCAAGTGAGTCCGAGATAGGTCGCTACCATGTTAGTGCCAGGGTGCATATGACAGACCATGCATTGCGACGTGGGTATTTGACTGGTGAACTGGTGCTTGATCGGATGGCCCGATTCATTCTTGGGTATGTTTGCGTCGGAGGTTTGTGAGCGACCGAGGTTGCCGGCCGCGTGGTAAGACGCAGAGTGACTTGGATCGCGATCGTTTGCATAAATAACATGGCAGGCAGAGCAGCCTGAGGAGCGATAGTCTCCGGGATGATCGTTTGTGCCGAGAAAGTTCAAGGTGGGATCCATCAGACGCGTTTTCTGCAAACCCAGAAACACCGGATCGGTGCGCTGTGCGGTTCCAAAGCCACGCTGGCTAAGTCCCTTGTCCGGCTTTCCCGGGTCCTCTTCCTTATCCGGTAGACCAACTTCCAAACGTCGTTTTCCCCCGCGCTCAAACACACGCAACACGTTACCCGGCTGGGAGATTTCCCAACGCGGAATCGGATCGAGCGCTTCCAGGAATCCCTTTACTCTACGTTGCTGAGGTGAAGGAGTCGGAGTTTGTAAAAGTGTCTGTGGCGCACCATTTTCGTTGTAGCTTTCGCCGAAGTGCGTATCCTTCGACGGGAAACTACCATTGTTATAGAGTGCTGCGCCCCAAAGCATGGCGCCGTGAGTCATCATGCCGCGAGCAACGTTTTTTGACTCAGACTCGTGACACGCTGAGCCCGCGCAGGTTTTGCCGGCGACACGCAGGTCGCCGGGATTGATGAAGCGAACAAATTCCCAACTCTCGCGGGCCAGCAAGGTGTTGGTTCGTTCAGGGTTCGCTCCAGTGTTGCGACCATCGCGTCTCCACTCCGCAGGAAACAGTGCCTGCACGTGGGCCTGTTTCTTGACGCGCACAATTTCTTTCGGGTCGTCGCTGGTTTTGCCCGGTAGTGGATTGCCGCCGTGACATGCTGTGCAACTTAAGCCAACCGCATCCTTGCCGTCTTTAAGTTTTTCGAGTGTATCGGTGGTGCCGTATTTGTGCATTGGCTCAATCTGGCCGTGGCAGGAAACACAACCCTCGACTTTTGGCGATGCCAGGTTCTGCGGAGTTAAGGCAATGTCATTGAGGGGGCCATTAGACTGGCTGACTGTTCCCCGCACGCGCGCGAGGAAGTCTGGGCGTCTAGCAACCGAAGACGCTGCCCAGGCGAGCAAGGTCAAGGTCAAGAATAGAGTGACTAGGAGACGTTTACGTCGGATCATGTTTCTGTCAAGGCTAAAGTTCACCACAGAGACACTGAGAACGCAGAGGCTGCACAGAGATTAGGTATCGTATCCAACAATTTTCCGGTGGATGCCCATTTTCAAGATCACGACGTTGAAGTTTATTAGCAGTCCCACCCGCCAGCCGCCGATACGAAGATAAGTTAACAACTGCGCGTCATGAATTGGCGCCAGGGCATCAACCGATTTGACTTCGACTACCACCAGATTATCAACCAGTATGTCCATCTTGTAACCACACTTCAGCTTGAGGCCCTTGTACTCGAGTGGCAACTTTTCCTCCTGTTTGAAGCTGACTCCTCGCAGGAATAACTCTCTGCAAAGACAGTGACGGTACGAAGACTCCAGTAAGCCTGGTCCAAGATGTCGGTGAACCTCGATGGCGCTACCAATGATCTCATGAGTAAGTTCATTTATGTGAGGATTCATAGCTTCTCCTTTTGGTTGTTTTTCTCTGTGCCCCCTCCGTGTTCTTTGTGACTCTGTGGTGAGGTCTCAAAACACCAGCTTCAACTGCGCAAACAACGAATACAAAGGCTTACTGGGATTGATCACATCGGGCTCGCAGAAATCCCCGACATTTGGCGGGCAGTTACGCGAACGGTCAGTAAAAATATCGCGAAAACCTCGGCCCGTCTGTAGCGTCGCAGCACCAAATGTCAGTGTCACGTTATTGATCAGGAACGGCCTGTAGGCGACACCCAGGCTGTAGTCAAAACCGATGTCGTGTCGAATCCGGTTCTGAAATAAAATGTATTCCAGCGGCTCCGTACGGTGAAACCGCAAGTAGTTAATATTGAATACCGCCTTTGCTCGCTGCGTGACCTCAACGTCCACGCCCGCGTTGTAAATATAAATTCCCGGATTGACGAAGTTTGCCTGCCCCTGAATCTTGCTGCTCCTCAAGCTCGGCAAAATACTGTTTGGCTGTACTAACCCGACACCGGTCTGCGTCAAACGGATACCGTTTCTATTCCAAAAGGAGAACTGCCCGCCGACGAAATTCGGATCGTCGAAGATCGCATCAAACCCCGTCGCTTTGTTGTCAGTTGCATTGTTGTCGCCCTGGGCCCAGAAGAACGAACCTTTGAACCGGAGATAGTCGTGATCTACGGAAGCCTCTACTGCCGCCATATTTGATCTAATGCGAACGTTCCGCCCGGCAATCGGATTGCGATCATCGTGGCCGAACGCATAGTAATAGGAATGCGTGAGATTGAGGCGACCAAGGTGGCCATCTCCGCTCACACCCAGGTAGGCAACTTTGATCGCGTGCGGCGCCACATCGCCCACAAGCGCCGGTCGCACCAGGAATCCGTTGCGATCAAACTTGAAGCTGCGCCGATCGTCGTTGTAATGGAAGCTTCCCTGAATCGTGTATCCTTTGCGAATAAAATCCTGCCGAAAGACGTTAACAACATAAACATTCTGGTGCCGAGTATCGAAGCGGTTCAACCCGCTGTTGGTGTCCTTTTCGAGCATTGAGAAGTAGGCGGCGTTGTATTGAATCCGGTTGTTGTCGAATGAACCAAAGACGCGTGCACCAAGGTTGTTGTCGGAAAATATGAACCCGCGAAAGTCAGAAACGAATGGCTGAATGCCTGCACGCACAGAAATGAAATCATAGTTGGAATCCACATCTGCCAGCTTAACTTCACCAAACGCTTCCTCGAGAGAAACGTGCGAATCGGTGCGATTAGTACCGCGTCGCACGTCGATATTCACAACTCCGTTTTCACGAGCGTTCAGGTAGTTGGGAATGCTAAACGTTGGTGAGAACTTGATGGCCCAATCACGGGGCTTAAACGTCGTGTCACCGTGGAACAGCTCGAAGCTCAATTGCAGAGTCTCGCTCGCGGCAAACTGTTCTGGCCCTCCAAAGAACTCGGCGCTTCGCCCATTTACGCTGCTGACATCAGAAGGCGTCGGAGCGCGCCTTTGCTCTACTCCGGTGGTGCTCACCGCAGAAAGAATCATGAAGAGCTTGTCGCCCTTGATCGGGTAATCTCCTTTGAGCAGGCTCTGATTGTAGGGATCCAGCCAACGTCCCTTCTTGAAAGGGATGTCGCGACCGCGGGCGCCGCGATCACCGTAGCGATCGTATTCGGGAAATCCGACGCGCCATCGATCAGGTGTTTCTCTGCGTGGTGCAGGAGTCTGCTGTTGGGATGGTCCAACAGTGCCCTGCGGTTTGTCAGCCAGCGAAATATTTACCGTCGTATCTTTTCCAGGTTCAACAATAACGTTTTCAAGTGTGTCCCCGCGAGGAATAGCAAAGTCGCCGAAGTTTGTATCCCTGTCGAATCTCGCTATATCCGGGGGCGTGAGATTAATCCGGTAGGCGCCCGGTGAAAGTTCTACCGAGTAAGTCCCATCAGGTCCACTATGAACGCGTTTTACTCTACTCGTAACCTGATTTGTTGCTACAACTATTACCCCTGCAGCCGCAGTTCCAGAAGCGTTGCGCACTACTCCTTTTATACGACCTCCGTCCTGGCCCAGCACAGAAAAGCAGCTTGCCAAACTCAGCAATGCGGCGGCAGAAATCTGGAAAAGGTAACGGCTCAAGCTCCGATGGACTACTCAGTCAACAGTGACCAGCATTTGCCTTGTAACATACGACTCGTAGTGAGGCAATGGAAATATGAGCGCCAGATCAATCTATTGGTCGCGCAAACTTTGTGATACATTGTTGCTCGACTTCAAGCGTCATCCGACAGCTTCTCTCCATAATGTTTGTGTCTGCAAATCCACGCTTCCGCTCCGCGATACTGGTCTCGGTGGGCGTTCTTCTGGTCTTCGCCGCATTTTTCAAATTTCAAAAAGCCGCAGCACAGGGTGGCTCTCCAATTCTCATCAGCCGTGACGATTCGACGCGCGCCGTCGCTTTCGATTCGATTACCCATCAGCGCGAGCCATTCCCAGCTGTATCTCCAGTCAAATTCGGGCCGGATGCTACTACGCGCATCATGTTGTTTGCGATGAACCTGCACTTGCAAACAGGAGAATCGGCAAGCGATGTAACTGCCGACGCCGAAGACTCCGACCATCGTCTTTACCCATTGACGGTTGAATTCGTAGGTAGTGTCCCGGGCCAACTTTGGGCCACATCAATCGTGCTTCGTCTCAATAATGAAATGGCTGATCTCGGCGACGTGCTGGTCAGGATCAAGTATCACGACGTAGCAAGCAATAGAGTACGCATCGGTGTTGGTCACGTAGGTGACGGACCCATGGATGATGAAGGTGCGGTGCCTACACCGGGCGCTGAAACTTTGCCTCCGCCACCAGCCCCCGGCGCGAGCGCCACCAGCTTAACCAGTGACGACGTACGAACGATCATCGCACAGGCAGTCTCGGCCGCGGTCCAACTCGGTCAGAAAGTTAGCATCATTGTCACTGATCGCGAGGCCAACGTCCTGGGCACGTTCACGATGACTGGCGCGCCAGCGACAACCACAATTCGAAGCGTGGGGACCTCGGGTCAGGGACTTGAAAGTCTGGTTGTTCCCGCCTCCCTGGCAGCAACCTCGAAAGCCGGAACCAGCGCTCTTTTCAGCACTGGCGGAAACGCTTTTACCACTCGCACCGCGGGCTTCATTATCCAGGAACATTTTCCAACGGGAATCAGCTTTCGTCCCGGCGGGCCACTCTACGGCGTCCAATTCTCTTCTCTTCCATGCGGTGACATTAAGAGACCTGCGCTTCCGCTCGGCCTTTCCGGCGATCCTGGTGGCCTCCCTATTTACAAGAATGGAGAACTTGCCGGCGGGATCGGAATCGAGGGCGACGGAGTTTACACAGTAGATCGTGACCCAACCGATTTCGATCAACCTTTTGAGGAGTTGATCGCCGCCTCCGGAGTGCGCGGCTTCGAGGCGCCGGCACTGATTCGTGGCGATAATATTCTGGGCCACGATCCCGTTTGCAGATTTGGCAGGCACAGGTTCGATATTCATCCCACCGGCCTCAGCGTTTATCCCGGCAGTCGTTGGCGGTGTCAGCGGTGAAGTAGACACGCGTTTCTTTCCGTTTATCGCTGGAACTACTCCCTCGGGGGCAAGTGCCCTCAGCGCCGCCGACGTACAAGCGATCATCGCCCACGCTGCGCAACAAGCAAACATCACTCGCGCCGCGATTCGTCAGCCACTCGGCAGTAACGCCCGCGTCACGATCGCCGTCGTAGATGCGGTCGGACAAGTGCTTGGCGTGTTTAGACAAAAGGATGCACCGGTCTTTGGTTTTGACGTGGCGGTACAGAAGGCCAGAACTGCAGCTTTTTATTCAAGCCCTAATGCGGCAACTCTTTTGCGCGGAGCCGGATTTGGATCGTATGTTGATCGCGCCGCTGCAGATGGATTGAGATTGGACGGATCAATAGCGTTTACCGATCGCGCCGGTGGATTCTTGCACCGGCCATTCTTCCCCGACGGAATAAACAACACGGCGCCCGGACCCTTCAGCACTGGAATAGGCGCGTGGAGCGTATTCAATGTTGGCTTGCAGCTGGATTTGATAAAGACCAACTTGCTCGCCACATTGGCAGGCACACCCTTTCCATGTACTTCGATCCCTAACCTGCCAAATGGCATTCAGATCTTTCCAGGGAGTGTTCCTCTTTACAAGAATGGTGTGCTGGTCGGAGCAATTGGAATCAGTGGCGACGGCGTCGATCAGGATGACTTGATTAGCGCGGCCGGTGGTAATGGCTTCTCGCCCGACCCGGCGATCAGATCTGACCAGGTCTTTGTGCGCGGAGTGCGCTTACCGTTTTTGAAATTTCCACGCAGCCCAAATCTTTAGAATATGAGTTCGTTCATGAAACTGCCAAAGCGGGGAGGCATTTTCGGAAAAAATGCCGGACGCCTGCCCTTCCGCCTTTTCACTAAGCGGCAATTGATATTCTCGTTGTTACTTGTGCACCTTCTCGTTTTCACAGGCGTCGGATTATCGCAAAGCTCTACGACTCCCGCCGGCGTAACTGGAGTGTTGCGTTTGCGCGTGAAGGTGAAATCGGGGGACGCGACAAAAAGCCTGTCGCGCAAGCGTTTCTTCCTGATCAAAGGATCTCTCGAACACAACAAGGCTATTGTCGATGCCGTCGAGCAGCGACACATAGTAACGCGTGACTGTTATTACACTGGCATTGGCGCTAGTCCCGCGCTTATTAACTGGTTAGAGGAAAACGATTGCGAGTCGATTTATTGTCGTGAGATTGAACAAGAGGACGTAGCAGGCGCGAAGGCTGTGCCCGAGTTTGCCAGTGCCCTTGCGGTAGGAGAAAAAGAGTTTGGCAATAGCGAACTCGCACGCAAATGGCTAACGACAAATCTCCCGGAGAAACTTCGCGATGGGTTTTACAAGAACCGGCAGAGCGATCTGCAGGCATTGATGAAGCAGGCAGAAGCAGTTTCAGGTGCACGAGTTCTTTCAGTGATGACAGATCGGAACGGAACCGCTTACTTCACAGACCTCGAGCCCGGCACATATGTTTTGTCGAGTCTCCTGCCTACGGAAATTGGTGCGTCGACCGTCTCGTGGACTTGTGAGGTCCAAATTAAGCAAGGCGATCTGGCCACGCAAAGACCATATCCTGTTTCCAACACAAAAGATAAAAACGTCAAGTGCGTGGGGGTGGAGAGGCCGTTACCAGTTTGTGAACCACCAAAGAGCGCCGGACGATAAAGGGCCGGGCGAAGTCACACGCACAAACTGCACATAAACAGTCTTCCTGGCGCCGAAGAGTCTGTTGAGAACCAGATGCCGAATCTGAAAGGCGATCAAGAGATTCGAGAAAGTGGTCCCATCAGCAGTTCCGTGCGCACACTCGCTGCTGCCATGATGCTCATATTTTTGACCGCCCTCCTACTGCTCTTCACAGGCCATTCTCGGGCCCAAAAAAGTGGCACGCGCAGACCAGGGGCAGCTCGCACGTCACAAACGAAGGCGGTTGACTACTCAAAGTTTTCTCATGCAACCGGCAAGCATCAGGCTGCTTGCAATACCTGCCACAGAGTTTCCACGCGGAACTGGCAAAAACTTAGAGACTATCCAGATATTGTCGACTATCCCGGGCACGATGCCTGTGTGAGTTGTCATCGGCCGCAGTTTTTCAGAGGTGCAAAGCCGATAATTTGTGCCGTGTGCCATACAAAGACTTCGCCGCGCGACGATGTGCGGTTTACTTTCCGGAATCCCACACGCCCGCGCCAGTTCACTATCGAATTCCCGCACGACAAACACCAGGACGTGATCGCTCGCTTCCCGAAATCACTGCCGGGCCCACTATTTGTGCATGCTTCACTGAGGTTTTCAAGTCCCGCTACCGACGACAAAGTTCAAACTTACAACAATTGCTCGATTTGCCACGCAACGCGCAGCACTATGCCGGCAACGCCTGACGGTGGCTGGCCCGACGGTTTTGTCCCAGACGTCGAGACGTTCAAGTCAACGCCGCTTAGTCATGCTGCCTGCTTCAATTGCCACTGGAAATCGCAGCAACCAGTTGGTGATAACTGCGCTGGTTGCCACAAACTCGCCACTCGATATTTTCCGCTCGAGGCGCCGCAAAGGATTTCTTTAAAGTTCAAACACGAAGGCGGTGGGGAGCGAAAAAACCATCTGGCTGAATGTACAACGTGCCACATCAATATCACCAAGGCGACTTCATTGCGGGGGTTAAAACCGGACGTGCCAATCACATCTTGCACGGAGTGTCACAACAAAGAAGGGCTGCGGCAGGATGTGAGTAATGAACTGGCAGCAATCGATAGAGATCGAAATTTCGTTTGTGCCTACTGTCACACATCCAATGTTGGAAGACTTGATCCGCCCGCTAGTCACTATCTCATCGCCGAGCGGCCGCCAGTTAAGCGTAGGGACATCAAATGACGGCACCAAAGATGTATTTGAGTCAGCTACGAGCCTGTGGGTGGCGCATCGTAGTCGCTCGTCCACTACTCGTGCTGATTCTGTTCGGGTTGCCTTGGTGTTCTCTTAGTCTCGCTGGTTCAACCTTCTCAGAAATCATTCGTCAGGGAGACAGAGTGCACACAGAGGCAGCCGTTCCGCTGAAGCAAACTCGTTGGCACGCCTTCGACTTTCCCATTGTCGTGTCTCAGGGCCCTGACCTCGACTATTCAAAGTTCCTCCATTCGAGTCAGCGTCACAGTTCCCTTGCCTGCACTGCTTGCCATGAACGCAACGGGGATAACTCCGCGCTGCCGCGGTTTCCCGGACACAATCAATGCACTGGTTGCCATCTTGGACAATTCACTACACCGGCGGCGTCGATGTGTCTCATTTGTCACACGGACACCAGTAGCGGCAAACCACCATTGAGAGTTTTCCCAGCAACTTTCAAGGAAAGCTTCAATGTGAAATTCGATCATGCGCAACACATGAACGCGTCTGTTCGTCCTCAAAAAGGCTGCGCCGGCTGTCACGGTACACAAACTAACCGAGGATTTGCGTTTTCGATTCCGGCAACCATCTCCACGCATAACCAGTGCTACTCGTGTCACACTCCCAACAGCAAGTCTGCGGGCGGTCGTGAGATTGCTTCCTGCGGTGTTTGCCACAACCAAACCGGTTACAGCCGCACATCAACCAATGCCCGGGCTTTTCGTTATTCATTCAGTCATGCCAAACATGGTCCACGCGAACGCCTGGCATGTTCTGATTGTCACAACATTACGGGCGGCCTGCCGCAGTCGCGCCAAGTGACTTCACCTGCTACAGCGCAACACTTTCCCATCTCGCGCGGAGTGAGCTGCGCGACTTGTCACAATGGCAAGCGAGCGTTCGGTGGTGACCTCGCTTTCAAAGACTGCCGGCGTTGTCATAGCGGCGCGAGTTTCCGCATGCCGCTATAGGCGCGGCCTTAGTGCAGTT
>WNFA01003716.1_pt1 | contig 12697 bp, 12 predicted proteins | sample 5400481 | NCBI WGS metagenome assembly WNFA01 (sample SAMN13153340, study PRJNA577476) | soil metagenome | isolation source: 120 cm saprolite under Douglas fir tree site 2 hole 1 replicate 2 | place: USA:California | collected 2015-04-18 | reverse complement strand
GCCGAGGGCTTGTCAAACACGCCGGCGTCACACCAGCGCGTTGCGCCGAAACTGTTGCGCCGCAGGCACAATGATTGAGAAGCTCATATCTGCCGGGCGAGCGGCGCGTGGCGTCGCCCGTCATCATGTCCATCCGGCCGAGCCACTCGCCGTGCGTCTCACGCTCGCGGCCCCGTTCTGATCATTTTATCCTTGCGAAGTGCGCGCCACCGTCGTATTGGCGAAATGCGAGGCTGAGAATTGTGCGGCGCATGCCGGGTGAGCCGACTTGCGCTTTTTTCATGCGCAACCGGTTCCTGCTTTCGCGTCACAAGATAGGGGTGCAATCCAATACAACCGGCCCTGCAGATTCCCTGTTGTTTACAGGGAGCCGTACGGCGCAGAGCGCGTTTGGCACAGCAAACTTGAGAAGGCCGCTTGATCTTTTCCTGATCTGATCAAGGATTTCCGCACCAAGCTCCTCCACATTGACCTGGACGAGAAGGTGCCCGTCACTCCGTGACGCGCTCGACCTTGGCAACCACCGGCTTCGCCCGCAGCTGGTCGATGATCGCGGTGAGATGCTTGAGGTCGTAGACCTCGAGGTCGATGGTGAGCGCCGTGAAGTCGGGGGATTGGCGCTCCATCCGGATGTTGTCGATATTGCCGTCGTGCTCGGCGATCACCTGCGCGACCTGGGCAAGCGTCCCGGGCTCGTTGACCGATTGCACGGCGAGCCGCGCCGGGAAGCGGTGCGGGGTCCGCTCATCCACGTCCCAGCGCACGTCGAGCCAGCGCTCCGGCGTGTCCTCGTATTCCTGCAGGGCGGCCGATTGGATCGGATAGATCGTGATGCCCTCGCCCGGCGTCATGATGCCGACGATACGGTCGCCCGGCACGGCGCCGCCGTTCGGGGCGAAGCGCACCGGCAGGTCGCTGTTGGTGCCGCGGATCGGGATCGCCTCGGCCGTGCCGGTCGGCACCTTGAACTTGACCGCCTTGCCGCGCCGCAGCCCGAACCAGCCGCTTTCGGACTTGGGCGGCGGCGGCACCACGGCGCGCTCGTCCTTGTAGTCGGGATACATGGCGCGGACCACGTCGGCGGCCCGCATCTCGCCGCGGCCGACCGCGGCGAATACGTCGTCGATCGACGCGCGCGCGAGCCGCGTGAGCGCGCCCGCGAGCTTTTCGTCGGAATAGTCGCGTTTGGCGCGCTGGCACAGGCGCTCGACGATGCGCCGGCCCAGCTCGGCATACTGCGAGCGCACCGCGGCGCGCGTCGCCCGGCGGATCGCGGCGCGCGCCTTGCCGGTGACCACGATCGACTCCCACGCCGCGGGCGGGGCGGCCTGCGCCTTCGAGGTGAGAATCTCGACCTCATCGCCATTGGTCAGCTCGGAGGCGAGCGGCGCGATCTTGCCGTTGATCTTGCAGCCGACCGCGTGATTGCCGACATCGGTGTGCACCGCATAGGCGAAGTCGATGGGCGTCGCCTTGCGCGGCAGGGCGATCAGCTTGCCCTTGGGCGTGAAGCAGAAGACCTGGTCGTGAAAGAGCTCGAGCTTGGTGTGCTCGAGGAATTCTTCCGGATTCGACCCTTCGGCCAACAATGCGATCGTCCGCCGCAGCCACGCATAGGCGTTCGACTCGCGCGACAGCATCTCGTTGGGCGAGCCGATCCCGTCCTTGTAGAGCGCGTGCGCCGCGATCCCGTATTCGGCGATCTGGTCCATGTCCACGGTGCGGATCTGCAGCTCGACGCGCTGATTGCCGGGGCCGATCACCGTGGTGTGGATCGAGTGGTAGTCGTTCTGCTTGGGCGTCGAGACGTAGTCCTTGAACCGGCCCGGGACGACCGGCCAGGTGGTGTGCACGATGCCGAGCGCCTGGTAGCACTCGGAAATCTTTCGCACCACGACGCGGAAGCCGAAGATGTCGGAGAGCTGCTCGAAGCCCACCGCCTTGCGCTCCATCTTGCGCCACACCGAATAGGCGCGTTTGCGGCGGCCCAGGACGGTCGCCATGATGCCGCTGTCGGCGAGCTTCTTGGTGAGCTGCTCCTCGATCTCTCCGATCAGTCCGCCGTTCTTCACCGCGAGCGCGTCGAGGCGCGCGCTGATGACCCCGTAGGCGTCGGGATTGAGCTCGCGGAACGCCAGGTTCTCGAGCTCCTCGCGCATCTCGTACATGCCGATGCGGGCCGCGAGCGGCGCGTAGATGTCGATGGTCTCCTCGGCGGCGCGCCGGCGCGCCTCGGGCGGCATGTGCTCGAGCGTGCGCATGTTGTGCAGGCGGTCGGCGAGCTTGACGAGGAGGACGCGCACGTCCTCGGCGATGGCGAGCAGTAGCTTGCGCAGGTTTTCCGCCTGCTTGGCCTCGCGCGAGACCAGGTCGAGCCTCTTCAACTTGGTGAGGCCCTCGACCAGCCGGCCGATGTCCTTGCCGAAAAGCTGGTCGATCTCGGCGCGCGTCGCCTCGGTGTCCTCGATGGTGTCATGCAGCAGCGCCGCCACGATGGTGGCGTCGTCGAGCTTCAGGTCGGTGACGATGGCCGCCACTTCGAGCGGATGGGAGAAATAGGGGTCGCCCGAGGCGCGCAGCTGCTCGCCATGGGCCTTCATGGCGTAGACATAGGCGCGGTTGAGAAGCTCTTCGTCGGTGCGCGGGTTGTACTTGCGCACCCGTTCCACCAGCTCATATTGCCGCATCATCCGCGGCTTTGACTTTTGTTCTGCTTTTTCAGCAGCTTGCGAGGCAACGCGAAGACCGCGCTCGAGCGGCGCGCGGGAGCGCGGCTGCTGCTGCATGCGTGGCAGGTCGGTCGACGCCATGCCTTGTCCTTAGGGGCCACAGGGCCGATCCAGGGCCTGCGGCGGTACTTTCGCCTAACATAACATGATTGTGGCCAAACCGGCCGTTAACAAATGAGGATTGCGGGCATCCGGGCGAGAATTGCCCGCCAAAAATGCAAACGGCCCGGTCGAGACCGGGCCGTTTCCAAATCAGCGCCATCAGGAGGCCGGGCTGAGCCCTCACTCCTCCTCGTCCGGCTCCACCGGCTCGGGCCGCTCCTCGGGCGGGGCGAGGCCCTCGAGGCCCTTGAGGAGCTCCTCTTCGGTCATACGGTCGGTGACCACCTCGGTATCGTCGGCGTCGACGCCCGTCCCGGGCGCGCCGATGAGCGGCATGGCCTCGGGTTCCGGCTCGTCCACCTCGACGTATTTCTGCAGCGAATGGATGAGGTCTTCCTTGAGATCGCCGGGCGATACCGTCTCGTCGGCGATCTCGCGCAAGGCAACCACCGGGTTCTTGTCGTTGTCGCGGTCGATGGTGATCTGCGCGCCGGACGACACCATGCGGGCGCGGTGGCTCGCGAGCAGCACGAGCTCGAAACGGTTCTCGACCTTGTCGATGCAGTCCTCGACGGTGACACGGGCCATGGCCTTCGCCACTCCTTTGAGCGGGTAATCTGATGGGATTCGAGGGTTAGGTATCGCGCTCTGGGCGAAAGCGCAAGGCCTTCTGGGGCGATAAGAATTGACTTGGCCTCGGGATCGACGTTTGTTACCCAACGCCCGGAAACAGGGCCGCGGCCGGATAGATCGTTTGCTTCGACACCGGATGCGGCGGCGTGCCGCAGCGTTTATTCCATCGCTCCCGGTTTCCGTGCCATACGCCTGCTGTTGTCGCCGCTATTTGCAAGACCCGATTGGACATTGCCAATCAGAGTGAAACCGACAATCCAAACCAACAAGAACGAAGAGAAGACCCCCATGTCCGTGCCAACCGAAAAGATCGCTCTGTTCATTGACGGCGCCAACCTCTACGCCACCGCCAAGTCGCTCGGCTTCGATATCGATTACAAGCGGCTGCTGCGCGAGTTCCATACGCGCGGCTATCTGTTGCGAGCGTTCTATTATACCGCCGTGGTGGAGGATCAGGAGTATTCCTCGATCCGCCCGCTGATCGATTGGCTCGACTACAACGGCTACACGGTGGTGACCAAGGCCACCAAGGAATTCGTCGACCAGACCGGCCGCCGCAAGGTCAAGGGCAACATGGATATCGAGCTTGCGGTCGATGCCATGGAGATCGCCGGCCACGTCGACCACATGGTGCTCTTTTCCGGCGACGGCGATTTCCGCTCGCTCGTCGAGGCAGTGCAGCGCCGCGGCGTGCGTGTCACCGTCGTGTCCACCATTTCGACCCAGCCGCCGATGGTGGCCGACGAGCTGCGCCGGCAGGCCGACATCTTCCTCGACATCGTCGAGCTGCAGCCCAAGATCGGCCGCGATCCGGCGGAGCGCGCGGAACGCGGTCCGCGCGAGCCGCGCCACGCCGGCCACACGCCCCAATTCCTCCAGCGCAGCACCACGCCTCAACGCGCGCCCGCGGGCGCCGCCGCGGACGATGACGAGGAGTTCGAGGACTGAGGCGGCGGTGGCGGACGCAAAGCCGGGGCGGAACTGCCCGCGCTGCCCGCGGCTTGTCGCTTTCCGCAAGACGTGGCGCGCACGCGAGCCGGCCTGGTTCAATGCGCCGGTCCCCTCCTTCGGACCGGTCGATGCGCGGCTGCTGATCGTCGGTCTCGCGCCCGGCCTGCAGGGCGCCAATCGCACCGGGCGGCCGTTCACGGGCGATTACGCCGGCGACCTGCTTTACGAGACGCTGAAGGAGTTCGGCTTCGCCCGTGGCCGCTATGAGGAGCGCGCCGACGACAGCCTCGAGCTGATCGATTGCCGCATCACCAATGCGGTGCGCTGCGTGCCGCCCGAGAACAAACCGACCGGCGAAGAGATCGCGAATTGCCGGCCATTCTTGACGGCGACCATCGCGGAAATGCCGCGGCTCAAGGGGATCGTCGCGCTCGGCCGGATCGCCCACGACAGCGTCCTTACGGCGCTCGGCGTGCCGCGCTCACACATGGTGTTCGGGCACGGCTGCCGTGAAACGGTGGGCGCGTTCACGGTCTTCGACAGCTATCACTGCTCCCGTTACAACACGAATACGGGGCGCCTGACGCCGGACATGTTCCGGGCGGTGTTCACGCAAGTGCGCCAGCATCTCCTCGACGGAGGGATCCCCGCGCGCCGCGAGCCGCCAACGTCAGCGGCCCGGTCCTCCGGGATCATCCCCGGCCGTCGCCCCGCGGTTCGGAATAAGACATGAATTCCATCAGCGATCCGTCCGGATCGCGGAAGTAGACGCTGGTGCCCCTGCCCTTTGCCCCGAACCGCTCCATCGGGCCGGCCTCGACCGCGATGCCGCAGCGGCCGAGATGCGCGATCGCATCGGCGATGGGCCCGACCCATTCGAAGCAGAGATCGCTGTTGCCCGGCTGCACCGGCAAGCGCGCCACCTCGGCGGGCCGCACCCCCGGACCATGCACGTTGAGCTGCTTGTCGCCGAAACGGTAGGCGAAACCGGCCGGGCGCTGCACCAGTTCGGCGCCCAGCACGTCGCGATAAAACGCGTTCGAGCGCGCCCAGTCGGTGACGTGGATGACGCAATGATCGAGCCTGGTCGGCAAAGCCATCGCCCTACCCCTTCATGCGCATGAGACGCCCCTTTTCGCGCTCCCAGCTCCGCTTCTTTTCGGTCTCGCGCTTGTCGTGCAGTTTCTTGCCGCGCGCGAGCGCGATCTCCACCTTGGCGCGGCCCTTCTCGTTGAAATACATCTTCAGCGGCACGATGGTCATGCCCTCGCGCTCGACGCCGCTCGCCAGCTTGTCGATCTGCCCGCGGTGGAGGAGCAGCTTGCGCGGCCGCTTGGGCGCGTGGTTGAAGCGGCTGGCCTGGAGATATTCGGGGATGTTGGCGTTGACGAGCCAGATCTCCCTGCCGCGCGTGTCCGCGTAGGATTCCGCGATCGTCGCCTTGCCCTGGCGCAGCGACTTGACCTCGGTGCCGGTGAGCGCAATGCCGGCCTCGAACGTCTCGCCGATCTCGTAATTAAAGCGGGCCTTGCGGTTGTCCGCGATCACGCGAAGCGGGCGTTGCGATTTGGCGGCCATCCGCTCATCTCCTGGCGCCGGTGTCGGCTGGCGAAGTTAACGCCGGACTCGGGCCAGCGCCATTCTGTCCGATAGCGGACAGAGGCGACGATGCCAATGGCCCATGAGGGCCGCCCTGGTACGGAAATCAGCGCTCGGTCTCGGGCATGACGCGCGCGATGCGCCGCCGCACGGCGGCGTAGCATTCGCAGGCGCGAGCCTCGAGTCCCGGCCGGTCCACGATCTGGATGTGGCCGCGCTGGTAGCGGATCAGACCGGCGCGCTGGAGCTCGGTGGCCACCACGGTGACGGTCGTGCGTCGCACGCCGAGCATTTGCGACAGGAATTCATGGGTGAGCTGGATCGTGTCGCCGTCGACGCGGTCGCGCGCCTGCAGGAGCCAGCGGCTCAAGCGGGATTCCACGTCGTGCAACGCGTTGCAGGCGGCGGACTGCTGGACCTGGATCAACAGGGTTTCGGCGTAGCTCACGATGACCTCGCGAATGGCTTCGCTTTTGTTGGCCGCGGCGCGGAATTGCGACGCCGTGATCCGCGACGCCGTCCCCGCCACTTGAACCACCGCGCGCGTATGGGAGTGGCGGATCCCGAGGCCGGCGAGCGAACCGATGGCGCCCTCGCGGCCGATCGTTGCGGTTTCGACCGCCGTGCCGTGCTGCATGACCGCGAGCAGCGAGACGATGCCGGCATGCGGGAAATACACCTGGTCGATGCGCTCGCCCTGCTCCTGCAGCACCGTCCCTTGTGTCAGCGCGACATCTCGCATGTGCGGTTTGAGCAACGCCATATCCGGAGCCGGAAGCGCGCCCAGCAATAGATTGAACTTTGAAATGCGCAAACGTTCCGCGTCCACGGCGATGACCTCGTCGCTGGGCCCGAGCCGATACCGCGGTGATTCGCCGGCGCGACGCCTGAGCGCGCGCCTCCCCCGCCAGTGGTTGGGTATGCCACCGTCCCTCCAGTGCTGTCTGTGCGGTATCCGACGCAGCCCGTGCAAAATTCAGTTGTCAAAACAATACGATGTCGGCTCCGGCCGACCGGGCTCATAGGGGTTTGTCATGACAGAAACCCGCGAAGAGCTACCAAGGTTCCGAGCCCTCCGCACCCTGTGAACTTGGCGGCGATGCGACGCATCGCCTGCAGGAGCGAGGTCAGCCGGCCTTTCTGTCAGCCTTCAGGAGATCGCGAATTTCGGTGAGGAGTTGCTCCTGCTTCGTGAGCGGCGCCGGCTGCTTTTCTTCTTCGGGCTTGAGTCGATTCACGAAGCGGACGACGACGAACAGCACCCATGCGATGATGAGAAAATTCAAGGTGATCGTGAGGAAGTTGCCCCAGGCAAGCGCCGCGCCCTGCTTTCGGGCGTCGGCCAGGGCCGTGGCCGTGACGTTGCGCGACAATGGAAGGAAGTAATTGGAAAAATCGAGCCCACCCGTCACAGCGCCGATGATGGGCATGATGATGTCGGTCACCAGCGAATTGATAATTGTGCCGAAGGCTGCGCCGATGATCACGCCGACCGCGAGGTCGATGACGTTGCCCCGCATCGCGAATTTCTTGAATTCCTCGAGCATGGCTTCTCCTCGCGCGGCGCGCGCCGGCCTCCATCGCGGCTGTGAAAACTAATGTGAACCGGACGAGCCGCGCCGGGTTGCGCCGACCGTGTCGCGCGCCAGCCGCGTCAGTTGACCAGGCCGGCGTGCACCATCGCGGCGCGCACCGCGGCCTTCGACTTTTCGCTCAGCGGCACCATCGGCAGCCGCACCGTCTCCGAAATCTTGCCCAGCACGGACAATGCATATTTGGCGGGCGCCGGATTGGTCTCGATGAAAAGGTCTTGATGCAGCGGCATCAGCTTGTCCTGCAGCTTGAGCGCCGCGGCGAAGTCGCCGCGCAGGCAGGCGCCCTGGAATTCGGCGCACAGGCGCGGCGCCACGTTCGATGTCACCGAAATGCAGCCATGGCCGCCATGCGCCATGAAGCCGAGCGCCGTCGCATCCTCGCCGGACAGCTGGTTGAAGCCCTCGCCCATGGCGGCGCGCTGCTGCGAGACGCGCACCACGTTGGCGGTCGCATCCTTCACGCCGGCGATGTTCTTGAGCTCGAACAGCCGCTTCATCGTGTCGACCGACATGTCGATCACGGAGCGGGCGGGGATGTTGTAGATGATGATCGGAATGCCGATCGCGTCGTTGATCGCCTTGAAATGCTGGTAGAGGCCCTCCTGCGTCGGCTTGTTGTAGTAGGGCGTCACCACCAGCACCGCGTCTGCGCCCGCCTCCTCCGCGTGCTTGGAGAGCTCGATCGCCTCACGCGTCGAATTCGATCCGGCCCCCGCGATCACCGGCACGCGGTCGCGCGCCTGGTCGATGCACCACTCGACCACCTCCTTGTGCTCGTCATGCGACAGGGTCGGGCTCTCGCCCGTGGTGCCGACCGGCACCAGTCCGTTGGTGCCCTCGCCGATCTGCCACTCGACCAGGTCGCGAAACGCCTTCTCATCCACATGCCCGTTCGTGAACGGGGTCACGAGGGCGGTGAAAGACCCCCGAAAGTTCGTCTTGGCGGTCATGGGCGGCTCCCGGACGCGGTGGGCACGGCTGTCGCACGGCCATTCAGCGGCGATGTCGTCGGGGCGCAGACTAACGATTTTCCCCGACCGAGACTAACGATTTTCGTGAATGCGCGTTGCGTCCCCAGCGAATAAGTGCCCTTGGCGCAAGCCGTTATCCGGTTCCGCGGGCCAAAAACGCGATCGCGTCCAAACATCGCCACGATTGCTGTGAATTAGGGTTTCGTCAATTCAATCAAAGCAATACGTTGACGACTCGGAACGGCTCTGCCGGGGGGAGGATTTTTGCCGGTGACAACGACGTCTCGCATGACGATCCTCTGGGCGGTTGCGGTCGTCCTGGCGGCAAGCCCGGCCGCCGCCGCGCCCCCGACCAGTCCGGCCGACGCCAAGCAACGCACCGCCATCAAGTCACAAAAGCCGCAGAAGGCCGCCGCCAGGACTCGCGCAGCGCCCAAAAGCGTGCCGCTGCCCCGCCCGCGGCCCACGTCCCTCGCTTCCAGCAGGACAGCCGCTCCGCCCGTCCCCAGCCGCGGCCTCGCGGCCCAGGCCGCCGCCGCGCCCCTGACGGTCGCATCGTACTCGCCGCCGCCCGCTGCCAAAGCCGTGCCGCTCGCGGCCGCGACGGCGGCTGCCGTCTCCGAAGCGGACATCGAGGCCGTCCGGCACGCGATCCGTCTGGTGCGAGCCGGCAAGATCGATGACGCGACCGAAGTCGAGCGCGGCATTTCCGATACATCCGCCCGCAAGCTGGTCGAATGGGTGATCCTGCGCAACGACGACAACGGCGTCGAATTCGCCCGCTACAATGCGTTCATCCAGGCGAACCCGACCTGGCCCAGCATGGTCATGTTCCGCAAGCGGGCCGAGGCCATGCTGTGGCAGGAGCGCGCGCCCTCTGCGACCGTGCGGGCCTATTTCGCCAACACGAGGCCGCTGAGCGCGAAGGGCCGCTTCGCGCTCGCCCGCGCGCTTTTGTCCGATGGCGAGCGTGCCGGCGCCGCGGCCGCCGCGCGCGAGGCTTGGCGTCTCGATTCGTTCTCACACGAGCTGGAGAAGCAGGCGCTCGAGCTGTTCGGTGACCTGCTCACCCGCGCCGACGAGAAGGCGCGCATGGATCGGCGGCTCTACTCCGCCGATGATGGCGATGCGGGCCTGCGCGCCGCGCAACGGCTCGGCGGCCATGAGCCCGCCATCGCCAAGGCGCGCATTGCGGTCACCGCGAAGGCGGGCAACGCCAAGGCGCTGCTCGACGCCGTGCCGGCGGCCGCCCGCCACGACGCCGGCTACATCTACAGCCGTGCCCAGTGGCTGCGGCGGAGCGACAAGATCGCCGAGGCGGGCGCACTGATGGCAACCGCGCCGCGCGATACCAACCAGGACCTCGATGAGTATTGGATCGAGCGCCGTTTGATCGCGCGCAAGCTCCTCGATATCGGCGACGCCAAGACCGCCTATGCCGTCGTGCGCGACGCGCTGCCGCCCACCAAGGACAATTACCGCGCCGAGCACCAGTTCACCGCGGGCTGGATCGCGCTGCGCTTCCTCGAAGATCCGGCGACCGCCCTGCAGCACTTCAGCCGCGTGGCGGCAGGCAACGCGAACCCGATCACCATCTCCCGCGCCGGGTATTGGATGGGGCGCACGCTCGAGGCGGCGCACAAGCCGCATGAGGCGCGTGCCCACTACGAGGCGGCCGCGCGCTACACGACAGCGTATTACGGTCAATTGGCCCGCGCGCGCCTCGGCCACGGCGAGATCGGCTTTCATCCGCCGCCGCGCCCGGCCGCCGATGCGGTTTATCCGGGCGCCAAGCCCGAGGTGGTCCGCGCCACGGAAATTCTCTATGCCCTCGGCGAGCGCGACCTCGTGGTTCCGATGGTCGCCGACCTCGCCGACAAGGCGCATGACCAGGGCGGCCTCGCCATGCTGGCCGATCTCGCTGAAAAGAACGCTGATGCGCGCTCGGTGCTGCTCGTCGGCAAGATCGCGCTCGGCCGCGGATTTCCGTTCGACCACTACGCCTTTCCAACGGTCGGCCTGCCGCGCTACAGCGCGATCGGTCCGGCGGTCGAGCCGGCCGTGGTCTATTCGATCGCGCGCCAGGAAAGCGCGTTCAATCCGAAGACGGTGTCGAGCGCGAACGCGCTCGGGCTGATGCAGGTGACGCCCGCGGCAGGCCGCTACATCGCCAAGAAGTTCAACGTCACGTTCGATCAGCGGCGCCTGCTCCACGACTCCGTCTACAACATGCAGATGGGCGCGGCCGAGCTCGGCGACGTCATCGAGCGCTATCGCGGGTCCTATATCATGGCGTTCGCCGGCTACAACGCGGGACCCGGCCGCGTGAAGGAATGGGTGGAACGCTACGGCGACCCGCGTGATCCGCGCGTCGATCCGGTCGACTGGGTCGAGCGCATTCCGTTCTCGGAGACGCGTAATTACGTCCAGCGCATCCTCGAGAACCTGCAGGTTTATCGCGTCCGCTTCGGCGGCGGCGCGAAGCTCCTGATCGAGGCGGATATCCGTCGCGGCACGCCGGGAAATTAGTTGGCGCTCTGCTCAGAGACCGCCGCTACCGGCGTCATTGCAAAGCTGCGCGGGCTCTCACCACCCGCGCCTTGACAGGTCGCTCACTGAGATGGCCAGTTGGCAAATGATCTGCCCTGCACGCCATCCAGAGTTCCGATCCCAAAGGTCATGACCACCTTCAGCGAAGCACGCATCACGGCACCCGATGGCATCAGCCTATACGTGCGCGAGTACGGCGATCGCCGGTCCCCGAACATTCCGGTCGTGTGCCTCGCGGGCCTCGCGCGCACGTCGGCGGATTTCCATGCCCTGGCCGGCGCCCTCTCGCAAGACGGGCGGCGCGTTTTGGCGCTCGATTACCGCGGTCGCGGCCTGTCCGAGTACGATCGAAACCCGGACAACTACGCGATTCCCGTCGAACTCGCCGACGTACTGGCGGTGCTGACCGCTTGCGGGGTGGATCGCGCCGCGTTCATCGGGACGTCGCGTGGCGGTCTGATCATCATGGCGCTCGCGGTGCGATGCCCGACGACAATCGCCGGCGCCGTTCTCAACGATATCGGACCGGTGGTCGAGCCCCAGGGCCTCATGCGGATCAAGAGCTATGTCGGCAAGTTGCCGCAGCCGCGCAGCTTCGAGGACGGCGCGGAAATCCTGCGCCGCGTGTTCAATGCCCAGTTCTGCAGGCTTACCGACGCGGACTGGCTGTCCTGGTCGCAGCGGACCTGGCGCCAGGACAACGGCCGGTTCGTCGCGACTTACGACCCCCAGCTGTCCCGATCGCTTGCGGCGATCGATCCCGAGCATCCGCTGCCGCCGTTATGGCCGCAGTTCGACGCCCTCGCAGGGATGCCGCTCATGGTGATCAGGGGCGCGAATTCCGACATTCTGTCGCCCGCAACCGTTGCGGCAATGCGAGGGCGCAGGAGCGACGCAGTGTTCCTGGAGATTCCGGACCAGGGCCACGCGCCCTTGCTGGCCGAAGCCGACACCATCAGCCGTATCGCGGCATTCGTGACGGCATGCGACCCAGCCACTCACGATGGCCCGGTGCGCCAGATGGCGTGATGAAGGATTGATGGCGGCAAACACCCCCGGACGGAGCTTCACGGCTTCTGCACGGCGAACTGATACATCGCGGCGAACAGCCCGGAGTGCTCGCATTCGAAGCGGTGCCAGCGCGCCAGATCGATCATCGCCGGATCGTCCGGGTTGGTGTCGCCGTAAGACTTGAGCACGCGGGCGTCGAGATCGAAGCCGAGAAATTGCAGGCCGTGCGCGGCGAGGAAATCGGCGATCTCCGGCAGCGTGTGCTGGCGCTCCTGAACGTGAAAGAGAAGATCGCGGCAGGATGGCTGCGCTTTTTTGTGAAATTTACGTCGTGGCAGGCGGGTAGAGCGGAAAAAGAAAACCCCCGACGGGAGAGCCCGCCGGGGGTTCTGAAATCAACCAACCCTGATCAGACGATCACGGCAGGAAGTTTCTCTGGATCCGGAAGAGCACCGAGATGATGTCCTGATCCTCGATGTTGTAGATCGCGTTCGGACGACCGCCGGACGCCGTCAGCAGGCCCGTGCCCTTGAACGCCGTGTTGAGGTGCGTCCAC
>WNFA01008667.1_pt1 | contig 12700 bp, 10 predicted proteins | sample 5400481 | NCBI WGS metagenome assembly WNFA01 (sample SAMN13153340, study PRJNA577476) | soil metagenome | isolation source: 120 cm saprolite under Douglas fir tree site 2 hole 1 replicate 2 | place: USA:California | collected 2015-04-18 | reverse complement strand
TCATGTTCGCGGTTCTTTTCGTCGACTACCGCGATGGTACCTTGGCGGTTCATCACCACCAGATCGCCCGACTTGGCCTTGACCGTCTGCAAGCCGATGAAACGCACGACACCGTTGTTCTTGGCATCGAGACGCGACTGTTCGGAAACGCGCGAAGCGGTACCGCCGATGTGGAAGGTACGCATCGTGAGCTGCGTTCCGGGCTCGCCGATGGACTGGGCCGCGATAACGCCAGTGGCCTCACCCAACTCGACCAGACGTCCCGACGCCAGGTTGCGGCCGTAGCACATGACGCAAACCCCGCGCTTGGACTCGCAGGTGAGCACGGAGCGGATCTTCACCCGCTCGATGCCCGCGGCCTGAATCGCCCCAGCGAGCTCCTCGGTGATCTCGTTGTTGATATCGACGATGACGTTGCCATCGTAGTCTTTAATCTTTTCGAGCGACACGCGGCCTACGATGCGGTCACGCAACGGCTCGATAATTTCTCCCGCTTCGACGATGCCCTGCACGTAGATGCCATCCACGGTGCCGCAATCGTACTCGCTGATGATGACGTCCTGGTCCACCAGGCGACGGGTGAGGTAGCCGGAGTCAGCCGTCTTAAGGGCCGTGTCCGCCAGACCTTTACGGGCGCCGTGGGTGGAGACGAAGTACTCGAGCACGGTCAACCCTTCGCGGAAGTTTGCCGTGATCGGCGATTCGATGATTTCGCCAGAAGGCTTGGCCATCAATCCGCGCATACCGGAGAGCTGGCGAATCTGCTGTTTCGATCCGCGCGCGCCGGAGTCGGCCATGACATAAATCGGATTGAGATCGCCTTCCTTGTCCCGCCGCTGCATCTCGCCGAACATCTCGTCGGCCACCTTTTCGGTGATGCCCGACCAGATTTCGATGACTTTATTGTAACGTTCCCCGTTGGTGATGGCGCCATCCAGATATTGCTGTTGAACGGCAACCACCTGCTTTTCGGCCTCGCGGACCAGGGTCTTCTTGCTGTCCGGAATAACCATGTCATCGATGCCGATGGAGAGGCCGGCTTTAGTTGCAAAGCGGAAGCCCAGCTCCTTCACTTCGTCGAGCATCTTGACCGTGGTTTCAAGTCCGAAGCGCAAATAGCCGTAGTTGACCAAAGCGCCCACGCCCTTTTTCTTCAGCAGACCGTTGATGTAGGGCATGGCCTCGGGCAAATGGTCGTTCAGAATGGCGCGGCCTACGGTGGTGTTCAGGAAAGTGCGATCCACCTGAACCGGCTCGGTGTGGATGATGTCCTGATCATCATAGGCTGTGGTCAGGTCAATCAATTCGCCGCTGTAACGCAGGCGAATGGGGGTGAGGGTTTCAACGGCACCCGCCTCCAGCGCCATGAGCACTTCGTCGATGTTGGCGAAGGCGCGGCCTTCACCTTTCGCCCCGGGCTTGCCCTTGGTCAGGTAGTACAACCCTAAGACCATGTCCTGGGTGGGCACGGTGATGGGCTGACCCGATGCCGGCGAAAGAATATTGTGCGACGCCAACATGAGTACGCTGGCTTCGACCTGCGCTTCCGGAGAAAGCGGAATGTGAACCGCCATCTGGTCGCCGTCGAAGTCGGCGTTGAATGCCGTGCAAACCAGCGGGTGGATTTTGATGGCCTTGCCTTCCACCAGTACCGGCTCGAAAGCTTGAATGCCGAGACGGTGTAGCGTCGGAGCGCGGTTCAGCAACACCGGATGGTCTTTGATGACCTCTTCCAGGATGTCCCACACGATGGGCTCCTGCTGCTCCACCATTTCTTTGGCCTGCTTGATGGTGGTGACATTGCCAGTTTGTTCGAGCCGGTGGTAGATAAACGGCTTGAACAACTCGAGCGCCATTTTCTTGGGCAATCCGCACTGGTGCAGCTTGAGTTCGGGACCAACCACGATCACGGAACGTCCGGAATAATCCACGCGCTTGCCCAGAAGGTTCTGGCGGAAACGTCCCTGCTTGCCCTTCAGGGTGTCGGAGAGCGATTTGAGCGGGCGGTTGTTGGCGCCACGCAGCACGCGGCCACGGCGACCGTTATCGAAGAGAGCGTCAACCGCCTCCTGCAGCATGCGCTTCTCATTGCGCACGATCACTTCTGGCGCGTGCAGGTCCATCAACTTCTTCAAACGGTTGTTGCGGTTGATTACGCGACGGTAGAGATCGTTGAGATCCGAAGTCGCGAAACGGCCGCCATCCAATGGAACCAGAGGACGGAGCTCAGGTGGTATGACCGGAATGACATCCAGGATCATCCAGTGAGGCTTGTTGCCGCTCTTGCGGAAGGCCTCGACAACCTTGAGGCGCTTAGCGTACTTGAGCCGCTTCTGCAGCGAGCTCTCGTTCTTCATCTTCTCGCGCAGCTCAACAGACAGGCCTTCGATGTCGATCCGCTTGAGAAGTTCCTTGATTGCTTCCGCACCCATCATGGCCTTGAATCCGGCCGGACGGTATTGCTGGTCGAGTTCGCGGAACTTGGCTTCGTCCTTGATAACTTCGCGATCTTTCACCGGAGCATCGCCGGGCTCGACTACGACGTAGGCTTCGAAGTAGAGGACCGACTCGAGGTCGCGCAAGGAAATGTCGAGCAGGTGTCCAATACGGCTGGGCAAGCCCTTGAAGAACCAAACATGCGAGCAGGGCGAAGCCAGCTCAATGTGACCCAGTCGCTCACGGCGCACTTTGGAGAGCGTAACCTCCACGCCGCATTTGTCGCAGATCACGCCGCGGTGCTTCATGCGCTTGTACTTGCCGCACAAGCACTCCCAGTCCGTGACCGGGCCGAAGATGCGGGCGCAGAACAAGCCGTCCCGCTCCGGCTTGAAGGTCCGGTAGTTGATGGTCTCAGGTTTGGTCACTTCCCCGTGCGACCAGCTACGGATTTTTTCCGGGGAAGCCAGACTGATGCGAATAGCATCGAAGTCCGCAATCACATTTGCCATTTCGAATGGGCTCGAACGAAACAAGGTGTTCCTCCGCTTCCTGCGGTCGTGCGCCACCGCGAGCGGCTCTCAAAATCAGTTCCTGGTCCCCGATTCTCAGTGCTCCGTAGAACCGGTTGAACTCTTGCCTTTCATGCGGCATCGAGAGCTCATGCCGCAGTGGCGGATGTTTCAAAAATCCATCAGTATTCTTCAGCAACAGCATCGCTGTATGAGACGTAGCAAGCTAGGACTCTCCAACGAGTGACCCTATTAATCTGCTGCTGCGCTGGCCGTGGGCTTCTTTTCGGTTGCCTTGATCAGTTCCACATCGAGGCAGAGCGACTGCAGCTCGCGGATCAGCACGTTGAACGATTCGGGCACGCCCGGCTCCATGGCAGCTTCGCCTTTGACGATGGCCTCGTAGATCTTGGTACGGCCGTATACGTCGTCGGACTTCGCCGTCAGTAGCTCCTGCAAGATGAATGCAGCGCCATAAGCCTCAAGGGCCCAGACTTCCATCTCTCCGAAGCGCTGTCCGCCGAACTGCGCCTTGCCTCCCAGCGGCTGCTGGGTGATAAGCGAGTACGGTCCGATGGAGCGGGCGTGAATCTTGTCGTCCACCAGGTGCGACAGCTTCAGCATGTAGATGTAGCCCACCGCAACCGGCTGTTCGAACTGATCGCCAGTCATGCCGTCATACAAAGTGGTCTTGCCCGAGGTCGGCAGGCCGGAGCGCTCCAGCAGCGCTTTGATCTCGCCTTCGCGAGATCCGTCAAACACCGGCGAACCCATGAAAACACCCTCCGTCAAAGTTGGAGCAACCACTTCCAGCTCTTCGTCGCTCATGTCGGCGATGATGTCGGCGAGCTTTGTGTCCTTGAACAGCACCTTCAACTCGCGCCGAATAGCTTCCGTACGAGTGTTCTCGGCAAGCAGTTGTTTGATCTTCTCGCCCAGAGCAAAGCCGGCCCAACCGAGGTGAGTTTCGAGAATCTGGCCCACGTTCATACGGCTGGGCACGCCGAGAGGATTGAGCACGATCTCTACCGGAGTTCCGTCCTCGAGGTACGGCATATCCTCTTCGGGCAGAATGCGGGCAATCACGCCTTTGTTTCCGTGACGGCCGGCCATCTTGTCGCCCACGCTCAGCTTGCGCTTCATGGCGATGTAGACCTTGACCAGCTTGATCACGCCGGGCGATCTTCTTGAGCACGTCGATCTGACGCGAGGTCATTTCCTCGATCTCGTCGATCTGCTCGTTTACCCGCGGGTCTTTGTCGGCGTACTTGATACGCTTCAAGTTGCGGGTTGAGATGCGCTCAATAGCATCGCGATCGAGCACGGCACTTTTGGACAGCAAGCGCTTATTGGTGCGCTCGTCGTGTAGGTCGGCCTGCACTTCCTTGCCGCCCAGGATGTTTTCCAGACGCTTCAACCGTTCATCGGTGAGGATTCGAATCTCGTCCGAGAGGTTCTTCTCCAGTTTGGCGATTTGCGTGGCCTCGATGAACTTGGCACGCTCGTCTTTCTCCTGGCCCTTACGGGAGAAGATTTTCACGTCAACGATAATGCCTTCAATGCCCGGCGGGCAGTAGAGCGATGCGTCGCGCACGTCGCCGGCTTTTTCGCCGAAGATTGCGCGTAGCAGCTTCTCTTCCGGTGTCAGCTGAGTTTCGCCCTTGGGCGTAACCTTGCCCACCAGGATGTCGCCCTGCTTGATGCTGGCGCCGATGCGGATCACGCCGGCTTCATCAAGGTTACGCAACATGGACTCGCTAACGTTGGGAATGTCGCGCGTGACCTCTTCTGGACCGAGCTTGGTGTCGCGGGCTTCGATCTCGTACTCCTCGATGTGCAGCGAGGTGTAGTAGTCGTCCTTCACCATCTTCTCGGAGACCAGAATCGCATCTTCGAAGTTGTAGCCGCGCCAGGGCATGAAGGCCACGAGCACATTGCGTCCCAGGGCCAACTCACCCAGGTCGGTGCAAGGGCCGTCGGCAATGACCTGTCCTTTGATCACGCGCTGTCCCTTGTGAACCACCGGCTTTTGGTTGATGCAGGTGTTCTGGTTGGAGCGCTTGAACTTGGTGAGCTGGTAGATATCGCTACCAACTTCACGCGATAGCTGCATGGGATGGTGTTCGCCTTCGACGCGCACGATGATGCGCTCGGAGTCGACCGAGTCCACGATGCCGTTGCGCCGGGCCAATACCACTGCGCCGGAATCGCGCGCCGTTACGCCTTCCATACCGGTGCCCACGATGGGAGCCTGTGCACGCAGCAAAGGCACGGACTGGCGTTGCATGTTCGCGCCCATCAATGCACGGTTGGCGTCGTCATGCTCGAGGAATGGAACCAAGGACGCTGCGACCGAAACCAGCTGTTTCGGGCTGACGTCGATGTAGTCCACTTCGTCGCGGTTCACCAGCACGAAGTTGCCGGCCTTACGCGCGTTGACCAGTTCGGCGGTGATGCGCCCCTTCTCGTCGAGGTTGACGTTGGCCTGCGCGATGGTGTGGCGATCCTCTTCCCATGCGGATAGATAGAACGAGAACGGCTCAATCTCGACTGGCTTCTTGCGACGTTCCCGCAGATCGACGTTGACCTTTTCAATTTCATGCTTCTCAAGGTGATCGCCCACCTTGTAGTCGCTGTCGCCGGTGTTGACCACGGTGACATAGTCAACCACGCGGCCGCTCTTGATCTTGCGGTAAGGCGACTCGATGAAGCCGTAGTCGTTGATACGCGCGTAGCAACTCAACGACGAGATCAGTCCGATGTTGGGACCTTCCGGGGTCTCAATCGGGCAGATACGTCCGTAGTGCGTGGGATGCACGTCGCGAACTTCGAATCCAGCACGTTCGCGCGACAGACCGCCCGGCCCAAGAGCCGAGAGACGCCGCTTGTGCGTGATCTCGGAGAGCGGGTTGGTCTGGTCCATGAACTGCGATAGCTGAGACGATCCGAAAAATTCGCGGATCGCAGCCATCACCGGCTTGGCATTGACCAGGTCGTGCGGCATAGCCGTCGACATCTCCTGGTACACGCTCATCTTTTCCTTGATGGCTCGTTCCATGCGGACCAGGCCGATGCGGAACTGGTTTTCCATCAGTTCGCCTACAGCGCGAACGCGGCGGTTACCGAGGTGATCGATGTCATCCACCGAGCCAATGTTCTTGCGCAGCTTCAGGAGGTACCCGATCGTGCCGTAGAAATCATCGGGATCGAGGGTACGCTTGTCGAGGCTGGTCGCGTCCTGGTTCTCGAACAGCTTGATGTTGAACTTCAAGCGGCCCACCCGCGAGAAATCATACTTCCGCGGATCGAAAAACATGCCGTGGAACAGGGCTGTGGCGGTGTCCAGCGTCGGCGGATCGCCGGGGCGCAGTTTGCGATAGATTTCGATTAAGGCTTCCTGCGGCGTCTTTACCGAGTCGCGCTTCAGGGTCTGGCTGATAACTGTGCCCACGTCGTCGCGCTCAGGGAAGAAGACGTTCATCTCGACCACGCCCGAGTCGAGGATCTTGGAGACCTTGTCTGCGGTCAGCTCGCTATTGGCCTCCAGCAGAACTTCGCCAGTAGTGGTGTCGACTATATCGCCAGCTGCCCATGCTCCTTCGAGATCGGTCAGATCGACTTCAATTTCTGTGACCTTCGCCTTTTGGATGTCCTTCAGAATCTGGGCGTTAATCTTGCGCCCCGAGTGAGCGATTTCCTCGCCCGACTTGTTCTTGATACTGTGGGCCAGCTTCATGCCCAGCAGGTTGGTTGGCTTCTCGCTGGCCGGGTCAAGCGTCCAGAATAGCCTCTTGTCGCGGACAACCAGGCGATCAACGGTGTAGAACGTGCGGAGAATGTCTTCGCTGGAACGCAGGCCAAGCGCGCGGAGGAAGATCGTCCCCAGAAATTTGCGCTTGCGATCGATGCGGACGTAGAGAACGTTCTTCTGGTCGTACTCGAATTCGACCCACGAACCGCGGTACGGAATGATCTTGCCCAGGAAGTAGGTGCGGTTGCTGGCGGTCTCGAAGAATACGCCCGGAGAACGGTGCAACTGGCTTACAATGACGCGCTCGGTTCCGTTGATGATGAAGGTGCCGTTCTGCGTCATCAGCGGAACGTCACCGAAGAAAACTTCCTGTTCTTTAATGTCGCGGATGGAACGGTTGCCAGTCTCCGCGTCCTTATCGAAGATGGTCAGCCGCATGGTGACCTTAAGCGGCGCGGAGTAGGTCATGCCGCGCTCTTCGCACTCGGCCACGTCATACTTCAATTGCAGTCCGACTGGGTCACCGCACTTATTGCAGAAGTCTGGAGTGTTGGCGTTGTACGTTCCGCATTTCGAGCACAGCACTTCCCCCGGATGAAACGGGTCGGTGATAACGGTGTTGCCGCAATTCTTACAAGTGGTGCGCAGGTGATGCAGCCCCTTGAGGTGGCCGCACTTGCACTCCCAGTTACCAATGGCGTAATCCACAAACTCAAGTTGTGATACGTTGCGGAAGTCGGTGATCGGAAATACCGACTGAAACACCGCCTGCAAGCCGCCGTCTTCGCGCTCGCTGGGCAGCTTGTCCATTTGGAGGAAGCGGTCGTAGGAACGCTTCTGCACCTCAATCAGATTCGGGATCTGAATGGTGGCCGGAATTTTTGAAAAATCAAAACGTTTGCGGAAGGTATTGTTCTTCATCGTCAAGAAACTCCCAATCTCTCGCGCAGCGAGGGCCGCGCCAAACTTGCGGAATGTATGGCGCTTGTCGCGCCGCGGCAGTTACCCGTTCGTGGAACTCGTTAACGCAGAACCTAAAAAGACGACGGGGCGCCTGCGGGGACAGGTGTTCCCGCAGACGCCGTGCAAGGCGTTTCGTCCTTCTTGATTTGAATTCTTTCGCGCCAGTTTTTCTTCGGCCTGTTTCCGTCCCGCCTGCCTGCGGGACAGCGCCCAAAACTTGCCTCGAAGCTTACGCTCGCCTGCCAGCTCGGAATGCAGGATCGCGTCCGGATTGTGCAGCCAGAGGAAGCGACGTTATATAGATGCTAACATCGCCGCCCCGGCTTCACAACTTAAAACTTGAATATTTTCTGAGACTTGCACAGGATCTGGTGCGACTCCGCGCCACGACGGCACGGTGCTGCCAGAGCTTCGGGTACAACCCTCAGGATGACGCCAGCGGCACTCCCACTTCGCTCACGCCCCGCAGACCCTTCGACTCGGGGCCCCTTCGTGGCCTCGTTCAGGATAGCGGCGCGCGGCTCAGACGGCGCGCCAACGCCGCTACTTCACTTCAACAGTGGCGCCGGCATCCGTGAACTTCTTCTTAATGGTCTCCGCTTCCTCCTTGGAAACGCCCTCTTTGACGCTCTTGGGCGCTCCGTCCACCAGTTCCTTGGCTTCTTTCAAGCCCAGGCTGGTGACTTCGCGGACGGCCTTGATCACGTTGATCTTGTTAGCGCCGACCTCCTTCAGGACGACGGTAAACTCTGTCTTTTCTTCAGCTGGAGCGGCCCCGGCTGCCGTGCCGCCGCCACCACCGGCCATCATCACCGGAGCCGCGGCTGCCGCCGACACCCCCAGGCGCTCTTCCAGCTTCTTTACCAGCTGTGCCGCTTCCATCAGCGACAAGCCTACGATTGATTCTTCCAACTGTTGCAGGTCCGCCATTGTGATTTCTCCAATTTTTCCCGTAACCACGCCGTCATGCGCGTCGTTACTGAGTCATCAATTTGTTGATTTCGTTATCCAGAGGCCGGGTTTCCAGTGCGACCAGGTCAATTTCCGCTGCGCCAGACAACGCAAGCGGCCAGAGGGCGCAACCCCCGACTTCTGATAACCAAATCTCTTCGGGCAGCTTTCGCTACCCCGAAACTCTTTAGCCAGCAAGCACGAGTGCTACACACCCGCTGCAGCGATATCCGTAAATTTCTTCTGCTGCACGCCCTGATCCAAAACGACCGCCAGATTGCGTCCGACGGCGTTCATCACAGTGACCAATCGCTGCGCCGGAGCGTTGATCAGGAACAACAGCTTGGACATCAACTCGCCCTTCGAAGGCATGGAAGCCAACGATTCGATCTCCTTGATCGAGATCACGCGGCCCTCGACTACGCCCACCTTGAAGGTGAATTCCGGCGTGTCCTTGGCATACCTGGAGAGCGCTTTTGCCATGGCCACCGGGTCGCCGGAGGTATAGGCAATGGAGGTGACACCCCCGAGGTCCTTGAGCGCCTGTTCAACCTTGGTCCCCTTAGCCGCGAGTTGGGCGAGCGTGTTTTTTACCACCTTGTACTTCGCACCCGCGCCGCGCAAAGTCTTGCGTAGCTCGTAGTCCTGGGCGACGGTGAGCTTGCTATAAGTCGCCACCACCATGCTGGACACATTCTTCAGGTCGGCGTTCAGCTTTTCGACTTGCGCTTTCTTCTTTGCTTTCGTGACTGGCATCGCTTAAACCCTCTTGATTTTTTTCAGCTACGAGCAGTACCGCTATTCCGTGTGACGGGCGCTCGGCCCCTCCCGCCGGCGTGCAGGCCGGTCACTTACGCCTTCGCAGCCGCCTCGATCGGCGCGGTATCCAACAAGATGCCGGGACCCATAGTCGAACTTAGGGTGCAGCCCTTGATGTACTTGCCCTTCGCTACTGACGGCTTGGCTTTGATCACGCTGGTGATCACCACGGTAGCGTTTTCGATAAGTTTGTCCGGGGTAAACGAAATCTTGCCCACGGGCACATGCACCAGCGCGGTTTTGTCGGTGCGGAATTCCACTTTACCGGCTTTCACTTCCTGCACCGCCTTGCCAACGTCAAAAGTGACGGTACCGGTTTTCGGGTTGGGCATCAGGCCCTTGGGACCAAGAATTTTCCCCAGGCGCCCCACGGACTTCATCACATCTGGCGTAGCGATCAGAGCATCGAAGTCAGTCCAGTTTTCTTTGGTGATCTTTTCCACCATGTCTTCACCGCCCACGTAATCAGCGCCCGCCGCCTCCGCTTCTTTCACTTTGTCACCGCTGGCAATGACCAGGACCTTCTTCGATTTACCCAGACCATGCGGCAGAACGACCGTGCCGCGCACCATCTGGTCGGCGTGTTTGGGATCCACGCCCAGACGCAGCGTGATCTCGACCGTTTCATCGAACTTGGCGAATTTAACCTTCTGCAAGAGGGGAACCGCGTCCTCGAGAACGTACGGACGCTTTTCGACGGCTTCTCTCGCTTTGGTGATGTGCTTTCCGGCTTTTCTCATTGCGCTTTCCCTCGTCTCCCACCGCTCGCCGTTTCTCTTAGTGAGCCGTGGTGATTTCGACTGCAAACGTAGCAAGCTAGGATCTCTACAAATCTTCCAACTACCCTACAATCTCAAGACCCATTGATCGCGCAGTGCCGCGAATGCTCTTGATCGCGGTCTCGACTGAGGCAGCATTCAAATCCGGCATTTTCTGCTTTGCGATCTCTTCCACTTGCTTGGCGGTAACTTTGCCAACCTTGTCCTTGTTGGGCGTGCCCGATCCCTTCGCGATACCTGCAGCTCGCTTGAGCAGAATCGAAGCCGGCGGAGTCTTGGTGATGAAGGTGAAAGAGCGGTCGTTGTAAACGGTCACCAGGACTGGGATGATCAGCCCCTCCAATTCCTTCTGGTTGGTGCGGGCGTTGAACTGTTTGCAGAACTCCATGATGTTGATCTGCGCCTGACCAAGCGCCGGTCCCACTGGAGGTGCCGGAGTGGCTTTGCCCGCTGCAATCTGTAACTTGACGGAACCTGTAGCCTTTTTTGCCATAGTCTCTTTCTCGCCGATCTGTCTTTCGCCGATCTATGCTTCGCGCGAGCCCAATTCAATCGCCGTCGACCCCGGTCCGACCCTCGGAACCAGCTTTTTCTCAACCGGATCGACTGTGTCGCCGAGGCTCTCCAGGGTATGTGCCCTCATAACTTCCCTGTCGCCCGGCTCCGCCACAACCACGTTGTCTCCACCGGTAAAGCCGTCCGAGGCCACGAACATTGGCGCCAAATCGCCCTCGATCGTATGGCCCTCAGTCGTCCGGAACTGCATCCGTCGAACGGCACTTACTCCAAGAGCCTCGAGCCTGGCTCGCGAAACACAACTGTGGGCGCCCCCGGTGTCCACGATCACCTCCAGCTCCGCAACCCGGGACGGACTCGCGGGGTTCCAAACTCGCAACTTTGCGGTGAACCTACCCATGGCCATCCGCAAAGTCCGCCCCAGCAACCCCCTCTTACGCCACTTTCTCCACCTGGTTGAACTCCAACTCAACCGGGGTCGAGCGGCCGAAAATTGTTACCATCACTTTCAAGGTCTCGCGATCTTCGTTCACTTCATCCACGATGCCGGTGAAGCTGGCGAAAGGACCTTCGGTGATGCGCACCGACTCGTTCTTCTCAAACTTGACCTTAAGCTTGGGCTTCTCGCGGCTGTCGGCCACCTTGTACACAATGTGCTGAACTTCCTCGTCGGAGAGCGGCGTCGGCTGCTGTCCCGTACCCACAAATCCCGTGACCCGCGGCGTGGACTTCACCACGTGCCATACGTGATCGTCCATGTCCATTTCGACCAGCACGTAGCCGGGATAGAACATGCGCTCGGAGGTGTACTTCTTCCCCCCACGGACTTCAGTGACGGACTCGGTCGGAATCAGCACTTTGCCAATCTTGTCCTGCAGGCCGAAGGCCTGTACGCGCGACTCCAGTGACTCCTTCACCTTGCGCTCGAACCCGGAATAGGAGTGGATGATGTACCACTTCATATTGGGATTGCGCGGCGCCTCAACCACAGGCGTGCCATCGGCATTAGGAACCGGCTGGGACCCTTCGTCCGCTCCGCCTGCTCCGGCTTCTTTTTTCTCTTCGTCCTGCATAGAGTGCGCCAAAACTTCAGCTCCAGTCGTTCCGATACTCGGCGTTCCGATTATCCGTGGTTCTTAAAATAGTCGAACAGAAACTTGACTCCGCTGGCGATGAGGTTATCGATAATCGCGAAGTAGACGGCGAAAATGAATACCGTAATCACCACCACGGCGGTGGTCGCCTGGACCTCTTTCCATGAGGGCGCGGTCACCTTGCGCATTTCGGTGCGCACGTCGTTATAGAAAGTTCTTACGCGCTCAGGCCAAGATTTGATCCGGTCGCCAAAATTCCCGCCGGCCGCTGCGATTGAATTCGCCATCTTCTTCGTCTCAACTCCCATTACTCTCCGAGCTGTACGTACTCTCCAAATCTGGCAGGGGCGGAGGGATTCGAACCCCCAAGTCCGGTTTTGGAGACCGGCAGTTTAACCGTTGAGCTTACGCCCCTAAATAGTGGTCAGTTGCCAGTGGCTAGTGGCAAGTCGCGGAACACCGACCACTGAACACTAGCCCCTACTTCACTTCTTTGTGCGGCGTATGCTTGCGGCAACGGCGGCAGAACTTCTTCAGCTCCAACCGTTCCGTCATCGTCTTCCGGTTCTTGGTCTTCGAATAATTCCGCTCTTTGCAATCACCGCACTGCAACGTAATGATCTCTCGGGGCATGAAAACAACTCCTAGCTCTTAAGCTTCTAGCTCTAAACCCATTGTCATCCTGAGGCGACATGCTTTACATCGCCGAAGGACCTGGGCGCGCCTGCGGCGCGCTTCCTTACTGCACAATCTCGCTGATGGTTCCCGCGCCCACCGTGTGTCCACCTTCGCGGATGGCAAATCGCAGGCCCTTCTCCATCGCCACCGGCGTGATCAGCTCAATCACCAGGCTCACGTTGTCTCCCGGCATCACCATTT
>WNFA01004599.1_pt1 | contig 12705 bp, 13 predicted proteins | sample 5400481 | NCBI WGS metagenome assembly WNFA01 (sample SAMN13153340, study PRJNA577476) | soil metagenome | isolation source: 120 cm saprolite under Douglas fir tree site 2 hole 1 replicate 2 | place: USA:California | collected 2015-04-18 | reverse complement strand
CCTGATCGGCGAGCGGCGCGACTAGCTTCCCCCGTCCAGGCGCGGCAGGTCATCGGTGATCTCGAACCACGGCGCCCTCGAGCCCACCCAGACGTGCATGAGGTGCCGGATGCCCGGGTCGCCGTCCAGGGTGCCGAGCCGGATGCGGACGAAATCCGGGTGCGCGGCCCAGCGGGCCAGGACCGGCGAGCCGCAGTGCGCGCAGAAGGCGCGGAACTTCCCGGGCGACGATTCGTACTCGGTGACCAGCTCTCGCCCGGTGACCAGCCGAAAGTGATCCACCGGCACCGACGCGTTGGTCGCGAAGGCCGTCCCGTTCGCGCGCCGGCACTGGGAGCAATGGCAGTACGTCGCCGAGCCGATCTCGCCGTCGATCTCGTAACGCACCCCGCCGCAGAGGCAGCGTCCCGTGAGCATGGCGCCTCCTAGTCGCGCAGCTTCTCGACCAGCCTGCCCAGGTCGAGCTCCACTTCTCGCGTCTGCCCGCCGAGCGCGAGGAACCTCTCCATCCGCTCCTGCGCGGGTGCGGTCGCGAGCGACTGGTTGAAGCAGTGCGCTTCCTCGAGGAGTCCCTCGACCGTCGGTAGCTCGGCGGCGTCGACCGACGTCTTGGCGAGCGCGATCGCCTCGGCGGGGAAGGAGGCGATCCGCCGTGCGAGCCGCTCGACGAAAGGTCCCAGCTCGGCGGGCGGCAGGGCGCGGTTCAGGTAGCCGTAGCGCTCGGCCAGCTCGGCGGGGAAGTCCTCGCAGCCGAGGACGATCTCGAGCGCGCGGCCTCGCCCCACCAGACGCGGGAGGCGCTGCGTGCCGCTGCCGCCGGGGATGATGCCTAGGGCGACCTCGGGCTGGGCCAGGACCGCCCGCCCGATGGCCCCGAAGCGCATGTCGAGCGAGAGGAGGAACTCGCTCCCCCCGCCGCGCGCGCGGCCCTCGACCTTGCCGATGGTCGCCTTCGGCATGGTGCGGAAGCGGTCGACCATGGCGTGGAAGAGGCCGAGGCGCGTCGGCTTCGGCGGGACGGTGGTGGGCAGCGTCTGGATGAGCGCCACGTCCGCGTGCGCGATGAAGAAGTCGGGGTTGGCGCTCTGGAAGACGACGACGCGCACGGCGTCGTCGGCGTCGAGCTCGTGCCCGACCCGGTCCATCTCCTGGATGAGCGCCAGGTCGAAGAGGTTGATGGGCGGGTGGTCGATGCAGGCAGTCGTATCCATCGTAAGGCATGCGACACACATAGTCCGGAGATCGGATGGACGCTAGCGGCAGACGGCCGGCGCACGACTCTGGACTGCCCGCCGCCTTTCCTGCATGTCGCCGCGAGACGATCGATCAACGCACGGAGGAGGCGAGCGTGACCATGCGGTACAGGCGATGGCTGGTAGCGACCCTCGGGCTGATTCTCGTGGCCACGGTCCTGGTCGACGATGCGATGGCGCGGAGTCATCCCCCCGTGGTCTCCGCCAGGATCCACGGGCGGAGGTTCAGGTCGCGCGGTGTCCGGGCCAACCAGGCCGTGGTGGGAGGCTTCGCCTTCGACCCGCTCGCGAGCTTCCTGACCTTCGGGGCCAGCAAGGTCGGGCGGCCGCACATCGGGACATTGATCCGGTCGATGGCGGTCGAGTGCCTCATCTACAATTACAACCCTTCCACGGCGACCTTTCCGATGACGCTGACGTGCAGTGGCAACTACTACGAGATGAGGCTCGGGCGCCCCGAGCTGACGAAGGGGTGGATGACCAGCACGGGCATCCAGGTCACGCTCAACTCCTTCGATGGCACCCGGGCGGTCGGCAAGTTCTCGGGTACCTACGAGATGCCTGATCCCGCGAGCCCGGGGCCGGGCTCGGTCGCGGTCGAGAACGGCCAGTTCAACGTGGTCATGACCGTCACGAACGCGTCGACGGCCGAGGGCGCCGGCGCGGCCTCGCGCTGATCAGAGGCCGAGCCGCTTCATCATCCGGTAGAGCGTCGTCCGGTCGATGCCGAGCGCGCGCGCGGCCTCCGCTCGCTGGCCGCCGGCGGCGTCGATCGCGGCGCGGATGCGCGTGGCGGCGGTGCGATCGAGGGCGTCCTGCAGGGTCCCGTCCGCGGGCGGCGCCTGGCCGATGCGTTCCTCCAGCAGGAGGTCCTCGGGGCCGATGGCATCCCCCCGCGCCAGCACGACGGCGCGCTCGACCGCGTTCTCCAGCTCGCGCACGTTACCGGGCCAGTCGTGCGCGGCGAGCACCTGCTCGGCCTCCGGGGTGAGCGCGAGCTGCCGCCCCGCCTCGGCCGCGTGGTGGGCGAGGACATGGCGGGCGAGGGGCACGATGTCCTCGCGTCGCGCGCGCAACGGCTGGAGCTGGATCGGGATCACGTTCAGGCGGAAGTAGAGGTCCTCGCGGAAGCGGCCCGCCGCGATCTCGTCGCGCAGCACGCGGTTGGTCGCCGCGACCACGCGCACGTCGACCGGGCGCGGCTGCCCGCCGCCCACGCGCGGCACCTCGCCCTCCTGGAGCACGCGCAGCAGCTTCGCCTGGATGTCCGGCGCGATCTCGCCGATCTCGTCGAGGAAGAGGGTGCCCCCGTCGGCCCGCTCGAAGCAGCCGGCGCGCATGGCGATGGCGCCCGTGAAGGCGCCCTTCTCGTGGCCGAAGAGCTCGCTCTCGAGCACGCCTTCGGCGAACGCCTTCAAGTTCACGGCGACGAAGGGGCGGCCGACGCGCTCGCTCCAGTAGTGGAGCAGGCGGGCGACCAGCTCCTTGCCCGTGCCGCTCTCCCCCTGGATGAGCACCGAGGCGCGGCTCGGCGCCACGCGGCGCACGAGCGCCAGCAGCTCCCGGCTGTGCGGGCTCTCCGCGACCACGGCCTCGGGCGCGTAGCGGCTGGTCACCTCCTGGCGGAGCCAGCGGTTCTCGCGCTCGAGCCGCCGGAGCTCGAGCGCGCGCGCGACCGTGGCGCGCAGCTCGTCGTTGTCGAAGGGCTTGGTCACGTAGTCGAAGGCGCCCTCGCGCATGGCCGCGACCGCCGAGGGCACGGTCCCGTGCGCCGTGACGAGGATCACGGGCAGCGCGGGCCGGCGCGCGCGCAGCCGGCGGAGCAGCTCGAGGCCGTCCATCTCCGGCATCTTCCAGTCGGTCACCACCACGTCGGCGCCGCGCTCGTCGAGCGCGGCGAGGGCCGCCTCGCCGCTCGCGCACGTCTCGCACGCGTGGCCGGCACGCCGGAGCGCGGCGGCGATCACCTCCGCCATGCGCGCCTCGTCGTCGACGATGAGGACGCGCGCCGTCATGCCGCCGCCGGGAGGCGCAGCGTGAAGCGCGCGCCGCCGCCGGCGCGCTCGCCGACGTCGAGGCGGCCGCCGTGCGCCTCGACGATGTGGCGCGCGACGGCGAGGCCGAGCCCCGTGCCGCGCGGGCGGGTGGTGAAGAAGGGCTCGAAGATGCGCCCGCGCAGCTCGGGCGGTACGCCGGGGCCGGAGTCGGTGACCGCGATCTCGACCGCGCCGTCGGCCGCGGTGGCCGCGAGCGCCACCTCGCCGCCGCTCGGCGCGGCCTCCGCCGCGTTGGCGAGGAGCCCGAGCAGCACCTGGCAGATGAGGTCGCCGTCGGCGCGCACCGCGGGCAGCGCGGCCGGCTCGTCGCGCTGCACGCGCAGTGCCTTGCCGTCGAGCCCCTCGCGCGCCAGGAGGAGCGCGCGGTCGAAGAGCTCGTGTACGGAGACCGCGCGCGCGTCGACGCGCAGCGGGCGGGCGAAGGCGAGCAGCGAGTTGATCACGTTCCCCAGGCGGTCGATCTCGGCGGTGATGAAGGAGTAGGCGCGCCGGGCCTCCTCGTCGTGGCGCGGCAACGACTCGGCGAGGCCCTGTGCCGCGGAGCGGATGACGGCGAGCGGGCTCCGCACCTCGTGCGCCACGGCGGCGGCCAGCTGGCCGAGCGCGGCCAGCTTCTCCGTCTCGGCCAGGCGCGCGCGCGTGGCGGCGATCGCCTCGCTCTGCGCGCGGATGGTCTCGGCCTGGCGGCGGTCGCGCCGGCGGCCCTCGACGACGTAGCCGGCGAGGAAGCCGAGGATGGCGGACGAGGAGCCGAACCACGCGCCCACCAGCCAGCTCACGTCGTTGCCGTTCATCTCGACACGGACGCCGTAGGCGGAGACCGTCAGGGTGTCGATCACCGCCACGACGATCCCGGCGGCGGCGCCCCACCAGCGTGCTCGCGCGAGCTTCATGTCTCTCGTCCTCGCAAGTCCCGGGCCGGATTGTTTCGCATTCCGGAACCCCATCGCAACGGCCGGGTCGTAGCGCGGGCGCAACGGGCCGTGGCGGCGGCGCCACGTCCGGCGGCGTGCGTGGTCCGCCGCCACACGCGCTCTACCCTGGCACGATCCGTGAAGTGTCGAGCCCGCATGGACGCTCGCACCTTTCACGCACGACGCCGGTTCGTCGAGACCCCATCCGGCCGCATCGCCTACGTCGAGGAGGGGAGGGGGCCGGCGGCGGTCTTCCTGCACGGCGTGCCGCTCAACGGCTTCCACTGGCGCCACGTGCTCGAGCGCGCGGGCGACCTCCGCCGGTGCATCGCGCTCGACCTGATGGGGCTCGGTTACACCGAGATCGCGCCCGATCAGGACGTCGCGTTCGCCGCGCAGGCCCGCATGGTGCGCGAGTTCTGCGACGCGCTCGATCTCCGGCAGATCGACCTGATCGGCAACGATAGCGGCGGCGGCATCGCGCAGCTCTTCGCCGCGCAGCATCCGACGCGGCTGCGCACGTTGACGCTCACCAACTGCGACGTGCACGACAACTGGCCGCCGGCCGCGGTGCTGCCCATCATCGAGGCGGCGCGCAGCGGGGCGCTCACCGAGGGCGCCCGCCTGATGCTCGCGGACCCGGGGTTCGCGCGCTCCGAGGCCGGTCTCGGCGTCGGCTACGCGGACCCGTCGGCGCTCACCGACGAGGCGGTGGCCGTATATCTGGAGCCGCTCGTCGCCACGCCGGAACGGATCGAGAACGTGCGCCGGTACTGGCTGTCGTTCGACTGCGCGCAGACGGTGGCGATCGAGCCGGCGCTGCGCGAGCTGCGCGTGCCGACGCTGGTCGTGTGGGGGCTCGCGGACGGGTTCTTCGACGTGCGCTGGGCGCACTGGCTGCGTGCGACGATCCCGGGGGTGGTGCGCGTGGTGGAAGTACCCGAGGCGAAGCTCTTCTTTCCCGAGGATCGGCCCGCGGCGCTCGTCGGACCGCTGCGTGAGCTGTGGACCAACCAATCACAGAGGAGGGAGCCATGAACGGAAAGCAGCTGGGACTGGAGGCGCTCCTCGTCGCCTTCGGCGGCCTCGAGGCCTGGGCCGTCTACCAGGTCGGGTTCGTGGGGGTCTTCGCGCAGGCGCTCGGCAGCACGGGCGCCGTGATCGCCTTCGTCGACCTGACCATCGCGCTCGGGCTGGTGATGCTCTGGATGTGGCAGGACTCGCGCGAGCGCGGCCTCGGCTTCGTGCCCTACGCCATCCTCACGCTGACCCTGGGTAGCGTCGGGCCGCTCTGCTACCTGATCAGGCGGGAGGGCATGGCGCCGGCCCGGGCACTGGGTGCGGCGGCACGCGCGACGTGAAACGGCGAACTCCCTCAACCCGGCTCCTGCTGCGTCATGCAGTGAAGCGTGCCGAGCCCCAGCACCAGGTCGACGGCGTGGATGCCGACCACGCGCCGGCCGGGGAAGACCTCGGCGAGGGTCTCCAGCGCCTGCCGGTCGCGCGGGTCGTTGAAGGTGGGGACGAGCACGGCGGCGTTGCCGGCGTAGAAGTTCGCGTAGCTGGCCGGCAGGCGCTGGCCGGCGAAGAAGAGGGGCGCGGGCATGGGCAGCTCGACGACGCGCAGCGGCGCCGCGTCCTGGTCGGTCATGCGCTCCAGGCGCTCACGATTCTCGCGCAAACGGTCGAAGTTCGCGTCCGTCGGGTCGTCCTCGCTCGCCACCACCACCGTGCGCGGGTCGACGAAGCGCGCCAGGTCGTCCACGTGCCCGTGGGTGTCGTCGCCGGCGATGCCCTGCTGGAGCCAGAGGACCTTCCGCACGCCGAGATGATCGTGCAGCACGCGCTCGAGGTCGGCGCGCTCGACGCCGGGGTTCCGCGCCTGCACGGGCGAGAGCAGGCACTCCTCCGTGGTGAGGAGCGTGCCCCGCCCGTTCACGTCGATGCTGCCGCCTTCGAGCACGAGCCCGGTCTCCCACTGCTTGCGCCGGAGGAGCTTCGCCAGCCGGCCGGGGACGGCGTTGTCGCGCTTCCAGTTCGGGTACTTCGCCCAGCCGTTGAACCGCCAGCTGGTGAGCGCGACGTCGCCGTCAGCGCGGCGCACGAAGAGCGGGCAGAAGTCGCGCGTCCACGAGCGGTCGGTCGGCACCCGGAAGAACTCGACGCGCGCGAGATCGACCGCGGCCCGGTCGAGGACGCGACGCGCGCCGCGCTCGGTGGCGACGTCATTCACCAGGATGCGCACGCGCTCGCCGGGGACCAGATGGCGGACCACCTCGGCGTACACCCACGGGATGGGCGCGAACTTCCCCGGCCAGTCGCTCCGCTCGTGGGGCCAGGCGAGCCAGGTGGCCGCATGCGGCTCCCACTCCGCCGGCATGCGGTAGCCGAGCGCGGCGGGTGTGCTCACCCTAGTCCAGCAGGCGCTTGGTGATCGCCGCGTAGGCGTCGATGCGGCGATCGCGGAGGAAGGGCCAGTTGCGCCGCACCTCCTCCTGGTGGGCGAGGTCGCACTCGACGAGGAGCAGCTCCTCGGCGTCGCGCGACGCCTGGCGCAGCACGACGCCGAACGGGTCGCACACGAAGGACGCGCCCCAGAACTCGAGGCCGCCGTCGGCCGGACCCTCGTGGCCCACGCGGTTCACGGCCGCCACGTAGACGCCGTTGGCGATCGCGTGCGCGCGCTGCATGGTCTGCCAGGCGGCGACCTGCGCCTCGCCGTGCTCGGCCTTCTCGCGCGGGTGCCAGCCGATGGCGGTCGGGTAGAAGATGACATCGGCGCCGGCGAGCGCGGTGAGGCGCGCCGCCTCGGGGTACCACTGGTCCCAGCAGACGAGCGTGCCGATCCGGCCCACGGCCGTGTCGAAGGCGCGGAAGCCCAGGTCGCCCGGCGTGAAGTAGAACTTCTCGTAGTAGAGGGGGTCGTCGGGGATGTGCATCTTCCGGTAGAGGCCGCGCAGGCTCCCGTCGGCGTCGAGCACCACCGCCGTGTTGTGGTAGACGCCGGCCGCGCGCCGCTCGAAGACCGACGCGATCACGACCGCGCGCGTCTCCTGCGCGACCCGGCCGAGCGCCTCGGTCGTCGGACCCGGGACCGGCTCGGCCAGGTCGAAGCAGGCGTGGTCCTCGCGCTGGCAGAAGTACTGCGAGCGGAAGAGCTCCGGGAGACAGATCACCCGCGCGCCCTGGCGGGCGGCGTCGCGCACGCGGGTGATCGCCGTCTCCAGGTTGGTGGCGGGATCGGGCGCGCAGCGCATCTGCACGAGGCCGATCGCGAACTTCGCCGGCGCGGGCACGGCGCGAGGGTGCCGGGACGGTTCCGTGCTGTCAATCCGCGGGCTGTCGAGGGCGGCTAGCGCTTGTACCTGATCAGCAGGTCGAGCAGCCGCCGATGCCTCGCGGTGTACGGCGGATAGAAGAGATGGAGGAGCGAGAAGCGCGGGTTGGTGAACACCGGGCGGAGCTTGCTGAACTCGAGGAACCCCTCGTAGCCGTGGTACTGCCCCATGCCGCTCGCGCCGATCCCTCCGAACGGCAGGTCGTGCTGCGCCACGTGCAGCATGCAATTGTTGATCGAGACGCCGCCCGAGATCGTCGAGCGGAGGAGGGTCTCCTCCGTCGCCCTGTCGTTCGTGAAGACGTAGAAGCCGAGCGGACGGTCCCTGCCGTTCACGTAGGCGATCGCCTCGTCGAGGGTCCGGTAGGTCTTCACCGGAAGGAGGGGCCCGAAGATCTCGTCCTGCATGATGACCATGCCGTCGGTGACGTCGAGGACGAGGTGCGGGGGGATCTTCCGCAGCTGGTCGTTGAACGTCATGCCGGGAACCAGCGGCACGACCTGCGCGCCCTTCTGGCGCGCGTCCTCGAGCGTCGCGCGGAGTCGCCGGTAGGATCTGCCGTCGATCACCGAGGTGTAGCTGGGCTGGTTCGTGTCGGGATAGCGCTCGGGGAGGATGCGTCGGGCCGCCGCGACGAACGCGTCGCGCTTGGCCTCGGGGACGAGGAGGTAGTCGGGCGCGAGGCACGTCTGCCCCGCGTTGAGGAACTTGGCGTAGAGGATGCGCGACGCGGCCTCGTCGACGTCGAAATCGTCGCAGATGATGGTCGGCGACTTGCCGCCCAGCTCGAGCGTCACCGGCGTCAGGTTCTCCGCCGCCGAGCGCATGACCGTGCGACCCGCATCGGCCGAACCCGTAAAGATTATGTGATCGTAGGGCAGGGTGGAGAAGTCCTGCGCGCGCACGCCGGGGAGGATGGCGAGAACGTCCTCGGGGAACACGGCGCGGCACTTCTCGGCGAGCAGACGGCAGAGATGCTGGGAGTTCGACGCCATCTTCACCATGGCGCGGTTTCCGGCCGCGAGGATGCTGGTGAGTGGGCCCGCGGTGAGGAAGAGCGGGTAGTTCCACGGCGAAACGACGCCGACCACGCCCTTCGGCTGGGGGATCACGCGGTTCGCGCCGGTGGCGAAGAGGAACGACACGTGACGGCGCTGCGGACGCATCCACTTGCGGAGCCGCCGGCGCGCGTCGCGCAGGCCGTCGACGCTGGTGAAGAGCTCGGCCATCATCGACTCCTCGAAGGCGCGATGGCCGAAGTCGGCGCTGATCGCGTCGGCGATCGCGCTCGCGTTGTCGACCAGGATACGCTCGAGACGGTGCAGGTTCTCGCGGCGCTCCTCGTAGCCCGGGTTGGGGTGTCGCCGGTACGCCTCTCGCTGCAGCGTGAACACGCGCTGCACTTCGTTGTCGGCGACCTCGATCTGCCGGAGCTGTGACGTCTGGGCCATGGGACCTCCCGGCCGGATACTCGCGCAGGCGGCCGCGCCGAGGCAAGGCCGGCCCGTCGGGCCGCGGCCGGCCGAGCGGGCTGGCATCGGCCCGCCGCTCCCGGCTAGTGTGACCTCCGCGACGGAGGTGCCGACGATGGATCTGTCCTACAGCCCGGAGGAAGAAGCGTTCCGCGCGCGGGTGCGCGCCTGGCTGGCGGGGAACGTCCCCGCACCGGGGTCGCTCAGGACGCTCGACGACATGCGCGCCTGGCAGCGGACGCTCCACGCCGCGGGCTATCTCGGCGCGGCCTGGCCGAAGGAGTACGGCGGCGCGGGGCTCTCGGAGATGGAGCAGGCGATCCTCAACGAGGAGCTCGCCCGCGCGCGCGCGCCGCAGGTGGTGAACGCGATGGCGATCTGGTGGGTCGGGCCCGCCATCATGCGCTACGGGACGGACGCGCAGAAGCAGCGTTTCATTCCGCCCATCCTCACGGCGGAGGAGATCTGGGCGACGGGCTACTCGGAGCCCACCTCGGGCTCGGACATGGCGGCGGCCCGCACGCGCGCCGTGCGCGACGGCGGCGTCTACCTCGTCAACGGGCAGAAGATCTGGACCACGTACGCGCACATCTCGGACTGGTTCTTCGTGCTGGTGCGGACGTCCACCGAGGGGCCCAAGTGGGCCGGGCTGTCGCTGCTCCTCATGGACCTGCGCAGCCCGGGCGTCGATATCCGCCCGATCCGGCAGATCGACGGCAGCGCCGAGTTCAACGAGGTCTTCATGACCGACGTACGCGTGCCGGTGACCAACCTCCTCGGCAAGGAAGGGCAGGGCTGGGAGGTGGTGTCGAGCGCGCTCATCAACGAGCGCACCGGCATCGCGGGCAGCGTGCGCTTCGACCTGGCGCTCGACTGGCTCGCCACCACGGCGCGCGGCCACGGCAAGGCGCGCGACCCGCGCGTGCGCCAGCGCATCGCGGAGCTGGCCACCAAGGCGGCGATCGTGCGCTACTCGGGGCTGCGCACGCTGACCGATTCGCTGCGCGGACGGATGAACCCGCACCTCTCCGCGGCGATGAAGCTCAGCACCACGCAGCTCACGCAGGAGTTCTCCGAGACGGCGATGGAGGTGCTCGGGCCCTACGCGGCGCTCATGGACGACACGCGCGCGCCGTCCGGCGGACGCTGGGCGAGGCAGTACCTCGGCGACCGTGCCATGACCATCGCCGGCGGGACGAGCGAGGTGCAGCGCAACATCGTCGCCCAGCGCATCCTCGGGCTGCCGCGCGATCGCGGCGGGGAGCGCGCCGGGAAGGGCTGAGCCCGCCGCTCACGTCTCCTTCGTGAGCATGAACGGACCCGTGTGCACCTTGCCGTGCCTCACGTTCAGGTAGTGGCCCGTGATCGTCTGCAGGGTGGTATCGACCTTCCCGTGCAGCAGGACGGTCCCGATGGGGCACGGAGCGACCCGCGCCTTGACCCTGTCGTGGCGCTTCTGCTTCCCGACGATGGCGCACTGAACGTCGGTGCCCTGGATCGTCAGGGTCGCCGTGCCCGTGAAGGTCGCCGGCAGGGTGCCGGTGGCGAGGTCCAGCGCCAGCGGGACCACGGTTCCATGCCCGCCCGCTGCGCTGCCCGTCCAGTGGCCGGTGAAGTCGAACGGGGTGATCTGCGCCCGCGCGGCGGGCGCTCCCGCCAGCAACGCGGCGGCCAGTAGCAGCATGACTCGTGTCCTCATATCGGCTTCGCTTTCTCCCCCCAGGCGCGTGTGCCGGCCTCTATAGACCGAGCGCCGCGTTCAGCGCCAGCCCGAGCACGAAAAGTCCGCCCGCCAGCTTGTTGTGGTGGAACGCGAGGGACACGTACCAGAGCGGCCAGATGCGGTAGCCGGGCGGCGGGACCGCGGGCTTCGGCTGCGAGTAGGCTTTGAGCACCTGGCGCAGGCGCGGGAGCGCCGCGGCGACGATCAGCACCCCGACGCCGAGGCAGCCGCTCACCACGAGCCCGAGGACGATTGCATAGAACGCGACCATGGCCACCTGATTGAGCCGGAGCGAGCGCTCCTTGCCGAGGATGACCGGCAGGGTGCGGATGCCGCGCGCCGAATCCTGCTCGTACTTGTCGACGTGCTTGCCGATCAGCACCGTGGTGACGGCGAGGGCGTACGGAGCGCTCGCGAGCCAGACCCACGCGGGTAGCGCGCCGGCGGTGACGTAGTACGTGCCGCCGATCATGAGCGGTCCCCAGACCACGAACACCCCCGGCTCCCCGAGCCCGTGGTGCTTCAGCTTGAGCGGCGGCGCCACGTAGAACACGCTCACGAAGAGACCGGCGAGCGCGAAGGCGGCGACCGGCCAGCCGCGCGCGGCGACGAGCGCCGTCAGAATGGCCAGGTCGATGAGGTTGAAGGCCGCGATCGCGGCGAGCAGTCCGCGCTTGCTGATCAACCCCGAGAGGATCGGGTGCGGGGCGTACAGCGCGCGTGTGTACTCGGCCGTGTCGACCCCACCCGAGAGGTCGAAGTAGTCGTTGATCATGTTGTTCGCGCCGTGGGCGACGACCAGCCCGAGCAGCGCCAGCGCGAAGTACCCCCAGCGCGGCGCGGCCGCGGAGGCGGCAGCGAGCAGGCCGCCGATCAGCCCCGAGGTGATGGTCATGCTGAAGACGCAGGCGCGCGTGATGAGGAGCCAGCGCGACACGCCGTCCATGGCGCGCCCCTTCGGCAGGTTGCCGGTGCGGATGATCTGCCGCCAGCTGTCGAGCAGGGTGCCGAATCCGGGCGTGGCGAGGGCGGGCTGGTCGGGAAGGACGTGCGTGTCGGCCATGGCCCGCGTTTAGGCCCTCGGGCGGCGCGAATCAACCCTTTCAGGCCGCCGGCAGGGCCGGGACCGATCGCACCGCCGCGCCGGGCTGGAGCGCGCGGCGGAGCGTGCCCCCCGCGACGCGGCCGAGCACGGGCGGCGTGAAGAAGGCGGCCGGCGGCCTGAGCATGTGGATCACCTCGCCCACCACCCGGCGCAGCTCCGCGTCGTCCGCCGCGGCGGCGAAGAGCGCCTCGGTGTAGCGATTGAAGAGGCCGATCAGCGCGGGCCGCCGCCCCGTCGTCCCGGCGAAGCGGAAGTCCGCGCCGGTGGCGAGGGTCCACGGGTCGCCGAGGAAGCGGCCCTGGGCGCGGAAGAAGGCGCGCGGCAGCGCGGGGCTGGTCGGACCGACGTCGTCCAGGCAGTCGGCCAGGATGCCGGCCGTGACCGCTGCGGTCGTCATGCCCTGCCCGTAGACCGGGTTGAAGGCGCACACCGAGTCGCCGACGGCGAGGAAGCCGTCGAGCCGCTCTCGCCAGCTCTCGTAGTGCCGGAAGCGGTTCGCCATGGCGCGGTTCGAGTAGACCGGCGAGATGGCCTCGGCGAGCCGCACCGCGTGTGCGATGATCGGCGAACGGAGTCCCACGAGCGCGGCGGTGAAGCCCGCATCGTCGCTCGGCGGGTAGTGACCAGCGACGCCGGCGATGGTGACGATCCAGCGCCCGCCCTCGACCGGGAAGAGGACGCCCGCCGTCATGTGCTCGGGCTCGTGCGGGTCGACCCAGATGCCCTTCCACCACCACCGCGCGGGCCAGCGCGCGGGCTCCGGCGCGCGGTACCAGCGCGTCGCGTAGCCGGAGTGGGAGTCGACGAGGGTCTCGGCGGGCGGCTCGAGGCCGAGCGTCCGCA
>WNFA01005643.1_pt1 | contig 12706 bp, 13 predicted proteins | sample 5400481 | NCBI WGS metagenome assembly WNFA01 (sample SAMN13153340, study PRJNA577476) | soil metagenome | isolation source: 120 cm saprolite under Douglas fir tree site 2 hole 1 replicate 2 | place: USA:California | collected 2015-04-18 | reverse complement strand
ACGGGTGTCAGGACCACACGGTTTTGCCGTACGCTAAAACGTCGTTCGTCTTGCACGCCTGTAAGCCGCTCACGAGGTTCAACTCGCCCTGCGACCGCACTTGCGCGCCGACGCTCTCGCGTCCACCACATCCCATCCCACGTTCGTGACGACGCGCGACCGCCCCTCTTGCCGGAACAGGACGGGCGGAGTTAAGCCACTGATTTGGGGTCCCAGTGAAGCGGAATATTGCCCATCGTGCCAATCTGCCGCAAGGCGACAAATATCATGAATTTCAGAGATTTGCAGTGATGGTCTTGATGTTGAAATGATTCGTCTTTTTGGTTCGAATCTAAGTTCTCCCTTTGTAAGGGTTGTTCAATGTCTGCCAACGATGAGCTTCGGCAAGGCTAGAAGCATGCGACCGCTTCGCCTTCATCTCGATACATCCGACTACGCGAGCATGTACCGCGCCGCTCCGGGGTCGTCTGTGGCGCAAACCCGAGATGCTCTCAAGAAGCTCGTCCAAGCTCGCAAAATAGAGATTGGCCTGTCCTACCACGTTGTTTTCGAGCTGCTGCAAAAGGCCAGACCCGAACACCGCGCCGACCGTCTCGAACGCGCGCGCTTGCTTAGCGAGCTTTGCGAACGGAATGCACTGCCCTATCCCAGCGATCTTGGGCAGGGATTTCGCTTCTCGAACGATGGCCTATGGGTACCGCGCATCGATCTTGAGGAAGTTGAGATTGAGAATGTCGTGCAGCACCTCATGCATGTCGTTACTATTCATCCGGATACGAGCCGCCACGAACAGCGCCTCCACGCAAAGCGAAAATATCTCAAGGCATGGGTGCGGGACTATCCAGCATGCGCCATTCAGCTCCACGCGCGACTCTGGCCGTTCTTATTCGCGCATGACTTCGCGACAGACGGTGATCTGGCACGCTACCTGTCCGAGGACATGAATCGCGAGGTCGCAAACGAGAAGCTGCGCTTTCACATCACCGATCCGGTGTCAGTTTACACGACTTACTTCGATCTTTACGGCCGCGACGACCCGATTGCAGAACGCCGCGATGCAATCGCGCACAAGTTTGCCCTAATGCTTGAGGGATTGCGAGGCATGCTTAGCGATGGTGCTGATCTGCGCGGAAAGATCAACGAAGCGCTCGCAGTGGAAGGCGAGGACGCTTTAACAGCTGAGGACCGCGCTGCGCTGATCAAACTCAAGGCCGATCTCAAGACGTTTCGTGCCGAGATCCTCTCGCCCGAAGAGTTGTCTCGGCAAGTCCCGACCTGGAAGAATATGCTCGGAGAGGAAGGGGCCTTGATCGCGGCTCAAATTCTCTACGCCTTCCATCGCGAAGGCCGCCCCATCAAACGATCCGATGCAATCGATTTTATTCATGCCAGCTACCTGCCGCATGTCGATCTCTGGCGCGGCGACAAGGCTTTCAGTGATCTTCTCATCAAGCATAAAGTAAAATTCTCTGAGCGCGTCGTGTCCACGCTTGAGGAACTTCCTTTGCGCAACGAAACCGAGGCAGCGCACCTAGCTCGTACCGCCTGAGCTGCGCTCATCGGCGTCTGTGGCTGTCCGGATCTTTGCCAAGAGCCATAACGAGCGAAATCTTGCCGAATATGCAGGGCGCACTGAAGTTGATGAGCACCTTCTTCACTAGGCAACCTATCGCATTCGTTCAATATGCATTCGATTTGCTGTTAGGATCATAGCTTGACCTAAGCCGCTCAAATATCGTTCGAATCTCCGGACTTGGCGCGATACATAAAGTTCGATACGTATCCAAGAACCCCAGCCAGCCGCAAGCATTTGAAAATATTGCCAAATCTGTAATTTTTAACTCGCGCTCGGGCACCGTTTATGTTGCGCCTATTGCGCAAAATTCCTTCGTATTCTCAACGCCTCCCCTGCACTCCCCGCCAGTCGGCGCGACACGAGGCGCAACACATTGGCCGGGAATTCCGGCCCTCGGCGGCTGCGCGTATCCCTCCTGCCATCTAGTCAGATGAAACGGATTGGAAGGACTGATCCATCGCTTTGTATTCGAAGTTTTGACGCTGCGCCGTGGAACGGTCCGGGTCGATTTCGATCACGTGAACTCGACTCTCACCAACGGGCTCCACGGACCCCGCAGAGCCGCTGCAATAAACAACGTGCTTATCTCTGGCTATCTTCGACTGTTCATGGGTGTGACCGCATAAAGTGCAAAGCACTCCGAGACGCTCCGCCTCCTTGGTTACGTTCTTCGTGTGAACTCTTTAGGGCGATCGTGTCAGCGACCATTTTTTTCAATGTGTCAGGATACGCTCTGCCGCGGCCATGATAGAAAGCAACGTTTCCTGCATCGGTTACGGATCGCAGGCAAAAGTCCCCATAAACACAGCCGAGAACCTGCCCACCTGCCTTCGTGCGAGTCCACCAGCCGACACTCCCGGTTAGATTTGGCAAATGCTTTTCTAACATTAGATGGAAGTGAGGTGAGCCTGGCCAGCCAGAGTCATCTCGATACATGTCGTGATTTCCGGGAAGGAAGTAGATCCTACGTCCTGTTGCCGCCAGGCTTTGAGAAAAGCTATTAATGTACGGTCCCGATAAGGCCGCGTCCTCAATGTAAGACCTCGCGGGATTCAAATCTATCGGCTTACCTGTGGTCGCAAGATCACCTGACACAATGATTGCATCGATTATTCTTCTGCGATCATAACAAAAACGAGCGGCGGCGGCGGTAATAGCTGGATCGTAACTGGAGGGCGAAACCAGTGTTGACAGCCCAAGATCGCGAGCTTGATTTTGAAAGCTATCTATTTGCTCCCACAATCGACGCCGATGAAGCATTCGCAAATTGCGGCGCAGCGGATGCAAACAGAAGTGCAGATCGGACAAATGGATAAAGCGAAAGACCGCCACGCTACCCTTCTGTGCTCAGTTCGAAACCTGGATCCTCGAAAGTCTTAGGTTTCTGCATATAAAGAATAATACTGTCTCCCTCGAACTTCACTTTGCCCCATTCTTCGCTCTCCAAATTCCAGCCCGCCTTAAATGCAGTAGTAAGCTCGTGCTGGAGCAACGATAAGAACTCATCTGAACGATCGGGAACGAGAGGTAGGAACTCGCTAAGCACCAGCTGAAAGTTCAGATCGAATCTATTGCTTGCGGCGAGCGGTACGCTCGAAAGCTGGTCTTCGTATTTCCGCTGATGGGCATACAATGCAACAATGTAGCTAATGCGCCTAATTAAAGCTTCCGAGCGCTCTGAGGTCGATAGCTTTAAGATAGTCGCATCAACGTCTTTTCTATCGCCACTCTTGGCGAACTCGGCAACACCATCGATCCAGAGTGAAACAAGTCGGGAGGATGGAACAAAGACACTGGGAAAATCCAAAAGCTTCTGCGCAGGCCCGATGTCCGCATTGTCGTGTTCAAGCATCCTTTCGGCGACAAAACTGCCCCCTGGGATGTGTACCACAAAATCGACTGACCAATCGTCCCAAGGGTCGCGCGCCCGTCGCTTCGCCGGAAGAAAGGATGATGCCTCACCACCAACAAATGCGTTTATGACAACGGTCTCGATCCACTTGTTTGCAATCTGCAGCTCGGGGGGAACGACAGCGTCGTCTGCAAAGCGCGTCAGAGCGTTCCTAAAATGCTGATTCATGTTGGCTTCTTTGGCTCTAGATAATTGGATGATTTCAAAATTTGAATCTTTTCCTCGATCGAAGATACTGCCTCTTTCAAAAGCTTTAGAGCTTCTTCACTTATCTGAAAAACCAGCTCTCTTTGAGCCACAGCTGTTGCATCAGTCGTAATTCTCATCTGGACCGTTGCAATCAAATCAACCACCTGCTTAGGCTTCCCTTCGAAATTTGGTCGGATGTCTACAAACGTCGAGAAGCCTGTTGCATTGGGAAGAAAGCCGGTCCGCAAACGATTTAATTTCTTGAATCGCTTGTATGCGTCGCGCTTATCAAAAATTTCTTTTAGTCGGTTTGCGGCAATGCCTTTTGCTTCTCCCCAATTGGCGCCCTTATCCAGTTCATCGACGACGGATGAAAAGATAGAATCGAACGGCTGCCCTGCTTCCTCAAAGTGCTCAGCTTGACCAGTGAGAAAAGACAACGCTGCTAGTACGAATCCTAAATTGACCGCCAGCTTTGGGATCGAGCGCTCGATTTCCTCAAACTGCTCTTTTGTTGGACTGAAACCTCGCGGTCCAGAAACCAGTTCGAGGATCTTAGAAAACTCACTTTCAGAAAGAAGGCCAATAGGACGAACAGCCTCACCCAATGAATTGGGGGGAAGAATGGCCGGCATAGAAGAAGACATTCAAGCGACTCCGGACTGCAACCCACGCATATGGTGTGCGACTCGATCCGCAACAGCCCATAGGTGGCACCAAACTTGCGACCAACCACCACATATGGTGTTGATATAGCGAGTCTATCTTCCAGTAAAGTTCTTAACAACGACTTCCTGCGCGGAGGCCGGCGAAAACGCACCTCAAACCCGCAACTCTTCGCGACTGAACGTCGGCCCGTGCGCGGCCATCCAGAGCGCCGCGAAGCGTGTCGCCGTCGTTGTCGCCAGGGAGCGCGAGGATCCTTGACTGGTTCTCGAAGGTGATCCGGCGCTGCGCGTCGTTCGTCAGGGGTGGCGTGTCCTTTACCCTGCCATACGTCTTGCGAGAGCGCAGGACAAATTCATCAGAGAGGCGCTGCGCGGGGCTCACGATCAGAATTAGCGAATCCGGTTCGGTCGTGGCGACTGCGAGCGACTTGATGACGACCGCTTCTGTCTTGCCGTGCTGGCGCGGCACGACGGTAATTATCTGCGGCGCGTCGCTGCGCACGAAGTCCTCTTACCATGCGTCGAGCACGATATCGGCGTCGCGGGCGAGGAGCGCCGGATCGAGCATGCGGGCGATGTCGCGAGCCATTAACATGGCAGCGGTACCGGACAAGGTGGCAATGCGGACGGCTCGGGCGTGACGTCGATGACGATGTCGCGTGGTCGGAATTCCGATAGCGCTTCATTTTCGTGTTGACGTGGCACCGGCTCGGGCAGCGCCTTGCGCGGCTTGCTGGCTGCCTCAATCGTTTTGGCTGTATCACTCTCCATGCGGTGCAGCTCGGCTGCTACGGCGCGTGCTGCCTCGGGGAATGCGCGCAGCGTGGTGAATATCACTTGCCGAAGGGCGAGGTAATCCGGGCTAAGCATTAAATTGGTGTGCCGGACGTCGATCGTGTGCGTGAGCTGGCCAAGTAGCGGCTCCGCGCCTGCGGCACCACGGAGAGCAACCAGGCCCGCCAAGACGCTGGCGCCTACCAGCTTTGCCGCCATCTTGTTCTGCCTTGGCCGGGCTTGTTGTCGAGGTCCGCGGCGGCCTTGATTTTTGTAACGGCGGCAGCCGCCCTCGCCTCACTCCCCAACCGGCGGCGTGCCGTGGGTATGAAACGACTCGATCGTCTTCAGCCCCCACGCCTGGCCCTTCTTGCGCTCTTCCTCGGTCCAGACGATCGGCTTCCAGTCGGGGGCGAGAATGAGGCGGGCGCCGGCGTTGGCGACTTCGACGCGGTTGCCGCCGGGCTCGTAGACGTAGAGGAAAAACGTCTGCTGGATGGCATGCTTGTGCGGGCCGGTTTCGATATAGACGCCGTTCTCCAGGAAGATGTCGGCGGCGCGCAAAATCTCCTCGCGGCTGTCGAGCGCGTAGGTGACGTGATGGAAACGGCCCGGCGTATTGGAGTGATCGCGTGAATAGGCAAAGTCGTAGCTCTTGTTCGACATCGTCATCCACATCGCGGCTTCCGTGCCGTCGTTGAGCACGATCTGCTCGGTGAGCCGGCACCCCAGATATTTTTCAAAGAAGATGCGGTTGGCCTTGATGTCGACGGCGAGGCAATTGAGGTGATCGAGCCGGCGAACATTGACGCCGCGCGCGGGAAAGCGCTGCGCCTGATTCTTCAGTGCGGGTTTTTGGTCGGGCGGCGCCTCGTACCATTCGGTCTCGTAATAGAGCTCGACCACGTGGCCGTCCGGATCGCGGCAACGGAACGCCGGGCCCTGCCCTATGTCGCCATCGGTCCAGCCGATTTCAAACCCCGATCCCTTCAGCGCGGCGACGCGGCGTTCCAGCGCCTGCGGGCTGCGCGCCCGCAGCGCCATGTGCTCCATGCCTGACGTTTTCGAGGCGGTCAGCTTGAGCGAATAGCGCTCGTAATCGTCCCAGCCGCGCAAATAAACCGACGGGCCCTTGCGGCCGCTGATGGTCATGCCCATCACGTCGACGAAAAACTTTTCGCTTTCTTCGGGTTTTGGCGTCAGCAATTCCATGTGGCCAAGATGGGCGAGATCGAAGATCGGCTCGGGTTGCATTGTCTCTTTCCTTCGGCCTCTGGCGTTGTAGGGTGGGCAAAGCGCAGCGTGCCCACCCTGTCAAGCATCAAGGTGGGCACGGCGCGAAGAGCGCGCCTTTGCCCACCCTACAACTAAAGCGACCGCGTCAGGTCGTCGAACAATTCGTCGACCGCGAAGGCGCGGGAAATAAGCCCCTGCTCCGCAGTATATCGGATAATTAATTCGAGCGAGTGGCGCATGTCTTCGGCGCTGAATTGCGGCACGGCGGCCGGTGGCGCCAGCACCGCGCTCGCCTGCAGCAGCCGGAAAACTTCCCGCACCGCCTCGGGGTGGTCCTTGGACAGGTTAGCGCTGACCACAACCATATGGTTGATCGGCAGCACCTTGTGTTTTGCAAGCCATGATCGTGCTTCCGCGGCGGCATCGGCGAACAGCGGCTTCAGGCCCGGGCGTTCCACCTTCTCCCCGAGCACCGCATCGAGTTCGCCGTCGAGCAGCATCTGGATGATTTGTTTGCCCTGTGGCGCACGCTGGGTGGTATCGCGAAATTCGGCGACATGCGCGTCCTCGAATGTGACCCAATTTATCGCATTCAGGTCGACGCCATAATCATTGGCGAGAATGCCGCGCAGCCACGCGCCGGTCGTGGTGGTGAAGGAACGGATGCCGACACGCCTGCCCTCGAGATCGCGCGGCTGCAGATTTCCCAGTTCAGCCCGGTAGACGGCGTAGGCGTGCTGGAACCGCGCCAGCACCACGTTCGGCAGCAGCACCATCGGCTTGCCGAAGCTTTTTGCCATCAGATAGGTGACGATGGCCATCTCCGAGACATCAAAAGCCCCGTCGCGCACCATCGGCTTAAAACCCTTGTTGGTCGGCGAATACTCAGCGAAATCCAGCGTGACCAGATCCGACTTGATCAATCCATTCTTCAGCGCCGATGTGCCGGGATGGTCGCCAAGCAAGGTGCGTAAGCGCATCGTCATTTCAATCGGACAGGGGTTCATCGAGATAGACGAGGCCCGCCTTCTTCAGCGGCTCGCGCATATTGTACATGTCGAGCCCGAGCACGCCAGCGGCAAGCTGCTTGCGCTTGCCCTCTTCATGCCAGTTCCTCCAAACTTGTAAACCGAGAGCCGCAGACTTCCTATCAGATTTTAGCCACAGGGGCCGAGACCGAGGTCGCGCTCACCTGGCATTCGCCGGCGCATGGACATGCCACAGATCGGCGCGCCAGTGCAGCACGATGGCCATCATCAACGCCATCCCGGCCGCCGCGTAAAGGGTGCCGGCCGCGGCAAATCCGATCCCGTCGATCAGGCTGCCGGCCGCCAGGAGGCCGAGCGGCAGACCATAGATCACCATCATGCGCACACCCATCACCCGGCCGCGGAAATGTTCGCTCGAGCTCCGCATCAGGATCACCGCGATCGAAATCATGCAAAGGCTTTGCGAGAAGCCGGCCAGCATCAGGCACGCCATCGCAGCCGGCACGGTTTGCATTTGCGCAAACACCAACAGCATGGCGTACCACATGATCGCCGCGCCGATCAGCAGCCGCGCGACCCTGACGCCGCCGACCAGGCTCAAGGCGATCGAACCGGCCAGCGAGCCCACCGCGAAACTGGCCGACAGATAGCCGAGCCCGGTCTGGTTGGTGCCGTAAATCTCGCGCGCGACATAGGGCAGCAATCCGTTGGACAGGGGATACGCGGTCAGGTTGGCGAGGAACGCGATCCACATCGCCGCTCGCATCCGCGGCGTGGTCCAGACATAGGCCGCGCCCTCCCGGAGGTCGCGCATCGGCGAGCGGCACAGTACGCCATCCGCGGCTTCATCGATCGGGTGCGGTTTCGACGGCGCTACGACGCCGAGGGTCAGCAGCGTGCTGACGATATAAAGGCTCACGATCGCCACATAAGCCGGTCCCATGCCGAGCGCGGCGAACAGTCCGGCGCCGCTCAGCGCGCCTGCGATGCGCGCGGTGTCCATCGTGGTTCTGGAAATGCTGATCGCGCCGATCAATTGATGATGCGGCATGATGGTCGCGACCAGCGCCCCGCGCACACCGTGATCCGACGGCCGAACCAGGCCCATGACAGCCACGATAACAAGGACTGAGAGCGGACTCAAATGACCGGTCAACGCCAGGGTCAACAGCGTGGCCGCCAGCAGCGCATAAGTCGCGCGCATGATGGCGAGCAGGTCGCGGTGACCGATGCGATCGCCGATCACGCCAAACAACGGGGCAATCAGCGTGCCGACGTAACTGAGCGAGGCGAACACTGTCAGCAGCAGCACCGATCCGGTCTCGACCAGCACGTACCAGCCGAGAATCAGCGTCTCCATCTCGAAAGCCCACGAGGTGAGCAGGTCGGCGGGCCACTGGAAACGATAGTTCCTGATACGGAAGGGGGCGAGCGCGGAAGGCCGCGCGAAATCGCTCAAAATCCGACGCCGCGTTTCATCGCGTTCCACCCCTGCCCTGTTTCTTATTGGGACCAGATCTACAGCCTGGCGGCCGCCGGGGCCAGCCCTGCAGGCTGAAAAAACACGGCCAATCTTCCGCCGGCGTCGGCGATTCAAGCCGCGGACGCGGCCTCATCGCCGCGCGCGTGCAACAACCGTTGTATCTCGGCGCCGGAGATCGCCGGGCTGAACAGATACCCCTGCATCTCGGTACAACCAAGTTCACGCAGCAATTCCATTTGCGGTACCGTCTCTACGCCCTCGGCCGTCGTCGTCATGTTGCTCGCGGCAGCTATGTTCACGATGGCCTGGACAATCGAGGATGATGAAGCCGGGCTGGCGATGTCTTTGACAAAGCAGCGATCGATCTTGATCTTGTCGAAGGGAAAACGCTGCAGATAGCTCAGCGAGGAATAGCCGGTGCCAAAGTCGTCCAGCGCGATTCTTACCCCCAACTCTCGCAATTGGTGCAGCAGGGCGAGCGCCACTTCATCGTCACGGATCAGGATCGCCTCGGTAATCTCAAGTTCCAACCTGCACGGCGCAAGGCCCGAGGTTGCGAGTGCAGTGGCCACATTCAGCGCCAGGGTCTCGCTCTTGAACTGAATCGGCGAGACATTGACCGCGACCCGGATGTGATCCGGCCAGCTCGCGGCCTCGATGCACGCGGTGTTGAGTACCCAGTCACCGAGCTGGTTGATCAGACCGGTCTCTTCGGCGATCGGGATGAATTCCGCGGGCGATATCATGCCCCGCTTGGGGTGGCGCCAACGCAGCAGCGCTTCGCAGCTGCTGATCTTGTTGTCCTTGAGATTCACCAACGGCTGATAGTAGACCTCGAACCCGCCATCCATGATCGCCTGACGCAGCTCAAGTTCCAATATTCGCCGCGTCTTGACCCGGGCATCCATGCCTCTCTCAAAGAATCGATAGGTGCGGCGTCCGTCAGCTTTGGCCTCATACATGGCCATATCCGCGTTCTTCAGCAGTTGATCCAGATCCGCCGCGGGCTCTTCCGCCAGAGCAATGCCGATGCTGGCGTCCGTGGTGATAAGATGGCCGGCGCAATCATAGGGTTTCCGGATCGCTTCATAAATTCTTCCGACCAGATGCGTCGTATCCGACGGATGTTTTATCGCGGTCTGAATGATGGCAAATTCGTCACCGCCGAGCCGGGCCGCGACATCGGTCTCTCCGAGACAGCCGCGCAGCCGACCAGCCACCGCTTTCAGGAGTTCATCGCCGACCGAATGGCCCAGAGCGTCATTGACGCTTTTGAACTCGTCGATATCGATGTACAGAACCGCCAACTGTTGGTCGGGCTGAACTTTCTCGAGGGCGCTTTCGAGTTGCTCTCGAAACAACACCCGGTTAGGCAGATCGGTAAGCGCGTCGTAATGCGCCAAATGGACGATCTTCTCGTCCGAGCGTTTGCGCTCCGTGACATCCTCGATCGTGGCCACCCACCCGCCCGCTTCCAGCGGTTGGTTGATAATCTGGATCGCCCTGCCGTCCGCGGTATCCACGATCTGACGAGTAATTTTGCCGAGCGCCACATTGCGTCTGATAGAGGCGCAAAATTCGCCGACATCCCCGCTAAAAGATCCTGTCTCTTTCCGATGCGAAATCAGCTCGTACATGGTGCAGCCCGGCTTGGCCACATCCGGGGACAACCCAAACATTTCAATGTAACGCTGGTTGCAAACGGTAACCCGTGACGAATTGTCGTAAAGAACAAGGCCTTGCGGGATATTATTCACGGCGACGCTGAGTTCGCGCCGTTCCACCGCCAGCCTTCGGTGGGACAATTGGTGCTTCAACCATAGACGAACGATCGAGATAGCAATGAAGGCGATCACGAGCGCGCAAACAACGGCTGCACCGACCAGCAATCTGGTTGGTTGCCCCCGATGCGCCAATGCCAACGATACCGACGCGATGATCGAGACTGAAAAAATGCCGCAAAAAGTCAGCCACCGGATTGCCCCGGCGTTTTCGGCGGTAATCGCCTCGCTGGATTCACGATTGCGCCGACCGACATCGCCGCGCGGGAATCCATGGTCGCTGTCAGGATCTACTTCGTTCATGCCTCCCCCCGATCGTGACAGCGTTACTCATCACAGATGGAAACGGCGTTACGAGTTGCAGTTAGCAAGCCCTTAATGGCGCCCCAACGATCTCGTCGCTTCAGGTTCTCGGCCGGAGGAGAAGCCGCCTGCGGTAATCAATCACCGCAGCCAGGCGCTGCCAGCCAGGCGCCCGTTGGAGGGATTGGCTGTGGAATAAGGCCAGCAGGCCTGACCCAAGGTTGGCGGCAAGTTGATTAGAATCAAATTGCCCGGGGACGAAAACCGGCTAAACATGCATTTCGAAGGGCTAGCTCGTTGGTTGGCGGATTTTGAGATGTGACCGACTTCACCAAGAAAACGCGTCACGACACGGCCGATCCGGGGACGGGCCGCGATGCCATCAGCGCGGTAAGGATGTCGGAAAGACTGACCGCGGAAGTCGATGCCTGGGCGGAAGCTCATGGCACGGTCCGGTCCATCGCAATTCGTCAAATTGTCGAGCCTGGCCTTGGCGCTACGCCATCCGCCGATGACTTTGATTCCACTGCGCGCGATCCCGTTGCGATTGAAGATTTGGCGGTCAAGCAGATCGACCAGCTGCTCGATCCATCCCTTTCCGTCGCGGAACGTGAACGTCGCATACGCAGGCTCACCGAAGGACCACCGGAATTTTCGGATCAGCGCATCGATCTACCGAAACCGAGAAAATAACCCGATCATGCCATATCATTACGCGATCAATGACGACGTGCTTTTCCACCCTCAGGAGCCACAGGGCCGCGACGTCCCCATGCCGCAAAGCGTTTATACCGTCACCGCCCGCATGCCGATCGAGGCGGACGGACGATTCCGCTACCGGATCAAGAGCAAGACTGAGAAACTCGAGCGCGTCGTTACCGAGGAGCAAATCAGCCAACTGGGCTGAGCGGCGGCGGCGGCGTTTGCAGGAACCCATAGCGCGCGGAGTCTCGTTTCGAGCGCTGAAGCAGAAGCCTTTTTTCATTTTTGAGGCCAGGGGTGATGGGTCCCTGCGTTCGCAGGGACGACCCGCTGAGAGCACGTGCGAAGGCCGCGACCGCAACCCTATTCGAACGGCGAATCCTGAATGGCCCTCAACCTCATTTGCTCCGCTTCGCTCAATTTTGCGGCTTCAGGCATCGGGCTTCGGGCAGACCGGCGCAGCACCGAGAAGCCGATTGCAAAGAAGCCGACGACCAATATCGTCAACGGCGCCCCCCACAGGATGGCCGTATGCCAGCTCATCCGCGGCCTCAGCAAGACGAATTCACCGTAGCGGGCAACCATGAAATCGACCACCTGGGTGTCGCTGTCGCCGGCCTTGAGCCGCTCGCGCACGAGCAGGCGCAGATCGCGCGCCAGCGGCGCCTCGGAATCGTCGATCGACTGGTTCTGGCACACCATGCAGCGCAGGTCGTGAGAGATCGCGCGGGCGCGCGTTTCCAGCGCCGGGTCGGGGAGAATCTCGTCCACCTGGACGGCATGCAGCGGCGTCGCGCCCACAAGCGCCAGCACGACCAAAATAATCCGAACGCTCCAGACCATTCGAAGTCCTTAACCCCTGCCCCAGCCGGCCGCGCCGCAACCACCGCGACTGAGAGAGAAAACTATTCTGCAGGCTGCGCCAAAATCCTCGCCGCCGGCTTCGGCGCACCAATCCGCAATCTGCGGTCCGACAACGACAGCGCGCCGCCCATCGCCATCACCATCGCGCCGAGCCAGATCATCAGCACCAGCGGCTTGTAATAGAGCCGCATCGCGATCGACCCGTCGGCATTGTTGTCGCCGAGCGACA
>WNFA01003712.1_pt1 | contig 12707 bp, 9 predicted proteins | sample 5400481 | NCBI WGS metagenome assembly WNFA01 (sample SAMN13153340, study PRJNA577476) | soil metagenome | isolation source: 120 cm saprolite under Douglas fir tree site 2 hole 1 replicate 2 | place: USA:California | collected 2015-04-18 | reverse complement strand
TTGGCTACCACGCCATTCGCTGTTGCCTGCAAGTAGGCATAGATGAATGGATCGACATCACCAGCGAGATAGCCTTCTGTGTCGCTTGATTCATTGTTTGTGCGGTGATCCTTCACTATGTTGTAAGGGTGTACCGTCACCGAGCGAATCTGCGTGCCGAAGTCTGCCTGCACAAACTCCCCTTTGAGTTTAGCTGCCTCCTCATCGCGCTTCTTTTGCTCTCTTTCGTAGAGGCGAGCCTTGAGTAGTTTCATGGCCACCTCGCGGTTTTGCATCTGTGACCGTTCGTTCTGGCAAGTGACAACAATGCCCGTGGGAATGTGACGTATGCGTACTGCCGAGTCTGTCTTGTTCACATGTTGCCCACCGGCACCCGTCGAGCGGTAGGTATCTATATCAAGATCTTCGGGCCGGATAGTAATCTCGATGGTATCTTCGATATCGGGCATGACCTCGACCCTGGCAAATGACGTATGCCTGCGATGCGCTGCATCGAAGCGGGACAACCTGATAAGCCGGTGTGTGCCGACCTCGGAGCGAAGATATCCGTAGGCATAGCGTCCTGTAATTTCGACTGTGGCGCTCTTGATACCTGCTTCTTCACCCTCATTATATTCGTAGACCTCGGTTTTGAAGTTATGTTTTTCTGCCCAGCGCAAGTACATGCGCAGGAGCATTTCTGCCCAGTCCTGAGCATCAACGCCGCCACTGCCTGCATGAATACTCATGATGGCATTGCGCTGGTCGTGTTCGCCGCTCAGCATCAGTGCAAATTCAAGTTGCTCGACCTTTGTTTCAAGTCCGACCACAGACTCTACGATTTCTGCCTGCATGCTTTCCTCTGGCTCCTCCTCCAGCAATTCGGCTAATCCATGCAGGTCATTTAGTTGTGCAGCGATATCTTCCCAGGTGGAGACTTCTTCGCGTAGGGCATTCAACTGCTGCATATGCGCCTGCGCTTTGCGGTTATCCGACCAGAAGTCTTCGGCCATGCTCTCTTCTTCAAGATTGGTTATTTGTTTTGCCTTATTCGCCACGTCAAAGACGCACCATAGTTTCATGGACGCGCTCTTGCAGGCGTTCGATCTGTGTGGTGAGTTCGTTCATAAGAATCATTGGCGCGGAGACCCCCACCATTCATGCGGGGGAAGATCGGTGGCGGCTTTCAGCCAGCCGATCTTGTGCGACAGCACACTCTCTGCTCTCCTTTCGTTGTCTTTCCCTTGCGGGACGCCGTTTTGAACAGGAACGGCGAAACCTGATGGGAGCGAGAAAAACGCTCCCCTCCCTTTCAGGAGTAAGGTGCCCTTCGACAAAGATCACAAGCGGTTTTGTACTGACAGCACCGGCTCGTACCCCGCAAGCCTTTTAACCATCAGCCGTAGAACGGGGGACTAGGGCGGGCATCCCCAAACGGTACCTATGTATTCGCTCGGATCGTAGTGCCTTCCAGACTGAGTCTATCCAGGCTGTACGAAGGCCCTGAGTCTAGTCAAGTCGAGGCTCGCAGAGACGGGTCTAAAGCGGCCCCACTGCAAGCCCCCTGGCTAGGGCCGGGGGTCCTTGACACTGCACATTGTAACATGTTCTATCTGCGAAGCTGTATCGCAAGTACAATGTGATCAGTGGGGGTCCTTGACACTGCACATTGTAACATGTTCTATGACATTTGCACATAAGCGTTTTGCAACGAGTCTCCATCCTTTCGAGTGAACCGTAGGGCGCGATTGATCGCCGCCATCGCCGATGTATCGGCCCGCTCTTGTCAATCACCCGCAAGGATGGAGAACCTTTGCAACTCTACCAATACCTGCCGTGTTATAGTCCTATAGAAACGTGAAGTACACACGTGGAAGACATGCATGGCTTCAGGTAACAAACATTTATCAGCCCTGCTGGCCGCAGATCTGAATCGCTACTTCGAACATCTGGTGTTGACTTATCAAGATCAACTCTATGCCTTCGTGCTGCTCAGAATACGCAGCCGGCAGGCTGCTCAGGAAATTGTGCAGACTGCCCTGGAACGTGCTTATTACGCCCTTAAGAATTACTCAACCCACCAGATACGGCTGCTGAAGCTTGAACCGTGGCTGTATGAAATCACTCGTAATGTATTCTACAACTACGTCCGGGACAATCACACCCGCGCTTCCAGACTTCCATCAGTCCCTCTCGACCTGTCGGAAGACAGTGTACTACTTGACCTGCAAGACCAATCCTTAGGACCAGATGCAGAGGTATGTCGTCGTGAAAGTCGGCGTGAGCTAGAGATGCATGTGTCCCAACTTCCAGACCTCTATCGAGAGACGATGAAGTTGTATTACTTCAATGACCTCACATGCCGCGAGATTGCAGAGCGGCTCAATCAACCAATCGGCACAGTGAAAGCTAATGTGCATCGTGGTACACAGTTACTGCGTGAGGGGTTGGACATAGATGCGAAGGAGATGAGGTGAAGCAATGGAACAGACGAATCACCATGATTCCGAACAGGACCCGTTCTGGGAGAGTGACTGGCCGCCCAACCTGGCACATGCAGGTGTCCCAAGTGTCCCAAGTGTCCCAGGCGTCCTTTTGCCTACAGTGCTGGCTCGTCTTGGGCTAAACAATGCACCCTTTTCCGGTAAACCATCAATCGAAGAACTCGTGACGGCTCTCAATGATCCTGCGTGGCAGATGCGGACTGCCGCGATACAGGCCTTAGGATCACTGGATGAGCATGTGCCAATCGAGCCACTCCTAGCTGCCCTGGACGACGAAGATCTATCTGTGCGAGCAGCAGCAATATGGGCAATAGGCAGTTTAGATGAGCAAGCGCCAGTGGATAGGCTTTTGACTGCTCTGCACGATTCTGAGTGGCTTGTACGCGAGATGGCTGCGATGACGTTGGGGACACTAGGCGAGCGTGTCCCTGCCGAGCCGCTCCTAACTGCATTGAGCGATACGAGCCTATTTGTATCCAGGGCGGCAGCATTGGCGCTCGCACAGACTCATCCCGAGGTTGTATCCATACTGGCTGCGCAGGTTGCCATACAACAACCGGCTACACCCACTACACCCACTACACCTGCTACACCCAGCCGTCCCCGTTTACTTCACCTCACTGGAGCTGGACTGGCAGCATTGCTCCTGGTGAGTATGTTCATTACCTGGCTGGCGTTCGCCCAGCAATTATACCCCTCATCTTTTCATCAGCATCCTTCTACCACTCACGCAGGAGCCATCATCTTCACCTATCGGGCAGACCAGGGTGTAGTGGGATCTGCTCCTATGTGGCCATCCGATAGCAAGTATCTGGCCTTGCTGAGTAGTTTTGGGTACTCGGTGCAGGTCTGGGATATGGCCACAGGCACACTTACGCAGAATCCTCTCCTGCCTGTACCCTATGCGGGCTTTAATACCATCAGTGCTATGTCCTGGTCGCCCAATGGGAGGTATCTTGCCATTACGAGCGAAGACTCAAGCAGTCGCGATGCAGCAGTGCAGGTGTGGGATGCCCTCACTGGGAGCAATACGTTGGACTTTCACGGTCATGCTACCGGCCTTCTTTACACAGCCTGGTCATACGATGGTACGAGCATTGCCTTTAGTAGTGATGATGGGACGGTACAGATATGGGACCCGTCGACAGGACAGAAGCTCTTGACCTTTGTGGGACGTCCTGGCACTGGGCATCGTTTGTTCTGGTCAGTTGATAATCAGTTTCTCCTGCTGAGTTCTCCTGACGGAACATTTCAGTTGTGGAATGCTCTCACAGGCAGGAATATCTCGACCTTCCGCACGTCGAAATCAACCATTATTGAGTTATCGCCCGACGGGCGACGGATGGTCTCGCTAGGTGATGCTGGGACGACACTGCAGGTGTGGGATACCTTCACAGGACATGCGCTTGTGACATACCAGGGTCCCGCCGCAGGAGTGTCTTTTCTGGAGTGGTTACCCGATAGTAGGCGTATCTTGACTGCCAATGGGAGTGAAGTACAAATATGGGACGCAACCTCTGGACAGACGATCCTGGATTTCGCAAAACCTGCTTCGAGTGGAGCATGGCAGTCATTTGAGAGTAGACATATCTTCACTGCAAACGCCAGTGAGGTGCAGATATGGAATGTTCTCAACGGGCACACCATCCTGGAGTTCCCGAATCCCGCTTCGAGTGGGACATGGCAGGTATCGCCCGATGGACAATACTTTGCTTTTGCCAGTTGGGATAACAGTGTACAGGTGTGGAATACCATCACAGGCCGCAAAGTGTCTTCCTATCGGGGTCACATTGCGCCTCTCCAGGTCCTGGTGTGGTCCTCAGACAACCAGCATATCGCCTCTGCAAGCGAGGATGGAACGCTGCAAGTATGGGATGCGATAACTGGCCGTGGAGCCTTGACCTATCATGGCTTTCCCTATGTACTGTCACTGACATGGTCACCGGATAGCAGACTCATCGCCGCTACGAGCGAGGGTAATACAGTGCAGGTGTTGCAGGCTATTTGATGTATGACCCCAGTTGCTAATCAGGAGGGCCACCTGCTCCTCCTTGGTTTTAAAGATGTTTCATTGTCCGTATCTACTATTGAGAAGGAGGTTAACTACATCATGCGGAGAAAACTGTCCCGTATTTTCGCAGTAGTAATGGGATTTTCCCTATTTCTGGCGATCCTGACGGCATGCGGCGCGGGCACCACCACCGGTACACCTGGTGGCACCCCTAGCACCGGTTCTACGACGATCAAGATTGCCACCGACCTGCCGGTGTCGGGGAAAGACACCAGTAGCGGCAAGCCGGCGGAGGATGGGGCGAACCTGGCGGTCATGGAGGCCAATGCCAACCACACCATCAATGGCTACACCCTGGTCTTTGACCCCAAGGACGACGTGGGCGCCAACGGCCTGCATGACCCGGCGGTCGGTGCCCAGAACGTGACGGCGCTGGTCGGCGATGCCCTGGTGGCCGGCATTGTCGGGCCATTTAACAGTAGTGTGGCCAAGGCTGAGATGCCCATCACCAACCAGGCTCCTCTTGCCCAGATCAGCCCGGCCAACACGAATCCCTGCCTGACCAAGAATACAGCGGCATCGGGCTGCAGCGGGTCGGCCGATCTGCTGCCGACGCTGCGACCCTCAGGGAAGGTGACGTACTTCCGCATTGCCACGACGGACGATCACCAGGGTCCGGTGGGCGCGGACTACCTCTACAAGACGCTGGGGTACAAGAAAGCCTATGTCATCGATGATGCTGAGACCTATGGTGTTGGTATCGCTGATACCTTCTCGTCGGAGTGGAAGACCCTGGGCGGCACCGTGCTGGGGCGCAGCAGCGAGCCAGCTACGACCACCTCCTATGTGTCCCTGCTGACCCAGATCGCCACCACGCACCCCGACGTGATCTACTTTGGCGGTCTTGATTCCACCGGCGGCATCCTGATCCGCCAGCAGATGCTCCAGGTTCCAACCCTGAAGAACACCCCAGTAGGTGGTGGTGATGGCATTGTCACCCCCAGCTTTGCCTCCACCATTGGGACGAGCAGTGGTGGCCCGGTCTATGGCACGGTTGCCGTGGTGGACACGACGGTCATCCCGTCTGCGGCAGCCTTCCGCACGAAGTTTACGTCGACCTTTACGGACCCGCTGAATGTGTACAGCGCGGCGGCCTATGACTGTGCGAATATCCTGATCCAGGCGATCAAGACGGCGCTGGCCAACGGGGCGCACACCCCGGCCAACTCGGGTGATCTAGCCGGGGCCAAGGCGTTCCGCCAGGCGGTGATCAACGCCGTCCAGGGCACTTCCTGGGATGGGATCACTGGTCACCAGGCCTTTGACTCCAATGGCGACACTACCAACAAGGTCATCTCGATCTACCAGCTCGCTGCAGTCAATGGCAAGCCCGACTGGAAATACCTCACCGCTGCGATGCCCTCGTAATCGCGATCGCTGCTGGCGTCATAACATTTGTCTTGGCAAGAAAGCTGTTTTGCCAGGAGAAGCTTGTAGATGATGTAGAGGAGTAGAACGGGCGCGTACGTGCCTGTTCTACTCCTCATTAATCAATGGTGCTCGTTTATAGTGAGAACCGGCAAACTTCCCTTTCCGTGACATGGGGATGTCACTCTCCAAGGCGCTGGCGTGTCTGAGCATTTTCTGTGCCAGTCCCAAATGTACCCCTACACTTTTGAAAAACTGCCTCTGAGCAGTTTCCAGGCACCGTTCTGTTGTCCAACGACGTAGCTGCCCTGGTAGGTGCTCTTCACAGTCCCGGTCGTCGTCTCCGTCGCAACGATAGTCAGGTCTACTGTGACCGTGCCATCGGCGTTTGGCGTTATTGTGCCGAAGGTGACATCATCGTGCTGCGTATTCGCGTAACCGCTGGCGAACTGGTCATAGGTTGGGGGTGGATTCTGCGGGTCTCTCCCCCACAAGTTGTAGGCGGCGCGGTAGTCCCGCTTGTTGATGTCGTCGTAATACTGCTGGATAAGCGCCCGAGCTTGTTGAGTAGGAGAAGGAGTAGGCGGCGTTGGAGTGCCACCGTTGCCCAATAAGCCATTTTGCCACAGCACAACTACCGCCGTGCCACCGAGTATGACAAGCAAAACGAGCAAAGTGACGAGTAAGACAACCACTCCACCTTTTTTCCTTCGTTTCGCTGGTTGAGCAGGCACGTTTTGGTAGCCGAAACCGTCCTGAGAAGGGAAGCTGGACCCTGACGCTGCCGGGTTGGGATAGGAGCGTGATACAGGCGTATCTGGAGCGTAAACTTCTGCCGGCATCATACCGGCAGGCTCAATTCCTGCTGACGCATTGCCGGGTAACACGAGTTTCTGCTGCCTGGGAGCCGGTGGAGGGCTGGCAGGATGCTGTGACTGTGATGCACCAAAAGGATATTCGGGGAGCGATGAAGCAACTGTAGGCGCGTCGGTGCTTACATCCTCTGCGCTCAGATCGGCCTCTGTCGCCGCGCCGCAGTTGGGGCATGTCAAGTCCCTGGGGGATAACAAACTACCGCATTGACCACAGAAGACCATCGTCTTACCCCTTTCAGGTTTTACAGAGCGGTCCTCGCTTGTTGGCGTGAGCTCATTTTCCTGTCTCTGAGCTGCCCGGTCGGCTTTACCTTCTGTACTTTCTCATCTCGATTCAAAGCAGGTGGTATCGCGTGTAGCGCTACATTGACAACGTCATCCATGCGCTCAACAGGCACAATATGTAGCTCGTGGATGACTTCACGCGGTACATCTTCCAGGTCTTTCATATTTCGTTTGGGTAGAATGAACGTCTTAATGCCTGCGCGGTGTGCAGCCAGTACCTTCTCTTTAACGCCACCGATAGGTAAGACTCGACCTCGCAGCGTGATTTCGCCGGTCATGGCAACATCGCGGCGGGCCGCACGTTTCGTCAAGGCCGAAATCAAGGCAGTAGCCATGGTGATACCTGCTGATGGTCCATCCTTGGGAATAGCGCCAGCAGGCAGGTGTAGATGGATATCGTATTTTTCATAGAAGCGATTTTCTATGCCAAGCTGCCCTGCGCGGGAGCGTGCGTATGAAAGCGCGGCCTGAGCCGATTCTTTCATTACATCGCCAAGCTGTCCCGTCAGGATCAGATTACCATGTCCATCCATCAGTGTGGCCTCAACAGTTGTCAGATCACCGCCTGCGCTTGTCCACGATACTCCTGTGGCGACTCCTACCTCGTCCTCCTCCTCCGCCTGCCCGTAGAAGTGTTTCTGTGGACCCAGGTAATCATGGACCTTGTCAGCAGTGATCTTTGTTCTGCTCCGTCGTCCCTCGGCAACTTTACGCGCGACTTTACGCAACACGGATGCTATTTCTCGTTCCAGGTTGCGTACGCCTGCTTCGAAGGTGTATTCGCGGATGATATAGCGCACGGCTTCGTCACTGATCTCTACCCGTGAAGCTGAAAGACCATGTTCGCTCATCTGTCTGGGGATGAGGAAGTGATGAGCAATGTGCAGTTTCTCTTCTTCAGTGTAGCCGGGAAGCTCGATCACCTCCATACGGTCGCGTAGCGCGGCCGGGACGGGGTGCAAAATATTGGCGGTCGTAAGAAAGATAACCTGTGAGAGGTCATAAGGGATCTCCAGGTAATGATCAGAAAAAGCGTGATTCTGCTCCGGGTCCAGTACCTCGAGCAGCGCTGCTGCAGGATCTCCACGGAAATCTGAGCCGATCTTATCTACTTCATCCAGTACAAACAGGGGATTGATAGTGCCAGCCGTCTTCATTGTCTGGATGATGCGGCCCGGCAATGCTCCAACATAGGTACGGCGGTGCCCGCGAATCTCAGCTTCATCGTGCGCACCTCCTAGCGATAGGCGTACGAACTTGCGGTTAAGCGCCTGGGCAATCGAGCGTCCAAGAGAGGTCTTACCCACCCCCGGCGGTCCCACGAAGCAAAGGATAGGGCTACGCATAGAATGAGAGAGCTTACGCACGGCAATATATTCAAGGACGCGCTCTTTTACCTTCTCCAGGCCGTAGTGATTCTCTTCAAGAATGGTCGCAGCTTCTTTGATATCTAGGCGGTCGGTAGTAGCTTTGTCCCAGGGCAAGCTGACAAGCCAGTCGAGGTAGGTGCGGATCACTCCTCCATCAGGAGCCATAGACGGTAAAGCATTGAGGCGCTCTAGTTCTTTGTTCGCCCGCATTTTGACCTCTTCGGGCATGCCGCAGGTGAGTATCTTCTCACGCAGTTCTTCGTGCTCCTGTATAGTAGGATCGGTCTCGCCCAGTTCTCGTTGGATAGCTTTGAGTTGTTCGCGTAAAAAGTACTCGCGCTGTGTCTTATCAACCTCTTGTTGTACCTGGTTATGAATACGGTTTTCCAGTTCCAAAATACTGAGTTCTTTGGAAAGCAGAATACTGATCTTTTGCAATCGCTCTTCGACATTAAATGCTTCCAGAATGTCCTGGCGTGTAGGAATAGATGGTTCAAGAGAAGAAAGAATAAAGTCGGCCAGCCAGCCCGGCTCGTCAATATTCATGGCGGTAATGTAGGCTTCCTCCGGTAGCGTTCGGCTGAGTTTAACGCACTTTTCAAAAAGGGCTAACACTGCACGTAGCAGGGCTTCCAGTGCAAGCGTCCGTTCTGCTTCTTCATGTACTGTCTCTACGCGCACACGCATGAAAGGGGTTTGCTGAGTATATTCAAGGAGTCGCAGGCGCCGCTGCCCACGAATAAGAATACTGGTTGTACCATCGGGCATCTTTAACAGGCGATCTATGCTTCCCTCTACGCCGACGGCATACATGTCGTCCGGGCCAGGGTCCTCTATCTCTTCGTTCAGTTGCGTAACCACGACCAGGGTCCGGCCCTTGCCCATGGCATCATCAATAGCCTTCATTGATTGGTCACGTCCCACGAATAATGGCGTGACCACATTAGGCATGAGGACGGTATTGCGGATGGGCAACAAAGGTAGTTCCAGCACTTCTGTGTGCGTCTTGAGTGGTACATACAAGGCGCCCTCTAGCAGGCCATGCTTGCTTTCAGACTGCTCTGCGGTGGCAGCCCGGGCGCCCCTCTTTGTGGGCATGTGTGCTTTCCTCCTCGATGGATATTGCATGTCTCCATTTGCTGTTCAACTGATTATAACGTATGAGCATTGATGAGGCAACGCAGCGTGATGTGATATAGTTCACAATTCATAAGAACGTAGTATTTTTCTAGTACATCATTCATTTCTTGTTTTTTCTCTAACAACCTGGCCATGTAATATTCATCGACATACTGGCTGCCCACAAGCAGAGAATGCTTCTTGACGCCTTCGATCTCAAATCCCCGTCTCCTGTATAACACTAATCCCGCCTCGTTATGGGTCATGACAGTAAGCTCGAGGCGATGGATGGCATGATGGTATCTCTGTCTTGTAATAATTTCTGCAACATTTGAGCCTTTTCGATCCTGCCTAGCTTCAAGTATGCCTGGTACTCGTACTCCAGAGATAGAACAGGTACTTGCATGCCCTCTACCTCGACAAATTGCTTGTAGCGCTCCAGGTCTACAGGCCTCTCCCATGTGCCATCTTCAAGCCGCTTCGAGATATCCCCCATGATCTCCACTTTGATGCCATCGATCGTTAAAGCTCCAAAGTGAGAGCGAATATTCTCCGCAGAGGAGAAAGCCACATTCCTGGTTATATGTTCAGATAAAAGACGCTCGATCTCGTAGGCTCCGGCTTCATCGGTCTGGAGGTCAATATCCTGAGGGGTGACAGGCACGTTCTGGAGCGCAAAGCCAAAGCTGCCTGTCACAACCCAGTTTATGTTGCTATCCTTTAGTCGCGTGTATATCTGGCGCAGGATATTGAGATAGGTGGGATCGATAATCATCGGAAGAGGGCTAGTTGCGAACGCTGCTCCTCAGAAAGGAGTAGCAGGTTGTTGACCTGCCTGGGAAATATTTCAGCCCTGTCCCAGAGTACCCCGATTACGCTTGTCGCTGGTCCTATCTTGACGTTGCGCTCGCGCAATACTTCATTTAGCTTATGAGCATCGAAGAGAAAGACTGACTCTATAATCCAGGGATTGGCGAGGCTACGCATCGTCGCTACTCCTGACTTTGGTCCTGCGAGTACGAGATAATAATCAGGAAGAGCATCTGGCTTGATGTTCAGTTCTCCGTCACGCCTGACATACCATTGGATATCAACGCTGTGCCCGGCCAGTGGTCCATGGGTAAAACGGCCGCTGCTGCCTTTATGCGAGGCCGAATCGTCAAGTGCAATGCCGAAAATTGCAGAGGCAATGTACTCCCCCACATCTTGAAGGTGTGTGGGACGTCCTATGATGTTGGCAATTTTGCCGTCGACGGTATTGCGGGATTTCAGTAGACTCGCCAGGAACTGTAGATCGCTGTTCATGCGAAGCCTCCCTTGCGCTGGTTAATCTGGGATGGGCGATATACCTGCTCGCATTGTACCATGATTGCCAAAACGCTCAAGCCTCATTAAATCATCCTGTGGCCGCCACCGACGAAAAGCAACTGTCCAGTGAGCCAGCGAGCCTTTTCAGAAGCCAGGAAAACAATCACATCCGCGACATCTTCCGGTTGGCCTACTCGCCCGAGAGGAATTTCGGCAATGAGTCTCTCTTCTGCCTGCGGCGTAATATATCCAGTCTGTATTGGCCCCGGCGACACGATGTTAACCGTAATCCCAAACCTGCCCAGTTCCACGGCAGCAGAACGGCTGAAAGACTCCAGCGCGGCTTTGCTGGCTCCATAGGATAATTCGCCCGGGAAGCATGCTGCTCCATCAGTGCTCACGTTGATGATACGGCCCCAGTGTGCGCCGCGTTCGATGTGGCGTCGAGCGTATTCCGCCATCATCAGCGCGATTGCGCGGCTGTTGACCGCAAAATGCCGGTCATGATTCTCCACTGTGATCGTTTGAACGTGGTAGCCCGCCGGAGTATAGTTATCCGGCCCTAACAGGCTCTGCGGGATGAAGGTATCTGCCACGCAGTAATCGGCATTATTGATGAGCACTTCCACGGGACCAAACGCTGCTTCTGCATGGTCAAATAACATAGGTATCGTGTTGGAATCTGAAAGATCGGCTTCCACCGCTTCAACTCGGCCTCCCTTGTCACGGATGGCCCGGATGACTTGGTCTGCGGTCAATGCGCGTTGCGCGTTATAAAGCGCTCTTCCTGGTATTGGCGGCTCGCCGCCATCGATGTTGTCCTGGTCGGGCTTTCCTAAAGGCGGCATGCGAAGATAGTTGATGAGCACGGCAGTTCCTTCGGCGGCCATGACGCTGGCTGTAGCAGCTCCAATGCCATGGTTGCCCCCGGTGATGAGAACGACCTTGCCCTGTAGTCCAGAATTGATCATAGCTCACTCCTTAACCGACAGGCTATTCACCTGGCGTACCATCGCAATGCGTTGCTCGGCCAGCAAGTCGGCGGCGCGGTAAGTCGGCACCCCTTGTTCTTTGGCCCGAGCGATCACTTTTTCCGTCGTCTCGTAAATGCGCGAGACAGACTCCCTCGCCCGCTGCAGGTTGAAACCGCCAGGATTGAGGCTATCCACGCCAAACATTGCCCCTCCGGCGTTGACTATATAATCAGGGGCATACAGGATACCACGTTGTGCCAGCAGCTCACCGTGCCGGTCTTCGGCCAGTTGGTTATTGGCCGAACCACAGACGATTTTGCAGCGTAGCTCCGGCAGCGTCTGGTCGTTGAGTACGGCACCGAGGGCGCAAGGACAGTACACATCGACGTTAAGCGCGTGAATCTCTTCGGGATATGCCACTTTCAGGTCATACTGGTGAGCTGACTGTTCGACCTTTGCGTGCTCAATATCAGCAATGGTGACCACAGCCCCTTCCTTCACCAGCAGCTCAACGAGATGTTCCCCTACCGCACCTACACCCTGGATGGCCACTGTGCGGCTCTGGAGATCTGGACTGCCATAAACCTCCTTCAGGCAGGCTTGCATGCCCCGCATGACGCCGAACGCTGTGGCTGGCGAAGAGTCTCCGGGTCCGCCCCACGACTCGGGAATAGTAACCACGTACGGGGTCTCCATACGTATTATCTCCATGTCCCGCAGGTTGGTGCCGACATCGGGTCCTGCCAGGAACAGACCTCCCAGGCGGTGCATGAAACGACCCAGAACACGGAACATTCCTTCTGTCTTGTCTCGTTTAGGATCGCCTATGACGACGCATTTTCCCCCTCCAAGGT
>WNFA01004278.1_pt1 | contig 12709 bp, 14 predicted proteins | sample 5400481 | NCBI WGS metagenome assembly WNFA01 (sample SAMN13153340, study PRJNA577476) | soil metagenome | isolation source: 120 cm saprolite under Douglas fir tree site 2 hole 1 replicate 2 | place: USA:California | collected 2015-04-18 | reverse complement strand
AAGATGTGACCAACCTGGAGGCACTGAGCGGCCGCTACCGACAGCAGACCGGCCGTTTTCCGTCCAGCTTTTCCGAATTGCAGGCAGCGGACCTGCTGCGCGGCACACCGGTGGATCCGCTCGGCCATACCTACAAACTGATGCCCGAGGGACGGGTGGAAGTGCGTGTGCCGGACGACCTGCCATTCATTCAGAAGGGCACCCCTCCGGGATACGTTGCGTCGGCGGCACCCAAGTTTCTGCCAGCGGATTAGCATCCGTCGGAGTGGAAGTGTCGAGACTAGGGCAATTCCCCCCCCAAGCGAGTAGATCTCGTCGTTCTCACAGCGCGGACGAACAGAGCCGAATCGTCGGGCGCAAGACCGGCCCACGGAATTGCATAGCGGCGCATGTCCTTCAAATCAATCACGACCTCAAAGCGAATGCGAGCCAAAGATGATCTTCTGGCCGTCTGGAAACCATTGCGCATCCGCCTCATAGTCGTCCTTCCCGGGAAGCATCTGCTATGGCGTCCCGCCTTGCGCCGAGATCAGAAAACTCTTCCAAGGCTGCCCCGCCTGCCTGTTGGTGTAAGCGATCTGAGTGCCATCAGGAGACCAGTGGGGCAGGAAGGCTGAAACCGGCGAAAAGGTAAGCCGGAGGCGTTCGATACCATCGACGCGACTGCGCCAGAGAGTGGCGTCTGGGTAAGACACGCTAGGTGTCCACCTTCCGTCGCGTGAGACTACTTCACCGGCCGACATTCCCGACAGAAATGGAACGAACTGATGGGATGGCGTCTGCCGTACCGTGACGGCAGATTTCATCGTTCCACGGTTCCTCACCCTTTTGCTGGCATTGGCAACGGCTGTCGCTCCGAATTCGACGCCCGATGTCCATTCGATCGCTCACGCCGTGGACACCCACTACAACCGTCTGCAGACTCTGCAGACTGAATTTATTGAGACCTACCGCGGCGCTGGAATCGAACGAACAGAATCGGGATCGCTTTGGCTGAAAAAACCGGGCAAGATGCGCTGGGAGTACCGTTCTCCCAAGGAGAAGCTGTTTCTGAGCGACGGCAAAGATGCCTGGTTTTACCTGCCGGGAGATCGGCAAGTGCGGCGAACTTCGGTCCGGAAACTGGATGATCTACGATCGCCTCTGGGTTTTCTTCTGGGAAAGACCCGGCTGGAAAAAGAACTGGAAGGGCTGTCTCTGGCCCCGGACGTGGCTCCCCTGGCTCCGGGCAATACGGTTTTGCGGGGCGTGCCCAAGGCCATGGCGGACCGCATCCGCGAAGTTATTCTGGAAATCACGCCGGAGCACCGCATTGCCCGCATCCAATTTGAAGAGGCCGATGAGTCCGTAACCGAGTACCGCTTCAGCCAGCAGGAGGAGAACGGCGATATTGCCGATCAGCGCTTCAGGTTTGCCGCTCCGCCGGGGGTTGAGGTGATTGAGGGGGAATTTGGACCGTAAGCGCTGACCAGTGCGTAAGGTTAGCTGTTTCAATGGTTTCCTCGCGTTTCTCGCAGTCGGAATTGAGGGTTACTACGGATATGTCCTGGTATCACTCATTAGGGCATATTCACGCCGAGTCAACCTTTCTGAATGCTAGACTTAGGAGGGAAGAAGGGTAATCGGAGCGTAATCCGGGTCAGGACATGGCTCAATTTCTGGTAAAGATCGCGGATGATCGTGGGCGCCTGGCGCAGCAGGTAGAGCACGGTTACTCGGAATCGGAGGTTCGTGAGCGCTTCGTGCAACAAGGTTACCTGGTCTATTGGGTAAAACCGAGGGGGCTTTTTTCCGGGGGAAAGCTCCAACTCGGAGGACGGAAGGTCAAGCAGAGCCAGTTCGTGATCTTCAATCAGCAGTTCCTGACCCTGATCAAGGCGGGGCTGCCCATCCTGAACTCTCTCGACCTTCTGCTCAAGCGGCAGAAGAATGAGAACCTGAAGTCGCTTTTGCAGAATGTTCGTGATCGGGTAAAGAGTGGCGAGTCGCTTTCTGATGCCTTCGCCGCCCAAGGAGTGTTTCCCAGAATATATACGACCACACTGATGGCGGGAGAAAAAAGCGGCAACACGGAGGAAGTGTTGGGCCGCTACATTGCCTTCCAGCGGCTAGCTCTGACTTTCAAAAAGAAGTTGGCGGTGTCCCTGGTCTATCCGGCGCTTCTGGTAACGATGGTGCTGGTCATGATTGTATTTCTGGTGACTTATGTAGTGCCCGAGTTTGCCAAACTCTTTGAGAATCTTAATGCCCAACTGCCCGCGATCACGATATTGATGTTGGCAGTGGGAACGCACGCGCAGAAGTATGCCCCCTTCGTGGCCATTGGGATGGTTCTGGCGGCGGCGTCTTTCTGGCGCTGGAAAAATACGGATCGCGGCGCGGAGCGCCTGGATGCCTTAATTTTGAAGCTGCCGTTACTGGGCGATATATGGTTGAAGTATCAAGTGGCAAATTTCTCGCGTATGCTTTCGACCTTGCTGGCCGGGGGTTTGCCGCTGGTGCCGTCGCTCGAGACTGCCGGAGCTTCGATGAGCAGCCGACGCATTTTGAACGGCATCGTAGACACGGCGGCCCGAGTGCGCGAGGGCCAGACGCTCTCCGGAAGCTTGGAGCAACAGAAGATGTTTCCTGAGCTTTCGGTGGAGATGATCGAAGTCGGTGAATCCACCGGAGCTTTGCCCGCCATGCTGAATTCGGTGGCGGAATTCTATGAAGAGGATGTACAGACCGCGCTGGGCGCGACCATGGCGCTGATCGAACCTGTGATTCTGATTATCATGGCGGTGTTTGTCGGGGGAGTGTTGATTTCTCTGTATCTGCCGATCTTCTCGATAGGTGCGAATATTCACTAACGCGAGCCGGAACTGGCAGGAAGACTTGGAATTGTGAGCATGGCGGAAAACAAGACAGTAGTAGCGCACGGTGGCAACGGCGGAGCCCGGTTGGCTCCTGCGCCTCATGTGGCCGACCTGGAAAAGGCCCAGGATGTCGCCCGGCGCTACCGCTGCGAGTTTGTGGATCTGCACAACTTTCAGCTCCACCACGATCTGTTCAAGAAGATCCCTGTGGACCTGATGTTCCGCTATAACTTCGTTCCCCTGGACGAGACTGAGGACGGACGTTTAGCCATTGCCATCGCCGACCCCAGCCAGCTGATGATGATCGATGAGATCAGCCTGCTGCTGGGCAAGCGCATCCTGACCAAGGTTTCTACGCTGGCCCAGATCAGCGAAATCCTAAAAAAGACGGAACAGTCGAAGCGTGTTCTCGAAGAGGCCAGCGAAGGCTTCACTCTGGCGGTCGTTTCCGAAGACGAGGCGGGCGGGGAAGACAGCATCTCCATCGACCGGCTGACCGCGCAGGGCGACATCAGCCCGATTATCCGTCTGGTCGATACCACCATCTTTACCGCCCTGCAGCGGCGGGCCAGCGATATTCATATCGAGACCCGCGACGACTCGGTGTGCATCAAGTTTCGTATCGATGGAGTGCTCACCCAGGCCATGCCGCCCATCGGCAGGGAGCACCATTCCACGATAATTTCGCGCATCAAGGTGATGAGCGAACTGGATATTTCCGAGCGCCGCGTCCCCCAGGACGGCCGCTTTCGCGTGAAATACGGCAATCCCGAACGCCCCATCGACTTCCGCGTGTCCATCATGCCCTCGATTCACGGCGAGGACGCGGTGCTGCGCGTACTCGACAAAGAGTCGATGAGCGAGAAGTTTCACAAGCTGGTTCTCGACGTAGTGGGCTTTGACGCAGATGATTTGAGAAAATTCCGGCGCTACATCGCCGAGCCCTACGGAATGGTACTGGTTACGGGGCCGACCGGCAGCGGCAAGACCACCACGTTGTACGCTGCAGTGAGCGAGATCAAGACCGAAGAAGACAAGATCATCACCATCGAAGATCCGGTGGAATATCAGATCCGCGGCATCACCCAGATTCCGGTCAATGAAAAGAAAGGGCTGACCTTCGCCCGCGGATTGCGTTCCATCCTGCGCCACGACCCGGACAAAATCATGGTGGGCGAAATCCGCGACACTGAAACGGCGCAGATTGCCATTCAGTCGGCGCTCACCGGGCACCTAGTGTTCACAACCGTGCACGCCAACAACGTGGTGGACGTGATTGGCCGTTTCCTGAATATGGGAGTGGAGCCCTACAACTTTGTTTCGGCCCTGAATTGTATTCTGGCACAGCGGCTGGTGAGGCTGATCTGCGAATCCTGCAGGACGGTGGTGCACTATCCGTCCGAGGTGCTCGAAGCCAGTGGGTTGGATCCGGGGCAGTGGTCGCAAGTGGCGTTCTACGAAGGTCAGGGTTGCATCGAGTGCGCGGGCACCGGGTTCCATGGCCGAACGGCAATCCATGAACTGCTGGATCTGAGCGACCGCATCCGCGAGATGATTCTGGCCAAGAAACCCACTTCGGAGATCCGCCGCGCCGCCCGCGAGGAGGGCATGCGCTTCCTGCGCGAGTCGGCTCTCGACAAGGTCAGACTGGGAATGACCACGCTGAAGGAAATCAACAAGGTCACGTTCATCGAGAACATGCGGTAGATCAGTTGTCGGTCATCAGTTGTCAGTCGGCGGCCGTCAGAAAAGGTCTTCGAGCAAACCCAGCCCTGGCTTGCTGCACGACTGAAGACCGACGAGCGACGACTGATGACGGATTGCCGTGCCCTTCCGGCTATTGCAATTTGTCCCTCGACCGCGCTTTACTTGTAGGATAGCCCCAACTTATGAGTCGTGTTTCTCATTCCGGATCCAGGCCGAAACTGGCTTGCGAGATTTCCGCTGACCGCGTGCTCGCCGGCCGCGTTTCGGAGAACGGCGGGCATACGCTGGAAGCGTGCGCTTCGAACGAACTCTCCCCGGGCAGCGTGGTCCCCGATCTGATCGAGACCAACCTGCGCCAGCCGGACGGGGTGTACGAGACGCTGCGCGACACACTGGGCAGCTTGGGAGGGCGTTCGCGGGATGTGATTGCGGTGCTGCCTGATGCCGCCGTCCGAGTGGTGCTGCTCGACTTCGAAACTCTGCCCGCCAAGCGGGAGGAAGCCGAGAGCGTGGTCCGCTTCCGGCTGAAGAAATCCTTGCCTTTTGACGTGGAAAAAGCCAAGGTTTCTTATCACGTGCAACCTTCAAACGGCGGCGTTCGCGTGATTGCGGCGGTGGCATTGCTCAACGTGATCGAAGACTACGAAGCCGCGTTTCGCCAGGCAGGGTACGAGCCGGGAGTGGTCATGCCCTCCATGTTGGCGGCGCTGGGAGCGGCCAACGCGCCGCAGCCTTCGTTGGTAATCAAAGTAGACGCACGCACCACCAGCATTGCCATTCTCGATGGCCAGCAACTGCTGTTGTTTCGCACCTTGGAGAATACGCGAGGCGTGACTATCACCGGCGAACAACTCGCGGAAGAAGTCTACCCTTCCGTGGTATTTTTTCAAGACACCTATCACTTGAACATTGGCCAGATTTTTGTGGCTGGGCTGCCGGAATCGGGCGGCGCCGCGCCCGCGCTGCGCGCGCAGACCGGCGCCCACGTCAGTGATCTGGTAGCCGCGTCACAACTGGGCGGGAGCGTAGGGACGATTCCGAAATGGAGAATGGCCGGGGTGGTGGGAGCCCTGCTTTCCTGACTATGCTGGTGGACATCAATCTCGCGACCCGACCGTATGAAGACTCCGGCCCCTTGTGGCTGCGTTGGGGCGGAGCCCTGGCGGTGCTGGGCCTGTTCACCTTGGTTCTTCTCTACAGCGTGCTGGCGGGTTGGGCGGCGGCGCGGAAGGACCGCAGCCTGATCGCGCGGCGGGAGCAGCAGATTGCCGCCCGCGATCAGGAAAAGGCCAAAGCGGAGGCGATTCTCAATCTGCCGGAAAACCGGAGTACGCGCGACCGTTCGCAGTTTCTCAACGATCTGTTCCGACGCAAGGCATTCTCCTGGACCAAGGTGTTCGAGGATCTGGAGCGGGTTATGCCGGCCCGGCTGCACCTGGTATCGATCCAGCCGGGGACAGCTGCCGACAACCAATTGGAGTTTAAGCTAGTGGTCGCCGGAGAGTCGCGGGAACGCGCCCTCGAACTGGTGCGCAAGATGGAAAGTTCGCAGCGCTTCCAGCAGACTCAAATCCAGCAGGAGTCGAGCCAGGCCGGACAGACGCCGGGCGACAATGTGCAATTTGATATTAGCGCCGTATACGTACCCGAACTGGCGAGCGCGGGAACAAGGAGCGCTCAGTAATGGCAGACAATCGGGAAGCCCGCAGGAAGGTGAAGATTGCGATCGCGGTCCTGTTGGCGGTAGACATCGTAGCGGCGGTGGTGTTGTTTTCTCCGCTGGTAGGATCGGAACGGTCGCGCCGCGAACAACTCGACCAGTTGTGGAGAGAGTTGCAGCAGAAGACGCGCGCGGCGGAGCCGCTGAGAGACGTCAACGGGAAGATCATAACGGCACGCCAGCAGATCGACGATTTCTACAAGAACCGGCTGCCGGCGCAGGATTCGGCGATTTACGAGGAACTGGGCAAGTTGGCGGGGCAAAGTGGAGTCCGTATCGGACAGATCCGCTCCAAGGCGAAGGATACCGAATCCGTGGGATTGCGGCCGGTGGAGATCAGCGCGGATTTTTCCGGTGGCTACCTGCAACTGGTGCGTTTTATCAACGCGCTCGAGCGCGACCCGCTTTTTTTCATCGTCGATAGCGTGCAACTGGGGGGCGAGCAGGGTGGCGTAGTCAAGCTGCAATTGAAGCTGGAAACTTATCAAAAGGCGAGTGTCTGAATGCAGTTGGGAGCGGAAAGCCGGAACAAAACGATTGCCGCGATCAGCCTCATGGTAGTGGCGCTGATATTGATCGCAGTGCATTTTCTCCCCGACTCCCCGGCGGCGGCCAAGTCTCCCGCCCCGGCGGTTGCTCCTCAGCCTGAGGTACGCCGGAACCTCACGGGCAAAAGCAGGGCCGGCAAAAAAGCAAGCGTGAGCACCGAGAGTTCGCTGGACCCGACCCTGCGTTACGACTGGCTGAAGGCCAGCGAGGACACCAAATATCAAGGCGCGGGCCGGAATATCTTCCGGGCTGAGGTTGAAATTCCGAAGCCGGTGGTGCCGGTACGCAAGCCAGATCCTGTCCCGCAAGGGCCACCGCCTCCGCCGCCCATTAATCTTAAGTTTTTCGGATTCGCCAACAAGCCGGGCGAGGCCAAAAAGATTTTTCTGTCGCAGGGAGAGGATGTCTTCATCGCCGGAGAAGGTGACATTATCGATCGCCGCTACAAGATTCTGCACATCACTCCGGTCTCGGTGGAAGTGGAAGATGTGCTGAACAACAATCGGCAGAGTATTCCCTTGACGCAGGGATAATGACGCTTGTTCGTCGTTGGTCCTTGGTCGAAGACCAATTTTTCACTGACCCAGGATGTTATGCAACATGTCCGAAATATCATCGTGGTTCGCTCGCCTGCCCGCCGGTCGGAGCGAGGCTATATTCTTCTCATGCTGATGTTGTTTGTGGCGCTGCTGGCGATTGCCGCTGGCGCGCTGGCTCCCACCATTACATTTCAGGTTCGGCGGGATCGCGAAGAAGAGATGATCCATCGGGGAGTGCAATACTCGCGCGCCATTCGGCGCTATGTCAAGAAGACTGGACGCTATCCTTCGCGCCTCGAGGAACTGGAAAATACGAACAATATCCGCTTCCTGCGCAAACGCTACAAAGACCCCCTCACCAATAAGGAATTCAAGCTGCTTCATGTGGGCGAGGTGCAGCTCACAGGCGCGGCGGGCATAGCCGGAGCTGCCGCCCTTGGGGGCGGAGCGATACCTGGTGCGTCGGGGCTGGGCGCGACGGCGTTGGCGGCAGCGGCGCAAGGTGCATCGCCTCTGGGAGGCGCCCGGACCGGCTCGATGTTAGGAGGAAACCCAAATCAGGTGGCGCCCGGCGCGGCCTCAGCTGCGACCGGCACGGGAGACGACCCCGCCCCGGATGCGGGCCAGTCCAAAGCAGGCCCATCCAACAAGGACCAGTCTCCAACGGATCAGGGACAATCCGGCGCAGGGAGTGACAAGTTATCCAGCCAGGTTTTTGGCGGGGGACCGGTCGTGGGCGTGGCCAGCACCAGCAAAGCGCAGAGCATTCGCGAGTTCAATCACAAGAATCATTATGACAAGTGGCAGTTCATTTATGATCCGACGATGGATCGTGGAGGCTTGATCACCACCCCAGCGCAGCCAGCGTTGCAGGTGGCAGCTCCTCTGCAGCAGAATTCATCTTCATCCGGGCAAAATCCATCCGGGATGAGTTCTTTCGGGGGACTCCAGAGTCCGCCACCCGTCCAGCCGACCCAACAGCAGCAGCAATAAAGAATGGTGTCCCCAGTTCGCCCACGACTGTCCCCGCGCGGTCCGTGGCGGCATCAGTTTTTTGCCGCCTGGCTCGAGCGTCCATGATCTCGAGCGTTGATGATTTGCTCCATTTCGATCACGCCGATCCATTGTCCGTTGCGGGCTTCGGTGTAGACCAGGGTTCCGCCCAGGATTTGAGCGGCGGCGGCGGGGGGTACATCGCGATGGTAGCCGAAAAAACGGGCCTTCCACGCTTGCCACAAGAGCCACGTTTCCAGTAGGGGATGGGCGGGCTCGTATTTGGTGGAGAACACGAGTGCGACTTCAAAGTCGGAACGGACGTCGGCTGCCGCCATGAGTTGTTCTGCGGCGAAATGTTCAATGCGGACCACTCGCATGGGGCGGGTCACGTAGCCTAGGTAGGGGCGGGTCAATTCGTCGCTGGCCGGCCAGGCAGTAAGGACGCGAGCCATGGGATAGCGCGCTTCCAGGAAATCTTCCGCATGCTGGTGAAGGCGGATGTAGTCCCGATAAGCGAGATTGTCTTCGGGCGCGAACTCATACGGCGGATTGACGAACCATCCAGCCACGAACATCAGAGCCACGATCGCTATCACGCCGCGCCACCAACGCACTCTCCGCCAGAGCGTGGAAACGGCGATGAGGATGACGAGAGGAACGACGGGCAGCATATAACGCGCCAACTCCGCTCCGCCCACGAGTGCCATCGCAAGCACATAGGTGACGATCACGGAAAGCACAGCAAACTGCGTGTTTAAGGCGATCCGCGGGCGCTCTCCGTTCTGGTCTTGGAGAGGAGGCAGCCACATGGCAAACAGCGCGGCCAGGGTCAGCACCAGCAAGTGGAGATAGCCGAAGGTTTGCCAGAGACGGATGAGTAGCGCGAGCACGATTCGCAAAGGATGAAGTGTGCCTTGGACGTTGTAGCGGAAAAATTCCGGATTGCCGAAAACGAGACCGGTTCGCAAATAGTGGTAGACGTACCACCCGGTGAGAAACAAAAGCGGCAACAGAAGCCAGAGCGAATTCTGAACTCTGCCCTGGAGGACCAGACCTTGAGGGCCACCTTGTAGTTTGCTCCGATCCCGGATGCGAAACAGCGGGGAGAGAAGTTCCCACGCAAACAGCGCCAGCGGCGCGAGGATCGCAGTCTCTTTGGCCAGAGCCGCGAGTGAGAACCACAGCGCAGCCTGCCAAGCCCTGCCCCTCACATAGCCGTAGAGGCCCCAGAACGTGAGTCCGGCGGCGGCCAGGTCGAGATGGGTGAGAGAGCTCTGAGCGAAGAAGACGGGATAGAGCGCGGTGCAGAGCGTGGCCCCGACTGCAACTTCCGTGCTTGCGACCGCCTCGGCCAAGCGAAATAATCCCAGCAGCGAAAACGATGCGGCCAGGAGCATGGCAGTACGGGTCACCACCGGCACGTAGCCGGCAATTTTCCACCACAGCGCGAGATAAGCCATCACCAGCGGCGGATGAGCGTTGGATGGAGTGGAGTGAGGAATCAGGCTTCCGCTCAACAGCAGATCGCGCGCGGCTGGCACGTAGTAACCGGCCTCGTCCCAGAAATAGGGCAAGCGCAGCAAGGGAGCGTGCAGCGCCAGCAGCGCCACAAACGTGAGAGCAAATACCAGCGCTGGATGGGAGCCGCGCGAGGGGTGGCGAACAGTTCTCAATGCGATCGAAGATACTTGACGGCCGGTCAGTGCACCGGGCCGGGGGCCATCATACGCGGATCGAGCTTGATTTCGCCGAATGTGCTTTCATACCCAGCTACATTCTGCTGCAGGATGGCCGACAGCGCTTTGGCCTGTTGCGGGCTCAAATAGATACCCTCGAAATTGCTGACTTCCACCTGGGTTTCGCTTTGCTGCTGCAACGTACCGAATACCAGGAAGAAATCCCAGACGTTGACCCGCACCTGCACGCTGTTGGCGTAGTGCTCGCGATACTCGCTGGTATTGGTCAGTTTGATGTTGGGCTGCGTTGGATTCGACATAGGAAGCTCAGTGTAGCGGGATTGTGGTGGGAAAAGAAAGCCGGATGTTCCGTGTGGACACGACACTCGACTCGGCACATGTAGGGGCGGACGCCCTCGCCCGCCCAGGGGAGCGAAGCTCCGCAGCTTCCAGGCGAGCGGCGCTCGCCCACCCGGACGAGGTCCGGGTCTAGGTGGTCGGTGGTAGCGCCTGCTCTAACGCGGCCGAACACGTAGGAATACGATCGCGCCGACGGGATGTGTGCCGTAGATTGGCTTCAAGTTGTCGCGCACGCCGTACCAGGTGAATTGACCTCCGAACGCCGTCGACAGGTGAGGAATGTGCCCCACTTCACGCTCGTAGCCCGCCGTGTAGGCCTGGACCCGGGCGAAGTAGCGTTCGCTGAAGCCAGGTGGTTCCGGGCTTTCGCCGAGAAGAAGCTGGTTGGTGCGGTCCAGATTTTCGATCCGCATCCAGGCATAGTTGCGTTCGAGAAATCGCAAGGTGGATTCGGCCAGATAACTATTGCCCACGTTCCCGCCCGAGATGTCCTGATTTCGTCCCCAGAGCAGGAGCGAGGCCCAGTTGCCCTTTCGCAGCGGGAGGTTGCAGCGACGCAGTCATGCGACGGACGTCTGCGGTGGGGGCGAGCGCCTCCGGGCTGTGAAGCTGCGCAATCGAATACTGCACGGTCCAGTTCTGGCCGGGATTGAGGTTGACGCGGGTGGACCAGGAGTCGATTTTTCCGGAGTTGATGTTCCAGTGGAATTCGTCGGGCTCGCGTCCGTGAAAGCCGGAAGCTTCCAGCCGCAGGTTGCGATGCGTGATTCCGAGTGTAACCACGTCGCCGCAATTTGGGTCGAGTCCTGGAAGTGATGTCCGAGTGGCGCGATGGGATCCTCCGACGCCGACGCCCGGTGAGGATAGGCGACCGGACCCATCGCTGGATCGCCCATGGGAGCGGCGTAGAAAGACAAGAGAGTGCGATCCGCCAGCTTGTAATCGTACAAAGCGGCAAGCTCCATGAAGAAATCGTGTGGGTGCTGGCCGTCCACGATGGCACGCCCGAAGGCGGTTTCGCCCTGCTGGAAAAGTTCCGGGTAGCGTCGGCTCGAAATCGTGGCCGGCTCGAAACTGAGCATGGCCCGGATGGTCAAAGTGCCATTGCCGAATTTTCGTTGTGCCATCGGCATCCACCAGTTGGTAGAGAACAATTTGTCGAAGCCGCGCGGCCCGGTTTGCTGAACGTCAACCAGGAAGGCTTCACCGTGGAACATCAGGGTCCAATTGGCCTTGGTGGCCATGAGCATGGAGACGGGAGTCGAGTTAGGCTCAGCGTCCGTACCCGAGGTGGCGTGCTGCAGCAGCGACTCAACCAGCGAATGAGATTGCATGTTCGACTGGTCGTGACTCATTCCGGCCATTCCAGGCATGGACTGGGATCCACTGGGCATATTCATCTTCATCTCGTGACCGCCATCCTGGCCTGAGGCTGGTGTGGTTGAAACCACCAATGACGTGCCCACGCAGGCAGCGGCTAACAACTTCACAAATATTCTTCGCACTAGTGATCTCCTCACACGTTCACGCAATTGCCCACAGTCGCGGCACCGCATCGGAAGGCGCTTGGGATTGCTGGCGCGACGCCCTGATGTGAAACCGAGGTTTTCCCAGCAGCCTGCCAAGGCTGTCAGGACAACGGTGGTGTGGGTCTACACGCGCAGAGGAATCAAATCGGGCGGGTCAGCGGACGAGGTCGTTCGATTTCTGAGACTTTGGATCTTGGTGCCCAGCACCAAAATATGGTCCCACTCGCCTGGTGCAGGAAGGTCAAAAGAATCCAGTTGCGAAGCGGGCGAGCTTTGCAGGATCGCGGCGTCGTGCCCGATCTGGCAACACCGGTAGCTCACGGGTTCAGGAAGCGGAGCCGTACCATCATGCTGGTGGCAGGCGGCGGGCCGCACATGTGCCACCATCATCACAGAGGCATCTTGTCCCGCCACCGGGAGCGTGGCTACCACGGTGACCAGCCAGATTGCCAGCCAGTTTGGGCTACGCCTGGGCATCGGCTTTATTTGATACGCCATCCAGTTTGAATGATACAAGCACAAGCGGCGTCTCAGTTAAAATAAGCGCAAGCTGGGATGGGGGAATTGGCAGACGCGTTGGACTTTGGAACCCAATCTGCACATGTTCACACAGCGCACCGCGAAGCACCAAACAGTATCAGCCAATGTTTACGCTGGTTTTTACAAGTCTGACCTTAGCACCGAGCGGGGTAGCCGCTTCAAACCCGTTGCCGATCGGCTTTCCCGTCTCGTCAAAGGCCGCGACGCTGTTGGGTTGGGTCCTGTATTCGCCGCG
>WNFA01004177.1_pt1 | contig 12714 bp, 9 predicted proteins | sample 5400481 | NCBI WGS metagenome assembly WNFA01 (sample SAMN13153340, study PRJNA577476) | soil metagenome | isolation source: 120 cm saprolite under Douglas fir tree site 2 hole 1 replicate 2 | place: USA:California | collected 2015-04-18 | reverse complement strand
GCTGCAGGATTCACTTGATGTTGCGGCCCACTCTGTTGCTCCCTCTCCGAAGCTTGCGCCGCGGAAGGCTTTTGACACCCCGCTGTGGCCGGTCGCCTCTCGGCGACTATCGGCTGGGGTCTGCTACCAGGCACTCCGGAACTTATCTGGACGGGACTTTCACCCGCAGGTTCGGTGAAGCACGTGCGTGCCTCCTTCTCACGCTCTTCAGGACGCGACATGTTCTCATCCTAGAAGTTCCAGATATATTTCATTTGCAAGACAGTGGAGGTGTGACTGTCGGCGGCCCCGACCCACCGTTCCTGGTCTCTAGCACGAAATGAGCGCCCGCTCGGATCGAGGTTCCCCGGCAACTACTCGATGAGGGCCTGAGCGACGAGGGCCTTCGTTAACTTCGCCGCCTTCTCATCGCCCTCTCGTAGCTTGGCTTCGAGGTGGTCGCAGAGCGACAGCAGTCGTTCAATCTCAGCGACGACGCGATTCTGCACCGCCGACGGAGCGATAGGCACGGGCATCGAGAGGATCACTTCGCGGGAGATGTTCTTCATCGAATTGCTGGTCCCTGAGGCATTCGCGGTGTAGTGAGCACGCGCCGCAGCCGTCCTATTGAAAAGGTTGACGAACTTCGGGTTCACCCCCGCAGCAAACTCACATCGAACCGCGAACTCTGGTCGGGGCGCAACGCCGTGGGGAAGAGCCTTGTTTTCCTCAGGGGCGAAGGTGAGCCAGGACACGGCGCTAACTTTGAGCACCCCCCACTCGCTGCCGTCGCGTGGCCTCGCCAAACACTGTGGGCTCCATCCGGAACTGGTTTGCAGAGCGAGGTCAGACCATAGGACCCATCGCCAGCCGGCTGGGACCGCAAATGGCGGGGACTCGACCACTTGGGTCGTTTTCGTATTGCAGCGGGTGGCCCCTTTCCGCGATCGGATCGACGACAGGAGTTCGGCCACATCTTCGCTGATTGGCAATTGGTGAGTCAGACGGCCGTGGAAGCCCAGCTCAATGATAGTGGCGCGCAGCGCATCTACCGTTTCCACATTCAAAACCAGTGTGTCGAAGTTCTCCGACACCCTTTTCCACGCGACCTCGAACTCCTCGGGAGACTCGGCAATGCTGAGCGCCCCGAGAGCTGCCTTCGTCAACCTGTCCCCGATCTCGCGCTTCTTCGTCCGCTTGACCTCCAGCTCATCGCAAAGGGCCATTAGTTGGTACACCTTCTCGACGATGCGCTTCTGGTCGGCGAGCGGGGGAATTGGAATGGCGTGTTGCGCAACCGTAGACGTCGCAAGTTCTGTTTGCTTCGTTGTGCCCGAGACGAGGTCGTCGATTGTGCGCTGAACGGTTGGCGACGCGATCCAACACCAAATCCACCTTGAGTCGACCTCGACAGGGCGGAGCACGGTGACGTGTGAATCTGCCACTACGTCGTGGAAGGTTGCGCTGGGCTTGAATAGGGCGATCCGGCCAACAGTGCCGTGTCCAGTAGAGTTCCAGAGAAGGTCGCCCTTTCTCAGGAAGCGTTCCGGGCCATATCCTTTACGCGTCTTCGGGTCGACGAACCGCGCACGTTCCAGAAGGAATCCTTCCCATTGGACACACTTCTGGGAAACCACTGGGATGTCGCTCTCCTCGACATAGGTCGGCGACTTGCCTCGCTGGATGTATTCACAGATCTCCCCCAATGTGGACCATGTCCAGGAGGCGGGCAAAGGAAAGTTCTGGCTCCCACCTTGTTCTTGGCTCCTCTGGTTCCGCGCCTTCCTTCCGAGCCGGTCTCGGATGCGTGAGAGAAGATGGGAAGCGGCCTCATCCTCGCGCTGCTGTGGAACCAGCTTGCCACGCACGGCTAGGTCAAGGATCGCCCCCCGGACTCGCGAAAGGTCTCCCAGCCGCAAGCAGAGCGCGACCAGAAGGTCCCCGGTATCCAGCCTAGCGGAGACTTGCTGCGCCGCCGCTGAAGAAGCAGCGGTCATGCTCCCGCCCCCCGATGAAGGGCAGCGTGAAGCTCTTTTGCGAGCTGACCTCTTACCTTCGCCACGTCAGCGTCAACCGTGTTGAATTCTTTGAAGAGGGCGTCAGCATCGCCAGGCCCCTCATCCGGAGCGCGCGGGTTCTTGATGTCGAGATTGTAGTTGCGCCCCTTGATGTCCTCGACGGGCACCTTCCACGCCTGGTCCGTCTCCTTCCGCTTGCTCCACCATTTTTTCTCCGGCGCGAACTCCTCGATTCGAAGTGGCTTGGTCTTTGAGTAGCTCTTGAAGCCCTCTGGGTAGGGGTGTTCGTAGAACCAGACCTCCTTCGTCGACTCTCCTTTCTCAAAGAACAGTAGGTTCGTCCGGATGGACGTGTACGGATTGAAGACGCCCTTCGGGAGGCGAACGATCGTGTGGAGGTTAGCCTCCTCCAGAAGCCTCTCCTTGATGCGCGTCTTCACGCCCTCGCCGAAGAGGGTGCCGTCGGGCAGCACGAGACCCGCTCGCCCACCTGATTTGAGCAGTGTCAGCAGCAGGATGAGGAAGAGGTCGGCGGTCTCTCTAGTACGGAAGTTTTGTGGAAAGTTGTTCTCGATGCCGTCCTCTTCCATACCACCGAACGGGGGATTCGTGACGACGACGTCGACGCGATCCCTGGGTCCGTAATCGCGCAGGGGACGAGCCAGCGTGTTGTCTCGACGGATGTTCGAGGGGACCTCGATGCCGTGGAACAGCATGTTCGTCACGGCCAGGAGGTGAGGTAGCTGCTTCTTCTCCACGCCCAAGATGTTCTGCTGGAGAACCTCCTCGTCCTTCGCGGATTTCACGTACTTCTTGCGGATGTGCTCGATGGCGCAGGTTAGGAAGCCACCGGTGCCGCACGCCGGGTCAAGCACCTTTTCCCCCAGCTTCGGGTCCACCTGGTCCACGATGAACTGCGTCACCGCCCGGGGCGTGTAGTACTCGCCCGCGTTGCCGGCACTCTGGAGGTCCGAGAGGATTGTTTCGTAGATGTCGCCGAACTGATGCCGGTCGGTGGCCTTGTTGAAGTCGATCTCGTTCAGCTTATTGACCACCTGCCGCACGAGCGTGCCCGACTTCATGTAGTTGAAGGCGTCCTCGAAGACGCTCCGTACCACGGCGGCAATTTCAGCGGTTTTCCCGCTGGCAGGCAGTTCCTTCAGCGCTTTGAACATATTGTTGTTGATGAAGTCGAGGAGTTGCTCCCCGGTGATGCCTTCCGGGTCTTTGGCCCATTTCCGCCAGCGAAGGCGAGCCGGTATGGGCGACTTGTAGTTGTCGTCCAGCAACTCCCTTTCTGCTTCCACGTCGTCGAAGACCTTAAGGAAAATCATCCACACGAGCTGACTAATTCGCTGGGCGTCGCCATCGACGCCCGCGTCCTTGCGCATGATGTCTTGAATGGTCTTGATGACCGTGCCGATGGACATTGCACTCCTCCCCGAAGCGAAGCTAGGAAACCTTGTACAGCTCGTCTTCTAGCTCGCGAACAGCTTTCTGGTAGGGGGCCTTTCCGCCAAAGCGGCCCACCAGTTCAACGGGCGTACCGAGTTTGGCCACCGGGCTGACCTTTAGAATGTTGACGTCCTCGATGTCGTCCACGCCCTCGTTCGAGAACTTCTCAAGGAGTGCCTCGAGGACAGCCCGGCAAGATTCCCCATACTTGGTGAAGTAGTTGCGCTTGCGGACGTTGTTGGCTCGCTCCGTGCGCGTCAGAGGAGGCTGGTCGAAGGCCACGTGGCAAATGAGGTCAAACGCCCCGAAGTCCTTGCCCACCTCCGCAGCCAGCTCTCTAAGGAACACGCCCTCCTGTTCCAGCTCACGGAGGATGAGCGCCTTCTGGTCCGACGTGCTCCAAGTCTTCAGGAATGAGTCCAACGACCGGTACTTCTTCCTGATGGCTCGGCGCGTGTAGTCCTTCAGGGATTCGCTGACGAGCTTTCCATCCTTGCCGTAGTACTGGACGCGCTCAGCCACCACGTGAACCTCAACATCACCGACCACGTACTTCGCTCGCCCACCGCTCGAGTTCTCGTCCCACGATTCTGAGACTTTGGCGGCGACGGCAGCAGCGTCCAGCGGTGCCACCTCATCTGCGTTCGGCAGATCGTCCGGTGGAGCCGGGGATTCGCCTTCTTTCGGCTCGTAGATTTGCACCGGCAGCCCGTCGAAGTCCGGGTCAGCGAAGTGTTCGGTCGCTTTGCGGAAATCGATGATGGTGAAGAAAAGCTTTCCGAAGTCCTCCCTTATACGTGTTCCGCGACCAATGATTTGCTTGAACTCGCTCATCGACTTGATGGTTTGGTCGAGGACGATGACCTTGCAGGTCTGGGCGTCCACCCCGGTTGTCAGCAGCTTTGACGTGGTCACCACGACCGGGTAACGGCTCTCCGGGTCGATGAAGTTGTCCAGCTCTGCTTTGCCCTCTGGGTTGTCGCCAGTAATGCGCATAACGTACTTGCGGTTGTAGGCGCAGATGTCCGAGTTCTCGTTCACCAGCGCTTGGCGCAAGCGCTCAGCGTGGTCGATGTCCTCGCAAAAAACGATGGTCTTGTCGTTCCTGTCCGTAGCCTTCAGGAACTCCGTGACCTTCTTGGCCACCAGCTCGGTCCGCTTCTCCAGTACGAGCGTCCGGTCGAAGTCCGTCTGGTTGTAGATACGGTCCTCAATCTCCTGCCCGAACTTGTCCCGCTTGCCCTTCTCGGGTCTCCAGCCCACCAGGTCTTTGTCAATGTCGATGCGGACGACCTTGTACGGAGCGAGGAAGCCGTCCTCGATCCCCTGCTTCAAGCTGTACACGTAAACAGGGTCTCCGAAGTAATGCGTGGTCGAGATGTCCGTCGTTTCTTTTGGCGTGGCAGTGAGCCCCACTTGGGTGGCCGATGAGAAGTAGTCCAGGATGACTCGCCAGGCCGAGTTTTCCGCCGCGCTGCCTCGGTGACATTCATCCACGACGATGAGGTCGAAGAAATCCGGGGAGAACTGTTTGAAGATGTCCTTCTGTTCCTCGGTCCCGGTGATCGCTTGGTAGAGCGCCAGGTAGATTTCGTACGACTTGTCCACCTTGCGGTGCGTGACCTTTGTCATCGCGCCACCAAAGGGTTTGAAGTCGTTCGTCTTGGCCTGATCCACCAGGATGTTCCGGTCGGCGAGAAAGAGGATTCGCTTCTTCACCCCAGCCTTCCAGAGCCGCCAGATGATCTGGAAGGCCGCGTAGGTCTTCCCGGTTCCGGTCGCCATGACCAAGAGGGCGCGCTGCTCTCCCCTGGCAACAGCCTCCACCACTCGGTTGATGGCCGCGACCTGGTAGTAACGGGGTGTCTTGTTGGCAGTGTCCGGATGGTAGTCCTGCTGGACCAGCGTTTCGGCGGCCGGGGTCAACCCCTTCCAAGCGCAGTATCGTCGCCAAAGAGCATCTGGCTGAGGGAACTCCTCGAGGCCCAGCCCCCGTTCGACGATGCCGCCTTGGCCGGTCCGGTCATGCTCTAGGAACGCGTCTCCGTTGGAGCTGTATGCAAATGGAACATCGAGCATCTCTGCATAGCCAAGCGCCTGTTGCATTCCATCGCCGACGCTGTGGTTGTTGTCCTTGGCCTCGACGACGGCGAGGGGCAGGTTTGGCTTGTAGTAAAGAATGTAGTCCGCGAATTTCGGTGGGCCGCGCGCGACGAGCCGCCCCCTGACGATGACCTTTCCCTTTGTGAGATGGACGTTCTCTCGAATCTGGTCCTGAACGTCCCACCGCGATCGCACCAAGCCGGGCGTGATGAACTTGGTGCAGATGTCCCGCTCGGAGAGAGCCTTCTTGTTCATAGGAGGCCCGCCGAGCGTAGGCGGGCAAGACGGTCCGATCAAATGCAGTTACCCGGAAATTCGTAGCGGATGTATGACTTTGGCTGCGCTACGCAGTCGTTCTCCTAGCGCCCACTGCGTTGAGTAGTAGTAAAGACCCCCTCCTCACTGCTCCCAGCTCACGATCGGCGGCACGCCCCATTCGTTGTGCAACACCCAGAGTCGCGCCCCGCTCCTGTCTGGCGCGTCTTGAACGCCTCCAACTCGACCCCATGTGGGCATCGTGAACGGCGAGACCGAGGGCCTTGGCCAGGTTTAGCACGGAGAATTCGAACTGGCACTCGGCGGCATCCCACTCCTTGTGCGTGCGCGCACCGATTCGATTGATCGGGCCCGCGGAGCGGTCCCAAAGAGCTCTGTGGCGGTTTCGCGCCGTGAAGAGCCTTAGCGCGATGACGCTTCCTGATCGCGCGGTGTTGGTCGTACGCTCCGGTCATCGTGCGACTCTCCGAGAAGACGCTGGAGCTGAACCTCTGCGCGCAGTTCTCTGCGGCAACAAGCCGACGACTCATGTGGTTCGGGCTCACCCAGCAACAGGAAGCACGGTGGGGATTCGATGCTGGTGTGAAGCTGGGAGCACGCCTGCTGCTCTTCCAATTCAAGGCGAGCAACCAGGATGTGTCGTCGAAGAGGAAGCCCAGCCAGAAGGTACGGCAGTTTCGCGTCCCCCACGACCAGTTGGTGAGACTCCAAGCTCTCGTGAAAAGCCCGAGGTCCGCTTTCTTCGTCTTTCCTTTGGTCGGAACCACGGCCGAGGTGCAGGCGGCAAAGGGGGACATCCTTAGAAGCACGTGGGTGCTCGACATCAACACGCTGGGCGCAATCAAGCCCCCGACCACGTCGGCTGGCACGCTTCGGAAAAACGGCGTCCACTACGCCGACGTAGAGCCTCAGATTGTGACGATTCACTCTGACCCGGTTGAAGGCGAGCTGACGAACCTCGCCGACATCGCCGGTGCGCCTGAGCTGGGCGTGCCCATGACGACCGACGTACTCGCGCACTGGGTTGAGGTCGAACCCGAAATCCGTGAACTTCTCTGGCGGGCGCCTCAAGTCGGCATGGGCGAAAAACTATACCGGATCACTCGAAGGACCGCAGGGCGGCGCCAACCGCACGCTCGGAGGTTGTTCCGAGGTCACTGGGCAGGCGCACTCGTCCTCCCGCCTCCGAAGGCGTAGGATCTCGAGACCGCTCCAAGCCCATTCCCTCATGAAAACGTGCGGTGGAGACGAGTTTCGAGCTCTGCCTAGAGTGTGCACTGGCGCAAAATCTACCGGTTTTGAGTTCGCCTACTGAGACGGAACCCCACTGAGACCAACATAATGGTCGCTCAAATGACGGACATAGCAGAGCAGGAACGTCGCGCGAAACACGACGAGGCCATCGCGGAGTCCGCTTCCCACCTTGCGACGCTACTCCCAGCAGAAGGGCACGGGCTTACCTGGGCAGACTTCGTGGAGGACAACGACCTTGCTGGGCAATGGGCACCAAGTGCCGCTGACCATCGCGGCTCGGTCCTCACGCTCATCCGCCGGCTTTACGAACAGGGCGGTGCGCCCGCTGCGGTTCGGTTGATTGAATCAGCGGCCCGGCTCGCGAGCCATCGGCATCGGAACACCATGAGCGGCGACGTCGCCCGAATGGTCGCGCAGCTAGAAGTCTACGTGCGCATGCTCGGCGTGGATTGGAGCCCGGTCATGGCTCAAATCAAATGGGAACAGGTCGGTCCCGCGCTCACGGACATGTCGCCGGGTAAAGTGCGCGTAATGGATTTCGACCTCGTCCCACTGCGCAGGATGTTCGAGCGATTGCAGGTGGCAGCCAATCGACAAAAGGCCGGGCTGAAGCTTGAACGGCTCCTTTGGCGCCTCTTCGACCTGTTCCGCCTTGAGCCGGGCGAAGGCTTTCGACTTGTCGGAGAGCAGGTGGACGGCCGGTTCCGGCTTCACAAGGCGATCTGGCTCCTCGAAGCGAAGTGGACTCGCAAGCCGACGTCGAAAGCGGCGCTGGCTTCGTTTAAGGCTACGGTTGAGAGCAAGTCGCCGGCGACGCGGGGGCTGTTCATCTCCGTCGCGGGCTATTCAGCGCAGGGGCTGGCGTGGGCAAAGAAGAACCAGCGACCAGCGTTCCTGATGCTCGACGGCAATCACGTTCGCGCTGTGCTTGACGGGAAGGAGCACCTCGACACGATGCTGGACCGTCTCGCCGCCGAGTTCGACGCCACCGGCGAACCCTATCTGCCGCTTCGTCCAACGTCGAGCAAGGCCACGGTTCGATAGCGGTATCGGGCCCGAAGAAGGAAGGTCGATCTGCTCTCGGACGAGAGTTCCACTGCGAGCAAACGGGACGTCGCCGGCCCGCGATAGCGACGGCTCAGCCGCAGCCTGTTACCTTTGGTCAATGGCCGACCCAGAAGACCCGCTTCCCGCTGACGAGGATGCGGTGCTCAAGTACATCCTCGACAAGGCGCTCGAACCTGAGCCGCTGGGCGTACCTGCGACCGAGTGCGACGCGGTTCTGAGAGGCGATGCCGGTCGTCTGCTTCACACGCTGGTTTTCAAGAAGAACCTGCTCGCCCTCGACGCTAGAGTCTACTACCCGACCCTGAATGCGATGCGCCGGAGGGCGCTGGCGTTAGCCGACTCCATCGCGCCCCTACAAGGCCTCCTTGGATATGGCCATCAGGTCCTGGACGACAGGTCACGCCGCGACAAGGTCGCGAACGTCGACAACGTCGCACTCTCTCTAGTCCATCGGTTCCCCAGTTTGTCGTCGACCGCTGTTCGTGTGAGGTTCAACTGGGCGCTGTTCGGCCTGCACCCGTTCGTCGACGTGCAGAACTGGGGTGAAGGGCACGTTCCACGCGTTCTTCAATTCCTTCCGAGCCTCTATCGGGTCTCGACCCTCGACGACGTTTTCCGTGAGCAGCAGCTAATCAGCGACGAGGTCCAAATTCTGGAGACGTTTCGTGAAGCGTACCGTAGTACCCGGCGGCGGCAGCGGTGGGCGATGATGCTAGGACAAGATGAACGAAGGGACCGTGCGCTGCGCAGCCTCATCGGGAAGGGCAAGGCCGAAATGCTCGACAACGCTCGCGTCGTGGTTACCGAACAGGGTCTCGGTTCAGACGTGCTGTCGCCGGAGATGCTGGTGAACGACTCCGCGTGGCCGAGTTCGTCACACGATGGGCACGAAGCGCCCGAGGAGCCCAACGTGCTGAAGCAACTTCTGGTTCGACTCATGGAGGCCGGTGCCCTGACGCGAGAGTTCGCGAGTCTGCTCGAACGCGATGCAGGAGAGGTCGACGTCTGCCTGCGCGGTTGCGCCCACAAGGCCGCGCTCATCCTGTGCGGCAGCATGCTGGAGGGCGTGCTCGTTGCTGTCCTCGGGCACAACCAACAACGCGCTGACGAGGAATTCAAGCTGCTGAAGGGCCGGCAGCACAAGTCGTTCCCCGATGACACAAGCCTGCCCGACCTCGTTACGCTTGCTCTGAAGCCTGGCCTTTGCGCGGGTCTTCCTCCACTGCTCCGCGAAGTCCACGGTGAACTAGCAAAACTGGTCGCCGCCCATCGAGATCTCGTTCATCCGCATGCAGAGGCCCGAGAGGAACAGCTACCCATCAACGTCCACACGGCGACCGCCGTGCAAGCCAATCTGTGTGTCTTGCTGGATGGGCTGGCGCGACAAATTGAGACTGGCTGGCTGGCCCACTACGGCGGACAGCCCGGGCCCTGACCTCCGCTGACAAAGTCGTTGATGGCTTTGTTGTCAGGAGTACATGGCTCCCTGCCTTATTTCACAATGCGTATTTAGCTCCCCGACGTGGACTCGAACCACGGACATGGTGATTAACAGTCACATTTTGGCCAGAGTTCGGAACGTTTCTCAGTTTCTCCGATGAGATTTGCGCCCGAAGTCTTCTCACGCAGCTGACTTGCGCGTCCGGCTGAGTCAACGCCAAGAACGACCCGCCGATCCGCTGAGCCTCAAGCCGCAGCAAAAGGACTGTCGAGTCCGCGCTCAGCGAGAAACCTCTCAGTTGTCGCGTGCGGCGGGCGCGCGCTCAGATTACGGGCGGTCGTGGAGCGATTGCCGCCTTATGAGCGTTGATGACCGCGACGAGGTTGGTCAGGAGCGGACGGAAGCCGGTGAAATCGATCGTGGCAGCCTTCAGTCGGACAACCCTATGCGCGAACACCTTCTTTCCGTAGTGCTTGTCGACGTCAAAGTTATTACTGTCGTTGAACGTCTTGCCTTCGATCACCATTCCCTTGGTTGCGTCATCGAAACAGTCCTCGATCTTTGATTCCGTCGCACCGCCCACGTACGGGGTTGGCAAGGCGTACATGTTCTTGATTACGTGAACAAATGGCTCAGCACCGGTGACGGGTACTTTGGAGATATTCTTTATCGCACTTCGGATGTTCTTAGCTCCAGAGTCGTTGTCGTACAGAATGACTAATGGATTCGTTAGACTGGGCGCAGTAAATTGACGAATCTCTTGCTTGTACGTTCCAATGAATTTGCTTAATACACTGCTGCCGCCGTCCTTTAGATCTAGAATTCGCGCGGTGCTCGAGTGGGGATATTTGTACAGCCTTATCTTGAGACGGATCTTCCCATCCTTCACTTCTGCCAGTTCCGGAAATTCGGCCCCAAGGCTCCGGATGGCATGCGTGAGATAGATATTGTCAGTTTCGCCCTCGCAAATAACGACCGGCGATGCAGCCGCATAGAAATTGCTGTAAATCAAGAACCCACGGTAAACCTGCTCTTTGGATGAAAGCTCACTTGACGAGCTGTCTGGCGCGTTGTTCTTATTGTAGACATCAATGCTGTCTATAAAACCCAGCATGCCGTGGAGCTGGTTCGGCGAACCAGGTCGTTTCTCGAGGGTGCTCGCTCCGGCTTTCTGTGTAACGCCATAGATCTCGAATGAACCTGTTGTTACGAGGCTATGCACCATCGCCCGTACGTTGTGGCGGTACTCGCATCGAACATTAATCTTCTGATTGACGACGAGTCCCGTGACATTCTGGCGCGAGGTCCGGTACATCAGGTGCGTCTTCGCGGTATTGATGCGAAAGCCCGTCCGCTCGATCACTTTCTCCAGCTCCATGCCAGGCAGCCACAGATGTAACTTACCTCCCTCGGTGCCTGACGGCGCGGCAATATCGGCGGGAAAATCTTTTTTGTTCGTTGAGAACGTGAGGTCGTCTGCGTATCGGGAATATGTGCACCCGACGGCAGATGCGAGCCTCACCAGGCGCATGTCAAGCAAATGGGCGATTAGATTGGATATGACCGGCGAACAAGGACTACCTTGCGGAAGTGAATTCTGGTGACACGAAATTTGCGCTATCACCGTCGCGACGTCCCTGTGCAGTCCGAAGTCTCTGCTCTTGATAAAAAAACCGCGGACTCTGCCAAAATTGATCGACGGAAAGAAATCCTCTAAGTCGAGGTTGAAAACGTACCGGCGGTGGCGATGCTGTCGGGCGTTGCTGATGATCGACCGCTTTCGCTTGAAGCCGTGCGCCGTCCGATCCTTGCGGTTTTTGCTGCCGTTGATCTCTTCTACGCAGTCCTGGAGGAGGTCGGACAGCCTGCGCTGCACAAGCTTCAAGGCGTCAATGGGTGCCTTGATCGTGCGCTGGCCTCCATTCCGTTTGGGGATCTGAAAAGTCGTGTACTTCTTCGCCTCTGGCTGCTTATACAAAATGTACGAGAGAGCCTTGGGCTTGAACTCCAACAACCTGGCCAAGTCGCCGAGCGACGTTGACGCCTTCAGAGCGACAAGTCGGGACATGAGTCACGGAGAAACTGACTCACCGGTACTCCTACGCGAAGTCACACATCGATATGCATGCGCAGTGCAATGCAAGTCAGCATAGCCTCTCACATTTGTTTCAAATGCCACGAAACATGGCACAAAGTCTACCGGTGAGTCCGGATAACTCTAGCACGGGCCCGAGCGCGCGCCAGAAAGAGCATCAGGGTCTGGGGCGAACGGCAAGCGGCCTTATCGGAAAGGCGTGAAGCCGCCGAGGGGTAGGGCGCGCAGTACTCCCAGCGTAGTTGGAGAATTTTTCCCTTCCGCGGCCCGTGATCGTAGGCCACGAGCAGGATGGCGCGGAAGACGCTCTCGGCAGACCGTAGGAGCTTCTGGAGAGTCTCTTCCGACACAACGACCCGACGGATGTTCGGCTTACGGACGGTGGTCCGCCCCGTCCCGTACCAGGTCCAGCCGAGCATCAATTCTTCGCCGGTGTTCTCAGGTATTCTCTTCCCTGGCGAAGCCCATCGGGTTTCTTATCCGCTGGTCAGCGTCCGCAAACTGTGTCCAAATCGTATCTAAAATAGGGGGGAACGAGTCAATTCCGGTGGACTCGGGTGCACCGGGTCCTGCCCGCAACTGGGGGAAGTTTCGGAAGAATCCAGCAATGACGCCCGTCTGCCCGGTTAATGTTCCCGTTCTTCGAATCCGAAGGTCGGGGGTTCGACTCCTTCCGGGCGGCCAGGGCCGCATACTTGTATATTTTGCTCCCCAAGATTGACAGCGGACGAACCGGCTCCAGCGATTCAATGGTGGTGGTCGTCGGTCGGCGTGTAATCCCCCTCTGTCGAACCTTCGTGGATCCCCTTGGGAGCAGTGGGGTCATGGGGCGGAGGAGGAAACAGGTTCCGGAACAGCCAGTAAAATGCGCCGACGAGGGCACTGGCGCCAACGACGAAAACAGCAAGTTTGGAGCCGGTATCCATTTGGCCCGGAATAGGAGCAGCTCACGCTCCAGCAACGCAGTTCGTGAGCCGTCCAGATTGCTCCCCGACGTGGACTCGAACCACGGACATGGTGATTAA
>WNFA01009704.1_pt1 | contig 12720 bp, 11 predicted proteins | sample 5400481 | NCBI WGS metagenome assembly WNFA01 (sample SAMN13153340, study PRJNA577476) | soil metagenome | isolation source: 120 cm saprolite under Douglas fir tree site 2 hole 1 replicate 2 | place: USA:California | collected 2015-04-18 | reverse complement strand
GCCGGAACGCCTCGGTCTTTTCGAGTTGGCGATAGGCTGCAAGTGCGTCGGGTTTGGCGCCCAACTGCCCAAAAATGACGCCGGTCAGTAGGCGTGGGTCGGTCTGGCCCATCTGCCCTGTTTCGGTGCTGAACGTGACCTGCAGACCCGCTTCGACAAAATGTTTCCAGGGGATAGAAACCTCTGTGGGATCGAAGTCTCTGTCGGGGAGCGGGATAATCACTTGTTTCACCATAGAGTCTTGCCCTCCAGTTACCTTTTCACTGGTGTGTTGCTTCTTCACTGAAAGTTGGATGGCTCAGCATTGTAACTATATCACATTGTTGGTGGCGTGCGGGGCAAGGAAGCTCGGGGGTATCAGGGATCGCTCTTTTACTTGATATGTTGTCCCGCTAGGTGCGAGGATGGTGGGATTGATACCTTGCATACAACATACAACGGAGGGATAGAATGGACGGTATCAAGCATTACTTGACCGATATGGATGGGGTCCTACTGCATGGCACAACGCTTCTTCCTGGGGCGGTGGAGTTTGTGCAACGTCTGCGGGCTCAGGGGATTCCGTTCCTGATTCTGACCAACAATTCACAATACACCCAGCGCGACCTGCAGGTGCGCTTGTCCTATCTTGGGCTTGACGTACCGACTGAAGCGATCTTCACGTCCGCGCTGGCGACTGCGCAGTTCCTGCACGCTCAGAGACCGGGTGGGCGAGCGTATGCTATCGGAGAGTCTGGGCTGACGACGGCATTGCATGACATCGGCTACATCTTGACTGATCAAGAGCCAGAGTATGTGGTGCTGGGTGAAACGACAACGTATAGCTTCGACCGCATTACCCGAGCCATTCGCTTCGTAAGTGCTGGTGCGCGTTTCATCGCCACCAATCCGGATGTGATGGGACCCGGTGAAGGAGGAATCGTCCCCGCGACCGGCTCTGTGGCCGCGTTGATCAGCGCGGCCACTGGCATCAAGCCCTACTTCGTTGGCAAACCGAACCCGCTGATGATGCGCACGGCCTTACGCACACTGGGTGCCCACTCTGAGGACTCCGTGATGATCGGGGATCGCATGGATACCGATATCGTCGCCGGTATCGAGAGCGGCCTGCGGACCATCCTGGTGCTATCCGGCGTCACTAAGCGCGAGCAGGTAGAGCGCTTTCCCTATCGCCCTACATGGGTACGGGAGTCTATCGCGGAGATCGAGGTATGAAGAAAGAGGACACGATCGCCTACTGAATTTTGCCCATGGAGGTCACTTTTATATACTCATTATTGACGTTGAACTTCTTCACCTCATACATGCACCAGGTTTCGTATCATTTGTGCTCTCGCAAATGAGGTTCTTTCCTATTGGTTCACATCCGTCAGTTGGATAGGAATTTTCTGCTGGTTCTGTCTCGTTCTTCCCTCTGTTCGTGCTCCGCCTTCTCCTCCAGAGTGTAAGTTTCCTTGAATTCGTGATGCCGTCGAGGCCGATAAAACCGCAGCTTCTTGAGCTTCCACAGCCGGGTCGTGTGCTTGCGCGCCGGGTGGACCAACTGGCCGAGGAGCTCGGCTTCGATCGCGCTCGGTTGCGCGGTTGGGGAGTGGCGCAGGCGGTGCTGTCCGCGTGGTGGAGCGTCGAGGATTTTGGCAAAATTTCGGATAGCATGATTGCCTGCGCCGAGTTACTTTCTGAGCTTAAGGTTTAAGTTTAGTATGCAACTCGCGGGTAAAGTTTTGCACCGATCAAGACTAGCAGGGTCGTGACCACAAACAAGATGAGAAAATCCCAGACCAGGCCGGTTGTACTTGTTCCGCCGGCCAGCATCAGAGAACGCAGCGCGTCTACTTCGTAGCTTAATGGGTTGCTATGCGCGATGATCTGCAACCAGTTGGGCATAATCGCGACCGGGTAGATGGCGTTGCTGGCCATCATCTGATTTACACCATTACGGTGGGCAGTGGTTCTCCAGCGCCCTCCAGGAGACGCTCAAGCAAGTGTTGCAACATCTCCTGTTCATCTTGCTCAAGGGCTGCGAGCCATTGTCCAACAATCTCCCGGCGTCGCTGGTGCCATGCCTCCACGTGTTGATGGCCCTGAGCGGTCAGCATCACGCGCACCATGCGCTCATCATCGCTCTGGCGCTCACGTATCACCAGACCGGCCTTTTCCAGGCGTTTGCAAGCGGTGGTAACGGAACTGCCGGTGACGCCAAGGGCTTCGGCCAGTTCGCCCACACTGAGCGCGTCTTTGCGACGCAGGAGCCGCAGTAACCAGTACTGCTCAGGCGTAATCTCCGCACGGTGAACGGGGTGCGAGGTGCGGCGAATGAGATGATAGAGGGCCAAGATATCGTCGACCAGGTGATCCGTCTTCATACGCATTCCTCCTCATTAATCCTAAAACTTTTCCCAACACATAAGATAATTCACGACTAATTATATTGATTGTAAAGATAATTTGTCAAGGGTGCGCGTACGATTTTTGCGCTGGGTGGTTGGCCTGGCGACCGAAGAAGCAAGGGATATACAGCCACTACGTTCGTTGAGCGGCCAGAGGACATATTCCAACGTAGTGGCATCCCTCGCGGGTGCAAAGCTTCACGCAAAAAGTGGCGAGACCCTCATGGAGGCACACGGAGCTTGTTTTCTTTGTAGAGATGAGCGCGGAGACGATATTCACCTCACTATCGAACGCAGGAACGAACCACTACATGCTCAAGGGGGTGGCTGAAGCAGATCAAATTCAACCTCTCCTTCGCCTTCTATAATACGAGGAGGAAGTAGTGCTGGACGGTAAGGCTTCAAGGGGAGGATTCGTAAGCCCCGATGTCACACGCACTCTCATTTCCGTCTGGCCGTTTCACGCCGCGTTGGTCGGTGGTGATGCCCTTGACATGACAGGCATCGAGAGGGATTTTGTCAATAGCTGGACTACCTGGGAGCAATGCCAGGGTTTTCGTTGGTCCGCCATTATCTCGCAGCACAGGATCAATGCCCAAATTGGGAAGAGCGTCCCCTGATATGTCGGTGGAATGCTTGTTAAGTGGATCATCAAAGGTTGCACCTGCGAAGCTTTGAATCAGGTTGTAGCCATCCGTGGTGAGCGTTCCCAAGATGTCTGGGCTGGTGGGGGCCTGATTCCCAGCAACAAGAGTGTTTCTCATCTCCACTTGACTTGGTTTGTTAGAGTCGTAAGCTACAATTGCAATACCACCGCCTTTGCCAGTCGCAGTATTACCATAGATGGTACAAAAGCTGAGCGTGGCTGAACTACCCACATTCGTTATAATGCCACCGCCATCCATTGCCCTGTTGTCAGAGATGGTACTGTTGGTAAGCGTGATCGGGCCCCCTTGATTAAACACGTCATCGTAAAGGTGATCACCATAACTGTAACCGTTATTGATACCACCTCCGTAGCCTGCTGTGTTGTCAGAGACCGTGCTGTTAGTAAGCGTAAGCGTGCCACCACCGACATTGTGGATGCCCCCGCCATAGCCACCGCTGTCAGATGTCCTGTTGCCGAAGACCATGCTATTGCTAAGTGTAAGAGGGCCGCCATTATTGAAAATGCCTGCGCCAGCGAATGCCGTGTTGCCAGAAATAGTGCTGTTGACAATCTTGACCGAACCTCCGTAATTGCCGATACCACCGCCCCAGGCTCCTAACGTCGTGTTATTGGAGATGGTACTGTTAGTGAGCGTGAGCGTGCCTTCATTGCTGATAGCACCGGCGCCAGCCAATGTGGTGTTGCCAGAGACCGTAATATTGGTGAGGGTGAGCGTACCATAATTGTAAATGATACCAAAACCAGCTTCAGTTTGGCGGGTCTCATTGAAGGCTAAACCGGAAATGGTTGCGGTGACCCCTTGCCTCACAGTGACGACATTAAAGCCACCACTGCCAGTGATCGAGAGGATGCCTGCGCCGGGACCACGAATAGTCAGGTTCTTCTTGATTACCAACTCGCTGTTCAGTACGATGCGCACCTTGAGACCTGTGGCAAATGTGATCGTACTTCCTGAAGGTGCAGTGGCAATAGCCCAGCGCAGTGATCCTACCACATCGTCCTGAAGAGTAGTGACATGAGTCGGGTTGGGAGATTGATGAAGACCGAACCAACCAGCCAGTCCTGCTGTTGACACCAACAAGAGAAAGATCGCTAGCATACTGGCGAGATACTGTGCACGCCGGGCAACGCTTGCCTGGAGAAAGGCAACCTCGTTCTTGCTCGGGATATTGCGTTGCGCCCACTTTTTCGCTTCTCGCAGCTGGGAGCCCCGATACAATCGATCACTGGGCTTGCTACGCCTCTGCCACTCTGTGGCGTCCTTACTAATCGCCTGTTGCAGGCGAATGTCCTCGCGTGCCTCACGCAACCAATCTGCCAGACGCGGCCACTCGCGGATCAACGCCTCGTGGCTAACTTCTATTGTGGGTGTCCCTGCAATCTCATTCGTGGTGAGCAGACGCGCTGTCAGAAAATGCGCGGTGACCTGTTGCAGCAGATCGGTCTCTTTCGGTGTGGGCAGAGTTAGCTCTGAGAGGGCCGCACGACGACGCGTCGTATCCTGATCGGTGATCCCGGGATCGACCAGGCGCAAGAACAGAGCACGCGCCAGTTTGCGATGCTCCTCCGACGGCCCCCACCGATCTCCTGATACGCCTGCAATGTCAGCGTATGCCCGCTGCGCCGCTCGAATAACTGCTCCAGCGTGAATTGCAACAGCGGTAAGGCTCCCGCCTGTCCCTGCACTTCAAACAGCAGGTCGCCCACGAGACTTCCCTCAAAGTCCAATTGCACATCCGGCAGCATCGCCGGTCGCTTGATCACCGCACGCAGGTCATGCACATCCATTGGCTCCACAACCACCTGCTGCCGCACGATGAGCCGACTGAGTGATGGATAGGACAGGGGTCGATCATAGAAATCAGCGCGGAAGGTCAGCAGGATGATGATCGAGCCATGCGGCTCGGTCATGGCATCGACCAACAGGTCAATGAAATGCCCTCGCTCCTGCTCAGACGCCGTCAGCGTAAACAGTTCTTCAAATTGGTCGATGAGCAGTACTACCTTCTTTCCTGGTCCCTTCGCAAGTTGTGTTGAAAGCCTATGCAGGCCGCGTGCAGACTCGTCTTCCAGATCCTCACGTATGCTCTTCACACTCCGGTCGGGAAAGCGGGGTGCGAGCACAAGGGCCAGCGACTCCAGCGGGTGAGTGCCGGGGACCATTGGCTCCAGATACACCCATTGCTCGCTTCCAGACAACACGCCCTTCTGGAGTTGTGGTAGCAAGCCTGCCATCACTACGCTCGATTTGCCCGACCCGCTCGGCCCAATCACAGCGAGCAGCCGTGCCGGGGGCGTGCCTGGTTGCCCCGACGTGAGCATGCTCTTCACCCTTTCTACCAGCTCTTCAATCAAGCGATCGCGCCCAAAGAAATCAGTGGCATCCTTCTGCGTGAAGGCACGCAGCCCCTTGTAGGGATTGCGTGGCTCAAATTCGGGGGTTGTCAGTGATGGCTCCTCAGAAGATGCTTCGTCCTCCTCCAGGCAGGCCACTAGCTCATCGAGAGCCTGCTCATAGTGTCCCTCACGAGCATCAACCAGGTCAATCTGAACTGTTTTACCCCATTCCTCGGGAAGCACATCTATGATCTCCTCACCGGTTGACCATACGAACACCAATCGTCGCTGGTAGAGGCTGGCGATACGCAAATGCTCTTTGACGGTGCGTGAGGAGCGGGCATGGGGCGAGACGACCAGCAGCATGACATCGGCGGCACGGATCGCCTGGCGCACCACGTCTTCCTGCTCAAGCGTGTGCTGGGTGCGGTCCGAGTCCTCATTGCTGACGGTGATCCGGCGCTTCTGCAAATCCGCTGTGAGGCGTGCCACGAAGGTGTCATCGGCGTGCGAGGCCGAGACAAAAACCCGCCTGTGGGTGACGGTGGAGATGACAGATGGTGTAGAAGAGATGTGATTCAGTCGGGCAGTCATCTCGGCATCAGAGCGCAGGTCAAGGGGACTCACCCCGCTCGCCTGTTCGAGCGCCTGTGCGAAGAGTTGTACGCTCGCATAGCGATCCTTTGGGTCTTTCGCCAGCGCTTTGAGCACGACGTCTTCGACCGCCTGAGGCAAGGAAGGGTCCTTCTCGCGCAAATGGGGCGGCAGGTCCGACACTTGCTGATAGGCAACCTGCCAATGGGGTCCTTCAAAGGGACGTCCCCCGCAGAGCCATTCGTAGACGACGATGCCGAGCGCGTACTGGTCACTGGCAAAGCCGGGCTTGCCACGAATTTGCTCCGGAGCCATGTAGGGCAGGGTGCCAGCCATCTCCTGGGTACTCAACTGTTCAGGCGACGGGGACAGCAACGAGATGCCAAAATCGCTGAGCAGCACTTGCTGGTCCTGGCCCAGTAGCATATTCTCCGGCTTGACATCGCGGTGGATCACCTGATGGTTATGAGCATATTGCAGGGCCGCAGCGACTTGCTTGACATAAGTCACCGTCGTTGCGAGTGACAGGCAGGTACCACGCGGGTGGCGCTGCCGCAGCGTTCCGCGAGGCGCATAGTCCATGGCCAGGAAGGGTGTCCCCTGCTCCACAGCAAAGTCGAACACCTGCACAATATTCGGGTGAGTCAGGTGACCTAATGTCTGCGCCTCGGCCAGGAACTTGCTCACATCTTCATCTTCGAGCGAGGTGTGTAGCACTTTGATGGCCGTGCGACGTCTTAAATAAACATGCTCGCCCAGATACACCTGTGCGAAGCCCCCTCGTCCGAGCAACCGCAGGAGGCGATAGTTGCCTAACTGTTGACCCACACGATCTGGCATGGCTGAAGCTCCTAACACTGACTCGAGTGCTCTTACCTGGTGGAACACCCCGCATTCTATAGACGCTGCCTCACCTGATTTTTCTCGCATCAAGAAAACAATCTAGCTCATCTACTGCAGTATACCATAGAGCGTGCATGGAGACCGAGAGAGCAACCGGGACACGAGGGGTGCAACATCATAGAGGCACCACAACATTTTTCTCAAATGTTGTGGTATACTTCTGTATATGCCAGTCACCTTGAGTTAAACGAGGAGGCACCCCGTGGAGCAAAAGCCGCACGCTCACTATGACGAATTTGCAGAGCAATTTACGTGTGTGCTGCATGAGCATTGGTCAGATATCCTCCGAGTTGTAAATCGCCAATCTCCCCGCATTGCGGCACTGTTGCGCATGGCAACGCCGTCGGGTTTGCAACGTGTGGATGGGGTCTGGCGTATACATGTCATGGCGGGGCGCGTGGTGCAACGTGAAAAATTGCACCAGCCTCGCGATAACGAAATTGTGGCCCAGGGGATACGATCTTATTTCCAGCAAACGGCGCAGCTCAAGTTGCCTCGTGTGACTGTCGAGTTCGAGTTGTAGTCCCCGGGCTTTAGAAGGAGCCCTGCATGTCTACTGCCCAGCCTAAAGCGAGGCGACGTTTTCCTGGTTTGGATCCAGCAGCTCTGCAACATCCCTATGACCGGGCTGCACTGGGAGCCTTACAAAGAGTCCCCGGCCTGGATATCGTCGTGCGTAAGTTCATTGAGCTTTTCCCCGAGCGAGTCGCGTATATCCAGAATGTTGCCCAGACCGTACGTGTGTCTAAAACCCAATGTCCGCAGCTCTATACGCAACTGCGCGAAGCGTGTGCCATCCTCGATATGCGCGAGCCGGAACTGTATGTTGCTCAAACTCCTGTTCCTAATGCCTGGACGAGTGGTCATAACCATCCTTATATCATTATCACCACCGGTCTAATTGATCTGATGAGCGAAGATGAAGTGCTGGCCGTGATCGCTCATGAACTTGGTCATATCAAGTCGGGTCATGTACTGTATAAGACGATGGCACGTGGCATCAGTTTATTGATTTCTATCATTAGCGATATGACGCTGGGTATTGGACGCCTGGTAGGAATGGGCCTGGAAGCGGCATTACTGGAATGGGATCGAAAGTCGGAGTTCTCTGCTGATCGTGCCGGGCTGCTCGTTGTGCAGGACTCACAGGTGATGCTGACGTTGATGATGAAGTTGGCAGGTGGCACGCTCTTTCAACGCGACCAGATGAGTGCGTCGGAGTTCTTGAAGCAAGCGGACCTCTTTGAAGAGGTAGATATGAACTTGCTCGACCGCATTTACAAACTGATGCTGGTAACTGCTGTGAACCATCCTTTGACCATAGTGCGTGCTCGAGAGATCGTCAACTGGTCCGGGAGTAGCGAGTTCAACGAAATCCTGGATGGGCATTACATGCGCACGCGAGAGGCTGAGGATGGCAGTGCGAATGGTAACGGTAATATGCCATCGGCGGCTTCAGCGTGGTCTGATGCGGTGCTTATAACCTGTCCGCATTGTGGGCGCGAACAGACGAATCGTCGCTACTGTAGCCTGTGCGGCGGGATGCTCGCGTGAGCACTGAGAGGCAGTCTGCTACTCAGCGTCTCACGGGCTACCTGATGGTCACAACTGCCTCTTTGCTCTTTGGGTTCAATGGGAATCTCTCACGACGGCTCTTCGATAATGGCGTCACGCCCGTCACACTGGTCGAATTTCGTATGCTGGTCGGTGGGGCGTGTTTGTTAGCAGTGCTTGTGTTGTGGCGGCGGAGTGAATTGAAGCTGCAACGCCGCCACTGGGGCTGGGTTGTAGCCCTTGGCCTGTCCGTGGCGCTGGTGACTTACACCTACTTTGTCGCGATCAGCCGTCTCCCAATTGCCGTGGCGCTGGTGATACAATTCACTGCGCCAGCCTGGATGGCTCTGGGGGAAGCGATCTGGTATAGGCGCATGCCTTCAGTCTACGTGCTGGTAGCCCTGGGACTTACTATTGCTGGTGTTGTGCTGCTGACGGGCCTCTGGCGAGAAAGTCTCAACGGCCTGGACCCGGTAGGGTTATTCTATGCCGGACTTGCCTTGCTGGCTTTCATCGCTTATCTCTTACTTGGGCGGCGGGCCGGACGTGACCTGCCTTCCCTTACTTCTACTGCCTATAGCGCGGTCGTGGCTGGCGCGTTCTGGTTGATTGTGCAACCGCCCTGGGCGATTCCAGCGGATACATGGACGCCACAGCATTTACCCTGGATAATCCTTGTGGGAATTGTGGGTATGGCGATTCCTTTTTCGCTTGTTTTTGCGTCGTTGCGCCGCATTGATGCTACGCGTGTTGGGATCGTTAGCATGCTGGAACTGGTTGCTGCAGGGGTGATTGCTTATTTCTGGTTGGGTCAGCACCTGGATGTGTGGCAGATTGCCGGGGGTGTGGCCGTGCTGGTGGGTGTGACGATTTTGCAGATTGAGGCGAGGGTGGGTTAGTGCGCCGAGAAGTCTGGCTGAGAGTCTCCCAGACTCTCAGCCAGACTTCTCGGCGCACCGCTTGATGCATGGCTGATGGCTCTTTTTCACCTCTGCGCCAGCTTGTGCAGAAGCTTTCCATAGGCTACTGGCCCGCGGCGGAAGCTGCTCAGGCGGAAGAATTCATCGGGAGCATGTATTTGCTCATCCATGAGACCAAAGGCAAAATTCACCGTGTAGGCCCCGAGTATGCTGAGGAACAGTTCGCAGACGGGGATGCTCCCACCAATGCGCAGGTAGTAGGGTGCCTTACCGTATAGTTCGGTGAGCACGGCTTCGGCGGCTCGATTGCCCCAGTGGTCCACAGGAACCAGGTATGGTTTGGCAGCCCCGGGGAGTGAGCGAACCGTCGCCTGCACCCCAGGCGGCGTGTGGCGCTCGACATGCCAGGTAAGGAGACCAGCGATGGTTGCGGGATCCTGGTTGGCGACTAGCCGGCAGGTGATCTTAGCGTGTGCCTCATTGGGCAGCACCGTCTTGGTACCCTCGCCCTGAAACCCACCCCAGATGCCATTCACTTCCAGGGTAGGCCGTCCCGCGAGATGCTCCTGAGGCGTGTAGCCAGGTTCAGACACGAGGGCATCGACACCAATGGCCTCCTTATATGCCTTCTCGTCGAAGGGGACAGCAGCGATGGCGGTGCGGTCCTCGGTGGAGAGCGGCACGACGGTGTCGTAGAAGCCCTCGACCAGAATCTTGCCATCGGGACCGCGCATGGAGTCAATGATATGCACCAGGGCGTGGATGGGATTGGCAACGGCTCCTCCATAGACACCGGAATGCAAATCGGTCCTGGCCCCGCGCACGTCGATCTGCACACCGGCGATCCCTTTGAAGGCAATCAGTATCGCAGGTTGGTCCTCATCGTGCTGGCCGCCGTCGGCACTGAGCACGAGGTCGCAAGCCAGCAGGTCTCGTTGGTTCGCGATCACGGCTGGCAGCTGGGGGCTCCCGATCTCTTCCTGTCCCTCCAGAAAAAATTTCACGTTGACGGGTAAGGCTCCCTCTGCTTTGAGCAGGGCCTCGACGGCCAGGATAGGAATGAGCATGTTCCCCTTATCGTCCGAGGCACCGCGAGCATATACACGGTCATTGCGCACTTGTGGCTCAAAAGGCGGGCTCGTCCACAGGTTCAATGGGTCAGCCGGCTGCGTATCAAAGTGGCCATAGATCATCACCGTCGTCTTCCTGGGCGCGTGCAGCCACTCTCCATAGACTACAGGATGTCCACTTGTTGGCAGGACTTGCACGTTCTCCAGGCCAGCGGCCGTGAGGCGGTCAGCAACCCAGCGGGCCGCCTGCTGAACATCACCGGCATGCTCAGGCAGTGCCGAGATGCTGGGAATGCTGAGGAATTGAAGCAACTCATCCTGGTAGCGGGATTGCTGCTCTTCGAGGTGGGTCTCCCATGTCATATAATAACACTCTCCATTCCTGTTAGGGACATCTCTCTTGCGAACGAAGCAGTATGAGTGGATGTCAGAAGTACAAATACCTGTGTAGTAGGATAGCACATCCGCACCGGCATATCACTATAATGGGATGGGTGTATGAGATCGTGAGCGATATATACTCCATCCGCCTCCTCTGCTGTTGGGCAGAGAGTTGCGGCAGGAATGAGAGGCAGGAACGAGACTCCAGAAGGTCTACAAAACGTAGTAAAATAAGGACTCTCGTAAAATGTTACATGGGTTCGACCCAGCAGGAGAAAGATTATGGCCTTCAACTGGAACCAGCGTCCTTTGACCGAAGGGAAGATCGTTATCACAACCATAGATGCGCATGCAGCGGGGGAACCGTTTCGCATTATTACAAACGGGTTACCGGAACTAGCGGGTGCAAGCATGCTTGAGCGGCGACGCTTCATGCATCAGCACTTTGATCATATCCGGCGAGCATTGATGTGGGAACCACGAGGTCACTTTAATATGTACGGCGGCGTGGTTACGCCGCCGGTGACACCCGGTGCCGACCTGGGGGTGCTGTTCATGCATAACGAGGGCTATAGTACCATGTGCGGACATGGTATCATTGCTCTGGTTACAACACTGGTGGAGACAGGGGCAATTGCTGTGAACGGCCAGCAGACGGCAGTCAACATCGATACACCGGCCGGATTGGTACGCGCCACCGCTCATCTTGATAGTAATGGACATGTGGAGCGCGTCTCATTCTTGAATGTACCTTCATTCTTGTATGCCCGCGACGTTGTACTTGAGTCGGCGGCGTTCGGGCGTTTGAGCGTAGACGTTGCCTTTGGCGGCGCATTCTACGTCATCCTGCCCGCCGATCGTGTAGGACTGAGTGTTACGCCGGGGCAGGCGCAACAACTTGTGGCGGCGGGTGAGGAGATCAAAATGGCGGTCAATGCAGTGCTGCCTGTCAATCACCCCTTTGAGGCAGATTTGAGCTTCGTTTATGGTACGATCTTGACCGGCCCGCCCGAAGACGCTGCCCACCATAGCCGTAACATCTGTGTCTTCGCCAATGCAGAGGTGGATCGTTCGCCGACTGGTACGGGTGTCTCAGCTCGCCTGGCCCTGCACCATGCTAAGGGCGAAATAGCGCATGATGAGCAGATGGTGATTGAAAGTATCCTGGGCGCGGCGAGTACGTTCAGTGGGCGAGTCGTCGGGCGAGCGAAGGTTGGGTCATATGATGCGATTGTGCCGGAGGTGAGCGGCACGGCGTTTATTACCGGTCGACATGAATTTGTGATTGACCCTCGGGATGAACTGGGACAGGGATTTTTAGTTTGAAGTCTCACGTTGCAACTCCTTGAGAGCGCAAAGGCTTCTTTAAGCAGGATATAGCCTACCCAATGACCTCTTTCAAATCTGCCATCAAGGTCGGTAGGTCGATACCAGTGGCTGCGATCTTGTTCTCATCGACGAAGTCCTCGCTCAAAATTCTTCGCCACCTCAGAACAACGATACGTCAGTATCACTCATGGGAGTGATACTGACGAACTGCTCCTTACGGTCAATGTAAATGGTCAGCAGAAGGAAGTGACGCTGGTGTGCGAGCCACTCACCAGAGGTGCTATCGATCCTCAGACAGCGCAAGTGCTTGCCATTGAACAGTTCCTGCTTGCTTATCATCCCTTGCATGCTGTGTTTTATGCTCCTAACACCGATCCCAACGACGACGATGGGAAGTGATGGTATTGCTGGCTTGCTCAAGGGCTTCAGAGAGGTTACCAGGTTAGAAGTTGAGTTAAGGTGGGTGCAATTATCCATCGCTGTGATTGGTATAGTTATCAGAATTGACATCCTCCCGTCCCATTCAATGGGACGGGATTCCTCCCATCACTAGGAGGCTTTCCTGTTTCGCT
>WNFA01003707.1_pt1 | contig 12720 bp, 11 predicted proteins | sample 5400481 | NCBI WGS metagenome assembly WNFA01 (sample SAMN13153340, study PRJNA577476) | soil metagenome | isolation source: 120 cm saprolite under Douglas fir tree site 2 hole 1 replicate 2 | place: USA:California | collected 2015-04-18 | reverse complement strand
TGGGGATCATCGACGCCGCGGGTACGCTGGACGGCGAAACGCTGAAGGACGCCGACCTGGTGCTGCTCGCGGTGCCGGTCGGGCAGATGCGTCCGATCATGCGCGCTATCGCGCCCTTGCTCGGCGACAAGACTGTCGTCACCGACGCCGGCAGCACCAAGCAGGACGTCGTCGATCTCGCGCGGCGCGAGCTGAAGAAATCGCTCGCGCGCTTCGTCCCGGGGCATCCGATCGCAGGCACCGAGAAGAGCGGCGCCGAAAGCGCGTTCGCGGCGCTCTATCGCGGCCGGAAAGTCGTGCTTACCCCGCTCGACGGGACCGATGTGAGCGCGCTCGGCGCGGTGCGCGCGGCCTGGAAAGCCTGCGGAGCGAATGTCTTCGAGCTCGCGCCCCGGCAGCACGACGCCGTGCTCGCGACCGTCAGCCACTTGCCGCACGTGCTCGCGTACGCGCTCGTGGATCAGGTCGCGCGGCACAAGAACGCGAAACAGCTCTTCTCCTACGCGGCCGGGGGATTCCGCGATTTCACCCGCATCGCCGGGAGCCACCCGGAAATGTGGCGCGATATCTGCCTAGCCAACAAGAAGGCCCTGCTCGCCGAGCTCGGCCGCTACGAGGGAGAGCTCGAACGGGTGCGCAGAATAATCGAGCGCGGCGACGCGAAGGCGCTGGACGCGCTTCTCTCCGGCGCGCGCGATGCGCGCGACCGCTGGCTGAAGGACGGGGAATGAACGCGGCGCCTGGATTTTCCCCTCCTCTTTCGAGGGGGGGTGCCGCCGAAGGCGGCGGGGTGGTGTCGCCGCGAAAGATGGTCGACCGCCCCGTCGCGCTGCGCGCGCCACCCCTCCTTGTCCAAGGAGGGGAAAAAGACCGCCGACGCGCTGTCCGCCTGAGGGCGCGCGTAGCGTGAAATTCCTCGATCTGGAACCGATCGCGCGCGTCGCGGGCACCGTGAAGATGCCCGGCTCGAAGAGCATTTCGAACCGGGTGCTCCTCCTCGCCGCGCTTTCCCGCGGCGAAACGCGCGTGAGGGACCTCCTCGATGCGGAAGACACCCGGGTCATGCTGGAAGCGCTGGCGCGCCTGGGCGTCAGGATCGAGCGGCATCCCGACGACTCCGTGGTCGTGCACGGCGTCGGCGGAAATTTTCCGGTCAAATCGGCCGAGCTGCGCTTAAGCAACGCCGGTACGGCGTTCCGTCCGCTCACGGCGGTGCTCGCGTTGGCCGGCGGGGAATACATCCTTTCCGGCGCGCCGCGCATGCACAAGCGGCCGATCGGCGATCTGGTCGACGCGCTGCGGCGCCTCGGCGCCGCGATCGAGTACCCTGGAAAAGAAGGGTTTCCCCCGCTCGCGATCCGCGCAGGTAAGATCAGGCGCGGCGCGAGCGTTCGCGTGCGCGGGGATGTTTCCTCGCAATACCTCTCGGCGCTGCTGATGGCACTGCCCCTCGCCGACTCCGCGGCGAGCATCGAGGTCGAAGGCGAGCTCGTCTCCAAGCCCTACGTCGAGATCACCCTGAACCTGATGCGCCGCTTCGGCGTCGGCGTCGCGCAAGAGGGATGGAGCTCGTTCGTCGTTCCCAAGGCTTCGTATTCGACGCCCGGCGAGATTCACATCGAGGGGGATGCCTCTTCGGCGTCGTATTTCCTCGCGGCCGGCGCGATCAGCGGGCTCTCGGGCGGCGGCCCGGTCAGGGTCGAAGGCGTCGGGCGCGCGAGCATCCAGGGTGATGTGCGCTTCACGGAAGTTCTGGAGCGTATGGGCGCGGCGATTTCGATGGGCGAGAACTGGATCGAATCTTCCGCGGGCCGGGAAGCGCGCGCCCGGGGGAAGCTCACGCCCATCGACGCCGACTTCAATCACATTCCCGACGCGGCGATGACCGCGGCGGTCACGTCGCTCTTCGCCGAGGGGCCGAGCACGCTGAGAAACATAGCGAACTGGCGCGTCAAGGAAACCGACCGGCTGCGGGCGGTGGCGACGGAGTTGCGCAAGCTCGGCGCGGGGGTCGAGCAGGGCGCGGACACTCTGCGCGTGACGCCTCCGGCGCGCTTGAGGACCGCGACCATCGACACTTACGACGATCACCGGATGGCGATGTCGTTTTCGCTTGCGGCGCTGGGCGGAATCCGCGTCCGGATCAACGATCCGGCGTGCGTCGGCAAGACATTCCCGGAGTACTTCGACGTGCTCGCGGGGATTTCGCGGCGGGCTCCGGCGTGAGCGCGGTGCCGGTCATTGCCATCGACGGTCCGTCAGCGTCGGGCAAGGGCACGGTTGCGCAACGGGTCGCCGGGACGCTCGGCTTTCACCGTCTCGACAGCGGTGCCCTCTACCGGCTGGTGGCGCTCGCTGCGGCGCGCGAGGGCATCGATCTCCGGAACGAGGACGCTGCGGCGGCGGTCGCTCTCCGCTTGCCGGCCCGCTTCGAGGGGGACGAGATTTTCCTCGGGGAACGGCGGGTGACCGAAGCCATTCGCACCGAGGAGTGCTCGGTGGCGGCCTCCGTGGTGGCGGCGCACCCCCGGGTGCGCCAGGCCCTGCTCGAGCGCCAGCGCGCGTTCCGGCGTCCCCCCGGGCTGGTGGCCGAAGGGCGCGACATGGGCTCGGTCGTCTTCCCCGATGCGGAGCTCAAAGTGTTCCTCACGGCCAGCCCCGAGGCCCGGGCCGAACGTCGGCATAAACAGTTGAAAGAGAAAGGAATCGCTGCTACACTGGCCGCCCTTTTGCAGGATTTGCGCGAGCGCGACGCACGCGATGCGACACGCAGCGCGGCGCCTCTCAAGCAAAGCCCCGAAGCGCGGCCGCTCGACACGACGTCGATGAGCGCCGAGCAGGCGGCGGCCCAAATTGTGGATTGGTACCGCGGGGGGAACAGGTGACAAGAAGCCAAGTACCGCAATGACTTGGCTTTTTTGTCGTGGATCAACGAACCCCGTCCTGAACGACGGGCAAGTGCAAGGTGTCTATGTCGAATGCAACCCCCGCAGTGGCTTCTCCGGAAAGCTTCGCCGCTCTTTTTGAGGAAAGCCTCACGCGCAAGGAGATGCGCACCGGCGAGGTGATCACCGCCGAAGTCATCCGGGTCGACGTCAATTACGTCGTCGTCAACGCCGGCCTCAAGTCCGAATCCTTTATCGCCCTAGAGGAATTCAAAAACGACAAGGGCGAAGTCGAGGTCAAGCCCGGCGATTTCACCAGCGTCGCCATCGAAGCGCTCGAGGACGGTTACGGCGAAACACGCCTGTCGCGCGACAAGGCCAAGCGACTCGCTGCCTGGCTCGATCTGGAAAAGGCGCTCGAAGCCGGCACCCTCGTCAAGGGAATGATTTCCGGCAAGGTGAAGGGCGGCCTCACCGTTATGACCAACGGAATTCGAGCTTTCCTGCCCGGGTCGCTCGTCGATATCCGTCCCGTCAAGGACACCCTGCCCTACGAGGGCAAGGAGATGGAGTTCAAGGTCATAAAGCTCGACCGCAAGAGGAACAACGTGGTCGTGTCCCGCCGCGCGGTGCTCGAAGCCTCGCAAGGCGCGGAGCGCCAGGCGCTGCTCGCGAACCTGCAGGAAGGTGCGACGGTCAAGGGCATCGTCAAGAACATCACCGATTACGGCGCGTTCGTCGATCTCGGCGGCATCGACGGCCTGCTGCATATCACCGATCTCGCCTGGCGGCGCGTGAAGCACCCTTCCGAGGTGCTCGCAGTCGGCGACGAAGTCACGGCGAAGGTGCTGAAATTCGACACCGAGAAAAACCGCGTTTCCCTCGGCTTGAAGCAGCTGGGCGAGGATCCCTGGGTGGGCCTCTCGCGCCGCTATCCGACCGGAACGCGCCTGTTCGGCAAAGTGACCAACCTCACCGACTACGGCGCCTTCGTCGAAGTGGAGCAGGGCATCGAAGGCCTGGTGCACGTGTCGGAGATGGACTGGACCAACAAGAACGTGCATCCGTCGAAGGTGGTGGCGCTCGGGGACGAGGTCGAGGTCATGATCCTCGAGATCGACGAGGAGCGGCGCCGCATCTCCCTCGGGATGAAGCAGTGCCTTCCGAATCCCTGGGAAGAGTTCTCGATGAACTTCAAGAAGGGCGACAAGGTAAAGGGCCAGATCAAGTCGATCACCGACTTCGGCATTTTCATCGGGCTGCCCGGCGGAATCGACGGCCTGGTGCACCTCTCGGACCTGTCCTGGACGCTGCCTGGCGAAGAGGCGGTGCGCAACTTCAAGAAGGGCGAGGAGACCGAGGCGCAAGTGCTGTCGATCGACGTCGAGCGCGAGCGGATTTCGCTCGGGATCAAGCAGCTCGAAGGCGATCCTTTCAACAATTTCGTCGCCAGCCACGAAAAGGGCAAGCTTATCTCGGGCACGGTGAAGTCGGTCGACGCCAAGGGGGCGGTGATCACTTTGGGCGGCGACCTTGAGGGTTACCTGCGCGCCTCCGAGATCTCCCGCGACCGCGTCGAGGACGCCCGCACCCATCTCAAGGAAGGCGACAGCGTCAACGCAATGGTCATCAACGTCGACCGCAAGAACCGGACCATCAATCTTTCAGTCAAGCAGAAGGAATTCGCCGAGGAGAACGAGGCGATGGCCAAGCTCCAGAGCGAAAGCGCCGCCAGCACGGGAAGCACCAACCTGGGCGCGCTCCTGAAGGCGAAATTGGACAACAAGAACGCGCAGCAGTAATCGAGGAACGGTAATCGGGGACCGGCATGACCAAGTCCGAACTTATTGCGAGGCTGGCGACGCGTTATTCGCAACTCGTCGCCAAGGATGCCGAATTCACCGTCAAGATGATCCTGGACGCGATGACGCAGAGCCTGGTGAAGGGGCAACGCATCGAGATCCGCGGCTTCGGGAGTTTCGGGCTGAATCATCGGCCGGCGCGCGTCGGCCGCAATCCGAAATCGGGCGAGAGGGTGCACGTTCCGGAGAAATTCGTGCCGCACTTCAAGGCGGGCAAGGAACTGCGCGAGAGGGTTGATCAGAAATAAGATATTGGGCCGGCGGTACGCGGACGGCGGCATCGGCGAGGTGCCGCCGTTCTTCTTTGGAGCCCGTGTTGGCAGGCTGTCGAAAATGCTTCCCGAGAGGGAAGCGTTTTTCTGCAGACTCAGATTTTGGGGATATAAAGGGGGTGTGCCCCCTTTTCGACAATCTGTTAGATGAAGCAGCTCATCACCCAACTGTCCTGGCTGTTGCGCGCGCTGCTGTTCCTCGCCATATTCGCCTTCGCGCTCATGAATACGGGCCCGGTGACGCTGCGCTTCTTTCTCGGGCAGACCTGGGAGACCCCGATGATCCTGGTCTTGCTCCTCGCTTTCGCCTTCGGCGCCGCGACCGGGGTTCTCGCATGCCTGTCGCGCCTGCTCGCGCAGCGCCGCGAAATCCACAAGCTCGAGCGCGAGCTGAGCGCCCCCGGCAGTCGCACCTTGCCGCCGCAGACGTAGGTCCGAACCCTCCGTGGACTTCGAGCTCTGGTGGCTGTTCGGGTTCGCGCTGTTCTTCGGGCTGGGCTGGCTCGCGGCGCGCGTCGACATCAAGCAACTGCTGTGGGAATCGCGGCAACTGCCGCGCTCGTATTTCAAAGGCCTCAATTTCTTGCTGAACGAGCAGCCGGACAAGGCGATCGAAGCGTTTATCGAAGTGGTCAAGGTCGATCCGGAGACGGTCGAGCTGCACTTCGCCCTGGGAAGCCTGTTCCGCCGCCGCGGCGAGACCGAGCGGGCGATTCGCATGCACCGGAACCTGCTCGAGCGTCCGGATCTGGGGACGGAACAGCGGCTGCACGCGATGGTCGAGCTGGGGCAGGACTATCTCAAGGCCGGGCTTCTCGATCGCGCCGAAGAGATGTTTCTCAAGCTCAAGGACTCGCCGCACCATGCCGAGGCCCTGAAGTTCCTGCTCGAGATCTATCAGCAGGAAAAGGACTGGATGAAGGCCGTCGGGGCCGCGCTCGAGCTGGAGAAGGACTCCGGGCAGTCCGCGCAAAAAGAAATCGCGAACTACTACTGCGAGCTCGCCGTTTCGGAAACGACGCATTCGCGCCCGGAAGGGGCGAAGCGTCACCTGGAGGCGGCTCTCGCCGCGCACCGCAAATGCGTGCGCGCCAACATCATCCTGGGCGACGTCGCGGCGGCCTCGGGCGATCACGACGGCGCCATCCAGATCTGGAAACGGATCGAACAGCAGAACCCCGCCTATCTCGCGCTCGTCGCGCAGCGCCTGCTCGAGAGTCACCGCGCGCTCGGGCGCGCCGAGGAGGGGCTGACGCTGTTGCGCGGGTACCTGGCGAGCTTTCCGTCGCTCGACTTGCTCGATGTCGCCTTCCAGTCGACCTTGGACTCCGAAGGTCCCGAGACGGCCTACAAGCTGGTGAAGGACGAATTGCGCCGCAACCAGACTTTGCTCGGCCTGGACAAGCTCCTCGAAGCGCAGCTCCTGGTCTCACCCGCCGAAAGGCGCCACGATCTGGAACTCGTGCGCAATCTCATACACAGCCATACGCAGCGCCTGGCGCGCTACCATTGCGAGAATTGCGGGTTCAAAGCGCGGCAGTTCTATTGGCATTGTCCCGCCTGTGGCGGCTGGGAAACCTATCCGCCGAGGCGCAATGAGGAATTCGAGCTGACGCCATGAAACACGGAGACAGAATTTGAAGATCACCATCGTCGGCACCGGCTACGTCGGCCTGGTCAGCGGTGCCTGCTTCGCGGAGGTGGGAAACGAGGTGCTTTGCCTCGACGTCGACGCGGCGAAGATCCGCACGCTCGAGGCGGGCGGAATTCCGATCTACGAGCCGGGATTGCTCGAGGTGGTCAAGCGCAACCGCGCCGCCGGGCGGCTGCGCTTCACCACCGACCTCGAGCAGGGTGTCCGTTTCGGAACCGTGCAATGCATCGCCGTGGGCACGCCTCCCGGCGAAGACGGCTCCGCCGATCTGAAATACGTGCTCGAGGCGGCACGCAACATCGGCCGGCGCATGACCGAGTACCGGGTAGTGGTGGACAAATCGACCGTGCCGGTCGGCACCGCCGACAAGGTGCGGGGTGCGATTTCGGCCGAACTCGCCAGGCGCGGCACCGAGATTCCCTTCGCGGTGGTGTCGAATCCGGAATTCCTGAAGGAGGGCGCCGCGGTCGAAGACTTTATGCGCCCCGACCGCGTCGTCGTCGGCGCCGACGACCCGCGGGCGATACAGATCATGCGCGCGCTCTACGCGCCGTTCCAGCGCAACCACGAGCGCCTTTTCCTGATGGACGTGCGCTCCGCCGAGCTCACGAAATACGCGGCGAATGCCATGCTTGCGACCCGCATCTCGTTCATGAACGAGCTCGCCAATCTCGCCGAGCGTCTCGGCGCCGACATCGAGGAGGTGCGAAAAGGCATGGGCTCGGACCCGCGGATCGGCTATCACTTCCTCTACGCGGGGGCCGGCTACGGCGGCTCCTGCTTTCCGAAGGACGTCCAGGCTCTGATCCGAACGGCCGAACAAGCCGGCGGCACGCTCCCGGTTCTCCGGGCGGTGGAGCAGGTGAACGCGGGACAGAAACGCGTGCTCGCGCGAAAAATCCTGGCGCGATTCGACGGCAAGATCTCCGGCCGTCGCATCGCCGTCTGGGGGCTTGCGTTCAAGCCGAATACGGACGACATGCGGGAGGCCCCAAGCCGCGTTTTGATCGAGGAGCTTCTCGCGAACGGCGCGACGGTCAGCGCTTACGACCCGATAGCGATGCCCGCGGCCAGGGGCGCGTTCTCGGGGCTCGCGGGCATCGGCTACGCGGATTCCCCGCTCGCCGCGCTCGAGGGTGCGGACGCCCTCGCGGTCGTCACCGAATGGCAGGAGTTTCGCAGTCCGGACTTTCAGGCGATCCGTGCCCGGCTCAAGACGCCGGCGATTTTCGACGGACGCAACCTCTACGATCCGGCGGAGCTGGCGCGGTTTGGCCTGGAGTACTATCCGATCGGACGGGCCGCGGCGAGGGCGCCCGGGTGAAGGCGGGAAAGCCGGTTTTTTCGGAGCTGCACAGGGCGCGCATCCTGGTGGTGGGCGACGTGATGCTCGACCGTTACTGGTACGGCGAGGTGGAACGCGTTTCGGACGAAGCGCCGGTGCAGATCGTCAAGATCGAAAGCAAGCGCACCAGGGAAACGCCGGGCGGGGCGGCAAACGTCGCGGCCAACGCGGCTTCGCTCGGTGCGAACGTGGCGCTGCTCTCGGTGGTCGGGGACGACGAGGCGGGGCGCACGCTCGCGGACCTTCTGGAAAAAGCCGGCGTCGACGCCAGACTGCACTACGACGGTGACGTCGCCACCACGGTGAAGTTGCGCGTGATCGGACGGCAGCAGCAGATGCTGCGCATCGACTTCGAGACTCCGCCAAGCCACGAGGTCCTGCTCGACAAGCTCGCGGACTACGAGCGGATGATCTCCGACCGGAACGTGATCATCCTGTCCGACTACGGCAAGGGCGGGCTCACGCACATCGCGCGAATGATCGAGCTCGCCCGTGCTCAAGGCAAGACCGTGCTCGTCGATCCCAAGGGCGACGACTACTCGCGATACGTCGGCGCGACCATCGTGACGCCGAATCGCAAGGAGCTGCAGGATGTCGTGGGCCGCTGGAAGAGCGACGACGAGCTCACGGAAAAAGCGCTGGCCCTGCGCGAGCGGCTCGGCTTGCAGGCTTTGCTCGTGACCTTGGGTAAGGACGGCATGACCCTTTTCGAAGAGCGGGGAGTGCGCCACGAGCCCGCCCGTGCGCGCGAGGTGTTCGATGTGAGCGGCGCAGGCGACACCGTGATCGCAACGCTCGGCGCAATGCTCGGCGCGGGGTTGCCGCTTCACGATGCCGTTGTGACCGCCAACCAGGCGGCGGGGATCGTCGTCGGCAAGCTCGGTACGGCGGTAGTCCATCCGGGGGAACTGATGGCCGAGTTGCCGCAGGGAAGATAGAGGCTGGAAGAACATGTACTTCGCAGTTACCGGCGCCGCGGGCTTCATCGGGTCGAACCTGGTCCGGGCGCTGAACGCGCGCGGCGAAACTCGAATCCTCGCCGTGGACGATCTGGAGCGCAGCGATAAGTTCCGAAATCTCGCGGCTTGCGAGATCTCCGATTTTCTCGACAAGGACGAATTTCGGAGGCGGCTCGAAGCGGGGGATTTTTCCGGCTCGATCGACGTCGTGTTTCATCAGGGCGCCTGCTCCGACACCATGGAGACCGACGGCCGCTTCATGATGGAAAACAACTATCGCTATTCGGTGGCGCTGCTCGATTTCTGCGTGGAGGACGAGGTCCCCCTCATCTACGCTTCGTCGGCCGCGGTCTATGGGGCGGGCACGGGCTTTCGCGAGGAACGAAAGTTCGAGGCGCCGCTCAACATCTACGGCTACTCGAAGTTCCTGTTCGACCAGGCGGTCCGGCGGCGCCTGGGCGAAGCGGGCTCGCAGGTCGCCGGGTTCCGCTACTTCAACGTGTACGGTCCCAACGAACGGCACAAGGGCCGTATGGCTTCCGTGGCTTGGCACTTCTTCAATCAGTATGCGGCGGAGCGGTGCGTGCGCCCCTTCGTCGGGTCCGGGGGGTACGGGGACGGCGAGCAGCGCCGCGACTTCATCTCGGTCGAGGACGTGACCAAGGTCAATCTGCATTTTCTCGATCATCCCGAGCTGTCGGGTATTTTCAACGTCGGGACCGGGCGGGCGCAGAGCTTCAACGACGTCGCGCTCGCCACGATCAACGCCTGCCGCAAGGCCGAGGGCGAGCGGCCGCTCGGGCTGGACGAGGCGCGCAGCCAGGGTCTGATCGAATACGCGCCCTTCCCGGAGGCGCTGAAAGGCAAGTACCAGAATTTCACCCAGGCGGACGTCGGCGCGCTGCGCCGCGCAGGTTTCGCCGCGCCTTTCCTTCCGGTCGAGGAGGGCGTCGAGCGCTATTGCCGCCACATGCTCGACGAAGGGAAGGCCGCGGCGGCTGATACGCCGCGCCATGAGATATCATAGAAACATGGATCGCAATTCCGAGCTCACCTACAAGACGATCGAGGATACGGTCGGCGACACGCCTCTGGTGAGGCTGAAGCGCCTTCCGGGAAAGACCTCCAACATCGTCCTCGCCAAGCTCGAGGGCAACAATCCCGCGGGCTCGGTCAAGGACCGTCCCGCGATGTCGATGATCGTGCGCGCGGAGAAGCGCGGGACGATCAAGCCCGGCGACGTGCTGGTCGAAGCGACGAGCGGCAACACCGGCATCGCGCTCGCGATGGCCGCGGCGATCCGCGGTTACCGCATGGTGCTCGTCATGCCCGAGCACTTGTCCGCCGAGCGGCGCCAGACCATGCGCGCCTTCGGCGCGGAGATCATCCTCACGCCCAAAGCGGGCGGCATGGAGGCCGCGCGCGACCTCGCCGAGAAGATGCAGCGCGAGGGCAAGGGGCGCATCCTCGATCAGTTCGCGAACCCCGACAATCCGCTCTCGCACTACGAGGGCACGGGGCCGGAAATCTGGCGCGACACCAAGGGGACGGTCACGCATTTCGTCAGCAGCATGGGCACCACCGGCACCATCATGGGCTGCTCGCGCTTCTTCAAGGAAAAGAACCCGAGAATCCAGATCATCGGCTGCCAGCCCGAGGAGGGCTCGCAGATCCCCGGCATCCGCAAGTGGCCCGAGGCCTATCTGCCGAAGATCTACGACAAGGTGCGCGTGGACCGGCTGGAATACGTGAGCCAGGCCGACGCCGAGGAGATGGCGCGCCGCATGGCCCGCGAGGAAGGCATTTTCGCCGGCATTTCCTCCGGCGGCGCGCTCGCGGTCGCGTTGAGAATTTCGCGCGAAGTCCAAAACGCGACCATCGCAACGATCGTCTGCGACCGCGGCGACCGCTATCTCTCGACGGGTGTTTTCCCCGACTGACGGCGTTCACCGCGCGAGCGAATGACGCCGATCCTCGCATTCGATATCGAGACGGTGCCGGACATCGCCGGCTTGCGCCTGCTGCACGGCATCGAGGCGCAGATCTCCGACCGCGACGTCGCCGAATTCGCGTTCCGCGAGCGGCGCGCAAGAACGGGCCACGACTTCCTCCCTTTGCATCAGCACCGCGTGGTGGCGATCGCCTGCGCGCTGCGCGACGAGGATTCGTTCCGCTGCTGGTCCCTGGGCAGCGCCGAAGAAAGCGAGGCCGTGCTCATCCGGCGCTTTTTCGACGGCATAGAGAAGTACACCCCGCAGCTCGTATCGTGGAACGGCGGCGGCTTCGACCTTCCGGTGCTCAATTACCGCAGCCTCGTTCACGGCGTGAGCGCGCCGCGCTACTGGGAACAGGGCGACGAGGACAGGGACTTCAGGTACAACAACTACATCGCCCGCTATCACATGCGGCACGTGGACCTAATGGATGTCCTGTCGCTCTACCAGAATCGGGGCCAGGCTCCGCTGGATGAAATTGCGCGTCTGCTGGGTTTCCCCGGCAAAGTCGGCCTGGACGGCTCGAGAGTGTGGGACGCCTATCAGGCCGGCCAAATCGAGAACATCCGCAACTACTGCGCGACCGATGCCGCAAATACCTACCTCGTGTTCCAGCGCTTTCAGCTGATCCGCGGCCAGTGCGACGAAGAGCAATACCGCAAGGAGCTACAGTTGGTGCGCGAAACATTCGCCAAATCGGGCGAGGCGCACTGGCGCGAGTTCGTCGGGCGCTGGAGCCAGTAGCCCGGCGCAGCATGCCGATCGCCCTTATCGAGTCCCTCGACCGGGAGGGCCGCGGCGTGGCCCACGTCGAGGGCAAGGCGGTGTTCGTCGACAATGCCGTCCCGGGCGAACTCGTCGAATACTCCGCTTACCGCAAAAAGCCCGCGTGGGAAGCCGCGCGGATCGTGCGGATCGAGCGCGAGAGCGCGGCGCGGACTTCCCCGCGCTGCGTCTTCTTCGGCACCTGCGGCGGATGCTCGATGCAGCACATCGAAGAACGCGCGCAGGTGGCCGCCAAGCAGCGCGTGCTCGAGGACGCGCTCTGGCACCTGGGCCGCGTTCGCCCCGAGACGATGTTGCGGCCCCTCTACGGGCTTTCCTGGGGATACCGGCACCGGGCGCGCATGTCGGTGCGCTGGGTGGAGAAGAAGGGCGGGTCCCTGGTCGGGTTTCGCGAGCGCAGGTCGAGCTACGTCACCGAGATGACGAGCTGCGAGGTGCTGCCGCCCCAAGTGTCGGCCCTGATCCGGCCGCTGCGCACACTCATCGACACCCTCGACATGCAGGGGCGCATTCCACAGATCGAAGTCGCCGTCGGCGATGCGCTGACGGTGCTCGTGCTGCGCGTGCTCGAAGCGGTCGGGGTGGAGGACCGCGAACGCCTCAAGCGCTTCGCGGAGGACCACGGCGTGCAGCTGTGGCTGCAGCCCGAAGGGCCTGACTCGGCCCGGCCCTTCTGGCCGCCGGATGCGCCGGATCTGTACTACACGCTTCCCGAACACGGGATTCGCATCGCGTTCGGCCCGACCGATTTCACCCAGGTCAACCATGCGGTGAACCGGCTGCTGGTGGGCCGGGCGTTGTCGCTTCTGGATCCGCGGCCGGGAGAGCGAATCACCGATCTCTTTTGCGGGTTGGGCAACTTCACTCTGCCGATCGCGGGCCGTGGCGCCGAGGTGCTCGGGGTCGAAGGCAGCGCAGGGCTGGTCGCCCGCGCGCAAGAGAACGCCCGAGCCAACGCTCTGG
>WNFA01005401.1_pt1 | contig 12723 bp, 6 predicted proteins | sample 5400481 | NCBI WGS metagenome assembly WNFA01 (sample SAMN13153340, study PRJNA577476) | soil metagenome | isolation source: 120 cm saprolite under Douglas fir tree site 2 hole 1 replicate 2 | place: USA:California | collected 2015-04-18 | reverse complement strand
GAAACCCGCGTGGAACGAGAGGCCGCGATGACTCGATCCGACCGAATCCGACTAAATCCGACCTATGAACCTGACACGAAATGGAAAAATCGCTCGGCTCCCGCTCGCGATAAGGCTGGAATTGAATCGCCGGCTGGACGAAGGCGAGCAGGGGAAAAAGCTCGTGGCATGGCTCAATGGGCTGCCTGCGGTGCAGGCCATCGTGGCTACGGAACTGCTTTGAGCTCGATCAAAAATTTATCTTGCCAATCATTACAATTTTGTAATGTTCTGCGCGCGCCATCCAAATAATCCACTAAACCTTAACCTGAATTCCTGTGCTTAGGACTCATTTTCTCCGGCCAAGTTTTTCGCGCCTCATGCTCTTGATGGCGGGCATCTCGTTTGTTAGTCCTGCCCTTAACCGTTCAATCCACGCGCAGGTTTCTGCCGAGGAGGAGATTGTTGTCACGGGCGAGGAGGTGCCAAGCGCTTACGGTGCACCGCCGGGAATGTCGCGCAGCCGTTTCTCCAACACAACGCAGGCGTACGTATTGCCACCATGGGCATTTTTCTTCGGCGAGATTTTTGAGGGCCAGGGGTTCCGCCATGGGCCGCCCGATTACCGTTTCACTCAGGAGATCGAAATGGGTTTGCCCTATCGTTTTGGCGTTGCCGCGGAAGCACAGTTCGAACGATTTAATGGCGGTGGCGGCGCGGAAACAGTGAGTGTGGAAGCACGATGGGCTCTTGCCGATTGGAACAAGATTCCGCTCAATCCAACACTCTTCGCCGAATACAAATTCGGTGTCGGCACGATTCGTCACGAAGAAGCACCGCCACCGCCTCCTGGAGCGGGAGGAGAGGAAGAAGGTGGCCCGCCAAAGGTTCCCGATGCCTACGAAGTTCGTTTGCTCCTCGCCCAGGATTTCGGCGAGCGCGTTGAGTGGGCGATGAACTGGTTCTTTGAAAAAGAGAATACCGGCGACCGCGGCCGCGAGTGGGGTTTCTCCCAGAGCGCCATGACTCCCATTCTCTTGCCTAACGAGCGCCTGAAAGTCGGCGTAGAAATGGAATATAAAAATTTCACCGTCAAAGACACACGTGGCAATCCCTTGAACAGTTTTGTCATCGGTCCAACCGTCGCATGGAAACCGACAGCGCAAACTCGCGTGGACATCTCGCCTTTGTTCGGCTGCATCGACGACTCACCGGTGGCTGATGTGTTTGTTGCCTTTTCCTGGCTCTTCGGTGGCGAACGCGCCGAAGCCGAAGCGCCCGTTTCCACGCGGTTCCGTTACCTCACCAAGGTTCCCCGCGCCGATAAGGATTCGGAAAAAGAAATCAAGCAGGTCGCGCCGCCGCCGTGTCCCCAATGGTACGGCGACAACGAATGGAATGTGAATCTCTGGGGCACTTATGCTTTCACCAACACCGAGTACAATCCTAATCTTTGGCTGACGGATGTCGTACAAAGTACCAGTGAAGGCCACCCCGTGCTCGGCACCTTCGACCATTACATTGGCGGCGATCACGCCTGGGGCGGCGGCGGCGACATCAAATACTTCTTCTACCGCTACTTTGGTGTGGGCATTGAAGGATTTGCCCTGGACGCCAGCAAAAACGGCTTCGATATCTTCGAGGACCCAACAATCCCGATTTTTACTCGTGAAAGAATCAATCACGACCACACCATTGGCGCTGTATTAGGAACATTTACATTGCGCTATCCAATTCCTTGCACACGTTTTGCGCCCTACGCCTGGGCCGGTGTCGGTGCGATTTTCGGCGGAGGCGAAAGGGATGTCCTTCACACGCAGGGGCCGCCGGACGCGTTCGCTGTCCATGCCCAGACGGATCACTTCGGTAGCGAAACCAAAGTGCTCGGCCAATTCGGCGCCGGTCTCGAATTCCGAATCGCGCGGCACATCGGTTTGACTAACGACTTGAGCTTCGGCGTGATCGACGGGCCGAAAAACAATTTCGGAATGTTCCGCAGCGGCCTCAACTTCGCCTTTTGAGATCGACAATCGCAGTTCTTTGCGGTCCACACCTTCAGGGCTGAAAGCCGCGGCAGTTTCCGCGGTTGCTGAAGTGGAGATGCCGCAGCCCAGTGAAGCGGGCTGCGGCTACACTTCTGCTCATCGAAACGGGAGTGTATTGCCTCAATTGTAGCTTGCCGGGACATTTCTTGACCGCATTTAATCGCACCGATAGCTTCGTTCTCGGAAAGGAGAACTCGAAGTGAAAACCGAGGTGTCGATCGAATACTGCGTGGTTTGAAACTACACACCGAAGGCCGTCAGTTTGGCGACCCAAATTCTTGAGCTCGGCGAGCGCATCAAGTCGCTCACGCTCATCCCCTCGAGCGGCGGCGCTTTCGAAATTCGCGCCAATGGCAAACTCCTACATTCCAAACTCGACTCCGGCGATTGGCCGGACTTCGACGCAATCGTCAAGGCGATTAAAAAGATCAAGTAATCGATCGCGCAATTCTTATTCTGATTTCGTTCGACGTTCGGCGCTGCACACTCAGCGCTGGCCGCGCCGGAGCGCATTCACAGCGGAGGCGGCTTGGACGGTTTCCCTTATTTCCACAATCTGCAATCAATGCCAGTCCGGCTCGGACCAATCCGCAATCGGGAGAGTGAAGGGTGCCTGGTGGCCCTCGCGGTCTTCAAAACCGTTGTCGATCTTGCACATGCAGGATCGGGGTAGGTTCGATTCCTATCCTCTCCGCCAATTCATTTTCGATTTTCGATTTCTGATTTTCGATTGGCCGCAAATGCTCGCCGATCGAATCAAACGTCAAACCTCGAACATCAAACATCGGGAAAGGAGGTGACTCATGTCGCGTGAGCAAATTCGCAAGCTGACTTCGCTCTCATCCTGCGCCGGGTGAGCTTCCAAATTGAGCCAGCAGGCCCTGCGGCAAGTTTTGCCGCAGCTTCCCATTTCGTTAAACCGCAATGTGCTCGTGAACTCGACCACTTTCGACGATGCCGGTGTTTATCGCCTGGATCGACATCGCGCTCTTGTGCAGACCGTTGATTTCTTTACGCCCATTGTGGACGACCCATTTTCCTATGGGCAAATCGCCGCAGCCAACTCGCTTTCCGACATCTTTGCAATGGGCGGACGCCCGTTGACTGCGCTCAACGTCGTTGGTTTCCCCGCTGATCTCGTTCCACCAAAAGTGGTTTCTTCCATTTTGCGCGGTGGTCTGGCCAAGGCGGCCGAGGTCGGGTGTGTGATCATCGGTGGCCATTCCATTCGTAATCCCGAACCGATATACGGTCTGGCCGTCACGGGAATTGTTGATGTTCGCCGCGTCACGACGAATGCAAACGCGCGACCCGGCGATTTGCTTGTCTTAACAAAACCGCTGGGCACCGGCATTGCCACCACCGCAATCAAGCGCGGGTTTGCTTCGCGGAGGCTCGAGAAAAAAGTCATCGCGCTCATGTCGAAAATTAACACCGTAGGCGCCGATCTCGCCGAGCGTGGTCTCGTTCGCGCAGCCACCGACATCACCGGCTATGGTCTGATCGGTCATTTGGTTTCACTCTGCCGCGCCAGTCGCGTCTCCGCAGAGCTCGATCCAAGCGCGGTGCCGATGATTAGCGATGAAATCGGCGATCTGATCGAACAGGGTTCCGTCCCGGAAGGGAGCAGGCAAAATCTTTATGCCACGACGGTCCTCGTCGATTGGCAAAGCACAGATGAGGCGCGCAGAATTCTTTTAACGGATGCGCAGACCAGCGGCGGACTACTGCTTTGTGTCGCCGAAGCCAGGCTGGAGAAAGTGCTGAATATTTTGCGCAAAGCGAGTACACCCTGCGCCGCCGTCATCGGAAGAATTGTCCCGCGCAGCCGACGCCGTCCCTTGATATGCATGACCGGGTAAAATCGCGCTCGCGCCGGGAAATTCCCGCTGTCAGCAAAGTCCTCGATGCGCTCAGCCATGACGATCTGCCGCGCCCGGTGGTTGTTGGTCTTGTCCGGCGCGAACTTTCGAAAATTCGCGCGAAAGCGGAGATCCCCGAATTTGAATCCATTGTCAATTTTATCCGGCGTCTGCTTGACGAGCTCCGCGCCAGCCGGCTCCAGCCGGTCATCAATGGAACCGGAATTGTCATTCACACGAATCTCGGGCGAGCACCGCTTGCATCGGAAGCGGTCCGCGCGCTTAACGAAATCGGCTTAGGTTATGCTAATCTCGAATATGATCTCGCGACCGGCGAGCGCGGTCGCCGCGGCACTTATATCGAGAATGCGCTCGCGCTGCTTTGCGGAGCCGAATCGGCCACGGTCGTGAACAATTGCGCAGCTGCGTTGGTGCTGATCGTTCACCATTTCACGAGACTGAAACCGGAAGTCGTGATCTCGCGTGGCGAGATGGTTCAGATCGGCGGCGGTTTTCGCATTGGCGAAATCATCGAGGCCACTGGGGCGAAACTCCGCGAAGTCGGCGCCACCAACAAGACGACGGTCAGCGATTACTCGCGAGCTATCGGGCGCGAGACTGCGATTATCTTAAAGGTTCACCGCAGTAACTTCTTCATGAGTGGCTTTGTCAGATCGCCTTCTACAGCGGAGATCGCCGGCATTGCGCGCAAGAAACGCACTCCCTTTGTCGAAGATTTGGGAAGCGGCGCAATTGTTGCAACGGAACAATTTGGAATTGTCGAGCACGAACCGACACCATCTGAAGCGTTGAAAGATGGAGCGGCCCTTGTTTGCTTCAGCGGGGACAAACTATTTGGCGGGCCGCAAGCGGGAATTATTGCTGGAAAGAAGCGATTCGTCGCCGCGTTGAAACGCGAACCCTTATTTCGCGCCTTGCGATGTGACAAGCTTTGTCTCGCCGCACTGCAGGCGACCGTCGATCTTCATCTCAATCAATCCGCAACCGGAATTCCCGCCATGGCGCTCTTGCGGATCTCCGAAGATGAATTGCGCGCTCGCGCCACAGCGATCGCCAGACGCCTGGAGAACGTGTCTGCAAAAGTGGCAATTGGCCGCGGCACGGTTAAGGTCGGCGGCGGCACGTTGCCAAAATCAACAGTGTCGTCAGTCACAATCGACATTGTTCCCAGGAATTGTTCGCTGGCCGATCTCGCTGCCCGACTGCGGAATTCGCGTCCACCAGTCATTGGCCACATCGCGAATGAGTGTTTCAAACTCGATCTACGCACAATTTTTCCGCACCAAGATGATCTGGTAGTTGACGCGTTTCGGGCAGCATGCGCGAAAACTCGCTGAATGCATTCAACAACGCTGTCATCCCGAGCGTAGCGAGGGACCTCACTGTCGAAGGGGAAATACGCTGTCTAGTTTGTGCGATCAATCAACCTGTGAGAGGTCCTTCGCTTCGTTCAGGATGACCGCGCGAGGAATGTTGACTGTCTAAATCCAATTCCACGACCGATGACAGAGAAACATTTCATTCTCGCGACTGCCGGGCACGTCGATCATGGCAAGAGCGCGCTGGTCAAAGCGCTCACTGGAACCGATCCCGATCGATTGCCCGAGGAAAAAGCGAGACAAATCACGATTGAGCTCGGCTTCGCACAGTTGATTCTCAAAGGGCCTAACGAGCAGCGATTCCATATCGGAATTGTCGATGTGCCCGGGCACGAAGATTTCGTCCGGAACATGATAGCGGGCGTTGGTTCAGTTGATCTTGCGCTGTTTGTTGTCGCCGCAGACGACGGTTGGATGCCGCAAACCGAAGAACATTTGCAGATTCTGACTTATCTCGGCGTGGAACGCGCCGTGCTCGCACTTACGAAAAGCGATTTGGGCGACGCCAGCAGCATTACCGCACAAGTTCGCGAGCGCCTGCATGATACCGCCTTCGCGCGATCTCCGATTATTCCAACTTCAGTGCGCACTGGCGAGGGAATCGAGAGTTTGAAGAGCGCGCTCGCCTCGGAAGCGTCGACCATGCAGCCACAACGCGATGTCGGAAAGCCGCGCCTGTTTATTGATCGCGCCTTTACACTACGCGGAATCGGCACGGTCGTGACCGGCACACTCACCGGCGGGCGTCTCCATCGTGGCGAGAGCGTGGTTATTCAGCCGCAAAATTTCAACGCGCGCATCCGCTCGATCCAGAGTCATGGTTGCGAGGTGGAGTACGCACAGCCGGGAATGCGCACGGCCATCAACCTTCCGGACGTTGGGATCGGCGACGGCCTCGGCCAGATCAAGCGCGGCGACGTAATCACCGTTGCCGATCCTTCGGCTTCGCTCTGGGCAAGCTCTGCCAGCAGAGCGAGTTCAACTCTGGTTGTTCTTCTCGAAAAATCGCATGGCCTTAGACCAAAAGGTCCCGCCGCTCGCCCGCTTAAGAATGGCACTTCGGTCAATTTGCATCACGGCACGTCGCGATTCCCGGCGAAGATTTATCTACTTGATAGTGATGCGCTCGAACCTGGCAAACAAATGATCGCGCAACTAAAACCTGAATCACGGATCTTTGCATTTCTCGGCGATCGCTTTGTCCTTCGCGATGCATCGGAGCAATACACAATCGCCGGCGGAGTAGTTCTTGATCCAGATGGCGACCGCAAAGAATTTTGTGACGAGGAAAAACTCAAATTACTGATGGCTCGCGCTGCGGCCCTGGATGACGTCGATCTTTGTGTTCGCTCCGAAATTGGCCTGCGCGGATTTGTGCCGATACAAAGTGTTCTTGGCAAATCTCACTTCAGCCGCGCCGAGATCGCTGACGCCCTACTGCGCCTGCAATGCCTTAAGGAAATTGTCATTCATGGCAGAATCGCGGCGGACACCGAGACCTGGCAGGCCTTACGCAATCGCGCCACTATTTTGATCGACGACGCGCACGAAAAAAATCCCGAACGCATTGGTCTCGATTTGAATGAACTGCGTACGGCGCTGCGCGATCAGCGCGAAGATGTCTTCGAGGCGCTTCTTTCGGATTTATGCACGGCTAATTTTATCCGGAGAGGATCGGCCATCGCGCGAACCGCGCACCGGCCCGCGTTACCGGCTGAACTTCAATCGGTCGAGACGAAAATTCGCGAGGCGCTCTCGAAGAAGCCATTCGATCCACCGCCGCGCAGAGAGATCGAGTCACATCGAAGTGCGCAGCGAGTTCTCAGGTTTCTGATCGAGGGTGGAGAAGTCATCGAAATCGCCTCGGACGTAGTGTTGTCGCGCGAGAATTTCGAACGGATGAAAAACACGGTCGCTGATTTCATTTCCAAAAACGGACCAGCGACTGTCAGCGAGCTGCGGCAGGCGCTCGAGACCTCGCGCCGGATTATGGTGCCATTTCTCGAGAGACTTGACCAAGAAGGCTTCACACGACGCATGGGGGACAAGAGAATGCTCGCTGGCTTGGGATAGGTGAGACATATGAGACGCATGGGACAGATGTCTGGCGACGCGAGTGAGGGCTTCATTCCGCCGCACGGCGGGTATGCAGAGCTGCTAGCTTATCAGAAGGCGCTCATTGTTTTCCAAGGAACGGTGCGGTTTTGCGAGCGGTTCCTCGGAAAGCGAGACCGCACCGTCGATCAAATGGTGCAAGGGGCGCGCTCGGGGAAACAGAACATTGTCGAGGGTAGCAAAGTGTCCGGCACTTCGAAAGAAGCGGAAATAAAGCTCATCAATGTGTCTCGCTCGAGCCTGGAGGAACTGCTGGAGGACTATCGCGATTTTCTGCGCAATCGCAGATTGCGCCTATGGCCGAAGGATGGCCGGGAAGCGTTGTTTGTGCGCAAGCTCGGTGCACAGAAGGATGCGTCCTATGAGACATATGAGACCTATATCGAAACTAGACCACCCGAAGTAGTGGCGAACATTCTCATCTGTCTGATCCATCAAACCAATTACCTGCTCGACCAACTGCTCCGAAAACTCGAAAAGGATTTTTTAGCAGAAGGCGGCTTGCGCGAACGTATGACCCGCGCCCGACTCGCGAACAGGGCAAAACAGAAGTGGCGCTCAACCTCATAAGCCCCATCCGTCCCATTCGTCCCATGCAGGTCTCGCTCTATATCGGTCCGTCATTTGTGGAGGCGTGGGAAAGCGTTGTCCTGCCATGGTTTGAAATGGCGGCCGCGACCGCATTCACGCAGAGCCAGCCCACTGTCGTCGTCACGCCATTTGCCGCGGACCGAATGTTCCTCAGATATAAGTTACTGGAGCATGGGAGTTCGCTGCTCGGAGTGAAATTCCTCACGCCCGCGCAATTGCGAGAGATGATCGTGCAGAACGGCGCTTGCATCCCGTTGCGCGAACATCTCCGTTTGCTTCTGTCGATCGCCGCCGAACAATGCGCTGATTCCCAGGATATCGATCTCGCAGCGATCGCAAAATCGGTCGCGCGCGGGCCGGACCATTTCCTGCGAGCGATTGACCGAGTAAGCGCTGCGGGTTGGAGCTTTGGTGATGTTGCGCCGCCAGCATTGCGCACGATTGCAGGAAAATTTAGTGAGCTCGTCAGGCAGTGCGGCTTTCAATTGGTCCACGAAGCGGACCGCGCCGCGATTGAAACCGCAAAGACTGCTGCACCACGGCTTAGGAGTTTGCTCGTGACTGGATTTGGCGCGGCGCACTGGCATCTCTGGCCATTACTGCAAGCGGCTGTTTTATCGGCGGAACGCGCCACGGTGCTTCTGGAATATCCGAGCGAGCAAACGCGCGCGAGCGATGAGGCCTGGGTTGGCACGTGGGAACAAGTTTTCGGCGCTGCCCTGCCGTTTTCCAGCGCAAGTGAGCGTGTGCGGCCGTTTTTTGAACTCGTTAGGCCAGCGAATGTGCCTGTGGATCTTGCGAACCGCCACGCGCCGCATTTTCTCGTCGGCCTCAACACCAGCGAGCAAGCGCAAGCCATCGCTGGGATGGCTCTGAAATTTCTCGGGGAAAAATCGTGCACACGGCTTGGCATTCTCTTCCCGCGCGCCGGCGCCCTGCCCCGGCTTGTTTCTGAATTGCTCATGCGTTCCGCAATTCCCCACAACGACATGATCGGACATCTCGCTCCCGGCGAGTTCGAAACCGCGGCTTGGAACGCCTGGCTTGAGTTGCAGGAAAATCACCAGCTCGGCCCTTTGCTCCGTTTTCTCGATGCGAATCCAGAATCGCGCGCCGAATTGTCGATCCAGATTCTGCGAGGTGAGTTGCAGCGCGGCTACTGCAAAATCCTGATCGACGATATCGCTGTGCTGCGGGAATACTGCGCGCGTCAAACGCAAAGCGCCGAATCTGCAGCGATCGCGAATCTTCTAGCCAAAATAAAATTCCTGCCATCGAAAGCCAGTTTGTCGCGTTTTCTCGCGGAGACGAAAGCGAGTTTTGCGGAATTGAAATGGAAAAATCGCTGGGCCGAGATAGAGCGCGTGAGTCAAAACTGGACTCGCCCGCTCGATCTGGAATTTCCGCGTGCGACCTATCTCCGGTGGTTAAAGGAAATTGTCGATTCATTTGTCATCGCTCGCGCGAGTGAAGGCGATCATCTTTACAGCCGGGTGCATTTGCTTTCGTACGCCGAGGCGAGCGGAAACGAATGGTCGCATTTAATCCTCGCCGGTTTGAACCAGGGCGAGTGGCCGCAAGCCGAAAGCGAATCGGCGTTTTTGCGCGATGAAGAGATTGTCGAGCTAAACGCACGCGCAATTCGCAGCGGACGCCAGGGCGAAGGGCACACCGCGTTGCAAGAAGGAAGAACATTTTTGGTCAACGCGCAAGACCGGCGACAGATCGCGCGGCGCCAACTGATCAACGCGCTCGAATCAACGGAGAACGGTCTGGCGATCGCGGCCAATTTGCATCAGGAATCCGCGCCAGAACGCGTTTGGAATCCGAGCGAGGTTTTCAGTGAGATTTATTTTGCCGCGCGCGGAACACCGCTGTCGCAGGAGACGATGTCGATCTTGCAGAAAAGGACGCGCGCATGGTTGGATGAACAAGAATTATTCGAACGCGATTGCGCGACGAATTCGGATGTCATGCAGACGCGAGTGGCATACGACGCACGCCGACGCGCTGACGAACCTTTCGGCGAATATGAGTTTGCATTGCGGAAACCAATCAATCGCCAGATAACATTGCGCGCGACGCAGTGGGACAGGGTGGTCACAATGCCGGCGCTTATCTGGATGAAAGTTTATCTCGGCGTCGAGAGCGAAGAATCGAATCTAAATGAATGGATTACAGCGACCGGCAATTGGGTGCATGATTGGCTTGCGCAAATTTCCGGCGCGGCCGCGCAAAATGTATTTGTCGATCTTCCCTCCCCCAATCAACTGCGCGAGCGCGTCGCGCAAGCGGCGTGGCGATTTCAAAAAGAGATCGTCGATCTTTGCCGCGCTTCCGGGAGCACAGCGCCGGATTGGTGGCTTTCGGGTTGGAGCAACGCATTCGCGCTCGCTCATTGTCTCGCCTGCGAGCAATTCGCGGCTGTGCGCAAGAAACTCGTGCGCGGCGATGCGATCCAACTCGGTCTTTACAGCCTGGTCGCGCGGGAACTTGGCGCGAGTGAAATCAAGTTGAGCCTTGTCTCGCCACTCACTGAACTCGACCCGCCACAGCTTGCGCTTGGTGATCTTGCGGCGCATTCGGATTTTTGGAACGAGCTCCATAAAATGCAGGAAACCGGGATCTTTGGATTGCGCGGCCCGATTCGATCTGAGTTCAGCTTCACAGCGGATTATCCACTCGCAACGCTGCCGATCGACAGGGAATTCCTGCAGGAAAAATGGACGCTGACGCATCCGCCGTTTGCGGAAGAGGAGGGCGATCAACCATGAACGCGCCCATCGATCAGGCAAGTCGCGAACGTTTTGTCTCCGAGTTGGACAAGAATTTTTCCGTCGTCGCCGCGGCGGGCTCGGGCAAAACCTCCGCCATCACTGACCGGATTGTTGAAATCGCGCTTTCGGATCACGCACACGAGATGCTGCCACAGCTGGTAGTGGTGGCGTTTACTAATCGCTCTGCGGACGAAATGCAGCAGCGCACTCGCGCCGAAATTTTGCGAGCCGGTGTTCCGTTTGATGTGTTGAGCGCGTTTAATCGCGCCTTTTTCGGAACGATCCACAGTTTTTGCGTGCGACTACTGGAGACGTACGGTCATCGCCTGGGTCTGCCGCCACAGTTCGATCTGGTGACGGACGATAACGAGCTTTGGAACGAGTTCGTGCAACAGCAAATAGCGATCGGGCAGTCGCTCTCGGAGGAAAATCGGCGTGAACTTTTGCGTCATGTTCAAGTGCGACAATTGATGGAGCTCGGCCGGCGCGGCGAGCTGAATGCGGTCGATCCGCCCATGGAAAAATGCCCGGACGCGGATTTCAGTGCGATTTATCGATACGTCGCAAGAGGTTCAACGCGGCAAACTGTTCCTCCTTTTCAAAAGGAGTTGCGGCGCGCCGAACAAATTTGGCGCGACACTCAGGACTTCGTTCGCTGGCCAATTTGCAATTCCAGGGCCCGCGATTTCGTTCCAATTAAGCGCGAAGCCTTTGCGCCGATGCGGCGATGGTTGAACCAGGCGTCGCTGTGTGTGGCTGCGGAGGTCCAACGCGATTATCGCGAGTTTCGGCTCTCTCGCGGAATGCTGACGTATGACGATCAAGTTGCGCTCGCGCTGGAGCTGCTGCAGCATCCGGATGTTGTGCGCGAAATCCGCGCCAAGAATTTTCGCGTGCTCCTGGATGAAGCGCAGGATACCGATCCCCGACAATTTTCGTTGCTGCTTGAAATTACGCGACCGCCAGACGCGGCTGGAGTCTGGCTGGAAGATCGACAATCACCGCCACAGCCCGGGCATTTCTGCATGGTAGGCGATTTTCAGCAATCGATTTATCGCGACCGCGCTGATCTCTCTCAATACCGCCGCATACATGAGACGCTCGTGGAGACGAAGGCTGCGGAAGCGCTGGAATTTTCGGTCACGTTCCGGCTCGACACCACGCAGCTGGAGTTCGTGAACGATACGTTTCGGGAAATTCTTAACAACATCGACAATCAAGTGGCGTTCGTGGAACTGAGTCCGCGGCCGGACGTTTTGCCAGGCCAAGTGGTTCGTCTCAACCTAAAATCGGGCAATCTTGTCCCTGATTCGCGCGGAAAAATTTCAGATGCGCGCAAAGCGGCCGAGGAAGCCCGCCAGCTTGCGCAATGGCTGCGCGCCGCTGGCCTAAGCAAATTGCGCACGCAATCCTGGCGCGACGTCGCGATTCTCTGCCCGCGCAAGGAGTGGCTCCAGACATTGCGTCGCGGTTTGCGCGACGCAGGCTTCACGGTGCAAATCCAATCCGAAAAAGAAACGAAGGGCGACAGCCCGGCGTATGCGTGGTTCACCGCGCTGTTCGTCATCATGTCGCAGCCGGGCTGTGGTTACGAAATCGCCGGCGTGTTGCGCGAAGTGTTTGGGATTTCTGATCACGATCTTGCGCTGTTTTCGAGTGGCTACGGCGACCGCTTTCAAATCGAGACCCTGACAAATGAAGCGGACATCGTTTCCAGGAAACTGAGCCTTCTCGCGCAAATACGATTGTCGATCTCGCCATTGCCGCTGTTTGACGCGGCGAACGAACTCGTTAGGCGAACGCAATTGCGCGAACGTCTGCGCGCGTTGCCAGATGAAGATTTTGAAAACCTGGAGGGCGAATTGGACGCGCTGCTCGCGCTTGCCGCGACATCCGAGGCGGAGCGCATGACACTGGGCGAGTTCGCGGAGTTGCTGCGCATGCATTTCGCCGA
>WNFA01014217.1_pt1 | contig 12725 bp, 14 predicted proteins | sample 5400481 | NCBI WGS metagenome assembly WNFA01 (sample SAMN13153340, study PRJNA577476) | soil metagenome | isolation source: 120 cm saprolite under Douglas fir tree site 2 hole 1 replicate 2 | place: USA:California | collected 2015-04-18 | reverse complement strand
GACGGCGAACGGCAAGCTCAAGCACAACAGCAACAGTACGAGCTTCGGAGAGAATGGCCGCATAACCACCGTATCCAGCAACTATTCAAATTCTTCTCAGTATCAACCCGGAGTGGAAGAATAAGTTGCCGCCCGCAAACCATAAAGCGGCGAATGAAAGTATTGGGGGCGGACGGACCACCGCGGTGAAGACCTTCCCCGGAAAGCCGGAAGTCCAAAGGCAATAACCAATAGCTTGTGGCTAAATCGAATACGCCTTCGCGCGCGACACCTTGTGCTGCAATGTGGCGGCGAGCTGGTCGATGTCTCCGGCGGCAATGTTGACCGACATGCGGTCGGCCAGCAACGGCGTACGGTTGCTGCCCACCGCATCCCGTCGCACCTGGATCAGGAGCGCTTGCACCACGTTGGGATCGTACTTCTGCGGGGACAGGCGCACCAGGTCGGTCAGAGCGCTGCCCACCGAGAGCGGTTCGCGGTAGGGACGGATGGTCGTCATGGCGTCGAAGCTGTCGGCGAGTCCTACGATACGAACCGCCATGGGCAAATCGTTGATCGAGAGTTGGTCCGGATAACCGGTTCCGTCACTGCGCTCGTGATGCCACCGAACCGTCTCGGGAATCTTCGGCCAGGGAAACTGAACGCTGCTTACGATCTGATGTCCGACGACGGTGTGATCCGCCATCTCGCGAAACTCTTCAGGGTCGAGCACCCCGGGCTTGCCGAAGAGTCGGCGGTCGACGGCGACCTTGCCGATGTCATGCAGATATCCCGCGCTGCGGAGGGCGGCAACTTCGCCGGGTTCCATGCCCATGGCTTCTCCGATGGCGGCGGCATAGCGGCCCACACGCAGGGAGTGGCCATGAATGTTCACGTGCTTCACGTCGATGGCGCTGGCGAAGGCTTCAAGGGCGTTATCGTAGAAGCCGTGCAGCGAGGCCATCAGGCGCAAGTTTTCGGAAACGCGCTGCGCGATGGTTTGGGTGAGCGCATGATTGTGAACCGCCAGCGCGATGTAGCTGCACAACAACTCCATGGCGTCGAGTTCGTCGTCTTCGTATTGAGCATCGCCGGGGCGGCGCCCCAGCGCTACGACTCCCGCGAGTTTGCCTGCGGCCTTGAGCGGCGCGAGACACTTGAAAAGTTCCGGCGCAACGTTGCCGTTGGAGCTGAGAAAGGCCGAATACGTGGACGCGTTCAACACGACGGGTCCGCGGGCAGCGCTGAGCGCGTGGACATGTTTGGGAAGGAGAGGAATGAACGCGGGATCGGGCATCAGGGCGAATCCCTGGGCCGCCGCAGAGGTCAGCATGGCAGGCTTATCGTTGAAGAGCAGAAGCGCGCCTTCGCGTGCGCCCGCCGCCTCCATAATGGCGGAGAGCATGAGGCGCGAAGTCTCCGAGAACTCGCGCTCGGCCGTGAGTGCGGGGCCGAGTTCGGAGAGCGCTTCGACTGTGCGCAACAGTCGCCGGAAATTTGAGGTCTGCACCGCCACGGACGAAGTGCGTGCGAGAACCCAGAGCAAATTGAGCGTAACATGCGGCGATAGAACCACGCGATAAGCGCGTATTGGTTAGTTTGATGCTGTCGTGGCAAGAATGAAAACAGGTTGGCGAGGGTGGTTCCGCCACAAGAAGGCCATGGAATCTGAGAAAAGTCGTGCGGTGCTCGTCACGGGAAGCCGCGGATTCATTGGCCGCGCCGTATGTAGTCTTTTACTGCGTGAAGGTTATCGCGTGCTCGCACTGGACCGAGCGGGAGCCGATGAGGCGGTGGGTGCAGTGGGTAAAGAGATCCAGTGCAACATCAGCGATGCGGCGCAGGTGCGAAGTGTTTTCGACGCGGAGGGAATCGATACCGTCGTGCATTTGGCGGCAGTCCTGCCTACTGCGGCGCAGGATGACCCGCGGCTGGCGACGCAGGTCAACATTCAAGGCAGCGTGAACTTGCTACAGATGGCGAGCCGGTTCGGTGCGCGGCGGATGATATTTGGGAGTTCGTTGAGTGTCTATGGCAGCTGGCCACATAACGAGCAAGTTGCGGAAACGCATCGAGCGGCTCCCGACGACCTGTACGGCGCGGCCAAAATCTACGTGGAGAGATTGGGAGAGGCTTACGCCGCCAGCAACCGTCTGGAGTTCGTCAGCTTGCGTATGGGGCGCGTAGTCGGGGCGGGCGCGCGTTCGGCCACATCCGGGTGGAGGAGCGAGATTTTCGAAAGATTACAAACCGCGACGCCGGTGGAACTGTCGCTGCCGTTTGTAGGCACTGAACGGATCCTGTTGCTGCACGTGGAGGACGTTGCCAGAATGTTTTTGCTGTTGCTGCGTGCACTGCAGCCTTCACACATCATCTACAACGCGCCTTGCGATTCAGTGACGGTTTCAGAGTTGAAGCGTCAGATCGAATTGGTAAATCCGAAGATCCGCGTGAAGTTGGGAGACCTGGAAGCGGTTGGGAATCCGCGTCGTCTTGACTCGAGCCGATTTGAGAGCGAGTTTGGCTTTCACACGACTCCGATCTTCGAGCAACTGGAAAGGGCGGCCGGATTATGATCCTGCGCTGCGAGCTGTCCCCATCTCTCAGAAGTGTTCGCGCAACTCGGCGAAACTGCCTACGATCAGCAATTTTTGAGGCGGGTTGGCCTTGGCCACCTCTTCGTGTTCCAGAATCCAGGTATCGCCGTGCGGCACGAAAACCGCGTGCAATCCCGCAGCCAGCGCGGGATTGATGTCGGACCTGGGACTGTTGCCCACCATCCACGTGGAGTTGGGGGAGAGGCCGTATTTCTCAACCGTCGCGGCGTAACAGGCTGCGTCTTTCTCCGCGACGATTTCGACCGCAGCGAAATGCTCCTTCAATCCTGAGCGCTCGACCTTCCCCGTTTGCTCGACGATCGCTCCCTTGGTCATGAGGATCAGGTGATGCCGCTTGGCCAGATACTGCAAGGTCTCGGGGACCTCAGGGAGGAACTCTACGGGGTGGTCGGCGACGGTATGCGCAAAGCTATTGATCTGCGCGTGCGACGCAGGAGTGATGGGACGAACGCTCAGCCGCTCGAAGGTGTCGACCAGCGCGTGCGCGAAACTGTGCAGCCCGTATCCGTGCTTGACGATGCATTCGCGCTCGACGTCATTGAGCACCTCGCGTACCTGCTCGGGAGTGAACTCGTGATGATTGAGAAACGAGATGAACCGGGCGATCGCTCGCTCAAAGTAGACGTTGTTTTCCCAGAGCGTGTCGTCGGCGTCGATCAGCAGCGTTTGCGAGGACAAGCTTCTAGCTCCTAGCTGCTAGCTTCTAGCTAAACAGGGTTGGGAGATTCTCCCGGTTGAAGCAGGCGGCGAGATCGCTTTCGCTTGTCAGCCCTCGCGTTGCTCGGGATGACAAAGCAGATGTAAGAACAGGCCAGCGCCACAAGCTAGAAGCTAGAAGCTAGAAGCTCAGACCCAATCCACGCGCGCTTCCGGACCGATGATGCCGGCCTTGTGTCCCATGTCTAGCAGGCGGCGGACAGCCTCTCGCCCATCGGGGCCGTAGTCGAGGGTGCGCTCGTTCACGTACATGCCGATGAACTTGTCGGCGGATTGCACGTCGAGATCGCGCGCGAACTGCATGGCATACGACAACGCTTCCTCACGGTGCTCGAGTCCGTACTGGATGCTCTCGCGCAGGGCGCCGGTGACGGCCGACATCAGGTTCGGGCCGAGGGCGCGCCGCTTCGTATTTTCCTTCCAGCACCTGCGGGATGATCTGGTCGAAGGGAACGACTTCCGTCTCGATTCCCGGCGCGAAAAGTTGCAGTGCCAGGTACGCCGTGGTCAGCGTGCCCGGAACCGCGATCCGCTTTTTCTTGATTTCGCTCTCGGTGAAGGCGCGCGGCGAAACTACCATGGGCCCGTAACCCTCGCCCACGCTGCCGCCGCAGGCCATCAGCGCATATTTATCCTGAATGTAGGGATACGCATGAAAAGAAATAGCGGTCACGTCGTAGATGCCATCGTGCGCTTTCTGATTGAGCGTCTGGATGTCGCAGAGCGTATGCGAGAACTTCAGTCCGGGCACGCGAACCTTATTGGTAGCGAGCCCGTAAAACATGAATGCGTCATCGGAGTCGGGGCTGTGCGCGACCGTAATCTCGTGCACGTCGGCAGTTGCTGTATGGGATGAATGCTTCGTTGTTTGTTCGGAAACCGGGATCATGATATAGAGACTCCGACTTTGTCTGCGAAGGGTTTTATGTTGACTCAGACTTTGCGCTGCGGCGCCAGCGGACCGCGATCGCAGCCGCGAACATCACCTTGATGACTTCCGCGGCGACGAACCAGTACAGGCCGAGATAGGCGGCGGTCCTGAGCGAATGGAAGATGACATACAGCCAGCTCAAGCCTCCCGCGAACAGGAGAATCTCGCCTAGCAAGCCAGCAACGGCGGCGCGAGCGAAGGTCTTAGCCCCACGCTCAAAGATGAATCCAGCCAGGAATGCAACCAGAGGATAGACCATTAAATAGCCGCCGGTGGCTGCGTGCAACTGAGCGATTCCGCCGGGACCGGTCGGATTGAAGACCGGCATCCCCATCGCGCCTTCTGCCAGGTAGAGAGCGAGAGCTGCAAAGCCGCGCCTGCTGCCGAGAAGCAGGCCTACGAGAATCACTGCAAAGTTCTGTACGGTTAAAGGCACCGGGGTGAAAGGCAATGGCATCGTGACGCGCGCACACAAGGCCACGAACAAGCTGGCGCCTACGACCAGCGCGACTTGCCGCGCCGCATCAAGGACGCGTTCCTGCGGTGAAGCTAGAGTTTGAATTGCCGATTTTGACATGGGGAAATCTCCGCGTGCGCGGAGCGTGCATCAGTGTTCGATCGTTCCCGAGTGACGCTCGCGTTCCACTTCGCTAAGGGTTCCTTCATGGGCCGCATGGGCTCGCTGCAAATGACGCCTCAAGCGCATGTAAAGGGCGATTGCAACGCACACCACGACCAGCGTACTCACACCCAGGATCAGGAACCACCAGATCATCCGCACAGCCGATTAGGATAACAGAGTGCGGATGCCGACGCGGAGGAATGCTCTCTAGCTGGCTTTACGCTCGGCCCTTTTCTGCCGCATCATTTCCACGCGCTTGGCCAGGAACTGCAGGCGCTCGCGCCCAAACTTCGTGCGCGTAGCGACCAGTTCGACATTGCGCATGATCTGCGGGTCTCCCATTTTCTCGCGCCATTCTTTCAGCAAGGGCTGGACCTTTGCAAAAATCAGGAACATCTCGCCGCTGCAAGCCGGCTGCAGGAACAACTCTTCGCTCAACACGCCTTGAAGTACGAATGACGCTGCCATCCCCCAGTAACCCAGCACCTGCCGAAACCAGTTGTTCTCCTGGGATCCCATTGCTCCGGAAACTTTCTGGAGGTCTTCGGCACTCTCGGGAAAGAATTCGGCGACCCACCAATTACGCGCCTTGCGCATTTCAGCTTCGCGGCGCAGATCGTAGAGTTGGAGAATCAGTTGAGCGTCGGCTACAGTCGGCTTCTTGGCCATCACTTTTCCTCCGTGGCTTTTAGATAGACACCTGTGGGTTTAGACAGCAAAGAGCAGATAATTTCCTTTAGCCTACTCTACGCCGAAGTCGCCGCCGCTTCCGGCTGTGGCGCCGGACGCTCATAGTCGCACTCCTTATTAGGACAAGCGATTACCGGACCGGCCTTCAGATTTTTCTCAACCAGATACTCGCTGCCGCAACTGGGACACTTCTCGGGAATCGGCTTGTGCGCCGAAGTGAACTTGCACTTCGGATAATTGCCGCATCCGTAGAAGGTGTTGCCTTTGCGCGCGCGCTTCTCGACCAGTTCGCCGTCCTTGCATTCAGGACACTTCACGCCGATGAAGTTCTGCTTCACGTACTTGCACTCGGGATACCCGCTGCACGCCGTGAACTCTCCAAAGCGCCCGTGCCGGATCATCATATTGCGCCCGCACTTCGGGCAAAGCTCGTCGAGCGGAATGTCGGGAACTTTCTTGCCTTGATCGAGACGCCGCGTCGTCTTGCAATCGGGATACCCTCCTGAATGTCGGCTGAGTCGAGGTCGGGGAGATTGATAGGATTCTCTTTCGTGAACGTGCAAGTGTTCGGATCTTCCTTGTCGTAAGTGCTGCAAGCGTAGAAAGACCCGTGCCTGCCCCACTTGATCACCAGCGGCGCGCCACACTTCTCACACTTCTCGTCTGTGGGCTTCTCCATCCGCTTGATGTTCTCCATATGCTTTTCGGCATATTTGAGGTCCTTCTGGAACTTCTTGTAGAAGTCAGCGAGAGCGTCGGTCCACTTCTCCTTGCCTTCTTCGATCTCGTCGAGTTCTTCTTCCAGGCGGGCGGTGTACTGCACATCGAAGATGTCACGGAAATTCTCGACCAGCAGATCGGTCACCACCAGTCCAATCTCCGTGGGGGTAAATTTTCCACCCAGCTTCTGCACGTATTGCCGTTCCTGAATCGTCGACAGAATCGCGGAATAGGTTGAAGGACGGCCGATGCCGCGCTCTTCCAGTTCCTTCACCAGCGATGCTTCGTTGTAGCGTGGCGGCGGCTCGGTGAAGTGCTGCTCCGGCTTCAGTTCTCGCAGCGTGAGCTTCTGTCCGGCTTCGAGAGCCGGAAGCTTGTGCTTCAGTTCCTCGTCTTCTTCGTCCTTACCTTCTTTGGACTCCTCGTAAACTCTCAGGAAGCCGTCGAACTTGAGCACGGATCCGGTCACGCGGAACCAGAAAATCTCATTTCCATTTTTCGCGTCGATGTCGACCGTGGTCTGATCGAAAACCGCGGGGGTGATCTGCGAGGCCACAAAGCGCTGCCAGATCAACTTGTAGACCTTGAACTCATCTTCTTTTAAGTATTGCTTGACCTGGTCGGGATGACGCATCGCCGACGTCGGGCGAATGGCTTCGTGCGCTGCCTGCGCCTCCTTCTTCTCCTTATATGTATTCGGCTGCTCGGGCAGGTACGGTGCGCCGTATTCCTTGCCAACGTATTCGCGCACTTCCTGAATCGCCTCGGGCGCAACCCGGGTCGAGTCGGTACGCATGTAGGTGATCAATCCGACCGAGCCCTCTTCGCCGAGTTCAACGCCTTCGTACAGGCGTTGCGCGATCATCATGGTGCGCTTCACGCTGAAACGTAGCTTACGCGAGGAGTCCTGCTGCAACTTGCTGGTGGTGAAGGGGGCCGCTGCATTGCGCCGGCGTTCTTTCTTGTCGACAGACCGGACAGCCCACTCGGCCTTCTCCAGCGCAGCGCGGATCTTTTCCGCTTCCTCGGCATTCGGGACTTCAATCTTCTCCTCGCCCTTGCCCACGAAGCGCGCGTCGAATGCGGGAGGTTTGCTGGCGGCCAGGTGCGCGTCGATGGTCCAGTATTCAACTTTCTGGAAGGCCTTGATTTCGCGTTCACGCTCGACGATTAAGCGCAGGGCGACCGTCTGCACGCGTCCAGCAGAAAGTCCCCGGCGCACCTTATCCCATAGCAGCGGCGAAACCTGGTAGCCGACCAGGCGGTCCAGTACGCGGCGAGCCTGTTGCGCGTCAACCAGATTCTGATCGATCTGGCGAGGATGCTCGAACGCAGCCTGGACGGCGCGCTTGGTGATCTCGTTGAAGGTGACGCGCTGAATCCGCGGAGGCGGCTCGATCTCTCCCTTTTTTAGTTTCTTAGGTTTCTTTTTTCGCCCACCGTTCTCGCCGAGTTCAGACGCCAGATGCGCGGCAATGGCTTCGCCTTCGCGGTCCGGGTCAGGCGCAAGATAGATGTTGTCCGCCGCCGCCGCCAGCTTCTTCAGCCGGAGGACAACCTTCTCTTTGCCGGGAATAACGATGTAGTCGGTCTCGAAATCGTTGTTGGTATCCACGCCCAGCGTGCTCTTGGGCAGATCCTTCACATGCCCCAGCGAGGCCTCAACGGTGAAATCCTTTCCCAGATATTTCTGAATTGTTTTCGCCTTGGCAGGCGATTCGACAATGACTAAACCTTTGGCCAATGGTCCCTCTATTCTTCCTATACGTTTTTCGAAGCTAGCACGAATGTCAAGCGGCGAACAAGTTACCGCGAGCAAGCTTCTAGCTTCTAGCTCCTAGCTTCTAGCCAAAACCGGGCGCTGCAATCGCTCAACTAAGGAGGCCAGCATTCGTTGGATCTCTAGAATCCTTGCTTCCAAATCCTTGAACTCGTCGGCCGTCACAAACTGTAAGTCTCTTGCCAGCAGGAGGTGATACTCCAACTCATTTGCCGAGCCTCGTGCAATCTGAACAAACCGTCTCAACTCCGGATCTGATCGCCTGCCACACCCTTCGGCAATATTGGCTCCAATTGAGGCGGAGGCCCTTCGGATCTGGCTGGTCAAGCCGTAAATCTCGTCTTTTGGAAAGAAACGAGTTTGTTGGTAAAGAACGAGTGTCAACTGGTGCGCCTTCGTCCAGACCTTCAGATCTTTGAAGTCTTCCATCCGGGGATCCATCCTTTCCGGTTCGGCTAGAAGCTAGGAGCTAGCAGCTAGAAGCTCTTCACAAAATTCTTTCCCGGCATCTGCCGCACTTTGCCGGAAAGCTCCAGCTCGAACAGCGCTGCGAAGATTTCTGAAGACGACAGTTCCGTCTCCAGCTTCTCCACAATTTCATCGATGTGGGTGGCTTCGTCGGCTTTCAGCAGGCTCAGGATTCGCTTTTCGTGAGGAGGAAGCCCTTCGTCCGGAAATAGAGATGCAGAGGAACCGTCCGCGGATTCAGGGCTGGCGGGCGGAGTGAGCTTAAGTCGTACTTCCTGTGGGAGATCTTCCCAAACGTCTTCCCAGGTGGCAACCAGCTTTGCGCCCTGTTTGATGAGCGTGTTCGGTCCCCAGGAATTCTTGTTGGTGACGTTGCCGGGCACGGCGAAGACGTCACGATTCTGCTCGAGAGCGCAGCGCGCGGTGATGCGCGTCCCAGAATATTCGGCGGCTTCCACCACGAGTACGCCCACGGACATGCCGCTGATAATCCGGTTGCGAATGGGAAAATTCTGCGGCGCGGCAAAGGTGCCGAGAGGGAACTCGGAGATCAGGGCTCCGCCGAGCGCGACAATCTGCTCGGATAGGCGCGAGTTTTCCTTGGGATAGATGACGTCGACTCCAGTGCCGAAAACGGCGATGGTCTTGCCTTTTGCAGAAATCGCGCCCCGGTGGCTGGCGGTGTCGACCCCGCGCGCCATGCCACTAACGATAACCAGTCCTTGTACCGCCAGATCGCATGCCAAACGCTCTGCCATCCCCAAGCCGTAGGGCGTCGGATGGCGGGTGCCGACCATGGCGATGCCCGGTTGCGTCAACACTTCGGGATTCCCGCGAACATAGAGGACGAGGGGCGGGTCGTAAATTTCTTTCAGACGTGGGGGGTAGGACGGATCGTCCAGCGAGACCAGGGTCACGTCCGCCGGGGTCGCGCGCGCAATTTCTTCCCGCGCCCGTTCGGCCGACTTTCCCGTGGCCAGCGCCTGCGCCGAGACCGCCTTAATTCCCGTGCTTTCCAGTTCCGTGAGTGAAGCGCGAAACACGGCGTCGGCGCTCCCGAAATGATCCACTAACTTCCGTGCCCGCGTCGGCCCAAGTCCCGGCGTCAGCGCGATGGCGAGCCACTCGAGGATGTGTGAAGCGGTCGGCGACGCGGCCACTAGGTTGGGCAAAGCTGAAACTCCGGTCCGAGGACGTACTGCGCGGACTGTAACCACCGGCTGAAAGCGATGTCAAGGTAAGGCGTCACACCCCTCGTTAAAATCCGAGTAAAATCGGGAAAGCGATGAGACGCCTGCGCATCTCGGCCATTTCCTACCTGAATACCGCTCCTCTGATGTGGGATTTCGAACACGGCGAAGCGGGCCGCCAGTTCGACATTGCTTACACCCTGCCTTCGGCCTGCGCCCGGGCCCTTGAAGCTGCGGACGCCGATATTGGGATCATTCCCTCTGCAGCCTATGCAGTGATTCCGGGGCTGCGAGTCCTGCCGGGCGTGGCGATCGCTTCACGCCGTGCCGTGCGATCGATCCTGCTGGTCAGCAAGGTTCCAGTCGAGAAGATTCGGACCGTTGCCCTCGATACGTCCTCGATGACGTCGGTCGCGCTGACGAAAATCCTGTTCGAAAAATGGCTGGGCGGTGGAAGAACGTTCACCCCAATGGCTCCCAACATCGATGCCATGCTGGCTGCGCATGACGCCGGATTAGTCATCGGTGATCCCGCGCTGCAGATTAATCGCTCGCGATATTTCACGCTCGATCTTGCCGAGGAGTGGATCTGCCATACTGGCAAGCCCTTTGTCTTCGCTTTCTGGGCCGTCCGCGAGAAAGCGTTGCGCGAAGCTGCGCCCGTGCCCGACTTGGCGGGTATCTTCCAGCAATCCCGGGATCGCGGTCTCGAGCCGGCAAGTCTCAACCAGATCGCCCGCGAATGGTCGCCGCGAGTAGGTATCAGCGAGGCAGACGTGCACGCGTACCTTTCCCACAACATTCACTACGATCTCGATGCCGGATGCGTGGAAGGCCTGCAGCTCTTCTATCGCTACGCCACTGAAATCGGCGCTCTGCCATCTGCACCGGAACTGAACTTTCTGGAAGCCGCAAAAGTCTTCGTGAGTTAGAGTCCCAGCGCTGCTGAACTGCAAGTCATACCCAGCCACCATCGATCACGTAGCTCTGATTTGTGATCCCCGCGCTATCATCCGCGGCAAGAAACAATACCAGTCGCGCGACCTCCTCCGGCATGAGTTCACGCTTCAGGCTCTGGCGCTGCATGATTTCGGCGAGATAGTCCGGAGTCATCCACAACCGCCGCTGGCGTTCGGTCATAATCGCCCCCGGCAGCACGCAGTTCACCCGGATGTTGGCCTCGCCAAGTTCTCGCGCGAGCGTGCGCGTGAGGCCAACGATTCCAGCCTTGGCCGTGATATATGCCGGCAAGCCGGTGGATGGAATCATCCAGGCGATGGAACTCATATTGATGACTGAGCCGCCGCCGGCCGCGGCCATACCCGGCGCCACGGCTTGAATGGTGAAGAACTGATGTCGCAGGTTGACCGCCATCCGCTCATCCCAGTATTCCGGCGTGACGTTTGCAAAAGCATGCCGGTCATCGCTGGCAGCATTGTTCACCAGAACCCGCACGGGCCCGAGTTGTGCGTCAACTCTGGAAACCGCCGCTTTCAGTGCCGCAATATCCGTCAGATCGCAACGCAAAAAAACCGGCGGATGCAGGCATCGAGCCCTGAGATCCGCAACCAGCCTGGACGAGGCTTCGTCGGCTACATCGAGAAATGCAACCCTCGCCCCCTGAAGCGCAAACTGCTCCACAATCGCCGCCCCAATGCCGGAGCCTCCGCCGGTGACCAACACCACGACACCCTGCAGGCTGGGATACCGGGCAAACGCTTCAGGCTGAGTCATGTTTTCTGAGACCTGATTTCCGAGACCTGATTTCCGAGACATGTTATCGCTAGTTAGCAATTGCCAGCAGAAAAGAAGTAGTGGCGCTGTTGTAGACTGGCCCAACCCGCATGGTGCTGCACGTTGATCTGTTACTCGCGGTTACGATCTGGCAAAGGCTGCGCCGCCTCGGCGGCCCCGGACTGGTCTTGCTGGGAATCGCCGACAATTCCGTAGTCCCACTGACCGGCAGCATGGACGTCCTCACCATCTGGCTGGCCGCCCGCCATCGCGAACCCTGGCCGTACTATGCCGTGATGGCGACCCTGGGCGCGGTCATCGGCGGCTACATTACTTATAGCCTCGCTCGCAAGGGCGGCAAGCGCGCCATGGAGCGCAAGCTCTCCAGGAAGAGGGCGGAGAAGGTGTACCAGACGTTCGAGCGCTGGGGATTCTGGGCGGTCGCAGTACCCGCGCTCCTGCCTCCTCCATTCCCCTTTGTGCCATTTCTGCTGGCCGCGGGCGCGCTACAGTACGACCGAAAGAAATTCCTCGCAGCGCTGGCCCTGGGCCGCATGGTCCGCTACACCATAGTCGCCGGCCTGGGAGCCCTCTACGGAAACCATATCGTTCGTTTCTTCTCTCGATACTACAAGCCGGCTCTAACCATCCTGATTGCTCTAGCCTGCCTGGGCGCCATCCTGACGCTGGTTCAATACGTCCGCTACAAACGCGCGTCAGCCGCATCCTAAATTCATCAACCACAAAGGGCACTAAGGTACACAAAGGAATGAATTCTTGGGCTTTCCTTCGTGCGACTTCGTGTCCTTGGTGGTTAATCAGCCCTTCGCATTTGGACAACCAGCCGCTCTCCATTAGAATTGAATCGAGCCAGAAGCATGTCCCTAACCAAATCCCAAGCCTTGGAGATGTTCCACTCCGACGACCTGATCGGGATCGGGATGGAAGCCGACACCGTCCGCCGCCAACTGCATCCCGAAGGCGTTGTCACCTACATCATCGACCGCAACATCAACTACACCAACTTCTGCACCGAGTATTGCACCTTCTGCGCCTTCTACCGCCCGCTCAAGGGACCCGCCGCGAAGGAAGGCTACATCCTCGAGTTCGACACCATCTACGACAAGATTCGCGAGACGGTAGAACTCGGAGGCACCGGCGTCCTGATGCAGGGAGGCCTGCATCCCGACCTGAAGATCGACTGGCACGAGAAGATGCTGCGCGGAATCAAGCAGCGCTTTCCCAAAGTTCACCTGCACTGCTACTCCGCTTCCGA